>CEAM01013616.1_pt1 | contig 13152 bp, 9 predicted proteins | sample 557421 | NCBI WGS metagenome assembly CEAM01 (sample SAMEA3182048, study PRJEB8094) | gut metagenome | biome: human; feature: gut; material: Stool; isolation source: human stools | place: Canada | collected 2012-01-24 | reverse complement strand
TTCAAGCGGCTGTATGAGGACAGCGTGACCGGGCGCATTTCAGACGAGCGTTTCACGGAGCTGTCGGCAGACTATGAAGCCGAGCAGAAAGAACTGAAAGAGAGAGCCGCCGCTATCCGGGCAGAGCTTTCCAAAGCGCAGGAAGCCACGGTAAACGCAGAAAAGTTTATGAATGTTGTCCGCAAGTACACCAGCTTTGAAGAACTTACCCCTACCCTTTTGCGTGAGTTTGTGGAGAAAATCGTTGTGCATGAGTGCAGCTATGACGAGAACGGCACACACAGACAGGACATTGATATTTATTACTCTTTCGTTGGCAAGGTAGACCTGCCCGAATGACCGCCCGACCTATCCGGCGCAATGCGCAAACGCCGGATAGGAACGGCAAAATTTTTTACACTTCTACTACTTCTTTATCACACATCAGCAAATATTCATATCATCAATCACAACATGGTCACACGCCGCAGGAACTACATGCCAGGAAGGACCGTCTACAGCAGTAAAGCCTTTTAAGAGTACATTATTACACCACTTGGCATAGATAAAGAAACGGTGTGCATTACTGTCCGGCAGATGCCAGCAGGCTCCGTTGATAATTCCGTTTCCTACAATGGAAATATTGTCACAATGGTCTGCGTATACACAACCTGATACAACAGCACCTTCCTCTATGTAAACCGTATCATTGGACTTTAAGGTAAGAACTCCTACATTATATACCTTGCCCTTTTCAAAGCAGATGGTGGTATCTGCCGGCTTCTCAATCCTGTGCGAGCAAAGCACAAACAATGCATCATGAAGACCACCATCTGTCTCTACAGTAAACTTTCTCGGTTCATCAAGATGGATATGGACTGTTTCTCCTTTTACAGAAGGAACTATGCCAAAGCTGGACGGACGGATTTCAAGTTTTTCATATGGTGTATGGATTGAAATCTCCAGATCATACGCTTCGTTATCTACTACTACAACATAGTCAAACGAATCTGTATGGTATACCACACGCTCTGTTCCATTGCAGGTAACACTGTATTTTGTTGATTTTTCCAATTCATCTACAGATTTTAAAATAAATCTCGGTTCCTTGACCGGGTCCGGATTAGGATAATAAATCAAATCATTTTCAAAATCCTTCATATCTCTTTTCTCCTCGCTCCATCATAAATACTTATGATTCATACTGCCTATAATCAATTACCAGAGCTATTATTTAATTCTTCGTCAGTTAATTATACTATTGCAAGTATAGCAAATTTTAATAAATATGTCATCTTTTATTTAACATATTTCGCGAAATGCTTCACGATTCGTTATGATGATCTTATTTCCATTCCCTATATACATTCTATCATTCTTTCAGTACGATAGTCTGTACTTCAATTCCTAAAGTTCCCTTTAATCGTCTGTCTAATCGAACTCAACGAAATCAGGTGACCGTGCCTTGGAAGGACGGCATAAAACAACTACTGGATAGGTTGAAAGCAGTCAAATACATAACAAGCTACACCGAAAAAGCAGCCGCACAACAAAATGATGGTTCTAGACAAGACGAGAAATCGAATAGCAGCGTATATATTGTTAGAATCAAAGTATTAAAGTAAGCCTTGTTAACGTATTCGATTTTACACCCCAAAACTAAAACCAAACAAAATCACCCCGGCATCCGTCCTTACTCGGACAGATGACGGGGTGTATCTTTTTACCTTACCATTCTTTTACGCTCGGCGCTTTCGGCAGTGTCAGCGTGTTTGCCATCGTCCGGGCGCTCAGGTTCTTGGACTGCGAATCCAGATGCGCGTAGATATTCGCCGTGGTAGAAATATCGCTGTGTCCCAGCCACTCTTGAATCTGCTTCATCGGTACGCCCTCTTTCAGCAATAGGCTGGCACAGGAGTGGCGCAAGTCGTGGAATCGGATCCTGCGCAGACCGTTCTCTTTCAGCAACTGTGGAAAGCCCGTCGTCACAGAATCCGGCTTGATCAGATTTCCCATTGCATCCACAAATACATATCCAAGGTACTCTTGATTATAGCAGTTGCCGCAGATTTTCTGGTTGTATTCCTGCTGCTCTTTGACGGCTTTCAAGCGCTCGGCAATCGGGTCAACCAGCGGCAAGGTGCGCAGACTGGATTTTGTTTTGGCGCGGTCAGCTTCTACCAAAATCTTCTTGCCATCAATGCGGGTGCTGGTCACGATGTGGCGGATGGTCAGCGTCTTGGCCTCAAAGTCGATGGCCTCCCACCGCAGCCCCATCACCTCGGCTCGGCGCAAGCCGTAAAAAGCTGCGAGCTGGATGATAAGTTCCAGCTTATGCCCTTGGGCGGCTTCAAAGAGCTTTTCCATTTCCTCGGCGCTGTAATAGCTTGCCATGAACGCCTGCGGCTTGGGGCGGTCTACCTTGTCCACCGGGTTGCTGGCTATCAGGTCGATGCGCACGGCGTATTTCAGCGCTTTGTGAAGATTGGCGTGGAATCGCAGGATAGAGGTGTTTTTCAGCGTTTTCGCTTCGTGCAGATAAAAGCTCTGAATCTGGCGCGGCTGTAACCCCGCCAGCGTTACGCCCAGCGGTTCAAAGTAGGGAATGATATTGATACGGTCGGTTTCATCCCCGGCACCGGTAAAGAACTCCTGCGGGGTTACGCCGAGGTATTCACAGATGCGCAGAAATTCGTGCATCGAGGGCATTGCCTTGCCGATTGAAATACTGCGCATACACCGAGAAGGATGATACGATCCTCCCGCTGCCCTAAAAAGCACAAAAACAACCACCGCCCCGGATGTCGAATCTTTCAGCATCCGGGGCGGATTTTTGTACGCATTTTGCCCGTTCGGGCGGGGTTTGCGCAAATGTCGAATGTATGGTAAAATACAGGTAAAATCAGCTTTTTGGGGGTCATCTTATGGGCATTGTAGTCATCGGTGCGGTTTTTGTGGACATCAAGGGGTATCCGCTGTCCACCTATATTCCGGGCGGGCGCAACGCGGGCCGGGTCGAGCAGGTACACGGCGGCGTCTGCCGCAACGTGGCGGAGGACATTGCCAATGTCGAGCTGCGCCCCACCTTCGTCAGTCTGGTGGACGACACCGGCTCCGGCCAGGACGTCATTGACAAGCTGGCCCGGCACAAGGTCAACACCCGCTACATCCAGCGCATGCCGGACGGCATGGGCACCTGGCTGGCCGTGTTCAACAACGACGGCGATGTCTGCGCCGCCATCTCGAAGCGGCCCGACACGACGCCGCTGACCGCATTATTAAAGGAAAAGGGCGACGAGATCTTTGCCGACTGCGACGGCATCGCCATCGAGTTTGATCTGGAGAAGGACACCGTTAAGCAGATTTTGCACTTCGCCAAAAAGTACCGCAAAAAGGTCTACGCCGCGGTCTCCAACATGAGCATTGCCATGGAGCGCCGCAGCCTCCTGCAGGAGATCGACTGCTTTGTCTGCAACCAGCAGGAGGCCGGGCTGATGTTCTCCGACGATTACGACCACCTGACGCCGGACGAGATGTGCGCCACGCTGGCCGCCAACGTGCGCAGCGCCAACATTCCCTGCATGGTCGTGACGATGGGCGAGCAGGGCGCCGTCTACGCCCGCGCCGACGGCGAGAGCGGCATGGTGCCCGCCAAGAAGGTCGATGTCATCGACACCACCGGCGCGGGGGATGCTTTCTTCGCCGGGACGGTCATCGGCCTGACCTACGGCAAGACGCTGGCCGAGGCCTGCGAGATCGGCAGCCGCCTGGCCGCGTCGGTCATCTGCATCTCGGAGAATGTCTGCCCGCGGTTCCGCCCGCAGGAGTTCGGGCTGGATGTGCCGGTCACAGACTGATTTTTTCGGTTTTTGGCACACATTTACCTTATTTTGCCATTTTTCCGATTTCGCACATTTTGCTTTTTTAGCAGTTTTCTATCCGCACATTTTCGGCTAGTATGGCCGTTTCAGTGCATTTCAGTATCGGAATTTTTCGCACAGTTTTTCGAAAATTCAAAATACTTAGTTACTGTATAACCAAACATGAAAACAGACACCCTCATCCCCGCAGCCCCGCTTGACCGGCGGGAGCTTGCACCCGGCGTGCAGCTCTGCTTCACCCGGCTGGACGCGCCGCTCTGCCCGCCCCCGCTGGACTGGCCGCGGCTGCTCGTCTTTGATTTCTGCCGCAGCGGACGACGCGCCATCCCGGACGGCGCACAATATGCCATCGTGACGGAGGGTCATGCCGCCGTCAGCTTTGCTGTGCCCGGTGCAGACTTCTACCTGCCCGGCAGCCAGTACGAGGCGCTGCAGCTTTTCATTGACCCCGACGCCGTGCAGGCAGACAGCTTTTTGACACTGATGGGGCTGGAAATAGGCGGCATCGCGGATTATTTCTGCCGCGGCGGCGTTCACTGCTGCCCGATGAGCGACGCCATCACGGCCATTGTGGACGAGGTCTGGGACGACGCTGCCTACGCCGCTCCCGGCGAGCTGCGCTATGCCGCCGTGCGGCTGCTGTATGAGCTGCTGCGTCTGCCCGACGAGGCCGACACGGCCCGCTGCCCCGCGCGGCAGGTCGAATGCGTGCGCGAGGCCGAGACGCTGGTTCTGCAGGACCTCTCGGTCCGTCGCCCGGCCCGGGAGCTGGCCGACCATTTTGGTTTGAGCGAGAGCGGCTTCAAGCTGTACTGCCAGAACGTGCTGGGCGAGGGGTATCTCGCCTACTTCCGCCGCCGCCGGCTCGAAAGAGCCGCCGAGCTGCTGCGCACGACCCCCCAGCGGGTGCAGGACATCGCCGCCCGGGTCGGCTACGAGAGCCAGGGCCGCTTTGCCCAGGCGTTCTACGACCAGTTCCGCCTGACCCCGCTGGAATACCGGCGCTTGTCGAAGTAAAATGCCCTTGGCCACCTCCCTCGTAAAGGGAGGCAAGAAAGCCACGACCCGAAAGGAGCGGAAAATTGAACAACATCACGCGCTCGATTTTCCGTGCCATTCATGAGGGGCGGTGGTTGAGCATTGAATACAAAAACCAACAGACCCAGCAGACCAAATACTGGGTCGCTATCCGCGGGCTGAACCCCAGGACCCGCACCCTGAACGTTGACGGGCTGCATCTGGGCAAATTAAGCGTGCAGGCGCTCGACCATATCAGCATTGACCGCATCCAGACCGCCGAGGTCGTGGACGGCTCGTGGTGCCCCGTCAACCAGACGCTCATCGACGACATCCGCGACAACCCCGGGCGGTACGCGGCGCTGTTTGACAACGCCGCAAACCTGCGGGTGCTGGACTATCTGGCCGCCTGCAACCGGCTGGACGCCACGCCCTACCAGTCCAACTACAGCCTGATCCATCAAATTGACGCCGACTGCTTTGCCGATTATAAGGAGGACACGCTGGAGCTGACCGACGAGCAGTTCCGTGAGCTGGTGGGCCGGTTCCAGCGCCGGGTCGAGGACCGCCGCCAGAACGCCGCCCGCCCCAGCCTGCCCACGCTGGGGCTGAACCTTATCAGTATTGACACCCGGCAGGGGCTGTACGTGCTGGCCTACCGCCCGCTGCGGCTCGACGTGAAAAAGCGCGCCCTGCGGGCCGAGCCGGAGCCGGTCATCTGCCGGGAGTTCACCGTCAACGGCAGCAAGCTGAGCATCCATCAATTTCTGGATGCCGACGACTATACGCTGCTGGACGAGTTCACGAAGCACGCCGAGACCATCAAGGACCGCATCACCCGCAGCAACCCGCGGGTGCGGGTCGATGACCTGCCCTACCTCGTCGCCATCAGCCGCGACTGCCCCGTGGACTTAGAGCATGAGTACCGCGGCATCCTTACTATGTTCGAGGACCCCTCCGGCGAGACGGCCACCGCCCCGCTGCGGGCCTTCTTCGGCGAGATGACCGCCAAGCCGCGCCGCCGCAAGTCCTACCCGCTGGCGCTGCTGAACAACAAGGTCAATCTGGACCAGCTGCTGGCCATCAACAACGCCATGCGCTACCCGCTGGCCTACGTGCAGGGCCCGCCTGGCACCGGCAAGACCAACACCATCGTCAACACGCTGACGACGGCGTTTTTCAACGAGCGCACGGTGCTTTTTTCCAGCTACAACAACCATCCCATTGACGGCGTTGTGGAAAAGCTGCAGGCCGTCACCTACCACGGCCAGACCGTGCCGTTCCCGATCCTGCGCCTTGGCAACAACGAGAAAACCGCCGAGGCCCTGCGCACCATCGACCAGCTGTTTGAGCAGTGCAAAAAAATCCCCGTACCGGAGCGGCTGCTGGACAAAAACCACGCGGACCGCACGGCCCGCGCCAAACAGCTGACCGCCCTGCTGGAACGGTATGAGCGCATCCTTGATTTGCGGGAGCGGCGGGAGACCATCCGGCGCCTGCTGGACGCCCGCGGCCAGATGAACTTCCAGTACGAGCTGCAGGCCGGGCAGCTGCCGCAGGTGGACCGTGAGCTGGCCGCCTACGGCAGCATCGACTCTGCCGACGCGCTGGCTCTGCTGGACCGCAACGAGGACGAGCTGCTGCGCTACCTCTACTACACCTCGGCCCGCTGCATCCGCCGGTTGGAGGAGCCGAAATATAACGATTTAATGAGCATCGTCCACAGCCCCGACACCGACAAGGAGCGGGTCACGCAGTTCAACAAGTACATCTCGGAGCCGGAGAACCTGAAAAAGCTGCTGCGCGTCTTTCCCATTGTGGCCACGACCTGCATCTCCGCCCACCGCCTGGGCGACCCGGAGCCGAGCTTTGACATGGTCATCATGGACGAGGCAAGCCAGTGCAGCACGGCCATGTCTCTTGTGCCCATCCTGCGCGGGGCGTCGCTGATGCTTGTGGGCGACCCGCAGCAGCTCTCGCCTGTCATTCTGCTGGACCCCGCCGACAACCGCACGCTGCGCCGCCGCTACGGTGTCACGCAGGAGTACGATTACATCGAAAACTCGATCTACAAATGCTTTCTGGCCTGCGACGCCGTCAGCGACGAGACGCTGTTGAGCTACCACTACCGGTGCAGCCCCAAGATCATCGAGTTCAACAATCGCAAATACTACAACCATAAGCTGCACACTGCCAGCCGCGAGACCGACCCCACGCCGCTCGTCTATGTGGACGTGCCCAACGACACCACCGACGAGAAAAACACCGCCCCGCAGGAGGTGCGCCGCATCGAGGCATACCTGACCGCGCACCCGGACAAGCAGGTGGGCATCATCACGCCGTTTGCGAAGCAGCGCGCCGCCATCGAGGCCATGCTGCGCGCGAAGCACTTTGAGAACGCCGCTTGCGGCACGGTGCACGCCTTTCAGGGCGACGAGAAAGACGTGGTCATCTTCTCCCTGGCGCTGACCGACCAGACCCGCCCGCGCACCTACGACTGGCTGAAAACGAACAAGGAGCTCATCAACGTGGCGACCTCCCGCGCGCGGGAGCAGCTGGTCATCCTCTCGAATCAGGCCGCGCTGGACCGCCTGCACGCCGACAGCACCGACGACGATATTTACGAGCTGGTGCAGTACGTGCGCAAAAACGGCCAGTCCGAGGTGACCGAGAAGCCCGCCGCCAGCCGTGCGCTGGGCATCAAGCCCTACAGCACCAAGACCGAGGATGCCTTTTTGGAAAATCTGAACCACGCGCTGGACAACGCCTTCCTCGACGGCAGCCGCTGCACGGTCCGCAAGGAGGTGCCCATCGCCCAGGTGTTTGAGGATAACCCCGGCTGCGCCGACCTGTTCTACACCGGGCGGTTCGACTTCGTCGTCTACCAGCGGGAGGGCCGCCGCCTGATGCCGATTTTAGCCATCGAGCTGGATGGCCGCGAGCACCGCGACGACCCCGCCGTCCAGCGCCGTGACCGCAAGAAGGACCAGATCTGCCGCGAGCACGGCTTTGAGCTGATCCGCGTCGAGAACAGCTACGCGCGGCGGTATAATTATATCAAGAGTATTTTGATAAATTACTTCCGCAAGGTGTCGTAGCACCCGCAAACGGGCAGAGCCCGCGAGAAAGCCTCCTCACGAAGTGGGGAGGTGGCCGAGTGGAACGAGGCCGGAGGGGCTTTGCCCGCGCATCCCAGCGTAAAACCGAAAAGTCCTGCCTCCCTTTCCCGGAGACAGGACTTTTTCCTTTTTACCGCCAGTGAAACGTAACCATGCCGTAAATATAAATAAACAAAATCGCACCCGGCACAAAATACTTAAAAATCGGCTTCATCCAGGGGCGGACCTTCAGGCCCCTGCCGGTGTTGGCTTCGGCCACAAAATTGTCCCAGCCCCAGCCAAAGCGGTTGCAGCAGAACAGCGCCAGCACCAGCGACCCCAGCGGCAGCACATTGTTGCTGACGATGAAGTCCCAGAAGTCCAGCCACGCGCTGCCCGGCGCAAACGGCTGGAAGTGCAGCACGCTGTAGCCCAGCGCCGTCGTCAGCGCCAGCAGAAAGATGCCGACGCCGCAGACCACGCAGCCCTTCGGGCGGCTCCACCCGGTCAGCTCACGCACCATGGCAAGGATATTCTCGCAGACGCCCAGCACGGTGGACAGCGCCGCAAACACCATGAACAGGAAGAACAGCGCGCCCCACCAACGGCCCCCGGCCATATTGCCGAACACCCCCGCCATCGTGTCAAACAGCAGACTGGGGCCTGCCGTGACCTCCAGCCCGTAGGTGAAGCACGCCGGGAAGATGATGATGCCCGCCAGCACGGCCACGAACGTGTCGAGAAAAATGACCCGCAGCGACTCGCCCATGAGCGCGTGATCCTTGCCGATGTAGCTGCCGAAGATCGCCATGCCGCCCATGCCGACGGACAGCGAGAAAAACGCCTGGTTCATGGCCGCCACGATGACCCCGCCGTCAATGGCCGAGAAATCCGGCACAAGGTAGAACCGCAGCCCCTCCGCCGCACCGGCAAACGTCAGGCTGTGCACGGCCAGCACCAGCATCAGCACCAGCAGCGCGCTCATCATGTATTTGGTCACGCGCTCCAGCCCGCCCTGCAAATTAAAGCTCAGCAGCACAAACGCTGCTATAAGGACCACAAGCAGGTAGGTCACGTTCAGCCCGGGGTCGGCGATCATCTGCGCAAAGCCGAAATCCGCATTCTGCCCGGTCAGGAACTTGACAAAATAGTACAAGATCCAGCCCGTGACCACCGTGTAGAACGCCATGATGGCAATGTTTCCGATGAGGCTGACGACGCCGAATACACCCCACTTATGGCCGGGCTTTTCCAGGCGCTGGTACATGGTAACGGGGCTGGCCTGGGCGGCGCGGCCCACGGCAAACTCCATGACCATGACGGGCAGGCCCAGCACCAGCAGGCAGAGGATGTAGAGCAGCATAAAGCTGCCGCCGCCATTCTGGCCGCACATCCAGGGGAATTTCCAGACGTTGCCGCAGCCGATGGCGCACCCTGCCGACAGCATGATAAAGCCCAAGCGGCTGCTCAGGCGCTCGCGTTCGTTCATAAATCAGTTTTCCCTTTCGGTAGTGATTTCCGCGCAGACAATTTCCGTGCGGCCCTGGGTGCGGAACTTGTAGCCCCAGGTGCCCGTGCCGCCGCTGACGATGGCATCGCAATGGTCTGCAATATGCTTTCTGCCGTAGTTGCGCTCATTTTTGGCAACCATGCCCACCGCACCCGCAGGCCAGACCTGCCCGCCGTGGGTATGGCCGCTCAAAATCAGGTCCGCCCCCGCCGCGGCGGCGTTTTTAAAGTCCCGCGGCTCATGGTCGAGCCAGACCGTGTAGTGGTCGTCGGGGCCGCCGGGCATAAGCTGTGCCGCCGTGAAGCGGCTGCCGTTCGTGTACAGATAATCCTTGCGGCCCACGACGCGCACACCGCAGGGCAGCAGGACGGACGTGTCCTCCAGAATGCGCACGCCCGCGGCGGCGAACCCGCGCTCCAGATCCGCGCGGCCAAAGCTCGGCTCCCGCCAGTGGTGGAACAGGTCGTGGTTGCCGAGGACGTAATACTTGCCCAGCGGCGCGTCCAGCTCGCCAAACAGCTTGCAGAAGGCGTCCAGCTCCTCCGGCTCGGTGAACTCGTCGAAAATATCGCCGGTCAGCACAAGCAGGTCGGGGCGGCACGCCTCGATTTTTGCTTTCAGCTCCGGGATGCGGGTGTGATCCATCGCCGCACAGGCGCGCGGGTGGACATCACTGACCTGCACGATGGTCAGCCTGCCGCTCGGCAGATTTTTCCGCGTTGTCAGGCTGTATTTTGTCGTACAGAGCCGCAGCGCACGCCGCCGCCCCCACCACATGATAAGGCCCGTCAACAGCCACGGCGTTATGCCGTCCAGCCATATAATATGCCAAACAGTCAGCGGTGTACCGCCGATGCGCCGCAGCGCCAGCCCGATGGCGGTACCGATGCAGTAGAATGTCACAAGATGTCCGGCAAACACGATGCCCAGCCCGAGCGGGTCGCGGCTGATATACGCCAGCACGCCCATCAGCACAAGCGGCAGTCCGTAATACAGCACCGGCCACCGGGCCACCAGCTGTAAGGGCGGCAGCTGCAAAAAGTTCAGGTACAGCAAAGCATCCAGCGCCACCTGCCCGAGGCGCGGAAGAACGAATTGGAAGAAAGGATGATACATGGTTGATGCCTTTGTTCGGTAAGAGTGCCTTCCCCCCCCCTTGGGGGAAGGTGTCTGCGGCCCCGCCCGCAGACGGATGAGGGGAAGGCTTTTTAACAAAAACACCCCCGCACCTCGCGGCACGGGGGCTGAAATTTAATTTTTACTGTTCCTTCGCCTTGATGGCCGCGTCAATCGCGCGGGCAGCCTCTTTACCGGCGCCCATCGCCAGAATGACGGTGGCAGCGCCCGTAACGGCATCGCCGCCGGCGTAGACCATCGGGCGGCTCGTCAGGCCGTCGGGACCGTTCGTGATCAGGCAGCCGTGCTTGTCGGCGTCCAGACCCGGCGTGGTGGAGCGGATCAGCGGGTTGGGGCTGGTGCCCAACGCCATGATCATCGTGTCAACGTTCAGAACGAACTCGCTGCCCTCCTTGACGATGGGGCGGCGGCGTCCGGACGCATCCGGCTCGCCCAGTTCCATCTCCACGCAGGTCATACCCTTGACCCAGCCGTTCTCGTCGCCCAGCACTTCCGTCGGGTTCGTCAGCGTCTTAAAGACGATGCCCTCCTCCTCGGCGTGCTCGACCTCCTCCTTACGGGCAGGCAGCTCGGCCATGCCGCGGCGGTAGACGATGTAGACATTCTTGGCACCCAGACGCTTGGCGCAGCGGGCAGCGTCCATGGCGACGTTGCCGCCGCCGACAACGGCAACGGACTTGCTCTTCATGATGGGCGTGCGGGAATCCTCCTTGTACGCCTTCATCAGGTTGACGCGGGTCAGGTACTCGTTGGCGGAGTAGACGCCGTTCAGGCTCTCGCCGGGGATGCCCATAAAGCGGGGCAGACCGGCACCGGACGCGACATAGACGGCCTCAAAGCCGTAGTCGTTCATCAGCTCGTCGATGGTCAGCACCTTGCCAATGACCATGTTCGTCTCGATGTCCACGCCCAGCTCCTTCAGACCCTCGACCTCGTGCTGGACGATGTCCTTGGGCAGACGGAACTCGGGGATGCCGTACATCAACACGCCGCCCGCAACGTGCAGGGCTTCGTAGACGGTGACCTTGTAGCCCAGCTTGGCCAGATCGCCCGCGACGGTCAGGCCGGACGGGCCTGCGCCGATGACAGCGACCTTGTGGCCGTTGGGCGCGGGGGCGGTGGGCTTGGTATGTACGTTGTTGCGGTACCAGTCGGCAACAAAGCGCTCCAAGCGGCCAATGCCGACGGCCTCGCCCTTGATGCCGCGGACGCACTTGCCCTCGCACTGGTGCTCCTGCGGGCAGACACGGCCGCAGACGGCGGGCAGCGCGCTGGACTGGGCAATCACGTTGTAGGCGGCCTCAAAGTTGCCCTCGGCGACGTGCTTGATGAAGCCGGGAATATCAATTTCAACGGGGCAGCCGCTGCGGCAGGGGTGGTTCTTGCACTGCAGGCAGCGCTTGGCCTCGTTCACGGCCATCTCCTCGGTGTAGCCGAGGGCGACCTCTTTAAAGTTTTTGTTGCGGACGTTCGGCTCCTGGCTGGGCATGGGGCACTTTTTCGGGTCCATGTTCGGCATAATTACTGCACCTCCTGCTTCAGCAAATTGCACTCGGCCTCGCGGGCGTGTGCCTCAAAGGGCTTGTACATCGTGCCGCGGTGCATAGCCTCGTCAAAATCGACCTCAAAGCCGTCAAAGTCGGGACCGTCCACGCAGGCAAACTTGGTCTGCCCGCCCACGGTCAGGCGGCAGCCGCCGCACATACCGGTGCCGTCCACCATAATGGGGTTCATCGACACAACGGTCTTGACATTGTGGGGCTTCGTCGTCTTGACGACAAATTTCATCATGATCAGGGGTCCGATAGTAATGACCTCGTCAAAGTTTGCGCCCTCGACGATCTTCTTCTCCAGCGGGGCGGTGACAACGCCCTTTTCGCCGTAGGAGCCGTCATCGGTCATAATGATAAACTCATCGCAGCAGGCGCGGAACTCGTCCTCCAGAATGACCAGATCCTTGTTGCGGAAACCGACGATGCCGGTGACCTTGGTGCCCTGCTCGTGCAGTGCCTGGGCAATGGGCAGCGCAATGGCGCAGCCCACGCCGCCGCCGACGACGCAGACGTTTTTCAGACCCTCGATCTCAGTGGCCTTGCCCAAGGGTCCCACAAAGTCATGCACGGCCTCGCCTTCTTTCAGGGAGTTCAGCTGCATAGTACCTGCGCCGACAACCTGGAAAATGATAGAAACAGTGCCGGCTTCGCGGTCAAACCCGGCGATGGTCAGGGGGGTACGCTCGGAGTCCTCCTTTGCGCGGACAATGATAAACTGGCCGGCCTTTGCCTTCTTGGCAATGAGCGGCGCATGGATGCAAAGTTCGGTTACGGTGGGGTTCAGCTCCCGCCGTTTGATGATAGTAAACAAAGCGATCTCTCCTTCTCTTTGTTTTTATAAATATACATTTATATTGTAGCGTATTTTGCGGGGAATGTAAAGAAGAAAGTTAAGGAAATGCGGGCGAGGAAAGGATGTAGGGGGGCGGCGTCCCCGACGCCCCCGGAGGGGTCAAGACCCCTCCCTACGATGCAAA
>CEAM01012770.1_pt1 | contig 14346 bp, 19 predicted proteins | sample 557421 | NCBI WGS metagenome assembly CEAM01 (sample SAMEA3182048, study PRJEB8094) | gut metagenome | biome: human; feature: gut; material: Stool; isolation source: human stools | place: Canada | collected 2012-01-24 | reverse complement strand
CTCCTAATATCCAAATCTCGCAATATTAGTATCATCTGACCAACAGCCGAATGTATCGTTATCGCCATAGGCTCTGACTCTTACCGTAGCTCTGTCCATACCATCTGCAATAAAATCATCCGTGTAATTGGTGCTGTAAAATGCTGTATAGGTCGTATCGTATTCTTTCCACGTTCCGTCAGCTTTTGTGATACGCACTTTGTAATACGTTGCATTTTCAACTTCTGACCATTTGACTGCTGCATAAGTATAACTAAAATACCTTGACTGGCTTTTATAGTACGATGCATATTCCACTGTCGGAGTACCGAGGATGCATTTCTCAATCCAGTTTTTTGCTGCATTGTTGATTGCTTCTTTCAAGGCATCGTCAGGCTCAAAGTTGATATCCGGAATTTCTACGGATGGTGATTTAAGTGGTGGTGTACACGCTGACACCGGTACAGCACTGGAAAGTGCCAGTGTAAGTGCGCAGATGATAGCTGCTAATTTTCTTCTTTTTCTTTTCATGTTCGATTCCTCCTATTCTCCGATTGCGATCCAAGTGTATTCTTTTCCGTTAACCATATTTGTTACTTCTGTTCCATTCTTCGGTGTATATGTTACTTCCCCACCGTTTATAGCGATCGTTCCTTTCGATGTAGATGATGTTTTCAAATACTGGCTGTAACTATTTCCAATTCCTTCCGTCTTTCCATTCTGGTGCAGCAATGCAATGATGCCCGTGTCACTCGTGCTTGTAACCGTCTGCATTATCACTATGCATGATATCGCTTTTAATCCAGTGTCAAACGTAACTGCATTCGCACCTCCTCCCGTGATGGTTCCTTTCATAGTTTTTGCCGACGCACTGAGCGTTCCGGTAATATTCACACCATTGCTTGACGTAAATGTTTTTCCAATTCTTACATCTGACGCTTTTGCATCTCCATAAATACTGCCTGCTTCGTCGTACACTACCGTTTTTTTTACGCCTCCTTTTAACAGGACTGGTTTATTTGCATCTGCAAGAGAGACTTCAATTGTGTGCTTAAGGACTGGTAGTGTGCTCTGACCATAGCCCGGAATAGTGGTTGGTATTGATGATAGTTTTGTATTTTTTGTTGTAGCCTTAATATCATTCTCGCCAGTCAGTGTTCCCTTAATTTTCTTTCCATTCACATAGGCGCTTTTCCCGGATTCAATGCTGTTCGCATCCGCATTCGCATCAGACGTCAATATCCCGATAAAATCCTGTCCTCTTGCTTCCAGTTCTGCCGGCTCGAAGAGTTCTTCTCCCTCCAATGCATTTCCAGTAGCAAAAGTGGTATGCCACTCTCTTTCCGTGCCTTTTTCCCTTACGCAGACCGCAAATCGAACACTGCCTTTGTGTGAGGTGACTTTTCTTTCCAGCACCCACTCAAAAGTTACATTGTCTCCGGAAGCCGTCATATTCTGGACAGGGTATCTGTCTTTTCCGGACTTTTCGCCAGATGCATTCTGCACATTGATATAGACGTCCGATTTCATCAGATCAATGTTGTCCCCAACGATTTTCTGACATCTAAAATACTTTCTTGCACCCTCATTGTCATTTTCAACGCCCAAAAGGTTTTCGCCTGCCGGAATGATAATACTGCGATCATCCGCGTTGATTTCCAGATATTTAATCTCTGCCATAGTCCTCCTCCTAATCTACCGGTCTACCGGAATAAAGATTCCTCTAATTGTCACACCAGTCCACGATCCGCCATTTCTAAAGGCAGATACATACAATTTATCGCTGTTCTGACATTTACCAAAAAATGTTGAGGATAATTTATAATAGTTGCCATTGCATCCCATGTCGACTTCATTTAGCTTGCAAGATACTTCCTGGCTGTATTGTTCGCCGTTGACGGCTGACACTACATTTAGCGCAAATGCATATGTAATTCCGGCTTTCAGTTGGCTAAGGTTAAGTGTTGCAGTCTTATAAGCGTCGGAATCTGCACCCTGCGCAGTGGTGTTGATAAATATCGTCTCTCTGTTGGACAAGGTGCTTTTTACGCCGTCTACTTCGGTGTCGAATTCCGCTGCGGATCTCCGGACCGTAAACAATCTCTTAACATCCGCAATGGTAAGTCCGTTGATCTCAACCTGATACAGTGGCATATCTGCCGTCAGGTCACCACCCTGAATATCTCCAGACGTATAAGACGGTACCGCTGGATTGCTTTCACTTGGCGTGCCCTGGATAACCTTAATCTCTACCGCCTCAACCTTTGAGCTGGTATTCTTGGTGTATCTTGCCACGATAAGATCAATGCGTTTCATTCCTTGTGAGCCGTTCGCGATCGTGACAGAGTTTGTGGTATTTTTTTTGATTGATGCAGCACAGCCCTGATGGATGAGCACTCCGTCCGTGATCCGGATCTCATTGTTTGAGATGACCACTGCATTAAGCTGCTGTCCGGTCCGTAAGACACAAGAGCCTTTTCCAAAAATACCGATATTGATATCTCTGTCCTGCTCTGCCGTGACATGTGCCTTGCCTGTGTAGCCTGTAATGATGTCCATTTATGACTCTCCTTCCAATTTATAAGTTATCGTTTCCTCGCCGTTTGTAATCTCGTAGATAATGTTCTCGACCGGCTTCGACATATACATTCCTGTCAGATAATCTCTGCCACCTACAATATCTCCGATTTCAACTTTGATGCCAAGCTTTGCAACATCCATCTGGAATGTCATTTTGTTCATAAGATCTTGCAGTTTTTCTGTGGCAGATTTTTCCAGCTCTGCGGTCTCGGTTGAAGTATTTTCGTAGACTGCAGATATTTCATCCAGACCTTTATAGTATTGCGTCTTTCCAATACTGCCATCTACCTGGACGTATAGGTGGATCACATTTCTCTCTTGAAGTTCGCCTTTTCCGGTCACAATCAAGTGGTTCACGCCGTTCCGCTTATCATCCATTGTGAAATTCAATCGACTGTCCTGCGACAGCTCAATCCGTGAAGAATAATCCGTAATCTTGACGGCTTCTATCAGAATGTAACATGGATTGTCCTGTTCTTTTTCTAGCCTGATCTGTAACCTATACCCCACGCTTTTAAGCATCTTGGTAAGACCGCCAAGTAATGTGCAGTAGCGATCGAACTGATAATTTTTCACGGATACTCCGGTATTCGCAGTTGATACCTTGAATAAGCCATCAAATTCCGGTTCGATCAGAGTCTTCATGACCTGATTTAATTCTCCGGATACTGTCTTGTAATCAGATCCGGAAGGCGGTTCGATCACTTTATACTGCAGTCTGCCTCTCCAAGTGAGTCCTTTTAATTCCACGTAATCAAGAGTTGTATCTGTCAATACTTCTCCGACAATCCCGCCGTATTCTGTGCCGGTAATATACACATAAGAAGCTAAATCAAGATCTGCGTACCAATTAGACCTTGCAATCTGTACAGAAAATTCATACTCTCCGTTCACATCTACTGTAATATTGGAGTTCTGAATCGCTCCAAGCTCTTTTCGGTCACTGTTTGCCAAGATAATATCTTCTACCACGGTGGCTCCCTCCTGTTCAAATACAGCGTCAGGTCAAATCCGTAAGTACCGGACCAGTTAATATCGAGCATTCCTGATGGTATCTTTTCAAATACCGTATGTTCGAACGCTCTCTGTTCAAATACATTCTCTGTGGTTCCGTTCTGCAGATACTTTCTGATGATCCTTGCCTGACTGTCAATAACTAAATACTCATTTTCTCCGAGGCTCACATTAAACTCATAAGGATATTTGTTGATCGTAATCTTCGGATTTGTGCACGGACCATAAATAAGCATCTGATACTCGCTCGGAATAATATGATCAACATACCATGTTGTTGTACCATCGTCCCCTCTTGCATACTCAAATGGGTAATCGTAAGGGTAATCTATTCCAGATGTTTTCGGCTCGCTCGACTGCGGAAAGAACTGCATCGTTGTTTCTGTAACCCACACAAGCTCCGGAGCTTCGAATGTGAGCTCCACTTCGGAATATACATATCCTTTCCATCCCTCTTTTACAGATTTAAGGACCCTGCACCGTAGATAAGCACCATTGACATAAAGCTTTCCGTAGCTATTATTTTCCGCATCGACAGCAAGAATACGGTACAGTTGTTCCATGTTCTGCCGGAACTCTTCACGTTTCCCAAATACATCAACCGTAACCGTTTTTTCATATCCCTCTGAAGATTCTGACCAGTCCGCATTGAACCAGTCAGTCTTCGTTGTACGAAAAGGAGCTTTAAGAAGATTCAGCTTTTCGCCATTCATATTTTCATAATATACAATCATACCTGTGGTACTGCTCCTTTCGGTAATGGCCTGTCTATTCGCTTGCTGTCAAGGAATATCGGCTTGTTGTTTAGTTTCGCAATTCTTCTCTGAATATTCTCAAATCTGTCATAGTCGAAGCCCTGCCCTCCAAAGGTTGGGTCGTTCTTTATGCTGCCGACAGATCTATCCGGATTTACCGAAGTGCTAAGCTGTACACTCTTCTGCAAGCTTTGGACTGCTTTTTTCACTCCGGCGCTCATGGATCCGACCGGAATATTCTTCTCAAATCCAATTCCCATACCGAGAGCCATCATCTTACCAACCTGGTCCCGGAATACTCTCGATGGAGAATGAATACCAAGTTTTGACTTGATTGCATCTAATGCGCTACTTGCCGCAGATGTTGCCGCGCTGATCAGGCTTCCTACCGCACCGGATATACCACTTGCAATTCCGGAAATGATATTCATACCAACACTGCCCCAGTTTACACTGGTAAATGCATTTTTGATCTGGCTGATCATTGATGGAATCTTACCAAGTAACGCCGGGATTCCCTGAACCAGTCCGACTGCGAGCTGTGTGATAATCTTCACACCAGTCTGTATGATCTTCGGCAAATTCGTGATAATCGTAGATGCCAGCTTGCCGATGATAACCGGTGCTTTCGCTGCCACCTGCGGAATCGCATTTGCAATTCCCTGCGCCAAGCCTTCCATTAACTGTAATCCGGAAGTTATTAACTGCGGAAGATTACTGATCAGCGACTCAACCAGAGTCAGGATCATCTGTACCGCTACCGGAATTAACTGCGGAAGTTGTGTGCCCAGGCTGCTTACCAGCGTTGCTATGATGCTTGCGCCTACGGAAATGAGCGATGGTAGATTTGCCGTAATTGCATTCATCAATCCCAGAATCAGGGTTGCACCTGATGAAATCAGTCCCGGAAGTGCTGCTGTGATTCCTGCTCCAAAGTTAGATATGATCTCCGGTCCTTTGGTCTGCGCCAGAAGCAGGATCTGGTCAATCTGTGTACCAAACTGACTGTAAACCAGTCCAAGACCGGCTACCACAACGGCTGCAACTGCACCGAAATTAAGAAGACTAATAAATGATGGAATGAAACCGGCTACTTTTGAAAGAATTGGTACAAACGCATTTCCAATGATTCCGAGATAGCTCATAAGCTGGCTTCCAAATCCAGACACTTTCGACAAAACAGAACCAAACGCACCGCCAAGAAGCGAACCGAATCCTTTTGCGCCGTTTACGATCACACCAAAGGTACTGCTTATAGAACTTCCAAAACTTTTCAGTGCAGCTGTAGCTTTCGGGAATGTTTTGGCTAATCCAGGACCGATTTTTCCAAAAGCAGAAATAATCCCTTTCGGTATCTCAGCAAAATCACTTACAATCTTTCCGATCGGACCAGTACTGACTGTTCCTAAAGCCTTTTGGAATACTCCGGTAAGCTTCGGGGCTAAATCATTAAACGGAAGAAGGATTGCATCCTTCACATTTCCAAATACTTTTGCCCCAGATTTCATGCTCGCGCCAAGGCTTTTCAGATTGCCCGGCATCTTGCCAAGCTTTGCAAAAACGCCTCCGCTTATATCGCCTAAGCTGTTCAGAATAACACCGCACGTTCCCGCACTTTTTCCAAGTATTCCAAGCGCAGGAGCAGCTCCTGCAAGCACTGCTGCGGTCTTGCCAAGATCAATGAGCTCATCCGTGCTCATGCCCTTCGTTTTCTCTGCGAGTCCGGCTATCGCATCAGTAAAGCTCTGTAAAAGCGGTACTTTATTGCCAATCTCATTGATAAAACCGACAAATCCATTGGAAGAATACGCATTATTCAGATCTTCCAGGGCTTTCACGCCAACAGATGCAAGCTCTTTAAGCGGTTCCTGAATGGATCCGTAGAATGCAATTCCAAGACCTTCTGCTTTGGACTTCAAACTGGTGATCTGACCAGCCAGATTGTCCTGCGCAACTGCAGCCATGTTCGCTGCTGCATCCTTGCAATTGTAGATGGAATTCTTCAGCTTATCAAAATCTCCGTCCGATGCATTTACGATTGCCAGCAGACCAGACATTGCTTCCTGACCGGCAAGCGAGGCTGCCAGCTGTGTCTGTTCTGCTTTGGAAAGACCTTTGAATCCGTTTCGCAAGTCGCCCATGACGGTATCCAGCGACTTCATATTACCCGCTGAATCCGTTAACGACACGCCAAGCTTATCCATTGCAGCCTGTGCCTCATCAGTAGGTTTTGCCATCCGACTGAGCATCTGCCTCAAAGAAGTACCTGCCTGACTTGCTTTGATTCCGGAATTTGCCATCAGACCGATTGCAACGGAACAATCCTCTACGGAATATCCCAACGCCCCGGCTACCGGTGCGACGTACTTAAACGTTTCTCCCATCATTGCCACGTTTGTATTAGCATTTGATGAAGCTTTTGCCAGAACGTCTGCAAAATGGGTAGAATCCGAAGCTTTCAATCCAAAAGCAGTCAGCGCATCCGTAACAATGTCACTGGTTGTCGCCAGATCTTCACCAGACGCAGCGGCAAGGTCCATGATCCCTTTCAGACCATCTACCATGTCCTGTGTTTTCCAGCCTGCCATAGCCATGTATTCCATAGCCTGCGCGCTTTCTGTGGCTGAAAACTTGGTTTTCGATCCCATCTCCTTTGCCTTGTCGATCAGCTTTTGGAACTCATCTCCGGTTGCTCCTGAAATACTGGCAACCTTCGACATCTCCGCCTCAAAGTTCATTCCAACCTTGACGGCTGCAGTTCCGATTGATCCAACTTTATCAACAACCTTGGTGATCGCATTTCCTACGGCAACGCCTAATCCGGTAGTCGCAATCTTACTCAGATTTGAAATGCCCTTGTTGAACCCATTCTCATTGATTTTGGTATCAAAATTCAAATATCCATCTGCCATACTATCATCCTTTCTGATAGCACGGCTCAGGGGCTCACAAGTGCTTAATTCTTAATTTTTATCTCCACCTCCCGTCGGCATTTGCGGCATTTTACATACAGTCCGCTGCACACTGCAGTATCTGCGTAAACAAGCAGATGCTGACCGCAGTACGGACACGGATACCACTCACGCCGTGTCGGTATTTTAATTTCCATCATGAGAACATATCTCCAATCTCATAATCATCAAGCTTTCGCTGTTTCTTTTTCAGCGCAACGGCTCTCTGGATCTTCTTGATCCGTTTCCGTTCTTCCTTATCACGGATTGTTCCAGGATCAATCGAACGGTACATGATCCGTTGTTTAATCTCTGTACTATCCGGCAACCAGTCAAACAAGCTCCGGAACTCCCACCAGTGCATATAATCGATCTGCTGCAGGTCGATTCCATATGCCTCCCGGAACGCTGCATAAATGCAGCCGGCATCTTCCGAAAAAGAAAATACCGGCTTCCCATTTTTCTGCTGCTCTTCCTCTTCATCTTCCAGATCATCCTGGTACATCCTTTTGCACATCAGGAAATCTCCGAGTGCATAAATTGCAGCTTCAATATCCTCCGGAACCTGATCCAGATACCACTGCAACAGAAGTCCACACTTCATCCGCCACGGAACCGAGTCGTCTTCAACCAGCTCTGTAAAACGGATCCATTCGCGGAAATCTGTCACGATTGGGTAGTACTCCCCGTTCACCTTGACTTCTTCCGGAAACTGCTCATATAAAATATTCATGCTCTGCTATCTTCCGGTATTGGAATATTTTCCTTTACCATACTGTTTCTGGTAGTTTCTTCTCTGCTGACGGTTTCCATTTGGCTGTGGCTGCGGATGCGGGAACTGCTGCGTTGTATTTTGATTTGGTACATACTTATCATATTTATCGTCCAATTTCTTTGTTTCCGCTGTTTCAAAGTCTAACAGTGATTCTACCGCTTCAGTGCACAGCTTGATGCTGTTCTTTCCGCAAAGGATACGCTCCCCGGCTCCATCGCCAAAAAGGGTATCGAAGAACGCATAAAAACAGCTACACTGTGCGCGGATGATATCACTGTTCTTTCCGACTACCGGAACATTCTGCTCCGCTTCATGCATTACTGCTTTCGCATCCTCGATTGCATCTAAAAAATCCGCATCCGTGAAATCCACTTCTGCTTCAAAATCTCCAAATTTCCAAAGGCTCATTGGCTCACTCTCCTGTTATATTCTATGCTTCTGAAAAAGTACAAGTCTTCCACCCGTCTGTGGTGGTAGCTGTGCCTTTCACAATTTCTCCTGCTGCTTTAAAACTTCCTTTGTAGATCAGCGCGTCCGTTCCGTCACCTTCTGTGTCCGGAATCACACTCCACAATCTTTTACGCGCTGTACAAGTTGTTTCGGACGTCTTCTGGTCGAAGAGGTCAACTACTACAATGCTAACCTGTGCATCTGTTCCAACAATCTCATCATCTGTAATTGTTGCGATCTTTTCATGCACCGGATCATTCGTATATCTGTCCAGTTCGTAGTCGATGGCTGGTGAATAGCCTACTACATCCGATCTTTCTGATGCTTCGTCCACATACTGACGGCTGTACTCAATAGAGTTTTTGCCCTCTGACAGTGATGTAAAACCAGTCATTCTCGTATATGTTGTTCCTTTACCGTCAGCATCCATAAAAGCTACTTTCTTATGTCTGCCTACTAACATCTTTTCTGGGTCCATATAACTCCTCCTATCTGTAAATTACTCTGCATATCATCTGATACCGTCCGAGATCAGCTTCCGCGCTAAATAAATAGCCGGACTGCATCACTTCCACCCTAATAGCATTGTGACCGTCCAGCTGAGGTACGATATCATTTAAGTTGTTCTGTTCCGTCCACTCTTCAAAGTCCTGATAAAAGCCACTGTTGGCAATGCCTGTTCTTGCATCACCGTCATAGGCCTCCTTACTGGTAAGAGCAAACTGGAACTGTTTCAGACAGCTCCCATCCGTATATTTTTTATAGACAGGATCTGCTCCGATCGGATCAATGGAATACTCCATTCCGTCTCCGAGATAATCAATATTGATCTTCCTGTTATCGATTCCGGGATACGTTCTCACATACTCCCGGATGCTTTCGATAATCGGCTTTCTTTTATTCTCCGGCAATCTTTTCAGCTCCTTTTTTAATCGCATCCTTATGGCTTGCTTTCATCCGCTCAAACCATTTCGCTTTTGTTTTATGCTCGTAATACTGGCGTCTTGCGTAAGGTGTCAGATATTCAATGGATCCGGAGCCTAGAACTGTGCCAAGCGTTCCCGATTTAATCATCATTCCGGTTCTCCTTGGGGTGAGAGGATTCATATAGCGCAAACATTCCGAATCCACAAATGCCTGTGCCCTCGAAAAGCTTGCCGCTTTTTTCTCTGCGAATCCCGGAGCCCATTCCAGCCGTGCCATGGTAGAACCATTCTTACCAGTCACCGTAAATACGCTGCCTCTCGGAGTTGTGATCCGGAATTCTTTCTTCCCTGCCATCTTACTCGCCTCCGATCCGCCAGTGCGGAGTCGTACCAAACCGGTTGTCCGACCAGCTTGTCACCTTGCAGTGCTTCCGGAACACGGCTTTCAGATCTGCAGGTCTTTCAATCGCAATCTGACACTCTCCCAGAATAATCTGATCATCATTCTGTATGGTCCAGTATCCATAACCGCCACAGCAGGCGAACTGATCCGGCGGAAGATACTGCCCTGCTTCCGGAATATCCGCAGGAATCCGAATTTTGTAAACCTCCGCACTTTTCAGCCCATTATCCGTAACTGCATTCTTATGGTCCACATGGACGTGGACACCATGCAGAACGGTTCGGATCCAGGTATCATAATGTGTGGAATCACCGCTTATTCTGTTATAAACTGTCACATCTGCATTTGTGATCACACTGCATCGCCACCTTCCTCGACAGCCATCCGGTAGGAAGAAGATATGGATATGCTGCATCGTATGCTTTCTTCTTCACTACCTCTTCCGCTGTTTTTCCGTCACTTTGTTCTGTGACGTAGGTTACACTGTACCCGTCATTGTTTTCCGACTTAACAGGCGCGGTACCGGTCTGTTGCTGTGCATTGTATTTATAATATACCTCCGCTACAGCACAGACTGCATCGTTCACCGCTTCATTTTCTTCCACGAAGATATCTCCTCTTGTGTACGTCAAATGCCGGATATAAGCCTCTGCCTGTTTCTTGGCTTTCTTGAAGTCCTGTTCCGGGATGACGTCACCACCATATTCACCTACGTAATATCCATACGTTGTCTGCATGGATCATCACCTTCCCTTACTCGCCGGCTTTCATGACTGCAAACGGGCATCTCTTTGTTTTGTCTGCCTTAAGAGCGTTGATCGGATTCGGAATTTCCCATCCGAGACGCATTACAGCACGAAGAGCGACCATGTCATTCTGCATCAGGTTGTATGCGATAGTTCCGTCTGTGTTCTGTACAACACCCTCTGTAAAGAGCTTGAATGTAATATCCTGACGGATAGAATATACGAGCTGTGAGAAATCTCCGGAAATCATAAGAGCCTTTGATTTGTCAAACGCACCGTTGTTCGGGAAGTTCATCGGAGATCCGTCAAGCGCATACTGTGTGGTTCCCTGTAAATCCTGTTTAAACAGGGGGTCGCCATTTGTATTCTTGAGACCTCTAAGCTTTGCTCTCATAGAGATGTCTGCCATGTGGCCATTTACGAAGTATCCGCAGTCCTCAACCTTTGCGATCACACCGTCCTCTGCCATGATCTTGTCGTACAGATTGTCCGCAGCTCCTAATGTAACCACTGCATTTGCTTTTGTTGCCGTAGCTACTACATCATCTCTCCATGTAGACGGCTTATTCTCTCCGAACAGAACAGCCGAATCAATAACCTTGCCGAAAGCTTCTGTTACTCTCGGCTTTACTTCTGCCCAGATGTCGTATTCTGCATCATCCAGCACAGCTTCCGGAATCGGAACGATAACAGCAATTTCTTCCGCTGTGATAAATTTCTTGTCCCATGCCTGCTTTGTGGTTTTCTTAGCTCCATTGTCACCGTTTACGAAATACGCGATCGGCAGCATATCGAGAACCGGCATCTTGTACTGCTTGCTGGTCATATTTGCAAGCTTACGTCCTCTTGACAGTACAGCTGACTGTGCAATCGTTCCCTGGATGATCTCATTGGATTCCTGAATTGGAATCAGAGACTCTGCTCCGGTACGGTCAATGATGTTTGCATCTGTGTCAAACAATCTTAAATTCATTCTTCTATTCTGCATTTACTCTACCTCCATTATCTTCTCGCGGCAGCTCTGATCCGGTCATTGATGGAAACGTTCATGTTTCCGCCAGAACCATTTGAAGCGTTACCTGCTGAAGAATCTGCAATACGGTAAGAACTACCACCTGCATATCTTGGATTCTCCTTCAGGAACTTCTCTGCTGCCTTTTCAAATGTCGTTTTATCATCTACCATTTTGGAAACCTTGTAAGTCACATAGTCCAGATCATCAGCCTTGACACCTTTTCCGGATAAGAACTTCTCATTCTTCATCTGCTGGACTTCATTTCTGGAATTTTCCAGATCCTGCTGCAGCTGTGTCACATTCGGCTGATTCTTTTTCTGCTGTTCCTTATAATCGGCAATTGCCTGATTCACCTGCTGCTCTGTCATTCCCTGCTGCTGAAAATAGGAACGAAGCGCCGCTTTTTCAGCTCTGTCTGCTCTCGCATTGGCAATCTCTTCTGCCTGCGCAAAACTGTACGATCCCTGGTTTCCTGTTCCGCCGGCATTTCCCTGGTTGCCGTTACCTGTTCCAGCGTTTCCACCCTGTCCACCAGAGCCAGCCCCGCCGCCGTCTTCAAAGAGCTGTAAAAACATTCTTTTTCTCATGCTTACCTCCAAATATGAGTGTTTTCCAGAGCTTTTTCTGTCTTCATGTTTTGGACATAATAAAAAGCACCCTCACTGGATGCTCGTTTACTCAAACTGTATGCAATTGTATTCCTGGCTGATTACTGCAATCCCCAGAAACCATGAATCCACCAGAAGTTTTCCACCATCTGACAGATCTTCCCATTCGATCACAGTCATTCCGCTGGTTGTTTCTCCCCGGATTCTGTCACCTGTCAGATCTTTCAGGGAATTGATCAGATTACATGTTAGCGCTGATACTGCCGCACATACTCGGTCAATCCCATCCGGACTCTTCCTGCCGGCATGACCATTCATACAGATGCTGTGATCTGTTATTTTTATTGTTATCATAAATTCTTTACTCCTTTGACTCTATGACAGTTACTGTTCCTTCAAAGACTCCAAAATTTGACTGCTGTTGGAATGTATGGGTTTCAGCAATATCCTCATTAGTCATTGGTCTTGTAAGGTACCATAAAGAATCATCTTTCCAGGTAATTTCTTCCAGTTTCTGATTTGGCTCAAGCTTTATTATTGTCTTCCCACCATAACTTTTCGTGGCGGTCTGGCATCCAGTTAAACCTGCTATCAATATGCTGATAGCCGTTAATACTGCTACTGCTTTATTTTTCATTGCTGTTTCTCCTAAAAATGAGTACAAAAATACCACCGGTCATTTCGACTGGTGGCAGCTACTCTTCTTCATATCTATATTTTCCATTACACACATCATCTTCATCCGCCCATAATTTTTCATCAGGGATGCCTTCTGGAAATGCTTCACAAACATAATGCTCCCAATTAAACCACTTACATGTCTCACATCTTGGGAATTCTGTTCTAAATCCTCCGCCAAGGAAGGATGTACTTTTCGATGAGTTTTCTTGCTTCATTCGGGATCACTTCTCCATTCCTATATCTCACAAATGCTTCAGCGAGACTTTCTCTTCCATCTCTCTTTTTGTCTGCATATTTTGAGATTCCCTTAATAAACTGACTCTTTATTTTAGCATTCAATTCCATATACTCTTCTGCCGTAATGCAATTTTGAAATGGCATTATATGCGCCATTTCATGAGCAATATAATCTTCAAAATTTCTTCCTGCCATTACGCCTTTATTATAACGCGACCGCATTTGCATTTCAATATTTTCAAAATTTCTTCTACGATTAATCACCATACTATGCCTCAGAATTCCTTCATCGTCTAGATACGCTCCCGTGACAAAAATATCTCCTTTTTCGAGTGCTTCGCTCTCAATTAAATCAAGATATATAATGTATTCCGAATCCAGCTTCTTTATCGCCGCATTGATTTTCGCTTCAATTTCTTTACTTAATCTCGCTTCCTTGGAAACTGTATCCGGAATAGAAATTCTCATCTTTAGATCATACTGGCTCGGTGCAATTCTTCCTCGTCCATCAATGTATATCCTTTCTCTTTCCTCTTTCAGTCCCATTTTCCGAGAAAATGCTGCATATTCATTAAGCTGTCCCTGATATTTGGCTTTTTGGAGCATAACTTCTTGCCGATCAGCACCGCCATCCTGAAGCATCTGTACCTTTTCTCGCTGCGCTCTCATTGCTGTTTCCATTTGGCGTTGTCTCTGCTTTGCCTCATACAGGGTGTATTCTTTACCCCGGAACTCTTTTGGCTTGCTTTCCTTCCGGTTCTGGGCTTCCAGCCATTCATCTGACCAGTTACGCTGTGAAATGCCAGGAAAGAACGGATAATAGGTATGGTAACAGTTGGCTCCCAGAAGTCCTGTCACTGTACCAAGTCCGCAGACCGAATACAGCTGTTCCTTTGTCCAGACACGCCCTTGCCATACCGCATGAGTTGGACGAGCTCCGGCATGCCACTCAACCTCAAAATGCTCGGCTCCAAGCTTCTTTGCATTGTAGTCCGCTATTTCTCCGGTAAGGTTCGCCACACCAGTCATCACAGCTCTTCTGGCAGCCACTTCTACCCGACTTGCATATCCGGATCCGTACTCAATCTTCCGAAGTCCACTGTTTGTCAGCTGCGTGACCACCCGGCGTAATACACTGCCATAGTCAAATGCTCCGGTCACAATGTCAAAACAGGCATTGTCCAAATAATTTGTATAAACCTGCGACAGCGGTGTTAAAACCTTTC
>CEAM01002174.1_pt1 | contig 14808 bp, 16 predicted proteins | sample 557421 | NCBI WGS metagenome assembly CEAM01 (sample SAMEA3182048, study PRJEB8094) | gut metagenome | biome: human; feature: gut; material: Stool; isolation source: human stools | place: Canada | collected 2012-01-24 | reverse complement strand
CCTGCGGCATGAGCAGGTCTGGCTGAAAGCCCCGCCGACGGAACGAGCCCGGCAAGCGTAAGCGCAGACCGGTTGCCACTTGTGGCAAACTTATAAGGACGACCTCTGGTTGTCCATAAGTGCGCCCTTCATTCAAAGGCAATGAAGGGAATGGAAAAACCACTCCCTCCGCCATTACACTTCCTCCATATCTGTAAGTGGCTCTTTCTGCATCGCCTTTGAGAAAAACTTTCCGTTTGTTTCCTGCCTTTTTAAGAAGCCTATCAACTTTGGTAAATCTTCCTCCTCAATCGGACAGCCAAGAACCGATTCCACCGCACCGCCAATCTGACAGAGCCTGTGGGTTCGTTTTTTACTTTCCTCGGCTTTCTTTCTCTTTTCCAGTTCCTTTCGCTGTGCAATGAGCTTTTTGGTAGCTTCGATGCTTTCCTGTTCCTTTTTCTCTAATGCACGTATTCTTTCTTCATAAGTCTTTGTTGATTTCGCCATATCGTCTTCATCCTTTCTCTTATAATCAAATCTTGCTCTGCTAAGATTTGGCACACGATTCTGGTCAGCTCTGTTGACATAATTCCAATCAGAATCGTGGTGCATCCTTGCGGAGCATTATCTTGTCGATGTTTTTCCGACAAGATAAACATTAGTTCCCGGTTGCATATCAGGAGAAGCACATGGTATAATCCTCTTGCGTGTAGGTATATCATGGCTTCGGTCTGATAGAACCTTTGGCGGTTTCGTAGGAAGCCGCCTTTTTAAGTTGCCACATTTCTTGTGACAGTTTTTACATTTCCTTTATCCCTCAGATCTCGCCCCTCGTTGGCTTCCATGAACTTTTCTAAAATGTCAGTTTTAATAAGGACTTTTCTTCCGACTTTTAATACCGGAAGCTTCTTCCATTCAACCAGCTTTCTCAAAGTGTTTCTGCCAATTCCTGTATAGTCGGCTGCTTCCTCGATGGATAATGCAATCTTTCTTTCCGTCATCTTGTCACCTCCTTATGAATTGCATTATGCAATTTTTGTTGTGCTGTTAGTATAGCGGTTTTATATTGTGTTGTCAAGCGTTATGAAATTTTAAAAATAATTATTATATTGCATATTGCAATTATGTGAGGTACATGCTATAATTCATACATACCGAAAAAGGAGGCAATCAGCATGAAAGATAAAGAACTACGCAAGCTGATAGGCAGCAGGGCAAAACAGCGTCGTCTGGAATTAAATCTGACACAGCCTTATGTTGCAGAGAAGATGGGAGTTACCGCTTCCACAATCCTGCGTTATGAGAATGGTTCGATTGACAATACCAAAAAGATGGTGCTGGAAGGTCTTTCGGAAGCACTTCATGTATCTATTGAATGGCTCAGAGGGGAAACCGATGAATACGAAACCGATATTACGGATAAGAAAGAATTACAGATTCGTGATGCAATGGGCGATATTCTCAAACAGTTACCTCTCGACCTTAGTAAAAAGGAAGATGCTTTTTCCAAAGATTTACTGCTGTTGATGTTAAAGCAATATAACCTGTTTCTGGAATCATTCCAGTTTGCCTGCAAGAATTACAAGGGCAACACGAATGAAGCTGATATTGCAAAAGTAATGGGGTTTGAATCGAATGATGAATATAACGAGATTATGTTTCTCCGGGAGATCACCCACACTGTTAATGCCTTTAACGACATGGCAGATATCGTAAGGCTTTATTCCAAGAAACCGGAAATGGCAGAACAAAGGCTTGAAAATCTTTTATCAGAAGTTTTGTATGAGGATTCCGATTCGGTATAGAACGACAACCGGAGTTATGATATACTTACACGCAAGAAGCATTTCATCAGTTCCGATTGTCTGATATCGAAAGGAGACACACGATTATGGCAAAAGGATCTGTAAGAAAAAAAGGAAAGAAATGGTACTACCGCTTCTATGTAGAAGATGCAAGCGGCAATCTGGTTCAGAAAGAATACGCTGGAACAGAAAGTAAAAGTGAAACGGAAAAACTGCTCCGTCAGGCAATGGATGATTACGAAAGCAAGAAATTTGTCGCAAAGACAGATAATCTTACTGTAGGAGAACTTCTTGATATGTGGGCGGAAGAAGAACTGAAAGTCGGAACACTCAGCAATGGTACAGTGGAAAATTATCTTGGTGCAATCCGTTGTATCAAGAAACATCCGATTGCAGAACGCAAATTAAAAACCGTTACTGCTGAACATTTACAGGCATTTCTCGATCTGCTTACATTCGGTGGGGAATTTCCAGATGGAAAAGTGAGAAAAGGATACAGTAAAGATTACATCCATTCCTTTTCAGCAGTATTACAACAGGCTTTCCGGTTTGCAGTATTTCCAAAACAGTTGATTACTTTTAATCCTATGCAGTATATTAAGCTGAAAAAACAGGCAGAGGATGTGGATTTATTCTCAGATGATGAGGTAGAAGAAGGCATACAGCCTATTTCCCATGAAGATTATGAGAGACTGATAGAATACCTCAAAGTAAAGAATCCACCTGCAATCCTGCCAATCCAGATCGCATACTATGCGGGACTTCGTATCGGTGAAGTTTGCGGATTGACATGGCAGGACATCAATCTTGAAGAACAATGCCTGACCATTAAAAGAAGTATCCGCTATGATGGCACAAAACATAAAAACATCATCGGACCGACCAAGCGAAAGAAAGTAAGGATTGTTGATTTTGGCGATACTCTGACTGAAATACTGAAAACCGCCAGAAAAAAACAGCTTAAAAGCCGGATGCAGTATGGTGAACTTTACCACCGCAATTTCTACAAGGAAGCACAGGACAAAAACAGAGTGTATTATGAATATTATCATCTGGACGGAACCGAAGAAATCCCGGTAGATTACAAGGAAATCTCCTTTGTCTGCCTGAGACCGGACGGATGTCTGGAACTGCCAAGCACACTCAGCATTGCCTGCCGATCAGTTGCAAAAAGGCTGGACGGATTTGAGAATTTCCATTTCCACCAGTTGCGACACACCTACACAAGCAACCTCCTCTCAAACGGAGCTGCCCCAAAAGATGTGCAGGAACTGTTAGGGCACTCTGATGTCAGTACCACAATGAATGTCTACGCCCACTCTACAAGAAAGGCAAAGCGGAACTCCGCCAGACTTCTTGATAAAGTGGCAGGCAACGACTAAATAAAAAATTCCCTTATTTCCCTTGCTGATTCCGCATAAGGTCAAAAATAAGGGAAAATACATATCATTTCACTATTTAAGGGGCTGGAAAGCCCGTAAAATAAGGAAAGTTCAAGAAATCTCTCCACAAATTCCGATTTATCTATATAATAATATCCATTCTTCCGAATTTCTGTAAAATCCGATACTCCAACAGAAATATTTAAGTCCTTCATAATTGCCCTCACTCCTCGTCTTTACTTTATTGGATTGTCGGTCTTATACTTATTATATCTATTGTATTAAGAATTTCTATTATAACTTTATATATCCAAGGAATATAATTGAATAACATAAAAATCCCCCTCTTCTTTATAACAGGTCCACAATACTTTTCCAACCAATATTACAGCCACCGTAATCACATATAATGTTACCATTCCAGAACACATCTTTTCTTACTCTTTCAGATACATCAATAGGTAGATATTCTTTATCTGGCTGAGTTTCCTCTATCAACTGTTTCTCAATTGATTCCAAATCTGGTTGACTAGTCTCTATTTCAAGTAATCTTAACAATTCAATTCTATCATCATCTTCTGGAATTCCCTTTACTGTATCATAATTTACTATTTCTTAATCCTTACTCTCATAAAATAGAAAATCGCATTTTGCCAACACCTCAAACTGATTATTGATTTTTAAACTTATATTTGCCTTTTCCGTGTCCAGATATCGGCTCAATAATATCCGAATTTTTCAAATATTCTACGGATATGAACTGCCGTTTTAATAGAGAAATCTTTCCCTGTTGGTGCGAATCCAACCAGAATCTCTTCTAGGTCATATCTCGAAAAGTATTCTTAAAATCCAACTTTTTTCACAGCATTTAGCAATATAAAATCTCTTTTATATAATTATACGCCCGCAAAAAAACATAAACACTGCTTAGGAAATTTTAATCTTAGCTAATAATATATTTAGTGCCTTTGCCTTTGCCTTCCACTGTAATAACACCTTTTTGACACATTTCTTTTAGCAGCTTTGTTGTCTTTGATTTACCAAAAGGTGCATATGGTGCAACTTCACTGATTGGCTTTAGCATCGTCTTGCTTAAAAGTTTATAGATAACGATTTCATCTTCTGTCAGATCAGCATTTTTTTCAAATATCGGAAGCACAATTTTTATAGCATTTTCTGAAACTTCAAACGCCGGTTTTATCAAGCCTTCCGCATACAACTGTTTTATTCTTGTAATTCCCGTTCCAAATATCTCTACGAATCCCAATCTGTAAAATACATTTGCAAGATTTCTATTTCTTAAAACAGAAAGTTTACCAGATAGATATTCTTCCTCTGTTATTCCAGATGGTAACCCACCTGGAGAAACAATTTCGATTCGATCATCAAACATCAAAACTCTAATTTGCGAATCTACATCCCATACCCTATGAATCAAAGCATTTGCGATTGCTTCTCGGAAAGCCTCTTCCGGTATTTTGTCCATCTTCTTTCGAGCAGCACCTTGTATAACTTCATACTGGTAATAGTCCCTGAATACATCGATTGCTTTTTCATATACCTCTAAAACTGATATATTTTCAAAAGTTGACCTTTTTTGAATAATACTGATGTTTTCTCCGAATTTAACAATATCAATTCCCGGAAAATGATTATTATCTGCTAAAATCCCTGCTGCATTATTGAATCCATTTACATCATCATATAAGTTTAATGTCTTCAACGTATCCTTATCAAAATTTTTAATCCGGATATTTTCTTTCAACTTACGATGTAAAATTTCAAAGGACAGCTCCTGATATTGGCAAGGCAATTCCTCGAATCGAATATTTTTTCCGTCCAATACGAGCCTTGAAAATTCCAATGTATCTACCTCTATCGTTGCTGTATCATTACGCTTGTATGCTTTCGATTTATATAGATATGGTTTATGGAATCCGCTTTTCACAGTAAGTTTTATCATCTGATCATTATTCTGTATCTCAAGCATATAGTCCGGCTGCGGTGTAATGCTGTCATTTATTTTGTTTTCAATATCCAGGCAAGCTTGCTTTACATCTGACAAACCTTTTATATTCCCATCATCATCTACTCCAAAAAGGATTATTCCGCCGTCATAATTTGAAAAGGCACTGACTGTTTTTAAAAATGTGTTCGTAATCGTTTCTTTGAACTCTAATGTCCTTGTTTCACGCATATCAATTGCCTCCATTTTGTTCTTATTAAATATATTATATGCAGAAATGCACAAAAAAACAATCGTATTTTTTTACGATTGCTTTTGGGGCGATTTATTAGTAGCTACAGGCGTTTTTTATACTGTCTTTTTATTAATTCAATCTGCTGAATTGCTCCAGCAAATTTTATCCAATATATTTTTCAATATCTAATAATTCTATATTTCCATATAGCTTTAACCACTCATCCGTATTTGAATATCCAATATTCGCATCTATTATAATATCCTGTTTCAATGGTATCTTATATATCTTCAAAGCCTTTACTTTTTCTTCTGAATCTATCCAAAACGGGCTATCCACCTCAGAAAACAAATAAAAATCTCCCTGAAGCACATCACAATTATCACAACAATTGTTTATGTGACTTTCATTAGTTGTTTTAGAATATCTCATCTTATAATTATAATTCTTTTGAAGATATATAAGTATTTTCTCTGGAATCGGATTGATATGACCTGCCATTCTTATTACCCCACTCCAATACTCAACTTCATCTAAGGAGCTCTCCTCCACATCATAATCACTAAAATCATAAAAATCTTCTATTCCAAAACCAATAACTCTTGTTTCCTTACCACATTTAAAACAGCTCTGTCTTCCTTCTAACACATAAAGATTATTACAAACTATTATATTTCCTTGTGGCACAACCCATTTACAAAACTTAACATAATCCTGCCTGTTCTGTACATACCATTTCTTTATGTCTGGATTCCATTTTGCTCCAAGTGCCTTTGCCTGATCTTTTTCTTTATATGGTACATTTAAAATTAACACTTTTCTCCTCCATAATTTCAAGTCAGTTTTATATATTCAAGCTTTACCAACGCCATAATTAATTTCAACAAAAACAACCTCGCCAGAATAATCTTTAATAATCTGTACATATTGAAACTATTCTGATATCATCACACACACTCATTGTTTTTGTATTTTGTAATAATATATTACTATTTTTAATCAATTATGATATATTTTTAAAATACATAAAGGAGACCAGCTATGAAAAGTCAACCATAAATTAGCAGAAAATTTCTTTTTCATATCGGTGGCAAAAAAGGGTAACTTTAATAAAGCTCCCTTAAGGTGCTTTTTCAAAATCTATCGATATTGATATACAGACCTCTTATTCGAGGTTAAATTCTACTTCGTCAGTGAGCATTTTCCAGATGACTCTGACAAGCTTGCCGGCACAGTGCCCAAGTGCATTGTAATGAGACCGGCCTTCAGCCCTCTTGGCATCATAATAAGCCTTGAAGGTAGCGTTGTTTCTGACAACGTTCCAAGCTGCATTTACAAGGGCATATCGTAAAACACGAGAGCCGCGTTTTGACATCCTTGTTGTTTTAGCCTGAAAGTTACCAGACTGATAAACAGAAGGATCCAGACCTGCAAAAGCAAGCAGCTTGTTTGGATTGGAGAAACGGTGCATATCACCTATTTCACCAAGGATCATTCCACCATTGATATAACCGATACCAGGAATGGTCATGATGACAGTATAAAGTTATACTTAAGTATGTACAATAAATATTAAATAAGAATGTACAAATGTTATGATATATGAGTTGCAAGGAGGAACTCATAATGATACTAAAGCATCAAATCATAACAGATATAAGAATAGAAAGTGTCAATGACCTATACAAATTAAAACCATTTTTGGAGGATGGCACATTGAAGATTAATAAAAGTCAAATAGCTAGAGAATTGGAGGTAGATAGGCGTACTGTTGATAAATATATAAATGGATATACAAAGCCGGAAACAAGAAATTGTGACGACTGTATTACACCTTTTTATGACACTATTGCAGAGTTGTTATCTGATAAAAATCAGCAGGTATTCTACTATAGAAAAGTATTATGGCAGTACCTGGTCGATAACCATGGCTTTACGGGTGTTTATTGTAACTTTTGTCATTATCTTAGAAAATATCCTGAATTCGATTCCTATTTCAGAAAAAGCAGACCATCAAATACCAATAAGGTTACCATCAGATATGAAACACCTATGGGTAAACAGGCTCAGCTGGACTGGAAAGAATCAATTCCATTTATCCTTTCTTCTGGTGAAACTATAGACGTAAACATTTTTGTTCTATTACTTTCGTATTCAAGATTTCGTGTATACAGAGTTTCACTTTCAAAAAACCAGGAAATACTCTTTTCATTTCTTGATGATGCCTTTGAAACCGGTAAAGTTAATAATAAATTCCAGCAGTTTGCTGATGATTATGGTTTTAAAGTCCAGCCTTGCATTGCCAGACATCCCCATACTAAAGCCAAGGTTGAAGCACCCATGAAAATACTGGATGAAATAAGAGCTTATAATGGAAAACTGAATTACATGAAATTAGTTGAATTAGTGACAAGAATAAATAATCGTGTCAATGCACAGGTAAACCAGGGAACAGGAAGAATTCCGCTGATGTATTATAACAAAGAAAAGGCTTTCTTAAACAGCCTGCCCGCTGATAACATAAGAAAGCCTTACCAGATCGCCACAAATACTGTAAAAGTCAATCACTCAAGTATGTTTAATTATAAAGGCTGTCAATACTCTGTACCACCAGAGTACATTGATAAGATTGTCTCATTACAAGTATATGATGGTTATATACACGTGTATTGTAACACAGAATTCATAACCATTCATCAATTAAGTTCAAAAAAATTGAATTATATTTCTGAGCATTATGCTGCAATTGCAAGAAAATCACATATTTTCAGGGATGAGCATATAATGGACAGGGCAAAAGAAAATTTAGAAATTATAGGAAAGGTTTATGATTATGAGTAACAGTACATACAATCAGCTGACTGCTAATCTGGAGCTGCTGAAATTAACCCAGATGAAACTACATCTTGATGAAATAAGAGATTTTGTGACAACAAACGGACTATCGTTTACGGAAGGCTTATTGAAACTGAGCAATTATGAAGTTGATTTTAAAGAACAGAATGCCTCCAAATCTATGATAAAAGCTGCAGCATTTCCTTTTGTAAAAGAACTAAAGGATTATGACTTTGAATTTCAGCCAAGTATAAATGAACAGGAAATGAGGGAACTTGCCAGCCTTGGTTTCCTGGAAAAGAATGAAAATATCGTATTTTTAGGACCCAGCGGTGTTGGGAAAACGCATCTTGCAACTTCTATAGGTATTGCAGCTGCTAAAAAACATGCAAGCACATATTTTATTAAATGTAATGATTTATTGCAGCAATTAAAGCGTGCACAGTTGGAAAACCGCCTTGATGCAAGATTAAAACACTTTGGCAAATATCGTCTTCTTATCATAGATGAATTAGGATACCTGCCGATTAACAAAGAGGATTCAAATCTGTTCTTTCAGCTTATAGATATGCGTTATGAAAAGAAAAGCACAATACTTACTACAAATATGAATTTTAATGAATGGGACGGAGTGTTTTATGATGCAGTAGTTGCAAATGCAATCATGGATAGAATATTACATCATGCACATGTAGTACCCATATCAGGAAAATCATACAGGCTAAAAGATCATTTAAGGCAAACAGACTAATTGTACATTTTTATATAATATTTTTTGTACATTCGGTCTTGACATTTTATAGACAGAATCGTTAAATTTCATGATGTCCGTCATCTCAGCTTCAATCTTTTCTAATTGGCTATCCAGTAACTCGATTTGTTGAATGGTTTGAGTGCTTAATGAACAGATAGCTTACCTTACAAAAAAGCTCTTTGGATCATCCAGTGAAAAACGTAATGATTTCGAGGGACAGTTAAGCCTGTTTGATGAAGCTGAAAATGTGGCATCCGAAGAGGAAATGCCAAAGCTTGAAACCACAGTTAAATCTCATACACGCAAGTCCAGAAAATCTTTGACAGAAAAACTTAAAGGAATTCATGTAGAGCAGGTGATTCACGACATTCCTGAAGAAGAACGCATATGTGAGATATGTGGTTCAGCCCTTGAAGAAATCGGGCGTGAAGTTATCCGCAGGGAACTTGAATACATTCCTGCCAGAGTAAAGGTTATTGAACATATAAGTGTCCGTTATGGATGCCCTGCCTGTAAAGCTGAGGATGAATCATTTATTATAAAAGCTCCTGTGCCCAGGGCATTAATGAAACATAGCATTGCATCAGAATCTTCAGCCGCATGGACTATGTATCAGAAGTATGCTAATGGTCTGCCTCTTTACAGACAGGAAAAGGACTGGCTGCAATACGGTATAGAACTTAGCAGATCACAGCTGGCTAATTGGATTATCTACTGCGCCAGAAACTATTTTAAGCCGGTGTATGACCATCTGCATAAAGAACTGTTAAAGCGGCAGTTTTTAATGGCTGACGAGACAACTGTCCAGGTATTAAAAGAACCTGACAGAACACCACAGAACAAGTCGTACATGTGGCTGTTCCGTTCCGGTGAAGATGGTCTTCCAACCATAATCCTTTACGGATATACGCCAACCAGAGGTGGATATAATGCCGGAGAGTTCCTTGAGGGATTCTGTGGATATCTTGAAACTGATGGATATCAGGGATACAACAAGGTGTCCGGAATAAAAAGGTGCTGCTGTTGGGCACATATGCGCAGGTACTTTATTGAAGCAGTGCCCAAAGGCAAAGAGTATGATTACAGCAATCCAGCTGTGCAGGGTGTTTCATTCTGCAATGAATTATTTAAATATGAGGACAAGTATAAAAAACAGGGTCTCTCATACGAAAAACGAGGTGCAATGCGTCTGGAACAGGAAAAGCCTGTACTGGATGCTTTTTGGTCGTGGCTTGATAAACAGCATCCTGTAAGGAGCTCAAGAATGGACAAAGCAGTAACTTATGTCCGAAATCGTAAGCCGTTTCTGGAGACATATCTTGAAGATGGCCGCTGTAGCTTCTCTAATAACTTATCAAAGAATGCTATCAGACCATTTACGGTTGGCAGAAAGAACTGGCTGTTTTCAGAATCCCAGACAGGAGCTGAAGCCAGTGCAATAGTTTATTCAATGGTAGAAATGGCCAAAGCACATAATCTGAACATATATAAATATTTAAAATATCTTTTAGAACATCGTCCTAATTACAAGATGACTGATGAACAGCTGTCAGCTGTTCTGCCATGGAAACAGGAAGTAATTTAAACCTGCCATAATTAAAGTGGAGTGAAATGCTCTTATTTCATTTTTAATAATGGCAAAACGATGCCATATGGTATACCGCCTGATTATAAGGCGCTTACTTTTAAGCTATCCATTCGTAAACAGTAAACGCTCCAACCCATATACCTTGACTTCTAAAAGACCGCTAACCACGGTCTTTTTGTTTTCTGATATATTCTGGCAGCTTTGGTGACCATGGAAGAAGATCTTCCAGAAATGAGCGGTCTGTATCATCCATATGTGCCGGTATCTGGGTCAAGAGATATTCAAAGTACTCATATGGCTTTAAGTTATTAGCTTTGGCTGTCTCTGCTATGCTGTATATTATCGCTGATGATGTCGCTCCATTTATTGTATCTATCATTTCCCAGTTCTTCTTGCCTATACAGAAGCCCCTTATTGCACGTTCCGATGCGTTGTTATCCATTGGGACTTCACCATCTTCAAGAAATACTCTCAGATATTTTTCCTGATTGAGTGCATAAGTGACAGCCTGTTTCAGTTTAGCTGTGCTGGCTTTTCTTTCGTTTGATTTAAGGTACGCAAATAAAGCATCAACCAGTGGCTTTATTACCACCTGACGCTGCTTAAGTCTGTCTTCTGGTTTGAGTTCTTTCAGCTTATCCTCTTCACGGTAGACTGCCTGTATCTGTTTTATTACCAGATATGAAAGGCTTTCTTTCTGGGCAGCCTTTGGAACTGCCTTTAATGCCTCATCAAATTTTCGCCTGCAGTGTACCCAGCATCCGGCTATCTTAAGATCTTCCAGTTCCTTTTCTACTGTATGGTATACCTGATAACCATCGGTTACACATACCCCGGAATAATCTTTAAGAAACTGCCTTGGATGTGAAGCATTTCTTGTCCGCTGGTATTCATACAGGACTATCTGCTCATCTGAATACATATATCCTGAACGGTATACCCACATAAAGCTCTTGGAACCGGCTGGTCTGCCGTCTTTGTTTACAAGCTCAGGAGTCTCATCTGCCTGGATTACATGAAATCCATAAAGCTTCATATGAAGATAATCATACATTACTCCTAGATATTCATCTGCAAGACGTATCATCCAGTTAGCCATGTTCTGGCGTGTTATGGCAAGTCCGTATCTCTCAAACTCTTTTTCAAGCCTGTATAAAGGTACAGCATTTACATATTTGCCATTCATGACTGCCGCTGCAAGTGATGGCGTTACAGGACTTGATGGCAGTAATCCCTTTGGATGTGGTGCACGCTTCATATGTCCGTCTTCTTTGCCGGCATATACACCTATATGGTGCTCATCAACTGTTATCTTAGCCGGTGTAAAGTGATACCTTTTAACGACTGTATCCGGAAGCTGTTTCCATCCATTTTCACCGAATTCTGCTTTTAATTCTTCTTCGGTCATGTAATGGTCTATTCGCTCAACAGGAAGTCCTTCCATATCCACGGCACGTTTGCCGGCTGTCTTCTTTCCATGTATGGCATTTATTTCCAGTTCTTCCGGCTCATTTGCATCAAGATCAGACACTGCTTCCGCTTCATTAAAGAATACTATCTTTCCATCTACTTCCATAAAACATATCTGGTTTGTATCAGACATTTTTTCTGTCTTTCTTCCAAACCTGTTATTATTGGCAAGCACCAGCTGTTCCATCATTTTCTGCATCTTATCATTAAGTGCTTTCATTTCTACTGTAAGAGTTTCCATCTGGTTCTGAAGATTAAGAAACATCTTTATAAGAAGTGTCTTATCTATGCTATTCAGTTCTTTCTCTGTATACTTAATCTCCATAACCACATACTCCTTTTCATGGCATTAAGTATAGCAGAAATCGTGTTATTTCGCCACTTATGGCATTTGTCTGATTCGTCATTATGACGGTGGATAACACTTCTAAAAAGCCGGTATTTCTGGTTCTTTAGAACTATTATCCACATAAGGCAGGACACAGGGATGTATTAATTCTTTTATGTCCTGCATTTAGTGGATAATCCATATATTTGCTGTCACGATTATAGTTTTGAAAACTTTTTATATTATAAAAAATCTACTTTCTGCACAATGTTTACATCAGTGTTCCAGGATTATCCTGTGGCTTAATCGGGCGTTTTGCTATAATCTCAAAGCCTTTCATTAACTGTTCAAACTGCTGCTCATTTATCTCCAGTGCTTCTGTTACATTTCTTGGCCATTTGAAACTGCCTTCTTCAACCCTTTTATACATAAGCAGAAATCCGTCACCTTCCCATAGAAGTGCTTTTATCCTGTCATTCTTTCTTCCGCAGAATAAAAAGATTGTATCTTTATCGTGTGGATCAAGTTCAAACTGATACTGTACGATTCCTGCAAGTCCGTCTATTCCTCTCCGTAAATCCGTGTAGCCGGCTGCTATAAATATGCGTTTAAAACCGGCTGCATCATTAAGCATGGTTAAATGCCTCTATAAGATTTTTTATAAAATCAGGTGTAGCAGTATTAGTGATTTCAAATGTAACTCCATTGGTTTTTATTACAGCAGCTATTGTATTATCTTTAAAAGAACAGCCATCATTTTTGTTTTCACATATAGTATGTGTAATAGTTAATTCTGTTGATGCCGGGACTTCTTTAGTTACAGGAAGTTCCACAAATGTAGCTGCCTGTCTTTCAAAAGTATCAATACATATTTCTTTAAGCTTTTTCTGCCAGTAGTAATACTGGTCTTTTGATATGTTGTTTATCTCAAGCCACTGAAGTATCTTCATGCCACTTGAACGGCATTCTTTTATTATAGCTGCCCACTTTTTAAGATTGTGCTGTGTTTCTAACTCCTTAGCGTTCAATAATTGTAACCTCCTGAAAAATTTGTGATAGTTGTACGAATTGTACAATTCGTTAAAATCGTACAACTTGTGCAACTGGATTATTATGGTTATATCAAATTTTTCGTGATATTTGTAGGTACATAGGTTGGAGCGTTTACCGTAAACACTCCACCCTAGATATATAATGTAGAATGTTTACAAATATACAAAAAGCGTAAGATATATAACATACCTCACACTTTTTATAACTAATATTATTTATCCCCTTATAAACATCCCTGCTTTTTCCATCTCAATAAGTGAATTCTCATAGCCACTATTATCTTTATCTTCGCCAAGAACCCATTGGCAGAATTGTGTTAATCCTTCTCTTAACGATATAGTCTGCTTAAATCCTAATATATCTTCAGCTTTTTGTATATCAGCTATATTGTGTGCTATATCACCAATTCTAAAGTCACCAGTTATATTAATATCACTATTGCTATCATAAATTTCTTTTAACATATTAGCAATATCTATTACACTTGTTCCAACGCCACTTCCAAGGTTAATAATCTCCGAATTACTCTTAGCATTATCTATAGCTGCTATAACACCTTTTGCAATGTCAACAACATTAATAAAATCTCTGCTTTCAAGACCATCTTCAAATATATTGACAGACTTATTCTCTAACAATAATGTAGAGAATATTGATAAAATACCTGTATATGGATTTTTAAGTGATTGTCCAACTCCATAAACATTCTGAAATCTAAATATTGTATAATCTATTCCTAATGCCGGACACATTGTCTGCAACATTTTTTCCTGTGCATATTTTGTATAAGCATACAATGAACCAGGTATAATAACACTGTCTTCCGTTGTAGGTAACAAAGTAAGCTTCTCACCACATTTATCGCAATAAAGATTAAAATCTTTATTTAACATCGTTTCCTTTTTTCTGCTCTTAGGATAGACAATCCCACAGTTAGGACAGCTATACTTTCCTTCACCATAAACTGAACGTGAAGATGACAATAAAATCTTTTTAACTTTACTATCTTCACCTTTTGATGAAATAACCTGTAAAAGATTTGATGTTCCCATAATATTAACATCATTGTACTGATTAATTCTGTACATAGATTGTCCTGTTCCTGTTTCCGCTGCTAAATGAATAATATACTCTTTACCATCTACTGCTTTTTCTACTACATCATAATCTCTTACATCACCATATATAAAATTACATTTATCTTTAATTTTGTTATACAAATATGAATTATGCCAATCCGAACCGTGTATCTGTTCTGTCATACAATCTAACACTGTAATTTCATATTCACCTAAATCATATAACTGATTAACTAACTCACTTCCTATAAATCCTGCTCCACCTGTTATTAATACCTTTTTCATAATTTATGTCTTTCTTAATATATTTATTATATATTATATTACCTAT
>CEAM01008156.1_pt1 | contig 14926 bp, 20 predicted proteins | sample 557421 | NCBI WGS metagenome assembly CEAM01 (sample SAMEA3182048, study PRJEB8094) | gut metagenome | biome: human; feature: gut; material: Stool; isolation source: human stools | place: Canada | collected 2012-01-24 | reverse complement strand
TTGGTAGCGGGGCATGGATTTGAACCATGGACCTCTGGGTATCCCAGAGGTCCACGGTCCAAACCCATGCCCCGGCTTATTCTAAATTTAGCGGCGTGACACATGATGTGTCATGACGAAAAAATGGGTAGCGCCCCCGTTATGGCGTGAGGAATTGACCGGATGGCTCGCGGCACTGAAGGCCGGTGGCCGCAGCGAGCAAACACTATTGACCAGACGGCGAAAAATGACATACACGGCCGTATGTCTGGGTGTCTCGCCGTATGAGGTCACCTGCGAGATGATGACACAGTGGTTCGCCTCGCAATCCTGGAAACCGGAAACGCGCAAAGCGTACCGAAACACGGTGTCGAGCTTCTTCGCATGGATGCGGCAGACCGGGAGGCGCACGGATGACCCAAGCATGGAACTGCCGAAAGTCAAACGTCCTAGACCTCATCCGCGCCCGTGCCCGGACAAGGTGATATTGGCCGCGTTGGGGCGTGCCAGCGAGTCCGAGAGAATCATGCTGCGGCTCGGTGCCGAGTGCGGTTTAAGGCGTGGCGAGATAGGCCGGGTGTCCAGCGGCGACGTGGTTGACGATCTCGTTGGCCGGTCGCTGGTGGTCAATGGCAAGGGCGACAAACAGCGCATAGTGCCGTTACCCGACGACTTGGCCGACCTGATAAGCGCGTGCGATGGGTACGTGTTCCCCGGCCGGTTCGGCGGGCACGTCGAGGAAAGCTACATAGGCGACAGACTGTCGAGCCTGCTCGGTGACGGATGGACCGCGCACAGCCTGCGCCATCGGTATGCTACCGCCACGTGGCAAGCCACGCACGACCTGCTGCTGGTGTCCAAGCTGCTCGGTCACGCGAGCGTGGAAACGACACAGGTGTACGTGGCAATGCCAGACGAACGGCTGCGCGCGGGCATGGCCGCCGTGCTGCTCTCAGCCTGACAGTTGCGCCCATGTGACGGTCTTCAACACCGCGAGAATCAACGCGCGGAGCTTGGTGTCATCGGGCGTGCTGCCTTTCAGATTGCCGATGCGGTCGTAGGCCATTAGTCGGCTCTCCACACGTACACGTCGAACGTGGTTTTGTCCACGTACATCGCGCCGGCCACGCCGCTGCCGGTGGGAGCACCCTGGGTGAACACGATGCCCGGACCCGCCGGACCCGCCGGACCCGCGGGGCCGGGCGCGCCGGTTTCGCCTCTGGCTCCGGCGGGGCCTTGCGCGCCGGTTTCGCCCCTGGCTCCGGCAGGGCCCGGATCGCCCCTGTCGCCCTTCGGCCCCTGCGGTCCCTCGGGTCCGCGTGGGCCCTGTGGTCCCTGTTCGCCGCGTAGGCTGCCGATTTTTCCGAATGTCATGGTTAGTTCCTTTCTTGGTTGTTGGTGTAGAGGTCCATGGTGTCCAAGTCGAGGTAGATGTCACCCGGCTTGCCGTCGATGGTCGGGGAGCCGTGCCCGGTGAGGAATCGGGGCATGCTGTCGATCATGGTTTTGATGTCGCCGGTGACGGCCTGCCATGCGGAGAGGTTGCGTCCCGGTTTGAACGTGCGCGGGTCCACGTCCGTAAGTTCCGCGTATTCCAGCGTGCCGGCCGTGTCGGGCACGGTGAACCAGCGAATAGACCCGTAGGGCACTTGCTCGTCGGTTTTCCAACACCAGTCTGGACCGGTGGGCTGGATGTCCACGGTGGCTTCGCCTTCTTCGTCCAGCACCACGGTGAACGTGTCGGGCAACACCACACTTGCGTCGTCGGTATGACGGGCGGATGGTTGGAACACGACCATGCCGACGCCGGCACGGGTGCCGCCGTTGGTCGGGGCGCGTAATCGTATGTGAACCATCGTCATGATTGGGCTACTTTCCGGCCATGCGCAGCGGATTGTATGCCACGCCGAAACCACCAGCGATAAGACCGCCCACGGTGGTGATGTAATCACCCACGGTCGGGTCACCGAACTGGGTGAAACCGAAACCGACCGCTACGGCGATGAGACCGGCCACATACGCGATGGTGCGCACGGTGTTGTTGAACACGGGTGTGTAGCCCTTCTCTGCGTCCGTGCTGCCGGTGGCCTTGTGGTCGGCCACTCCCGGAGTGTTCACGGGGTCGCTCATTTGCCCGTCCCCTTGTCCTTGGTGGTGATCTGGATGTCGAGCGTGGCCAACTTGCTTTCCACGGCCTTGCGCACGGTGTCGGCGATGGTGTTCGGGTCCGCGCCGATGCTCTTGGCCATGGCCTCCAATGCGGCCGTCTGAGCCTTCTCGTACGCGGTCGTCTTGGCCTGCACGAGTTGGCTGATTTGATCGGCGCGCGCCGCCCACGGGGCTTTATTGCTGCTGTGAATCTCTTTCACGCCGGCGTTCTTCAACACCACGACCTGGTCCGGGTGTGATAGGCCGACGCGGCCGGTTTCGGGGCTCCAGTAGTAGCCCACGCCGCTGTCGTCGTCCCAGATAACCAGTGCTGTGCTCATTTCTGTTTCTCCTTGACTAGATGGATTGGTTAACAATTGGTTGGCGCGGTCGATGACCCGTTGGACGGGCAGACCGTTCGGCGCTCGGTCGGGGCATCCGTAATGGTCGGTGCCGGGTATCTCGCGGTGCAGCCACACGTTGCCGTTCAACCCGTCGTGCCAGAGCTTGCCGAGCCCGTAACGGCGGCTAATGTCCGCGCACAACTGTGCGGACGCCTCCACGCATGCGTCGGTCATGGGCACACCGGCCATACCGCCTTCATGCTCGATGCTGATGGTGCTGTTGTTGCTCGAAAAATTCGCGTCGGAATATGAGCCGTTGGCCTCGCTCACGTACTGGTGAATCTCACCCGTGCCACCGATGCCGTAATGGGCCGAAGCCTGCGAACTCGGCCGCTGGAAAACGGCGTCGGTGCCGGCGAGACGGCCGACCATGATGTGCAGGGTGATGTGAGTCACCCGATGCCCGTTGCGCCCGTTGTAATGGTTCGGGCTGGGCACTTGTCTGATGTTCAATGCCATTGTTGTGTCCTTTTAGTTGTCGTGTTTGAACAAGCCTTCGGGCGGGTTCGGCGGGGGTGGTGGCGCGCCCCTGTATATGTGGTCTATGAGAGCGCGGTTATGCTCCCACAACAGATTCATGTCGGCCATGGTGTCCCTGAGTTCTGTTTGCGCTTCGCGGAGCATGTCGGCGCTGTGTTCCTCATGCGTGGCCTTGTTGTTGAACCACGCCACAACGGCCTGCACGGCAGCGCCGAACGCGACACCGCAAGCACCGGCTATCGCAGTGATGAAATCCACCATGTTTCCTTTCAAATGAGACGGGATAACGCAGGGTTATGAGTTCGGCATGGCCGAGGCAAGCACCGATCAAAACGGTGTGGCCACCGTCAATTGGGTCCGACACTCCACGCCTCCTCAGGCAATGCTGGTGATGCTGGCGAGAACGTTGTCCGATGATCTCGACCGATTCCTGAGCCCAATGGTGTACGAACTGACCAATCATGGCGCTCAGGTCAGGTTCCGCAGGAACGATAGCAACAACTGGGCCGCCAATCAGCCGACGAAGTTCTACTGGCTCGCCCTCTGGAAGTAGGTCACCAGATGGCCAGCCAGTAGAACGCGTACCCATTACGTCCGGACCAGCCGCCGCCGTTATTGGCAAACCTCACCTGGAAGTTCTTCGATGTGGCTTCCCAGACCGTCGGATAGGCCTCCGAACCACGGTTCTCCGCGTTAGTGAGTTTGGTCATGACGACCATGACGGATTTTGGAGCCGTGCCGTGGTCACGGGAAAACGATACCATCAGCGCACCGAGGTCGCTCGTTGTGCCCTCGGTGCGCCCGAACTCATAACCCTGCGTTATCGCGGCGATCTGCGATTGCAATGAGTTGATTTGCGTGTTCTGCGCGTATTTCACCCATGCCGAACCGTTCCAACAGTAAGGCCCGTTGTTATTGCCGTCTGAGGTCACGTAGCCGGTTTGGCCGGTGGCGCCTCTTATCGTGGCGAGCGTGGCGAGCGTGGCCGCTATGGCGGGCTTCACGCCCTCGATGGTCGAACGCTGGTCCACCAGTTTCAACGCGGCTTCCGTGGTTTCCGCCGCCTTTTTGAAACCGGCGGCCGCGTTCGATACTAGGTCGCTGCCTTCTATGTAGCTGATGCCGTAGGTGGGTGTGGTTTTCATTCTTGGTTTCCTTCCCAGTTCGGCCGGTCGATGCCGGTCGTGCTTGTCGGTTTGTCGAAAACTGTGAACCCTGTCAATTCCGCGAACGTGAACACGCATTGCGCGAAGGTGGCCGGCCAGTCCGTGAAGTCCTGCCAGCGCATGCCGGTGTTCGCTGTGGAGTCGAGCGGGTACATGGTCGCTTCATGGGTCATGCCCCGCTTGTGGGTGAACGTGATACGCCCGCCGATGGTCGTGAACGCGCCGGAGAACGCCGGTCGCCCGTCCATGCCGGTCAACGTGCTCAAACGTATGCCGGTGATAAGCACGTGACCGGAGGGTTCGGGGCGGAACAGGTGCGGGAACGACACCGGGTCTAGGTTCGTTCCAATGAACTTAATGGACTCGTTGCGCAGCCGGGTGTCGTGCGTGATGATCCACGATGCCGCCGCCTGCCGTTGCGCGTCGGACGGGGCGAACGTGCCGCCCGTGTGCAAACCACCGGAGTCGTCGCCGGCCACGGCGTCCGAATCGGCCGTGACGCTTTTCTGCGTGTCCGTGAGCCGTGTGGGCAGACGGCTCATGTCCGTGTAGACGGTTTCCATGTCGTCGTATTCCACCACGCCGTCGTTGTTCTTCGCGCGTTTGGTTTTGGCCACGGCCTGCGTGACCGGCTCCATGATGGACAGTTCCAAATCGCCGGCCACGAGATTCGCTGGCAACGTGTCACGGTGTTGGCCGTCCACGAGCACGTATGGCATGCCATCCACGCCCACATGCACCTGCACCGATCCGGCCAACGACAGCGGGCGGAGGGTGATGGTTTCACCCTGGTAATGCTCGTACCATGCGGGCGCGGGCATGACGTGCGCGTACATGCGCGACAGCAAGTCAAGTTGCGACGGGTAATCGTCGGTCTTGTACGTGGCGACTGCCGGGGGCAATTGCAACGATTGGGGTTCGGCTATGGGAGCGCCCGCCTGTTGGGCGCGCTTGTTGAGTTCCGCCAACCGCGCGGCCGGGGTGCCGACCCAATGGCGTCCCGCGTGCTTCGCCTCACCACTGGTGGGGCCTTGTGATTGCAGGCGTTTCCACATGACCATCAGGCTTGTGGCGGTCAAATGGATGCGCCACCTGTTGCCCAAGTCGGTGACGGTGCCGCCATGGCCTATCGTGCCGATGAACAGGGTGGGCACGTTCTCGCCCGGAGCCTCCGGTGCCGTGGGCACGTATTGCTGGTGCAGTTGGGCGATGGTGCCGCGTATCCGCTCCCATGCGCCCATGCTGTCGGGCAGCATGTCCCACGTGGGTTCCGCGCTGAGTTGCACCAGCACGCGCGAGCCCGACAATGTGACGGCCTTGCCGGCCAAGTCGCCAGCCCGGTCGATCAGGTCGAACGTGAGCACCGCCGGATCGGGTTGGCTCACGGGTTCGTCGGCTCCCCACGTGATCGTGAAATCATCCAACGCGGCGATGTCCTGCCGATGGTCGTTGACCGGCTTCCACCCGTCGCCGGTGTCCAAGTACATGAATGGTTGTTGTGCCATCAGCGTCTCACCCCCTCGTAATCGGATAGGAGTTTGCGGATGGCCTTGGCGGTGCCGTCCGGGTCCACCACGGTGCCGTCGATGTGAACCTCGTAGTTGTTGACCACGGTCGTGCCCGCCAAGCCCGCCCGTGTTCCGTTGAGCATGGCGGACATGCTCGTTGACGCTAGGCTGGTGTTGACGGATGCGATGGCGGTTCTCACCTTGCCTTGGAAACCTGTTTCAAGTCCCTGGGCGAAGCCCACCATGATGGCTTTGCCGTGCGGGATCAGCAGGCGACGGTCGTAGCTGATCGGCCCCTTGTGCGAGGTGATCCAGTCGGCTATGCCTCCCACGAAACCGGTCACGCCGTCCCATGCGCTTTTCAATCCCCGGAGGAAACCGTCGATGATGCTTTTGCCGGCGTTCACGAGCAGGCCGCCCACGTTGCCCAATGCGGAGAGGATACGGCCTGGGATGCTGGAGAAGAAGCCGACCACGCCGTTCCATGCGTTCTGCGCGCCTTGTGCCGCGTTCTGGAAGAACGCGCCGATTCTGCCGGGCAATGATTGGAAGAAGCCGATTATGTTGTTCACGCATCCGCCCATGAACGCGGTGAACTGGCTCCAGATGTTGCGGCCGGTTTCGGTTTGGGTGAAGAACCACGCCAGCGCGGCCACCAACGCGCCTATGGCGGTGACCACGATCATGATTGGGTTCGCGTTCATGGCGACGTTCAACGCCCATTGCGCCACTTCGGCGGCGGCAGCGGCGATGCTGAAGCCCTGCAACGCGGCCACCACGGCGCTGATGGCGCTGGCCACCTTGAACGCGGCGAGTCCGCCGCCGATGGCCACCAGCGCGCCCGCGATGGGTTCGGCGTTCGCGCTGACCCAATCACCGAACTGGGTGAGTTTGTCGGCCACCGCCTGGATGATACCGGCAGCGCCGTTGAACGCGTCGCCCAACTGGGTGCCGATGCTTCCCGCGTCGGACAATCCTTGCAGTCCGGGCGCTATCGTGGTGGCGATGTCGGAGAACGCCTGGCCCATCGAGCCGAGCGCGCCGCCCACGGCCTTCACGGTGTCCGTGAGGGATTGGAACGCGCCGGTCTTGCTTATGGAGTCGGTGAACCGCTTCAATCCTCCGGTGGCTTTCGCGGCGAAATCGCTCACGCTGTCGGCGGCTTCGGTGAGCGCTCCGGTCACCGTGGGTTTGAACAGGTCGAACGCGTCTGTAAGTCCGCCTGTTATGGCGGCTTCCAGATTGCCCAACGCGCCTTCCATGGTCTTCGTGCTCGATGCGGCTTCCTTGGCGACGTCGCTCATGCCCAAGTCCATGATGGCCTTGTTGAACTCGTCCGCCGATATCTCGCCCTTTTCCATCGCGTCGCGGAAATTGCCCGTGTACGCGCCGTTCTTGAGCATGGCTTCCTGGAGTTTGCCCGAAGCGCCGGGGATGGCGTCGGCCAACTGGTTCCAGTTCTCGGTCGTGAGCTTGCCCGCGCCAGCCGTCTGGGTGAGCATCATCGCCACGCTTTTGAACGTGTCGGCGTTGCCGCCCGCCACGGCGTTCAGGTTGCCCGCCGCCTCGGTCAAACCGGTGTAGTCGCTGATGCCGTTCGCGGCCAACTGGGCGGTGGTGTTCTGTATCGTTGAGAGGTCGTACACGGTGCGGTCGGCGTAGTCGCGCGCCGCCTGTGACGCCTTCTCAACGTTCGACGTGTCGATGCCCGCGAAGTTCATGGTCTGCACGAACTTGTCGGTGCTGTCGCTCATGTCGATGACAGCGCCGCCGAAGTCCTTGAGCTTGTCCCACAACGCGGTCACGCCCTTCAACGCGGCACCGCCCATGAAGCTGCCGAACGCGGCGGCCTTGCTGGTGGCCTTCTGGAACGCCTTCACGGCGTCGTCGCTGTTGCCCGTGATTCTCACGGACATTATCGCGCTATAAGCCATCTTCAGCTTCCTCCAGTTCCTCGGCTTCCTGCATCAGGATTTCCACGCACGTGCCCCAATCAAGCTCGCTGGCCTCCTCTCGCCACTGCCATGGCGTGCCGCCGAAGTTGCGGGACAGCAGGCAAGAGAGACGGCCTAGCGAGTCGTCAGGCCATGCGGCTAGACGGTAGGGTTTCCGGTTTCCGCCTCTTCGTGTTTGAGAGGGGTCACGTTGTCCACGGTGTCCAGCCACTCTTCGTACTTCAGTTCGGTGAGCCGCTTCAATCGCACGGCGATGTAGGCCGCGTAGAACGTCATGCGAATCTGGCTCGCCTCGCCCGGCTTCCAGCCGGCCAGCTGCGCGTGCTCCTCCATGCGCGTCAGCACGGCCGGTGACTGGGTGCGCACCTCGTCCACATGCCCGTCGGTGTAGGTGATTCTCATATCGTTCATGGTTATGCTCCCTTGATCTGCTTCAATGTTTGTTCGATGAACCGCTTGTAGGGGCGTTGCCACATGCTCTCGCTTGAGGCAACGCCATTGTTGACGAACAGGCGTGGTCTGATGCCGCGCGCGGGCCAACCGTAGTTGATGACGCCCGCGTAGGGCACCGTCTTGCGGCCGGCGCGTATCACGCCGGCCTTCATGGTCGCCCCGACGCGCACGCTCTGCTTGAGGTGTCCGGTCTTGCCGACGGGCACGAGCGGCAGCACGCTACGCAAAGCGATGTCGGCGGCCTCACGGTTGACGCCCTTCAACGCCTGCATGTCCGCGCCGGCCTTGCGCATGGTCTGCACGAACCGTTTCTGCCCGACCACATAGGCCGCCTTGTCCGTCACTCGGAGACCGAATTGGTGTAAGGCGCGTGCTGGAGGTTGGTGACGGGGAAGCTGAAATCGTTCGTGTTCTTGCTCTTCACGTCACCGCCCACGCTCACGGGGCTGATTTCCACGTTTCCGGTCCACTTGATTCCGCCCTTGATGTTCGGGACGAACTCGAACGGCAGCGTCTCGCCCGCGTGGTCGAAGCACCACAGGCTCAGCGAGTCCGAGCCGAAGTCGTCGCCGATGGTGCCTTCGAGCGTCCAAGTGGTCGTCGTGCTGGTCTCCTGCGAACCGTCGAGGAAGTTCACCGGGTCCTCGCTGCTGTTCGACGCGACCAACTGCGCCTTGGTGACGTCGCCGCTGAAGTCACGCGCGTTTGTCGTGTCGGTGATGTTCAGCTTGCCCTCGCCGAGAGTGCGAATCTTGGTTGCCATGATTTATTCCTCCTGCATGTCCAATGGTTTGAGCGTGATCTGGTAGCTCGCCAGCGTGCCCGCACCCGCAAGGGAAAACGTGACGGGGCGCGCGGTGGCGATGTTCAGGCCGGCTTCGGCCAAAAGGCCGATGGCCTTGGTGATGGGGTCGAACGCGCCGGCCTGCGTCGCGGGCGTGCCGGCCAAGAGGTCGAGACGCCATGTGCATTCTGGTTTGTCGCCCCACATGGGGTAATCGATGTCAGGGGGCTCGATGAACACGGCCACCATGCCAGGCAGCGGCCGGGCCTTGGCCACGTCGCCGGTGACGAACGACCCGAGCTCGCCAAGCGCGGCCTCCACCATGCAAGCAAGCTCCTGGCGTTCCGTGGCTATCCGGTCGCTCATGCGATCACCACGCTCCCTGTGAGCACGCCGGCGGCGTTGAGCTTCGGCCATACGCTGCGCAACGGGTCGGTGCTGACCCTGAACGGCTCCAAAGTGCCGTCGCCCACGCTCATGACGCCAAGTCTGGCGTCGCGGCTGTTGTAGAGGTCGGTGGCGCAGGAGGTCACGCAGTCCGTCATGACCTCCTGTCCCACTGTTTGGCCTCCCAACGCGCCGCTGACGTAGCCGATGGCCGCTTGAATGGCGCGGCGCACGCGCTCGTCGTCGCCGTAGGGCACGTTGATTTCGTCCCTCACCGGCTGCTCGTAGGCCGTCCAGTTGTCGGCCATGTCACTTGCCTTCCGACGTTGCGGCGAACTTGACGGGGATGAGTCCGAGCGGGTGCGTGGCCGCCACGGCCATGTAGCCGTAGACCGAATAGTTTTCGGTGAGTTTGGTCGGGTCGCCGTCGGAGAGTTGGGTCGGGCCGCCCGACTCCCACACGGTCACGGCCTCCGGGTCGATGAAGCAAGCGGTGCCGGCCGGGGCCTTGGGCAGCATCTGCACCGGCACGCGCAGGAACTTGCCCGCGATGCCCGTAAGGTCGAAGTCTCCCAGCGTGTCCGAGCCGTCGCCGGAGAGGTCGAAGAAGCGGCTGCCGGTGTCCTTGAGCTTGATCAGTGCGGCCATGACGTCCTTGGATACGCCCAGGCGGGTCAGGCTCACGTTGCGGTCGTCGGCCAGTTCGGCGGCGTCCATGATCAGCCCGGCCCACTGGTCGATGGTCATGGCCGTGAGCGCGGCGGGCGCGGCGATGGCGTTCGGGTTCTGCGCCGCGTCGCGCTGCGAGGCGATGGTGTCGTAAAGATACTTGCGCACGGCGTTCTCGGTGGCCTTGGCGTATGCGTTGCGCAAAGCCGCAAGCGCGGTGTTGAGCATGGGCGTGGTGCTGCGCTCGATGGTCTGGCGGCTCAGGGTCGTGTAGCCGCCGTAGGTGCTGATGGCCGCGCTCTTCGTGCCGAACGTGACCTTGCCGAACTGGAGATCGCCGCCCTCCGTCGCCTGCTGGGCCACCGCTGTAGTGTCGGTCGCGACCACGTTGTATTCCATCGTCATGCCCTTGTCGGGGAGGGTGTCGTGGGTCAGGATGTTCGTGACCTTGCGGCGCTGCTCGATCAGGCGCAGATCATCCCTAATCCATGCGACCTTGTTGCCGGTGTCGCCGGTGGCGATCAGGTCGCGGCACTCGTGCATCAGCTGCACGGCCTCCGGGTCGCCACGATAGAGCGCCTGGAGGTAGTCGCCCGCCGTCCGGTACTCGCTTCCCATGATCTTGGCCGGCTCATGGTTGCCCGTCTTGGCAATTGCGGCCTTGAGACTGCGCTGCTCGTCCATGATGCCGTTCAGCTTCTCGGTGATTTCGTCATTGTCCATGCTGGTTCCTTTCTGGTCTCCGGTTTCGGACACTTTTTCGTGGGTTCCGTCGGCGGCGCGCTGCGAAGTGATCTTCGCGGCCTCGTAGGCGGGCCACGACACCACGGACACCTCCAAAAGGCGCACGCGCCTGCGGTGGGTGACGCCCTGCTTGTCGGTCTCGTCCTCGATGGGCACGAAGCCGACGCTGAGCGAGTCCAAAGCGCCGTCGCGCAACAGGGCCACCACGTCCCGGCCGCGCTGCGTGTCGCTGATATGCGCCGTGATGTGCAAGCCGTCTGTCTGCGGTTCCGCTTTTGTGATGCGGCCGATAAGCTCCCCGTGCTGGTAGCAGAGCTTGGCCGATTCCGATTCATCGAAGACGCAATCGGGGTCGAACGTCTCAGCCCCGTCCCATGTGCTGATAATGCTGCCGTAGGGTACGGCCACGCCCTCCAACGTGCGGCCATCGCCATCCTCGGCGGCTCTCAGGCACACGCCCCGTAATCCGATTTCATGCTTCATTCTGAGCCTCCTGTGTCTGTGGTTCCGGTTGCGGTGCCGGGATAAGCGGCGGCAGCGCCTCCCTTGCGCGCACCTCGTTGATGTCCATCCATCCGGCCTCTATCGCCGTCCTGTAGGCGTTGAACCGATCGGCCATGTCGGCGCGGCGGCTGCTGTCCCAGTCGAACGCGGCCGTGCGGCCCCTCGGCAACAACCGGTTGAACAGCTCTTCTATCTCGCCCGCATAAGCCGCCAACGTGTAATCGGCAAACTCAATCCACGACTGTTCGATGTTGCTGTAGGTGAGATTGCTACCGTCAACGGCCGCAAGCATGATGCTTGCCGGGATGCCGAGCAACCGGGCTATCTGCGTGGTATCGAATTTCTGCGTTTCGAGAAACTGCAAGTCGGCCGGTTTCATGTCCAGCGGCACGTATTTGAGTTTCGAGCCGAGCACCTTCACGTCGCCGGCCTCGCCCGTGGCCTTCCACGCCTCCTTGGCGTCCTTGGCAATCTGGGGGGTCACCTTGTCTTCGGTCTGCAAATAGCCCTTGAGGTTGCTGCCGTCGCTGTAGAACTTGGCCTTGTAGGTTCGGGCCATTTGCGCGGCCTCCACCTCCTCACGCGCCGCCGAGATTGGGCCAAGCCCACGCAACCGGCCCGGCACGTTCAAAAACTTGCAATGCACGATCTGGTCAGACGTGTAATCATGCCCAAGATAGGAATAGCGGAGTTTCGGAGAGGCGGGGTCGGTTCCATCGTCGCTCACGGTCACAAGCGACGGGGGCAGCACCTCGCACGACACCACCTCGCCACCGAACCGCACAAGACGCACGAAAGCGTTTCCATCCAACACCATGCTTGCCACCATGTCGGCCAAGAAGTCCCGTCGTGATCTGTTCACGTCGGGCTGTTGCAAGAGGGAACTCACGGTGTCCAGTTTGACGCCGCCGCGCATTTCGTGGATGGGAAGGCCGGTGATGGCGGTCTGCAACACCTGCACGCCACGGAAAACCGTGGACAGCGACAACGGGTCGCAATCCACGACGCGCGACGGCGGGCGGATACCCTCGGGCACGTCGTCCGCCGCGCTACGGGTCAATACCCGGCTTGCGAGCTTCACGCGCTCCCACAAACTCAGTCGGTCAGTCATGCCGCCAATCATGCGGCCAGCAAGCCGGAAACGTCCAGCACCGTACCGCCAAGTACCGCCAAGTACCGCCAAGTACCGCCAAGTACCGCCAAAAGGGTCAGAATATTTGCAGCGGCCCCGACTCTTCGGGCCGGTGGGCCGCGCCCCATGCGGCCAACATGCACGATTCCAACGGCGATGTGAGGCCGGTCGAGCCGCGTCGGCTCACGCGCCATGCGTCGCCGGCCCATTTGCGTGCGCTGTTCGCGGCGCTTGCGTCCAAATCGGGGTCGGCGGCGTGCCATATCGCCTTGTTGGCCAAGCCGGAAACATAGCTTTGGCCGGTGGTCAGGTAGTCGCCGGCGTCCATGTCCACGAACGACAGCGAGGGGTCGCCGTTGTGGTCGGTCATGTGGTGCAGCCGGTCGGCAAGGTCGGCGGCGGTGCCGCGCGAATCTATCACCACCGGAGCGCCATACGCTGCGCAGAGTCGCGTGAGTTCGGTTGGCGCGTACCCGGTGCCGTCCAGTGTTTCGATCAGTTGCGTGGTTATGGTGCCGTCCGGGTTCAGGATGCCGGCCGATATGCTGGTGTGCGTCGCGTCCACGTCAACGGCCACGCCGAACACCACCGGGCGGTCTCCCAATGCGTCCGGTTCGATGGGGGCGACGGCGGTTGCCGTCCATGTCGCTTCGTCTATCACGCGGTCGGTTATGCCTTCATCGCGTCGGTTGCCGAAGGCACGCGCCCACCCGGCCACGTTGTCGCCGAAGCCCTCGCGGAAGTCATACAATTGGGGCTTGTACCACAGGTAGCCGGCGGCTGGATGGTACAGCATGATCGTTTCGAGGTCTTCGGGGTCGGCGTCCACGGGTATCCCGAAGTCGAACCAACAGGTGCGTTCGGGTACGTCGCCGGCGCGCAACCCGTCCAACAACGTATTGAAGTACGTAGATTCTGCGGTGCCCTCGGTCGAGGTAATCCACCGTTGCGCGGTGATGCCGGTACGCTTCAAGCGCGTGTTCATGGTCGGCACGATGGCGTCCATGATGGTGTCGCCGGCGTCCTTGGTCAGGCTGAACGCCTCATCTATGGTCACCTTGTCGAACTGTTTGCCGTGGCCGGCTATCTTGGTCATGGCCATGGGACTGATGGTGCTGCCATTGCCGAACGTCACCGACATGTTGCCGTTGCTGAAGCGAAACTTGTCCACCTTCTGCACCAGCCGACTCGCCTTCATAGCCTCGGCGTATTCCTTGAAGTGGTCTTCGGCGTCCTTTCCCGTCTGTGCCGCGTAGGCGATGCGCCGGCGACGGCCAAGACTCGCGTTGTACGTGTCGGAACCGTCCACCAGCGCCGACTTGCCACACTGACGCGGCGTGCTGACCACCACCGTGTCGTAATAGAAGCTGCCGGTGTCGGGGTCGATCTCACACGCCACGTCCGCCACGTAACGTTGCCACGGGATAAGCGGCGTGCCCATCATCCGCGCCACCGCCGCCAACCGGCCGCCGTCGGTACGCCGATCGGGGTTGCGCTTGGTACCGCCTCTAATCCTCATAGGTCGCGCCGCTCCATACGGCTTCCACGTCGTCGTCGGCGACGGTCTCGGTCGGGTACATGTCGCGCAGCTTCCATAAGGCGTCGATGTACTGCCCCATGTTTCGGCTGATTTCCTTGCCGGTTCTGTTTTGCGCGTCGATGTTCGCGGCGAGGGAGATCATGGACTGGCAAAGCCCGTCGCGTATCGGGTCGGGCTCGGGGTGTTTGGCTTTGAGATCGTCCACGATCTGCCGTGTGGTCTGTTCCTGTGGGCCGATGATGCGACCGGTGTCGTTGTCCATTCCGGCTAGAAAGTCCATGTTGTTGCTCCAATCACGAATATGGTGTATTTTCGTTTTTTGAAGGCGATACGCCGCATTTCGTTGGTATTACAACGTTTTGCGGCTTTTTTATTTGTGTTCAGGGGGAGAAAAAACTGGGCGCGGGGTCTTTTGGCCGGCCGCGTGTTTAAAAAACAGGCTCACCACTTCGGGCGCGAAGCGATCTGCACCGGCTCGGAGCGAAGGCCAAGGGCAACGAGTCTCGCACGCCGTTCGGCACGTCTCGTGTCCACCAACGCCTGCGATAAGTGCAGCGCGTACCATTGCCTGACACGACGGCGGGTCGCGTCGTCCCGCGCGCGCTCCCACTCCACGCTGAAGCCGGGGTCTATCACATGCAAGTCATAGTCCAAGGCTATCCACTCGTCCAACAGTCTGGGGTGGCGGTTGCTGCTGATGGTGGTGCGGGTCAGCCACACGTCGATAGGCTCGGCCGACGTGGCGAACTGCCGGTACGCGCCCGACCATGCCATGGCCACCGCGCGCCTGCACGCAAGACTGGGATTGGTCAGGCCCATGGCCGTGGCCAACGTGCTGAACGACACCACCGGGTCACCCGCCGACTTATGCGCGTCTATCCATTCCACGGCCTCACGGTCACACGAACCGGGCGGTACTATCACCATGTGCAACCGCGCCCCATAGCCGTACAAGACGCGGTCTTGCCTTGATGCGTTGCAGTGCTTGCACGCGCGGCGTATGTTCGCCACGGTATCCATACCACCATGCGAGTAAGGCACGATATGGTCGTCCTCGGCACCGACCTTGGTAC
>CEAM01010077.1_pt1 | contig 14954 bp, 9 predicted proteins | sample 557421 | NCBI WGS metagenome assembly CEAM01 (sample SAMEA3182048, study PRJEB8094) | gut metagenome | biome: human; feature: gut; material: Stool; isolation source: human stools | place: Canada | collected 2012-01-24 | reverse complement strand
ACTAAAGAAGGTATGGATGGCTGATTAGACCGTTTTATGAGCTTACAGTTGTTCTATTTAGATGTTGAGAACGCATAAATCAAAGAAATCCTCAAAATATCGCAGCTTAAAAAAATGAGTCGATTTTTATAGTCAATGAAAAAAAAGAAGGCGCATCGTGTATTACGACACACCTTCATTATTTTCGTTTTCACTGTCATTGTAAAATTTAGCAGCGTAAGCAGCCAGGTCTGTTTCAGAATAAAGATAAACATTAGTGCTGACGGAAGTGATAGGTTCACAATCCAGATAGTCATTGCATGAAGTCGTAAGAGTACTTGCAGCGGCTATGAATGTATATAATAGAATCTTTTTCATATGTTTTGTTATTTAGAATGTTGCATTTAGTCCAAAAGATATAGTTGTTTGCAGTGGATAAGTTTTGCCGGAGTTTCCATCAGAATAATTTGAATAAGTTGTCTCTGGGTCAAAACCGCTAGGTAGACTGGTGATAGTCAATACATTCTCGGCACTGACATATACACGTAATTTCTGCATATGTAGTTTGTTGATGATTTGTGTCGGGAAAGTATACCCTAGTTGGATATTTTTTAAACGGGCATAGGCACCGTTTTGCAAGTAACGCGTTTGTACTTTTTGATTCATATCTTTGCTCATATACATTTTGGGAAAATAAGCATTGGTATTGGGACCAAATACAGAAGTTGTATTTTCTGGGCGATAATAATCCAAATGCTCTTTTAAGCCGGTTGATTGCCATTCTCCTCCTGAGATTCCCCAAAACATGGGACCATCCAGCCATAAATCGCGTTTTGCGACTCCTTGCCAGAACATACTAAAGTCGATACCTTTCCATTCAACTCCTAAATCTAAGCCAAATCTGAAACGTGGGGTGGAGTTACCAATAATTTTGCGGTCTCCCGGATCGTCTACTGTATTAGCTCCTTCGTTGATTACTTTATCTCCATTAAGGTCTTCGAACATAATATCACCTTCTCCCCAGCCTGAGCCCCATGAAGGCTTGTTATCTTTTGTCCATTCGTCCATTTCCGATTGGCTTTTAGCTATTCCATGAGTTACATATCCCCAAATGGCTCCTAATTCCTGATCTTTATAATAGGTGCTGAGTGATTTGGATTTGTTGGGATACTTGTCGACAAATGAGCGGGAATCTGCCATGTTGAAGCCTATATTATAATTAACTTGTCCTATTCTGTCACGCCAACTGGCGGCTACTTCCCATCCTTTGGTGCGTAAGTCTGTGTTATTGCTTGCCGGCATACCGATGCCATAGATAGAAGCAACTTCAGAAGCCGGACCGACCATATCCAATGTCTTACGGATAAAATAATCGAAATTTACGTTAAGTCGATTTCTGAACATTCCTAAATCAAAACCAATATTTAAGGATTGTACTGTTTCCCAAGTCAATGAACTGCTAATTGTTCCGGGCATACCGGCAACTGTTGGTTTAGAGTCTCCCATTAGCCAGCTTCCTCCATTGGTCTTGACTGTTTGCAATAAATACATGGGATAATAAGAATTCGTATTTTGATTACCTAGTGTACCCCAGGATACACGAGGCTTTAATTGGTTGATAATATTTTCATCTACCGGGAAAAAATCTTCGGCCGCCATATTCCAGCCTAAAGAAAACGAACCGAACAGTCCCCAACGGTCTTTTCGGAGGAAACGAGAAGAACCGTCATAGCGCAAGTTACCGGCAATAAAATATTTATTAGAGTAATCATAGTTAATACGTCCAAAGAACCCCGTTGTAGCCCAAGTGTAAGCACTGGCTTCATTTATTTTATCTTCGCCTGTTGCAGTGCCGATTTCGGGTACTGATTCGGTAATGAGATCCATACGTTTCACAGAAAGATAACGGTTGTTGTATTTTTCTGTATTGACTCCTGCCATTACTTTGAATTGATGTTCATCGAATGAAAAAGAATAATCACTATATAAGCTGGTTGTTAAATGATTGGCTTTAGTCCAATATTGCATGGCTCCGGTTTGTCCTACTGCATATTCTCCACCATATGCCAGCTCTAATGCTTCTCCGGCTACATTGTGTTCGTATACTTTATTCAGATTCTGTCTTTGTACTTGGTCAATCAAGCGTAACCCTACGTTTGCATATATATTCCAGTTTTTCAAAGGATGAAAAACAAGTTGTCCTTGCAGATAAACGTTATTATTACTGGTAATGGAACGGCTTCCATTCGTAAGTTGTCCCAATTTTCCGTTGCGCATATAGTGACCGTTAGGATCTTTAAACGGCATTGTAGGCCATAGGCGTGCCACATCATGATAGAATAAGCCATTCATGTCGCTGTAAAGAGGGTTGTCTAATTTGGTATAAACATATTTAGTATTGACTTCTATATCCAACCATTTAAAAGGCTGTGCATTAAATTTTGCATTGGTTGAAATACGTTCATAGGAATCATTTCCGTAACGCAGGTTGCCGTCTTGATCCAGATAGTTGGCTGATACATAATATTGGCTTTTATCACTGCCTCCGTTGATATTCAGGTTATGCTCTTGAGACCATGCCCATTTGTAGTGGGTTTTGTACCAGTTTACATTGTCATTGGCTTTTTCATGGAATTGCCAGTTACCATTTGCATTGGCAATAGTGCTGGTTGTAATTTCACCATTCATGTATTGCTGGATACGTTCCATGGTATCTTCATCAAAAATAGCTTTTCCTCCTCCGTTAATACTACCTTCGTTAAAATAATTAGCGAATTGATAGGAATTCATTAAATCCGGCAAATGGTTAGGACCGGCATAACGGGCATTTCCGGAATAAGAGATACTGGCTTTTCCTGCTTTACCTTTTTTAGTAGTAATCAAAATCACGCCGAATGCTGCGCGTGAACCATAAATAGAACTGGCGGCTGCATCTTTTAATACGGAGATAGACTCTACATCATCCGGATTCAGATTGTTCATATTGCCTTCTATACCGTCAATTAAAACTAACGTAGCAGCTTTAGAACCTGTAGAAATCGTACCTGTTCCACGAATGTTTACGTTCATTGTTTGTCCTAATTGTCCTCCTAATCCTCCAACAGATAAATTTAAACCGGGAACAGTACCTTGTAATGATTGGCCTAAGTTACTGACGGGGCGGGAATCTAGTACTTTAGTATCTACTGTAGCTACAGCGTCTGTCAGATTAGCTTTTCTTTGTGTACCAAAACCGACTACGACAACCTCATCCAACGTTTGTGTGTCTTCAGACATTTGGATGTTATACGAAGATTGGTTTTCATTGACTTTAATTTCTTGTGTGATGTATCCGATGAAAGAGATAACCAACACATTTTCTTTTGAAACTTGTAATGTGAAATTTCCATCAAGGTCTGTCACCGTTCCATTGGTTGTCCCTTTGACAATGACACTGGCACCGATAATAGGCTCTTTGAGCTTTTTATCCGTGATTACACCGGTGATGCTGAATTGCTGTGCGTACAGGAATGTACAGCTACAAAGCAATATCAAAAATAGAATTGAGATTTTTTTCATGCTTCTCTATTTTTTAATTAGACATTAGGTTAATACATTGCAAATGTATGTTAATCAGTGAAGTGGCTTAATACACGTTCATTTCATTCAGCATGCATGTTTAATGCATCTCTATATTTTTTCGTGAATCTTTGTTGCTATCTCTTTTTTATTTTATTCCTTTGCTATAGGTAATGAATTAAATATGAACCTTAAAATCTTATCACTGGTTATAATTGGAGTATGTATATTACTGCCGGATGTGTGTTATGCGTTTTTAGAAAAAGATGTGCATCTGCTTAATATGCAAAACGGATTGGCCGACAATACCGTATCTGCTGTTTATAAGGATAAAGAAGGTTTCGTCTGGTTTGGAACCCGAAACGGGCTGAGCCGTTATGACGGCAGGCAGATTACGAATTTTGAACAAAGTAATAGTTATCCTAGTATCTCAAACTTGAAGGAAGCTTTTGATGGGGTGCTGGCATTTGTGGATAATGGTGTCTTTTCTGCATTTGATTTGAAAAAAGAACGGTTTTTGTCTGTGGTTTCTTCTTCGGGACAGGGTATTCCATCTCGAGGGATATTGCAGAAGAACGATTCGTTGGTTTGGGTGATTTCCGGGAGTGAGTTGCATTTAATGAAGCGGTGCGCATCAAAAGAGGGTGAGCTTCGGCTCCGGGTTCAAGAAAAATATACAGGTTGGAATAACCAGGATAATCTTTTGGTTGCCATCACTTATTCTTCGGATAAAAAAAGTATCTGCCTGATTGATGAAAAAGGTAGAATTATCTTGTTGGATGCGACAAACCTGAATTCCTTTCGGGTGATTGACCTGGGGCGTACCGGTAGTCTGTCTGTAAATTCTGTTTTGTATGATGATGGTCGGATATGGATTTCTACAATTGCTCATGGGGTTATTTATTACAATGAACGAACCGGGAAAATCAAGCAGTTGACTTATCATGTGGCTCCGGTATCCGACAGACTTTCTCATACAGATGTTTTCGGTGTTATCAGATTAAATGAGAATAAATATCTAGCCGTAACGTGGAATGGATATACGGTGATGACAATAGATAAAAATAATCAGGACGAGATATTGACAGAAGTTTATAGTAATACTTCTTCTTTGATGTACCGCAATCTTGAAACGAGGATGATTGCGGCTTATTACGATTCACATGGTATTCTGTGGATTGGTACGGATGGTGGAGGAGTTATCTGGTCGGATTTGCGTATGCAGTTTTATAATTGTTTTTATCAGGACAGGCATAATGAGATTTGTTCTATTGTAGCGGATGACGATCATTATCTTTGGTTGGCAACATACCATAAAGGAATTATGCGGAGCCGGACAGCGTTTGGTACTTCGGAAAAAATAGACTTCTTTCAAGTAGGAGATCAAGATGTGAAAAAACAACAGACAGTGTTGTGCAGTCTGAAAGATGAGAAAGGGAATTTATGGTTTGGGAATTCAGATGGTTCATTGACCTGTTATTATAAAAAAGAACGCTCATTCAAGATATTGCGATTGATCACGGAAGATGGTGACCTTAACAAATCATCTGTCTGGGCCTTATTTCTTGATAGCAAAGGCCGTTTTTGGATTGGTACACATAAAGGACTTTGGTTATTCGACCGTGAAACGAACAGGGGTAAGAAGATACATTTCAAAGTATCCGGATTACAGAACTTGTCTCCTCTTTATATTCGTGCTATGGCTGAAACCGACGATCATACGCTTTGGCTGGGCACTGCGAATTATGGTATATGTAAAGTGATAAATGAAAAAGAACTGCAGACCGGCTATGAAAAGAAGTACGGTATGGCTGAGAATTCCGTTCGTTCATTATTAGCTTCGTCCGATGGTAATCTGTATGTCGGATACATGGCCGGTCTGGCAGTTTTCTCTCCCGGACAGGATGCGATAACTCATGTATATACTACCCGGGATGGATTGTGCAGTAACTTTATTGGTTGCATGACTGAGGATGTGGACGGGCAAATCTGGTTGGGCTCTAATTCAGGTATTTCCCGTTATAGCCGTCATCAGCATTTGTTTTATAATTATTACATTGCGGGCAGTAACCGTTCTGTCCTGCATTGGGAGGATGTCCTGTTTTGGGGAAATAATAAAAATCTTACTTATTTTAACCCCGATGACATTAAAGCGTTTACCACTTCCGAATCTGTCGTGATTACCGGATTGGAGGTAAATAATAAACCTGTAGAGATAGGAAGAGAGGTCAATGGGCAGACCATTCTTTCACAAAGTATTTTCTATACGCCTTTTGTCCGGTTGAATCATGCGAATCGTGACTTTGCGCTGACGTTCAATAACCTTTCTTATTCTGAAAGCCAGCAGAAGTATAGTTACAGGCTTCGTCCTTATCAGCCTGATTGGCTTGTGGCCAACGGAGGGGAAAAAGTTTCGTATGCTAACCTTCCTGCCGGGGAATATGTTTTTGAGGTGAAAAATATTTATCCGGATGAAAGAGACAGTAAAATAACCTCGTTGAGAGTAGAGATTTTGCCTCATTGGAGTGAAACTTTCTTTTTCCGCTTCTGTATGATGGTGCTGGGAGGGATAATAGTTTATATGGTTATGCAGCGTATTAAATTACGGCAAAAGAGGTTGGAGCACGAGTTGCGCTTGGAACATGAGATATTTGCTGCTACTGTAGAGCGTGACAAGGAGAAGCAGATTCGGATGGAACGCGAGAATTTCTTTACGAATGCAGCTCACGAGTTGCGTACACCTTTAACTTTAATCTTATCTCCCCTGCAGGAATTGTTAGGAACCGTCCGCCCTTCAGACACCGTCTATACTAAACTGGCTGCCATGTATCGCAATGGAACCTCTTTGCAGACATTGGTCGATCATTTGCTTTATGTGCAGAAGATTGAAGCAGGTATGATTAAACTCCGGATTTCGAAAGTCGATATAGTGGTATTGGCAAAGCAGATAACCGATCCTTTTCATGAACTGGCAGAAACAGAAGGGATTAACTTTACGGTTGAATCGCTGAATGAGCCACTTTTGCTATGGATAGACGTGGAAAAAATAAGTTCGGCTATCCGTAATTTATTATCTAATGCGTTTAAGTATACATCTCCGAATGGAAAGGTGATTTTTAAGATGAACCGTATCGAGATAGATGGATATTCATTTTGCAGTATAATCATATCGGATACAGGTAAAGGAATACCGGAAGAGTTACGGGGGAGGATTTTTGAATCATTTATTACCGGAGAAAATACACCTTTGTTTTCTAATAAGGTAGGTATAGGCTTGCGTATTGTTAAAAATACGATGGATCTTCATCATGGCACGGTGAATTTGGACAGTACTCTCGGAAAGGGTAGCACTTTCACATTATTGATTCCTGAGGGAAATGCACATTTTGCAGAGGACCGGTATGAGATTGTTGGTGCTCCGGAGATGGAGGAATATGCTCTTCCGTTACCGGTAATGCAGGCGGAAGGGCAGGAAGACAAGCCTTCGAATAAAAAAACATCTCTTCTTGTTATTGAGGACAATGAGGAAATCCGGCATTATGTCTGTTCTTTATTCTGTAAAGATTATGCCGTATATGAGGCGGCAAACGGTGAAGAGGGGGTTGATGTGGCAATGAGTAAAATTCCGGATTTGATTATTTCTGATATAATGATGCCTGTAAAAGATGGGTTTACCTGTTGCCGGGAATTGCGTGAGCAGCCTCGGACAGCACATATCCCTATTTTGATGCTGACGGCAAAGGCTGAGGATGCGGATGTGTTGCAGGCTTCAAAAATAGGTGTGGATGATTATATGATGAAACCCTTCAATCCGGAGGTATTGAAGGCAAAAGTCCGGAACCTGATACTCCAGCGGGAACGCCTGAAGAGGATATATACAAAGACGTTGATGTTGAAGCAGCAGGAAAGTGAACCGGAAACGGATGGGAATAATGCTCCGGATGATTTTATACAGCAAATTATTCATGTCATAGAAGCTAATCTGGCGAATGAGAACTTTAATGTAAAAATGTTGGCGGAGCAATTGAATATGAGTCAGCCTACCCTTTATAGAAAAATAAAGCAACGTAGCGAACTGTCTGCTATTGATATGATTCGGAGTGTACGGATGAGCAAGGCTGCCTCCCTTATTATGGAGAACAGGTATTCCATTCAGGAAATAGCCGAAATGGTAGGATATAGTGATACACGTACGCTCCGAAAGCATTTTACCGAGCAATTCGGAGTGTCTCCATCCAAGTATATGGAAAAGGATTGAATCTGCTTCTTATCCGAAGCAGATTCCCATCCGTTTGCCTTGTACAATCAGGTCATGGTTCTCATTGACAAGTTTTAATTTACCAGCCACTTCATTCAGAGGGATGGAGCCAATTTCCGCACCTTGCAGAGAGACCATTCGTCCGAATTGTCCGGAAGCAATCAGTTCTGTGGCATGTCCACCCATACGAGTGGCCAGATTACGGTCGTAGGGAGTAGGAGAGCCGCCACGCTGGATATATCCCAGTACAGTTTCACGGGTCTCGAATCCGGTTTCATATTCTATTTCTTGGGCTATATATTCGGCGGCTTTTTTGCCGTCCATGGTTTTGATGCCTTCTGCGACAACAACAATGGAATAGGGCTTCCCTTTTTTCAAGCGTTCAATGATGGTATTGCCTATATTATGAATATCATAAGACAGTTCCGGAATAAGAATCACGTCACCGCCTCCCGCCATTCCGGAATAAAGTGCAATCCAGCCAGCTTTATGTCCCATCACTTCAATAACCATGACACGTTGGTGTGAACTGGCTGTAGAATGCAGCCGGTCAATGGCATCGGTAGCAATGGTTACGGCAGAATCGAATCCGAATGAAACGTCTGTTCCCCAAACATCGTTATCTATTGTTTTAGGTACGGAAACAACGTTCACACCTGCTTGGGCCAGTTTGGCTGCGGTCTTTTGGGTTCCGTTTCCGCCGATACATACGATACAGTCCAGACCTAGATCATGGATATTCTTTAACATTAAAGCCGGTTTGTCCTCCGAGGCTGCCGACAGGCGTTTCTTGAATGGCTTTTCTCTGGAAGTGCCTAGTATTGTCCCTCCCAGATTTAACAAGCCCGATAATGATTTTTCTGTCAATGGTTCTACGTCATTGTCCAGCAATCCCCGGAATCCGCTATGAATTCCATAAACTTCCATACCGTAATGATTTATCGCTGTTTTGCAAACTCCTCTAATTGTGGCGTTTATTCCTGGACAGTCTCCTCCTGATGTCAATATTCCTATCTTCATAGCCTTTGATGTTAAGTTGTAAGCGACCGTAAAGATAACAAAAAATAAAAGTAATGTAGAAAACTATAAAAAAAATAATGTTATCAGCCATTATAATATAGAAATAAGCTATTTTTGCAAGATATAACGAATCGTATACTAAGACAAATGAATTCTACCAGATTAATTAGTACGCTATTCAAGCCCAGACAAAAAGCGACAGCCTTGTATGCAACTCAGGCTGAGGCGCTCCAACATAAAGTGTTTTGCCGGCTGATGAAGGATGCGGCCCATACGGAGTGGGGATTGAAATATGGCTATAAAGACATAAAGAGATATCAAGACTTTCAACGTGTACCTATACAGACTTACGAAGAAATCAAGCCATACGTGGAACGGATGCGTCATGGAGAGAAAGATGTCCTGTGGCGTGGAGAAGTGCAGTGGTTTGCCAAATCTTCAGGAACAACTAATGACAAAAGTAAGTTTATTCCTGTCAGCAGGGAGGGACTTCATGATATTCATTATGCGGGTGGTATGGATGCAGTGGCGCTGTATCTCCAACAAAATCCTGAGAGTCGTTTTTTCTCTGGAAAAGGTCTGATTCTTGGAGGAAGCCATGCACCAAACTATAATGTGAAACGAAGTCTTGTAGGAGACCTTTCTGCCATATTGATTGAAAATGTGAATCCGTTGGTCAATCTGATTCGGGTGCCCGATAAAAAGATTGCGTTGCTGAGTGATTTCGAGGAAAAAGTAGAAAGGATTACTCGTGCCACAATGAATCAGAATGTGACCAATCTTTCAGGAGTGCCGTCATGGATGATGGCTGTACTGAAACATATTCTGGAAGTGAAGGGAACGGATAATTTGGCGGAAGTATGGCCTGATTTGGAAGTTTTTTTTCATGGAGGGGTTGCTTTTACTCCTTATCGCGAACAATATAAACAGCTTATTCGTAGCGACAAGATGCATTATATGGAAACATACAATGCCAGTGAAGGTTTTTTCGGATTACAAAATGATTTCAGTGATCCTTCCATGTTACTGATGATTGACTATGGGGTATTTTATGAATTTATTCCGATGGAAGATGTCGGTACTGAAAATCCTCATATTGTTCCGTTAACAGATGTGGAGTTGAATAAAAATTATGCGATGGTCATCAGTACTTCCTGCGGATTGTGGCGTTATATGATTGGTGATACCGTGAAGTTCACCAACAAACACCCCTATAAATTTGTTATAACAGGGCGTACCAAGCACTTTATTAATGCATTTGGTGAGGAGTTGATGGTGGATAATGCGGAACAAGGGTTGGCAAAAGCCTGCGAGGCGACCGGTGCACAGATTATTGATTATTCTGCTGCTCCTGTTTTCATGGATGCACATGCCAAGTGCCGTCATCAGTGGCTGATAGAATTTGCCGTTATGCCGGATTCTTTAGAGAATTTTAGTCGGGTTCTTGACACTTCTTTACAACAAATTAACTCCGATTACGAAGCTAAACGCCATAAAAACATTACCTTGCAGCCGTTGGAAATAATCGTGGCGAGACCTAATCTGTTCCACGATTGGCTGAAAGAAAAAGGCAAATTAGGCGGACAGCACAAAGTGCCGAGATTGAGCAATACGCGTGATTATATAGAAGAAATGCTAAGCTTGAACCAATAAGAACATGAATTGGAAAAAACATAAATTACCTGCTTTGTTGATGCTGATGATCGTGGTGTATTCCTGCGCAAGCATGGGAACACCGGATGGAGGTCCGTATGATGAGGAGCCGCCCAAGTTTATCAGAAGCTCTCCCAAGCCGTATGCAACAAACAATAAGAATAAGAAGATTGCCATTGAATTTGATGAGTTCATCAAATTAGAGAAAACATCGGAGAAGGTGGTAGTGTCTCCTCCTCAATTGGAACAACCTGATATTAAGGCAAGCGGCAGAAGAGTATTGGTTAACCTCATGGACTCATTGAAACCCAATACCACTTATACCATTGATTTTTCGGATGCCATTGTGGATAACAATGAGGGTAATCCGCTAGGTAATTATGCTTTTTCTTTTTCTACGGGAGAAGCCATTGATACACTGGAAGTTTCCGGAAATGTATTGGCTGCTGCTGATTTGGAACCTGTCAAAGGTATGATGGTGGGATTGCATGCAGATCTGAGCGATAGCGCTTTTGTCAAGAAACCGTTTGACCGTGTATCCCGTACTGATAGCCGAGGGCGTTTTACCATCCGCGGTATCGCACCTGGTAAATATCATATCTTTGGTTTGATGGATGGTAACCAGAATTATTTGTATGACTCCAAGACCGAGATGATTGCTTTTTGTGATTCTATTATTATTCCTTCCATGGAGGCTGCTGTGCGTCAGGATACGTTGTGGAAGGATACAGCGACTATCGATACGATTAAAACAGTGGGGTATACCCGTTTTCTGCCGGATAATATTGTTCTAAGAGCATTTAAGGGAATAAATAACCGCCAGTATCTGTCCAAGAGCGAGCGTGATAAAGAGAATCATTTTATATTATCTTTCAGTGCGCCGGCCGATACGTTGCCTGTTTTGAAAGGATTGAACTTTGATGAGAAGGATGCGTTTATTATAGAAACGACTCCACGAAACGACTCAATTTGTTATTGGATCAAGGATTCGTTGGTTTATCAGATGGATACGCTGGAGGTTCAGTTGGATTATTTATATACGGATACACTAAACCGGTTGGTTCCCAAAACCGATACCATTTATCTGGCTAATAAACTGACAAGAGAGCAACGGGAAAAATTGCAGAAAAAAGCGAATGAGGAAAAGGAGAAGGAACGTAAAAAAAGGGAGAAAAAAGGAGATACCATCAGGGTGGAACCAACTAAATTCCTGACTATGAACGTCGATGCTCCGTCAGCATTCGATATATACAGGAATATCTATCTATCTTTTGAAGAACCTGTGGCAAGCATAGACACGGCGGCCATTCATATGGAAGTAAAGGTGGATAGTGTGTGGCAACCGGCTCCTTTCTTCTTTATGGCTGACTCGTTGATGCCACGTCAATATCAGATATTGGCAGATTGGCAACCGGAGCAGGAATATCAGTTGACTATTGATTCTTTGGCGTTTATTGGTGTTTATGGGCTGCATACGGACAAAGTCCAGCAAACGGTGAAAGTGAAGAAAATGGACGAGTACGGAACTATCTTGTTGAATATAAAAGGAGCTGCTCCCCATGCTGTTGCCGAGTTGTTGGATGCGAATGGAAATGTATTGCGCCAACAACCGGTAACGGAGGAAGGAACGGCGGACTTCTATTTCTTGAATCCGGGTACGAAATATTATATACGTTTGTTTAACGACCATAATAATAACGGAGTTTGGGATACGGGAGATTATGATAAGAAGATTCAGCCTGAAGAGGTTTTCTATTTCCCGAAAGTTTGGGAAATGAAAGCTAACTTTGAATTTGAAGAGAATTGGGATGTGAATGCTATTCCTATAGACAAGCAAAAGCTGGATGAAATAAAGAAACAAAAACCGGAAGAGACCAAAAAGGTGCAAGATAGAAATAAAGAAAGAGCTAGAAAACTAGGCCGATGAAAAAAACTATTCTCATATTATTGTGCGGCTGGTTTGCCATTATGGCAACCAGGGCGCAATGTGCGGCACAAAACGAAGCTATCCAGGCAGGTGAAGAATTAGTGTACGATTTAAAGTTTAACTGGAAATTCATTTGGGTTGCTGCCGGACAGGCAAAAATGGACATGCAGGCTATTACCTATCAGGGGAAACCTTGTTTTCGTAGTAACTTGATTTCTGTCAGTAACAGACAAGTTGATTTCTTTTTTAAGATGCGTGATACATTGACTTGTATTACCAGCAGTCGTCTGGAACCTGTTTATTTTCGTAAAGGAGCCGAAGAGGGCGACCGCTATACGGTGGACGAAGTATGGTTCAGTTATAAAAACGGGAAATGTATTGCCGATCAGCGTCGTATGAGGAGGGAACGGGATACGGTGAAATCGAAAGACCAAAGTGATGAGTGTATCTTTGATATGCTGAGCATATTGATGAGGGCACGTTCATTTGATGTAAGTGACTATAAAGTCGGCGATAAAATATTGTTTGATATGGCTACAGGTACTAAAGTAGAGCAGCAAACATTGATTTATCGTGGCCGGAAGAATTTTAAGGCGGAGAATGGTGTGAAATACCGTTGTTTGGTCTTTTCCTTGGTAGAGTATAAAAAAGGAAAAGAAAAAGAGGTAATAACCTTTTATGTAACTGATGATAAAAACCATTTGCCGGTGCGTTTGGATTTATATTTGAATTTTGGTTCGGCAAAAGCATTTCTGAGAGAGATAAAGGGGAACCGTCATCCTCTAACTTCCATTATAGAAAAGTAGCGGTTTGTCTTGATATAGTAATACCGCCGGGCCTTGGCAGATGCCGGGTCGGCGGTTGTGTTGTTGTATATTCATTATGAATGGTATGTTATTCATCGAACAGTTTGGCCTGTCTGGAAATAAGTTTCAAGGTCTTTCCTTCATTTAATGCAGTAAGAATAGTTTCACCCCCTTTGTTCACTTTGCATAAAGAGATTTTCGGTCCCATGATTTCGGTAATCCGTATTTCACCGATTTTGGTTTCTATATTATGTCCTTCCAGTATGCCATCTTCCACTACATCAAAGCGTAATCCTTCTTTGATAGGATCATCATATCCCAGGTTGATATAAATGGTTTTTGCCTTGTCTCTTTTGGTAGATACCACTTTCAGTATTGAACCGTATACTTTGAAGTGATTTTCTACAAAAAGTCCCATTTCGTATGGCACATTGATTAATGAATTCTCTAAAGCGCTATATTGGGTGGCATCTTTACCGGATGCTGAGCCTGTCTCTTCATAATTGCGTGTGCTGATAGTTACTCCGTCACTGGTCCGTATTAAATCAAGGCGCAGGGTGAATTTCTCTTTATAACTGTTCTCACGGCTGTGGTAACGTCTGTGAGAGCTTCCGTCATCGGTTGCTTCCCTTTGTATCAGGTTTCCTTTTAACAGGTACTCTGCTCTGAAGCGGCGTGCATCTTCCAGCGGACTCAGACTGAGATCACTTCCAGCTGAAACGGCGTCCACTACATTGATGCGGTTGGTGTTGCGGATACCATCGATAAATGCGAGACGAATCAGGTTGATCGCCCTGTTGGGTATTTTGATCTCACTATTGAAGTCATCCACATAAATCGTATATTTTTGTCCGGATGCTTCTAAGGATATGACTGTCAAAATTATTAATAATAGGATATTACGTTTCATGGTTATACGAATTTGTAAGGTTTGTAATGTAGTTCTTTTACGAAAATACACAGTTCGCTGTTTATTTGCAAGTGAACTGCGTTAAAATAGATTTCGGGCATTGATTATTTATTGCCGGTGTTTATTTTTTCATGTTTAAGTATTTGGTATTGGCAGATAATGATTATCTTGGTGCATAAATTAAAAAGGTAGCTTGTATATGGGGAAGATTCAAGAGAATGATGCAAGGTTGCAGCAGCTTGTATCAATGGCACGCATAGGATGGTGGGAGGTGGACTTTGATGAAGGAGTTTACTATTGTTCTGAGTTTGTAGCCGATTTGTTAGGAATAGAAGGGAATAAGATTTCTGCTAAAGATTTCGCGAATCTGATTTGTGAGAATTATCGGGAGCGTATTTTGGAGGAATTTCGCTCTTTCCGGATGATGGAGATTTATGAGCAGGTTTTTCCGATACATTCCAAATATGGGATGATGTGGGTCAGTACCAAGGTCGGTGAGAAGCGTATTACCAAAGAAGGTCATGTCCGCGTCATGGGTATGTTGCAATGTATTTCCCGGCAACGGATGAATATGCAGGAGCAGACGGTAGACCGGTTGAACTCTTTATTATCTCGTTTGAACGGCATTTCCAAGTCATTGCTTGATTTTTTGCATTCTGATGATATTACCTTGGTTATCAATAAGATTTTAAAGGAGGTATTGCGCCAATTTCAAGCAGATCGTACTTATATTTTTGAATTGGACAGGAAATTGCATACGGAAGTCTGTACCTATGAAATAGCAGTGGAGGGTATAAAAGAACGTAAGGTTTTATTGTCGGAATCTTCTATTGATTATGCCTC
>CEAM01001093.1_pt1 | contig 20447 bp, 17 predicted proteins | sample 557421 | NCBI WGS metagenome assembly CEAM01 (sample SAMEA3182048, study PRJEB8094) | gut metagenome | biome: human; feature: gut; material: Stool; isolation source: human stools | place: Canada | collected 2012-01-24 | reverse complement strand
CGGCGGGGCTTTCAGCCAGACCTGCTCATGCCGCAGGAGGCACTCTTCGCCAGAGAGGCGCATTCCATGCAGGCTGCTATGCGCAGGGCACTCTTACGCAGAGGGCGTTCCGGCAATACTGCTTTTTCTAAAACTGAAAGCAATGTTGCCGGAAATCTATGCCGGATGTGCAGAAAGGGGGAATCCAGACATGGCGATTTTTCATTACACAATCAAAATAGTCGGACGAAGTAAAGGGAAATCTGTTATCTCCGCTTCCGCATATCTCAATGGGGATGTGATGAAAAACGAGGAAACCGGGCGAATCAGTTATTACACTTCTAAAAAAGAAGTGGTCTACACCAGTCTGATGATGTGCGAAAACGCACCTCCTGAATGGCAGATAGTACCAGAAGAAAATATAAAACGCTTTCAAAAATCTGTCCGATACAAAAGGTCAGAAGATAAAGAAGCTGCTTTAGAAAAATTTAAAATCACATTTCAGAAACAACGGTTATGGAATGAGGTATTGAAGATTGAAAAAAGTGCAGATGCCCAACTTGGCAGGTCATTTGAATTTGCCCTCCCCAAAGAATGGAGCAGACAGGAACAGATTCAATATACAGCCGACTATATCAAAAAAACATTTGTGGATAAGGGAATGTGTGCTGATTGGAGTATCCACGACAAAGGGGATGGCAATCCTCATGTCCATCTGCTTCTGACAATGCGCCCTTTTAACCCGGATCATTCTTGGGGGAAGAAAGAAGTCAAAGATTGGGATTTTGTCAGAGATAAAAGCGGAAATATCGTGATTGATGAATCCCATCCGAACTGGTGGCAGGATAAGAAAAACCCTGACCGTCATGGAATCCGTATCCCTGTATTAGATGAAAACGGAATCCAGAAGATTGGTGCAAGAAACCGCCTGCAATGGAAACGGGTACTGACCGATGCTACGGGATGGAACAATCCAAAAAACTGTGAACTGTGGCGGAGCGAGTGGGCAAAGGTGTGTAATGAACATCTGCCTTTGCATAATCAGGTCGATCACCGTTCTTACGAAAAGCAGGGAAAACTCCAGATTCCTACCATCCATGAAGGTGCTGACGCAAGAAAGATTGAACAAAAGTTTCTTGCCGGGCAGGAAATAAAAGGTTCGTGGAAAGTAGCGGAAAATCAAATCATAAAACAACAAAACACGTTATTGCAAAAGATACTGGACACCTTTGGGAAAGTATCAGGTGCATTATCATTATGGAAGGAGCGATTAAATGACATTAGAAGAAAGCCGGGAAATTATACCCTTAATGGAGTCCATGATTGGGCAAATCGAAGAACAGCAGACCTTAATGGCAGAAATGCTTCTGGAAATGCAGAACCGGGACACCCAACTCTCTCTTATGCAGGAACAGAATCAGAAATTGCAAAAATTAAACAGCGAGTTATCCGAGCTGCTCAACATTTTGCCAAATACCGAGGAACTACTTTCCAAGATGGAAGAACAGAAAACGAAGATAGAACTTTTGGAAAACGAAAATCAGCAATGGCAGATATTGGCACAGAAGCTGAACAGCGAAAACAGTTTATTACTGAAACAGAACACCGAATTGCTGAACTGGAACAGCAGGTAGAGAAAGGACGTGATATAGATGAACGAATCCAGAGAATTAAAGAACGCCGAACAGTTGGAAGAACTTCTGCTCTTGACCGAGGAGATACAAGAAGAGTTGGAACAGAAAGACCAGCTTATCGTGGAACTGAAGACGCAGCTCAACGAATCTCTGACCTTGAACGAGAAATTAAACAAAGAGAACAGAGCCGGGAATATTCAAGCATTAAAGAACGACTTGAAGCTGGCAGACAGAGCATTGCGGAGCGAGAAAGAGAAGCTGCGAAACGCAAACGTCACGATAGAGGAATGTCAAGATAAAATACGATGCTTAACACAACAACGGGATTATGCCCGGACACATCAGAAAATCGTAGAGATACCGGTAGAAAAGCCGGTACTCTATAAAAAATGCGAAGCCTGTGACCGGACAGCCTATCAGAATGCAAAAGCAAGATACGAAACACAAAAAGAGCAACTTGCAGGACAATATAAAGCAAAAACGGTAATGTTCCAAACAACCTTGTTCCTTCTTGCATGGTATTCGCTGACAACCACTCTTTTTCAGGCAGTACAGTCAGATGTGTTCCTTTCCGATTGCAAATCATTCTTCCATGATGCAGCATCATTCATACAAACTTTTATCGGTTGGACGATTGATGCCGGGCAATCTGTGGCACAAATCAGCACAAAAATTCCAAATGCTTTTATAGCCGGAATGGTATATTGGTTATTGCTAATATTGATTGTAGGAATATGTATGGCAGGAACAGGGATGCTGGCGATACTGATAGAAATAAAGGTTATAGAATTATATAAGAAAAACTGTTGGGATGTTATTACTCTACTAATGATACTGACAAGTGTTGCTATTGTCATTTATTTTGGAGAATCAATCAAAAAAGTACTGTCAGTAAATCTTCTATTGCTTTTCGTACTTTCGCAGGGCGCATATGTTGGAATTAGATGTTATCTTAAAGTTTGGTTAGAAAAAAGACCATATTAGTATTTTCAACTTACTGTATAGACAGTAAAATTACTCCATACCAGCCTAGTGAAAATTTACTGTATGAAAAGAAGTATTACAGAGAAAAAAGGCTGTAAAAACAGGAACAGCCAGCCCGAAAGAATTTACGGACTGGCTGTATCAGCAGAGTAATGTAATTGTTGAGCTGACCGAGATATGAAAAACTTTCTATCGTCAATTTCGCATTATTGCAATAACAGATTGCTTCTTCCATGAATGAATAAGCAATATTGTCATCAAACTTTCAAGCATAAACATAGCAACAGCAAAAAGAGTAAAAGCAACAACCGGAAATACAAATCCCGTAGACATGCCTGCATTTTTCAAAAATATACCGATTGCATATCCGCCGGGGATTCCAACAACAGCAGTTATAAGCAATGCAATCAAAGTAGTAAAAAGACCTTCCATCATAAATGCTTGCTCCAACTGCTTATTTGTCATACCAATAGATTTTAGTGTGCCCATTTCCTGTTTCTGTGATAAAAGATTTGTCACAGTAAGATTGATTTGATTGATGACCGCAAATATCCACAAGATGGCTGCAATCGCATAAGCTAATGTAAAACCTGCACGATTGTCTGATTGGTGTTCTACAATAAAATCTTGAAGGGTTTGTAAGCGAACATCCCTATTGTCAGAAACGAGTAATTTGAGTTCTTGCTCGATTATCTCCTGATATTCAGCTTCTGCTTGTATTTCGATTGCGTATGTACAGTCATAACCTGCAAGTTCTTTGAGCATATTTTCCGGCATTCTGAAAATATAGCCACCCATTCCATCATTGCTGGAAGTGATTGCACCAATTTTGAATGCTTTTGTTATTGTTTTACCACTATGATTTTTGAAATTAAAGGTCACAGTATCCCCAATTTGAGGTTTCCAATGGTAAACATCATAAATACGTTCGGGATCACTTACAACTAATTCTGTATCATCAGTAATATTTCCAGATAAAACCGCTGCATTTAGCGACGCCAAATCCTTTTCATTATAGCCGAGCATCAAGGTGCTATCTGAAATATCATTGTCTGTTGAAAAATCAACTGGTACGGTAGCATAAGTAAATATATTGCTAACTCCCTCTATATCTCCAACACGCTTTACATAATCAGAAAAATATTCTTTCTGCAAGAGAGCATCCAAATTTTCACTTTCGTTTTCTAAATCAATGCTGATTTTGAAATCTCCGTACTTCATATCCCAATAACGAGCCATACTCTCGGCATTAAAAGAACTCTGATAACTTGCTGCAAGGAAAAATATAACTCCGCACAGTCCCAATGATAAAATGGTCAATAGAGATTTTTTTCTGTTTCTGGAAAAGCTGATTTTCGCTAAATATACAGGCGTAATACGATGTCTTTTGTGAGTGCGGTAATTTACAATTCCCACTGGATTTTTCAGGGCGGAAATTGGAGAAGTATTCGCTGCAATTTTTGCTGGTTTACGAACACTAATATAAACAAGCAGTATTCCAAAAAGGCATGCGCCACATAGAGAAACAATAAATGCAAATACTGACCAGCCTTTTGATTGCAGACAATAGCTGATGATCGTTCCCATGATACTACCAATTAAAATCCCCGGAACTGCAAGCATATAACCCTGTTTAAGAACTATTTTATAAATTTGCTTTTTACTTGCCCCTATTGTCCGAAGCTGTCCGAACTCAGCAACTTTTTGTCCAACCGAAATATAGAAAATGCTGTAAATTACAAGTGCGGCAGCTAAAAACAAAATGGCAGCAACTACACCATATACCGCATAATTACTGAAGGACAAAGTTGTATTTACATAATCATAGTAACTGCTGACTGTCCAATTATTCAGTCCAGTCTCCTCTGAAATTTGAGATAATATTTCTGTTGCTTCGTCTTTTGTAAGGGTATCTGCATTTTCAAGCCAAACATATCCATTAAGCAGGTTATTTCCACGTAATTCCCGGCATTTTTCAAGTGAAACAAAAACAGGATAAGCGGTAGAAGTTTTATCATGATAAATACCAACAATAGTATAATTCTTCAAAGTACCATCCAGATTCAACTGAACTATGGCGTTGATTTCCGGAGACTTATTTTCACTGGCAAAAAAGGCATCTGTAACAGCAATTTCACTTGCTTTCTCTGGATATTTTCCGTCAAAGGCAGGAATCAAACTAAGCATGTCATCATCATAATAAATCAGAGACAGTTCTTTAGAATTTTCTTTCACTGTTTTGATATTACAGGAAAGTCCTACACTTTTTACTTCTTCGTTTGCTAACAACTTTTCTTTACTGTCCTGCGTAATGTCAAAGAAAATCCCTTGATGTAATCCTTCGATTTCTTTCTGATTTTGATAAATGATATTTTGCACTGTGAGCAACGACATCATTATCATAGCAACGGCTACAATAATTGCCGAAAGGCAAAATAAGTTTTTCTTCTTATCAAAACGCACACTTTTTCGTGCTAATTTTTTAATTACTGCACTGGTATCATTTTCAAAAGGATAATTCATAATTCCCACCTCCTTTAGCCAACAATTTTACCATCTTCAATCCGTACAATGCGGTCTGCGAGTTGAGCGATCTCGTTGTTGTGAGTAATCATTACAATGGTCTGATTAAATTCTCCGCTGGTATGCTTCAAAAGCCCTAACACATCTGCACTGGTCTTGCTATCAAGATTTCCGGTCGGTTCATCAGCAAGGATAATCGCAGGCTTCGTAATTAAAGCTCGTGCAATCGCTACACGTTGCTGTTGACCGCCTGAAAGATTGTTCGGCATATTTTCCAGTTTATCTTCTAAAGCCAACATATACACAACTTCGTCCATAAATTTCTGGTCTACTGTATCGCCATCCAGTTCCACAGGCAGGACGATATTTTCATATACATTCAAAATCGGAACCAGATTATAATTTTGGAAGATAAATCCGATGTTACGACGGCGGAAAATTGTCAATTCATCATCATTCTTTTTTGCGAGTTCTTCTCCCCGTACAATCACGCTGCCGGAAGTGGGGGTATCAAGTCCTCCCATCATGTGAAGCAATGTAGACTTACCGCTGCCGGAAGTTCCAACTACGGCAACAAATTCTCCCTGTTCCACAGTAAAATTTACACCATTAAGGGCACGAGTAATATTTGGTTCTGTGCCGTAATACTTCTTTAAGTCGATTGTTTGTAAAATGCTCATATTCAAATGCTCCTTTCAAGGCTTTCTATCTGTTGATAAAGCCATTGTAAACCACAAATGTTACACAAATGTCCGAGATAGAAAAATTTTTATCGAAAATCAAAGTGAAATGTTACAACGCTCGGACATTTCAAAAAAAGTGGTTATATCTTACCTTACAGGAAGCATAATAGAAAATTCTGAGCCTTGCCCCAGCTCTGAAACGACCTTGATATAGCCCCCTTGCCTTGTTACAATCTCACGAGCCAAATACAAACCTATTCCTACACCCTGTTGATCGTTTACTTCTTCCTCACGATAGAAGCGCCGGAAGATGGCAGCCTGATTGCTTTCTGAAATGCCCTTGCCGGTGTCGGTCACTTTGACCTCTACGTACATTTCCCACTGAACCACTGATACAGAAATCTTTCCACCTGACGGAGTGTATTTTACTGCATTGTCCAGCAGATTGAAAAGGGCTTCGCTTGTCCACTTGCTATCATGGGAGATTATCAAATTTTCCGGGCAATCCACGGATACAGCAATTTCTTTTTTCTCTGCGGCATATACTATACTGCTCATGGCTTGTGCAAGCGTGTGGAATAAGCTGCTGTCTTTCTTTTCTAATCGTATCGCTCCGGTTTCCAACCGGGATGTTTTAACCAGTGCTTGGAACAGAAAATCTAGTTTATCAGTCTGACTGCGTATGCCTTGTAAAAAGTCCATCCGTTCTTCTTCTGAAACAGGCTTTGTTAAAAGTGTGTCCGTTACCATTTGCAAATTGCTGACAGGCGTTTTTACTTGATGCGAAATATCAGAAATCAGCATTTGAAGCTCCTGTCGTTCCATGTCTATCTTGTGTCGGTTTTTCTGCATAATCTCATACAACCGGATTAAGCGGTGGTTGATACGGGCAAAAAGAGTTTCACTATCATTTGACTTTTGTAATTCCTCGTTTCCATCAATCATGTTGTCCAGCGTCCGGCACAAATTAGAAGTAAGATGAGAAAGGCGTTTTCCAAAAAACAGCACCAATAGAAAAATCCAGAAAAATGCACAGAGTGTCAATGTTCCACCCGCTATGAAAATTCGTGTATCCTGCATTATACCGCCGAAAATACCAGTAATTACCAGCATAGAGAAAACCATGCCAGCACTAATCAGTCTACAAATTTTCTTAGCAGAAAGGTTATTCAGTTTCATTTCTTTTCGCCTCCTGTCCATTGATAACCCATACCGTAAACCGTTTTGATATATGTGTCGCCATCCGCTTCAATCTTACTGCGAATGCGGCTGATAGAAGTAGTAAGGGTATGTTCATCTACATATTTTTCATCAATGTCCCACAGCCTTTCCAAAAGTTGTTGGCGGGTAAGTACCTGCTTCGGATTTTTAAGAAATAGGTTCAGCATTTTATATTCCATCGCAGAAAGCGCTAATGGTTTCCCGTTCAAACTTGCAAATTGTTCCGAAAAATCCAGAAACAGGCTACCATCCTCGTAAATATCCTTAGCTGGTTTGTGATGTTCCAACATAGCGAACATGGCTTTGATCTTTCGCTGCAAAGCACTAATCGAAAAAGGTTTCGTGATATAATCCACTGCACCAGCTTCATATCCTCGTATCTGATCGCTTTCCTGATCGTTGGCAGTTAGAAATATAACTACTGTATCAGGATGCTCTGGCTTGATAAGACGGCATAGGTCATAACCATTTCCGTCTGGTAAATTTATATCCAGCAATACCAAATCAAAAATGTTTGTTTTTAATGATTCAGCGGCTGTCCTTGCATTCAGAACAGAAGTTATTGTGTAACCGTCCAATTCCAAATTATAAGTAAGCGTTTTATTCAAAAGATTATCGTCTTCGACAATTAAAATCTGCTTCATATTGTCACTTCCTTTTCTTTTTGCAGATAGTATAACAGGCAAATGTCCGAGAATTGTCACAAGGACAAATATATTTTTCATTTTACAGCTTTTTTCTGTGTACTGCAATTTTATAAAAGAAAGGACAGCAGTGTCAAATTGCTGTCCTTTCTTTTATCATAGCTGGTAGTGTATAAGCGTGGGTTCATCATATCGGGTGTGGTATCTTTAACTACAGGAAACTCCCTACAACACTATCTCACTTCTTGCTTAATAAAGTTCTAATGAATCTTCTGCATCCACCCACATCTGTAAATTGCCATCAAGATATAATCTTGCATATTCCAAAGGCTCATCCACAGCCAATGAAGTAAGCGCACATTCTGATCCATATGTGGTTTTTAAATTTTTTTCAGCTTCCCAGCAATCAATGCGAAGCATATATCCAGCACTTGTGTAAACATCAATACTATCGTGGTTTATATTATATTCTGCATAAATTGTTCTCATCGTATCTTATCTCCATTTTCTTTTGATAATCAGTTACAGAGTTAAATATCGAAAACATTTCAATCAGTTCACCATGTCGTTATTGTTATATGTTATATTGTGTTATGAAATTTTCTTTCCCTTAATTTTTCCCATATTAAGGTTCATGAAAAGCAATGGGAAAATGTAACACAAGGGAAAGAGTAAGGGAAAGTTCACTTGCTACAAACTTAGTATTTTCAAGGGTTTGCGAAGAATTTGATAATCAAATATAACAGTTATTAAATTTCCTAAAATATGTGAAATATCAACTGGAAGTTATAGTGCAATCTTTTTCCATTTTCTAATCTTGGTTCTAAAGGTTCCGAACGGAGCAACTGTATTAACATGTATGAATTTGTATACTTCCCAGACAGCTGTTTTAGTTGCTTCGTCAGCCCATTTTCTCATATGTGGTTTAAATAATTCTTCATCACTCAGAGAATCAATCATTGCATAAATAGAGTTGATATTCTCATTCAATCTGTCTTTCAATTCTTGCAGTGACAGCTGAGCATATGTATCTGTGAACCATTGATATAATTCGCCAAGCTGATTCCACTTAAAATTATCCGAAGGAGTTTTGACAGGAATACCCTTTCTTTCGTCTGATTCCCATTTAATAACAAGAGTTGTCCAGCCAACCTGATAAGCAAGATTTTCTGCCGGAGTTCGATCGATCTCATCAATTCTCTTATCTTTTAAATGCTCCGGAATATCATTAAATTCTGAAATATATTTTGCAAAGCTTTTATTTATCTCGTTTTTAAGTTCGTCTTTATTCTCATATGTTCTCAATAGTCTATCTCCTCAGCTTCCGATTTTCCAGTTTCAAAAACAGGAAGTTTTGCATACGTTATTCTTCTAATATTTTTGTAGGGTTCGCATCCGTTACAAATATCATACTATCATAAAGCTCCGCAGGAGGTTGAAACATTCGATAACTTGGAGGAAGAAGTCGCATAATGATTGAGTAGCTTTCTCCAAGTGTTCCCATATAGGTGTATTCAGAAGCCTGCCTACCCAGTTCAGAATTTTCCGGGACTTTAGTAAAATCCAACCAACAAATATCAAATCCCGCCAGTTTTGCCGCCTTTGCTAAAGGGTCATGGGAATAAAACACCTGAATTGTACGCTTTTCAGGCGAACTGGTCGGCATATTGCAATGGGTTTTATAAAAATCGGTACCAATGACATAGTAACCGTTTGCTGCGTCCTTGGAAAGAAGTTTACCCATCGAGTCAAAACTGCCCCATTTTGCGACATGGCTGTTGTGACCTGTCACAAAGATTTTTTCATGCCCATTTCGCTGCTCCTGCTGTAAAATCCACTGTACATTTTCTGCCATAGATTGATCTCTTAATGTAGCACCATCATCATTTGTCAGAGTTTGAAGCTCGGAATGCTGCATTAAAATATCTACAAAGTGAATTGCATTTTCCGAACCGTTCTTGCTTTCCAATTCTTTCTTCACTTGTGTAAGGGTTTCAGTTCGAGTAGATAAATCGCATTCACTGCTCCAGTTTTCACCTTCCACAAGTTTCTGCAAGTTTGTTGTGTCCACTTCCAGTTCTTTGCAGGATTCTTTCAAAAACCTCATGCTGTAAGAAAGCCTCTGCATATCAAAACCGTAAAAGCGAAGGTCTTCGCCTTCCAATGCACTTTCATTGTACTGGCGCATATAGGAGATAAGTTCTGCCATCTCTTCCGTTCTATAAATGGAAAATCCAATCGCTGCGGCTGCTTCCTGTGCTGTCCCCTCACCGCCGTGTATATATCGGTTTACCTGCTCGCAACCGCCGTAGTCACCTTCAAGGGCAAACGCCCTAACACCATTATTTTTTACCATCAGCTTGAACACTTCCAGCTTCAACTGCTGAAATTCTGCATTTCCGTGAGTAGCTTCTCCCAATGCAATTATTTTTGCACTTTCAGGCACAGTTATATTTTCAACGGGTTCAGCATAAGCTAAAAACTCTTCTGGATTCACATTTTCTCCTGTGCCAAAACCTCCAAAACGCATAAATACAAGTGCCGCTAAAGCCATAACACCTAATAATCCAAAAACGATATATCTTATCTTAAATCTTCTTGTCTTTTTATTCTTCATATCTGATAGACCTTTCCTTTATAGTGAATCAGTTGTCTTACATCCGTTTTACACGCTTATTGTACTTCACGTAATAGTTCTTCTGCCGTAGTGTTGAACAATTTTGCAAGTGTAAGCAGATTGGAAGTGCTTGGGTCAGATGCTCCGGTCTCCCATTTAGAGACAGCCTGCCTGCTTACGCCGATAGATTCTGCAACAAACTCCTGCGTCATCTTACACTCTTCACGATGCTGCTTCAAAACCTCACCGAGAGATTTCTTGATGCTGGACTTTTCTTTTCTGACATTGCCTGATTTAACATATCTACTCAATGCTCTTATGAGGAAAATTCCCACAGTGATAAATGCCGCTATCACCGCCACCCCGATTAGCAGTACAATACCAAAAACAATAACTCCTAAAAAATCATATTTCACTTAATTACCTCCTTTCGTGACTTCATGATAGCGAAATTTCATGGTTGCTACCACCAACTATCACGATATTTCTTTGGTTGCGAACGGTTGCGGAACTAAAATAACACTTTTTAATGTAAAAGGCATATATGTAAATTAATAAAACGACAAATTCCGATTTGTTTTACCCATTTTAACATAAAACTCAACCAAGTTAAAACTATAATTATCAATATATAAGTCAGTAGCCTGTGTAATATTTAAAATATCATTTTTTGTATTCCACAGCTTATCATTGTTTATTATTGCAGGTTTTGTAGAAATTTCGGAATTTCGGAATTTCCGGATTTCTCCTTGTATCCTCTCTTTTTAATTCTCCCTATTTATATATATTGCTAATATGTTCACTTATTGTTGATTTAGATTTCTGAACTGTTATTCAAACCATCACTCCCCTTATATATTCACATTCCATATTCACTATCCACTATGGCAAAAAAAGAAAACGGTTTTTCAACATCAAGACCTCCATAAAGTCCCATATAACCTGCATTTTGAAAAATAGCAAGCATATCTTGATAATTCATAATCCTTTGTAGATTTATGTGTTGCACCAGCTTCTACGGTTTTGCTGACCTCAGCAAAATCGTCCAAAACATTATGTCCACTATTTTCACATGCTTTTGAATATGATAATATAAAAATTATCTATCATTTCTTATGATTGTGCATTAAATGCACTTGCCATTGATAAACCTGTCGAATATGCAAAATTATATCTTGATGGAACGATACAAATATGGGTTGATGCAGAGAACACTCTTTATTTATAATGTTAAATAATCCCCAAAAATTCTAAAATTTTTCGGGGATTATTTTGGGCTTATATTTATTATTCAATTTAACTGATAATGATTCTCATATGAGATTTATCTTTAGAAATCATATCATCAATCACGCCAGTCTGCATCTGATTCCCATTTACATTCCGTAATCTGCATATTTGAAAATGTTGCCTTATATGAGCCTTCTGTCGGGCTGCATGCATATATTCCATAAGTAATTTTTTCTGCACCTTCACACATATGGAAAATACGCATTTGTCTGAAATTTATGCCATCCTCACTGCATTCAATACAGTAGTCACTGTCCCTTCGTGAAAAACGATACCACATACTATTAATATCAGAGGATATGTCTGTTGTTGCCCAGTCAGAATATCCATGATTGGTTACAACGCTTCCCAATCGCTGTATTTTTTTATTCTCATATTCTATAGATGCCTTAAACCAATTATCACTATTCAAATACATAGCCACACCACACTGGTCAAAACGACAGGTACTCTCGAATTCTGTTTTAACAATAAAAGAAAAGTACTTGTCCGTTGTTTCAACTTGAAATACTGGAGCATTATCATTTTGAAAACCATAATAAGTGCGTGCCCATAAGTCGGTACCCCTTTCTGTAAGAATTACAACTTTATCCTCACTAATTTGTACCTGCTTTGGTTGACGTATCCATTTAGGATTGTTTTTCAAAAATTCCATCTTTTTTCTCACTTTCTTTTTTATTTTAATAAGCAGCTATATTTAGTGCCTACTTTTCACTGTATTATAATTAGTAATTTTCTTTTGTCTTCTGCAAAGAATGACTCCTATAAGTAGCAACACTGGAAAAATAATTCCTGCCAAAATTCCCATCTTTAGGTTATCCCCAAAAGCTCCTGATACCATTCCAACCAATGTAGGACCTCCTGAACAACCTATATCTCCACCTAATGCCAGCAATGCAAACATGGCTGTTCCCCCTTTGGGCAAAGCTGCTGATGCCTTGCTGAAAGTTCCAGGCCACATAATTCCCACTGAAAGCCCACAGACAGCGCAGGCAATCAGATTTAATAGCGGAATCGAGAATAATGAAATCCCTAAATAGGATAAAATACATAAAAAACTACTATAAATCATAAAGTGTTCCAAATTGATACGGTCACCATACTTACCATAAAACAATCTTGATATTCCCATTAGAACCGCAAATGCCATCGGCCCTGCTAAGTCGCCGGCTGCCTTTGAAATTCCAAGACCTTTTTCTGCAAAAGCAGAGGCCCATTGACTTACTGCTTGCTCACTTGCTCCTGCACATATCATCATAATCAACAAAATCCAAAAAATTTTCATCCGAAACAATTTCTTTAATCCAAGTCCGGTATCTCCATCCTCAAGCAATGGTGCAATGGGAACCTTTGAAAAAACAAAAGCATTTCCAATTGGAATAACAGCCCAAATAATGGCTAATATTTTCCAGTTATCTATACCGACTACATAAAAGTACACTGTTGATATGAGTACAACTCCGGCGTGTCCCCAGCAATAAAAAGAATGCAACAGGCTCATTGCTTTTTCCTTATTGTCGGATGGGCAAGCCTCAACAACTGGACTGACTATGACTTCCAAAAGTCCACCACCTACCGCATAGATCATTACAGCAATCAAAATTCCAATAAAGGAAACTGGTAAAATCTCTGGTAAAACTGTAAGAAGGAATAATCCTGCCGCTGCTAGAACATGAGCTATAATCATTGATATCCGATATCCTATTTTATCAACAAATCTGACAGAAAGAAAATCAACCAGTAGTTGTATCCCAAAATTAAAAGTCACTAACAATGTAATTTGGGAAATTGGAATATGATAGCATTTCTGAAAAAACAAAAAAAGCAGTGGTGTAAAATTATTAACGATAGCTTGTACAATATAACCTACAAAACAGGCTGTAATTGTCTTATTATATTGGCTTTTCATTTTGTCCTCCTCTAATAAATGTGATTATATCGTAAACTTTATATCTAGTCATTGTATAAAATCATATATTTATGGTACAATATAACAAATTTTATTATTTATGAGGAAATATAGCATGGAGACTTTTAAGATAACTACAGATGAAACACTACGAGAAACCATCCAGCATGGCAACAATCGTTATCCATTTGCATACTATCCTGATAATATTTGGAAATTTGACTTCCATCGCATTGACTGGCATTGGCATCATGAATTAGAATTTCTTTATACTGCTGAAGGTACTGCGCTCTGCCTTATAGGTACAAGTAAAATAGAACTACATAAAGGTTGCGGCATATTTATCAATAGCGGTGTCCTGCATCGTTTTGAAGCACAAAGCAGTACATTTGCACCTAATATTGTTTTTTCGCCAACCCTATTAGCACCCGAAAACAGCCTCATTTACGAAAAATATATTCTTCCTGTGATAAGCTCGTCTGTTCCATATCAAGTTTTCAGTCCATCCAACACATTTGGAAAACAGGTGCTACAACTTTTGTCGCAAATTTGTACTATTCAGGAAACTAAGCCGGATAATGAATTATGTACTATACAACTTTTATTTCAGCTTTGGAACATATTGCAAAAAAATATGGACTGGACTTCTGATTCTAACAGTATTCATCGATTAAATCACAAACAAGCAAGATTACAAGCTATGATGCAGTATATTCATGATCACTACATGGAAGAGATTACATTGGAGACGATTGCGGCATCGGCATCTATCAGCAAAAGTGGAGCTTTACACATTTTTCAAACTGGCATCCACTGTTCTCCGGTAGCATATCTGATTCAATACAGACTAGCACAGGCTGCCGAACAACTTTGTACCACTCAAAAATCGGTTTTTTCTATTGCAGAAGAAAACGGATTTACAAGTTCCGGCTATTTCTGCCGGAAGTTTAGACAATATTATCATATGAGTCCAAATGAATACAGAAAGAAGAAAACAGAGGAAATTTCTTAATTTCTACTTTCTGTAATCATACAATATTTGGAGATGATGTTGTTTTTCGTTATATTATCAATCATCTTTTCCACACAGAACTTCTTTAAGACTTCTGGATATAGCATACATATTGCTCCAAACTGCCTCGTTTCATTTGACAATATAAAAAGAGTCTCAGGAATATCTTCTACAATATCCTGAGACTCTTTCATCATATCATTAAGTGTTTCTGTCATAGATTTTAGCCGTTCCTTATTCGCTTCAGCATTGATTAGCATAGCAACTATGTTGTCCTTCTGTTTCTTAAGGCTCATTTCAAAGTCTATATCAGGAAGAGGACTGCTTTCTACATCACCAAGAAATGCTTCTAATGCTTCTCCATTCCAGTAATATATTCTTCCGATTTTCTCTCCATTCTTCCTGACAGAAATACCTTTCTTCACAGTATCATTGTTCTTTGTTACATCAACAATTCTTACCTCGTAATCATCACCAAGTCTTTGCTGTAGCTTACCAACAACAGCACTTATCTTGTCATCCATAGCAAACCTCCTGTAAATAAAATAAGAGCAAGTACTGAAAGGTTTTCGCTACCTTAGTACTTGCTCTGTTTCTTGTATCAAATTTATTATATATATTTACAGGTTGGTGATTTACAAAATGCAGTAATCTTTGTATTATCTTACGTCACCGAGTGCCCAAAAAGTGCCCAACTTCACCACCAACGATTCTCCCAGTATTTATGCGGCTTTGCAGACTTTTTATACTTTTTATATTAAAATCACACTTTCCCCATTCTTAGACTACGACACCTGTTTGACCCCTAGTCCACTATGGCAAAAAAAGAAGGGAACGGTATTTCAACCATTCCCTTTGCAATGAGCCCACCGGGGTTCGAACCCGGGACACCTAGATTAAAAGTCTAGTGCTCTACCAACTGAGCTATGAGCCCTTATGCTATTAACTGATGATTGGGAGTTCTATCAACCAACCCAGCTGGGCTAGCTGGATTCGAACCAGCGTAATGCAGGGATCAAAACCCTGTGCCTTACCGCTTGGCGATAGCCCATTAATTAAAGGGTGGATACAGGGATTCGAACCCTGGACCTTCAGAGCCACAATCTGACGCGCTAACCAGCTGTGCTATACCCACCATAACATAAAATAAGAGTTCTCTTAGAACTCTCTTACAAGTTAATTAACAACTTGTATCACACTTTTTAAGTGCTTAACCAATATGGTTAAAAAAAAGTGTGCCCGGGGGGATTCGAACCCTCGACCCACGGCTTAGAAGGCCGTTGCTCTATCCAGCTGAGCTACGGACACACAAAGCGGGTGATGGGAATCGAACCCACGTATCTAGCTTGGAAGGCTAGTGTTCTACCATTGAACTACACCCGCATAATATATTAAATTGTAAGTCGGGGTGACAGGATTCGAACCTGCGACCTCTTGATCCCAAATCAAGCGCTCTAGCCAAGCTGAGCCACACCCCGAAAGGTTTTATCTTGTTGTTGTTTCTTAAGTTCTTAACTCGTGTACCGCAACAACAAGATAGATTATATGCTATGATTCGCCATATGTCAACACTTTTTTGAAACTTTTTTTGAATTTTTTTAATTTTTTTGAAGCATATACTCCAAACGCCCTATTTTACTGGGTTTCCTATACATTTTTTAATTCAAAATTAAACTCATTATTGTCATTAATCTCTAAAATTATGTAAGTTGGTATACCATCAGCCTGTCTTGGATACGATATGCTGCCAGGATTAATAAGTGTTATATTATCCTCCACGATAATAACCGGCCTGTGTGTATGTCCAAACATAACTATATCCATTCCTCTGGCAACAGCTTCCTGCTCAATAACTTTCAAATCCAAAGATACATAATAATTATGTCCGTGTGTCAGCCATATTTTCTTACCGCCAAGTTCAATTTCTTTCTCGCGGTCAAGCGGTGAAAAGAAATCATTATTTCCAGCTATAAATATAGTTTCACAGCCGGCTATGCTTTTTATTACCTCTTCTTCGCCTTCAACATCACCAAGATGTATAAGCATATCCAGATGTCCCTCGTTATATATAGCCTCTGCCAGATTACCGTGTCGTCTGTGCGTATCACTTACTATCATTATCCTCTGCATATAATTCCTCCGATTTGTCTAACTCTTCTTTAATCAGAGCCAATGCCTTGCCCCTGTGGCTTATCTTATTCTTCTCCTCAGGTGCAAGTTCGCCAGACGTCTTGCCATATTCTGGAAGATATACAATCGGGTCATACCCAAAGCCATTATCTCCCTTTATCTCTTCGGCAATAAGCCCTTCCATTGTTCCTATTTTAACTATTTCACGTCCATCTGGAAAACAGACTGCAATTGCACATACGAAGCGTCCGCTTCTGTCACTTCCCTTAACGCCCTCAAGCTTCTGTATAAGAGCTTTATTCTTTATATCATAAGAAGTATCGTGTCCCATAAATCGTGCAGAATACACGCCAGGAGCTTTATTAAGATAATCTATCTCAAGCCCTGAGTCATCTGCCATTGTTATTTGGCCTGTAAGCTTCATAATTGCTCTTGCTTTTATCAAAGCATTTTCTTCAAATGTCGTTCCGTTCTCTTCAATATCAACATCAATTCCAGCTTCTTTCATAGAAATAATGTCGTACCCCTTCAGGATTTCTTTAACTTCCTTAACTTTATCCTTGTTATTAGATGCCAAAATAATACTCTTCATAATTAACCTCTCTTTGGTGGCTTAGGACCCATAAATGAATAAAAATATGTCTTAAGCATTCCATTGTATATTTTACGGTTCTTATCTGCCTTACGTCCAAAATATTTAACTGCATCTTCATATGATGTAATCATATATGCTGACCACGAAACCAGCTTTGCAAACTGCTTTCCAAATGCTGAATATATAGCTGGAAGCGTCTCTTTGTCTTCAAGACGTTCACCATATGGCGGATTAGTTATTATGAAGCCATATTTTTTGTGATGACTTAATTCGCTGACACTTCTTGCCTGAAAATGTATCAAATCCTCAACACCTGCATTGGCAGCGTTGCTTCTTGCTATTTTAATTACATTTTCATCAATATCAAATCCCTGAATATCCGTGTCTATACTTAAATTAATTAAGTCTTCCGCTTCTTCTACTGCGTTATCCCACAGTTCATTATTTATTATATTAGTCCAGCGTAAAGATGTAAAGCGTCTATTCATTCCTGGTGCAATATTGGCTGCTATCATTGCTGCCTCAATTGGAAATGTTCCGCTTCCGCAAAATGGATCTATAAGTATACGGTCTGATTTCCAAGGTGTAAGCATTATAAGTGCAGCCGCTAATGTCTCTGATATTGGTGCTTTTCCTGCCGCTGGTCTGTAACCTCTTTTATGTAATGAATCCCCTGATGTATCAAGCGAAATAGTCACAACGTCCTTCATAAGGCTTACTCTTATAGGATAGCTGTTTCCGTCCTCCTCGAACCAATTAACGGCGTATTTGACCTTTAAACGCTCTACAATTGCCTTTTTTACAATTGACTGTATATCTGATGAGCTAAAGAGCTTACTATTGATAGAATTAGCTTTAGTAACCCAGAACTTGCCATTCTTAGGAATGAATTCTTCCCATTCCAGTTCTTTAGTATTATCAAACAGTTCAGTAAATGTTGTTGCCTTGAATTCACCAACCTTAAGCAGCACACGCTCTGCTGTTCTTAAGAAAATGTTAGCTCTTGCAATCGCATCCGCATCTCCTATAAATGTAACCTTTCCATCTTCCACTTTGGATATATCATAGCCTAAATCGTATATTTCACGCTTTAACACTGACTCTAATCCAAAATGACACGGTGCAATCAATTCATACGTATTCTTCATATGCCTGCATTTCTCCATTCATACATTCTTTTATAGATTTTATAATAATTGTTCTATCTGGCAGTAATGCCTGACTAGCAATATTAAACCATTTTATTCTTAATATCGAACAATATATATCAATATTAAAATGCTTACCATAAATAATCAAGTAAAATAGTTAAATCACATTTTCTCTTCACTAAAATTTCATACCTTCAGATATTATGGCTTTAACTGTAAATATCTTCCGTTATATCCTCTTATTCCACCAGCCAGTGATTTCACAATATACCCATATAATGCAAGCTTATTACATACAAGCAGACTATTTGTTCCAGTTTCGCAATATAATATATATATGGCACTTTTATCCCTGTATTGGCTTTTAAAGGCTCTAATGCCCTCATACGAGCTCAGATAGTCATATGGATAATTTTCTGCTCCTTTTATATGACCACTGTCATACATTTCTTTACTCCTTATGTCAATAATATAAGAATAAGGATTATTTATATAATATTCTAACTTTCTAGGTCCTATTAATTCACAATTCATATTACACATTTCTTATATTTATTTTAATATATTTTATGCTCGATTTTCATAACTATAACCTAAATCCCTATGTATCAGGCTGTTTGCACAGCCTTTCATTGCAAACAACCATCTTTATAAGAAATGCTTTTTAATAGCAGTCTGAGCTGTCTGTAGACTTGTTATATGAATTCTTTGACGAATTCTTTGATGAGTTAGAAGAACCTTTTGATGAGTTCTTTGAAGAATTAGAAGTATTTTTTGATGAATTCTTTGATGAGCTCTTGTTATATGCGTTCTTTCCAGCTTCATTATAGCTGTTTGACTCATTATAACTATTTGATTCGTTATAGCTGTTAGATTCGTTTTTAGATGAATTATATGACATACCTGTGTCCTCCTTTAATTTTGTTCACTGTTTAGTATGTCTATTATTAATGGTTTTATTCACAGTTTTAAAGTTCTAATTTCCAAATAAGATTTCTTATTGCAAATAATGTTTCAGTTTTCAAAGCATACTGGCATTTGAAATTTGATTAATACTTTTATATTTAAAAATATGTAACAAACACTATTATAAAATAATAAACAAAAAGCCCTGCATCATCTGTATGCACAGATAATACAGGGTTGATAAGATGTACGTGACAAGATTCGAACTCGCGGCCTTCTGGTCCGTAGCCAGACGCTCTATCCAGCTGAGCTACACGTACTTATTGGATAAACCAAATGCCGGCAACGGGAATCGAACCCGTATGGGAGTATAAGTCCCGCAGGATTTTAAGTCCTGTGCGTCTGCCAGTTCCGCCACACCGGCCTGATAAATAAGCAGTTTATTCAATAAATGATGGGACCTACAGGGCTCGAACCTGTGACCCTCTGCTTGTAAGGCAGATGCTCTCCCAGCTGAGCTAAGATCCCATATATACAACATTATTCTATTGTAAACGACCCGGATGGGGTTCGAACCCACGACCTCCGCCGTGACAGGGCGGCGCTCTAACCAGCTGAGCCACCAGGCCATATTAAACAGAACAAAAGCAAGTGGACCTTCGGGGACTCGAACCCAGGACCGACCGGTTATGAGCCGGTTGCTCTAACCAACTGAGCTAAAGGTCCAAAGAGCCGACAGTCGGAGTCGAACCAACAACCTGCTGATTACAAATCAGCTGCTCTGCCATTGAGCCATGTCGGCAAATTAAAACCTTTTGTTCTGTTTTATGACTCCAAGGGGATTTGAACCCCTGATACCACCGTGAAAGGGTGGTGTCTTAACCGCTTGACCATGGAGCCGAAATATCTATTAAAAAAAATAAGAATGAGTGTGAGCTATCACGAATTCATTCTTACAGCTCCCCGAGTAGGGCTCGAACCTACAACAACTCGGTTAACAGCCGAGTGCTCTACCATTGAGCTATCGAGGATTACACCTGAGTTCCTTAACTCATTATTTAAAGGATTGCTCCTTCAAAACTGCACATTAAATATATCTTATACATCCGTATCCTGTCAAGTACTTTCGTACTTTCCTTAAGAATAACTCTCTTTGTTCTATCCAAACC
>CEAM01001208.1_pt1 | contig 20766 bp, 18 predicted proteins | sample 557421 | NCBI WGS metagenome assembly CEAM01 (sample SAMEA3182048, study PRJEB8094) | gut metagenome | biome: human; feature: gut; material: Stool; isolation source: human stools | place: Canada | collected 2012-01-24 | reverse complement strand
TTCTCACCCAAACCAGCATACAAGGGAAGAAATAGAGCTAATAAAGAGAATGCACCGCAGATATTCATTTGAAGGATTGGCCCAAGTGTATAGAAGCCTCATGGATGTCGGTTATACAAGAACATACCAATCCATGCAAAAACAACTGAGGAACCTGCGTTTAAAGCAGCCTAAAAAGAAAAAATACCCAAAGAGCAAGTACAAGCCGTTAAAAGGAGAATATCAGGGAGAATATGTAGAAGTTGATGTGAAATATGTCCCGTTGGAATGCATAGGATTTTCGAGCAGCCATGCCAGATATTACCAAATTACAGGAATAGACCTGTATAGCAGGAAAAGAATCATAAAACTAGTCAATGAACTAAGTACATATGAAACATCAAAATTCCTGTACAGTCTGGAAAAAAGCATGGGATGTAAGATAAAAACGATACAAACAGATAATGGGAGAGAATTTTGTAACGATGCGGATATGTCCAAAAGTCTATTTCAGATAGCGTTAAAAAAACTAGGGATAAACCACAAAAGGATAAGACCGTATTCCCCATGGCAGAATGGAGTGGTTGAAAGAAGCCATAGAGTGGATAATGAAATATTCAATGAAAGGAGACGATTGTCAAGCGGGGAGGAAATGTATAAATCCTTTAAAAGGTATGTCACCAAGACAAATAATATATGTCGGGGGATATTAAAGTTTAAAAGTCCCAATGAAGTATTAAGAAAGTATCTGACTAGGGTTGCATAAAAGTGTTAGGCCTAAAACTATTTTCTAAGAGTGTGTCACAAATGTTTGATTACTGTAGAGTCTGCGCCGTAATATTTCATGGGAAGGAGTTGTATTTTGTCGAATTTGGTAGTATAATAAAAATTTATTTGTGTTGGAACTAACAAGAGTTGCAAATAGGGGCGGTGAGTGTATGATTAAAACAATATAGAATACGATTAAGAACAATATAGAAGTAGATGTAAAAGTAAAATGCATAGAGCATGGGCTTATGCAGGCAAAACTTGCGGAAACAATTGGAACTACTGGTCAGTATGTGAATCGCATCATCAAAAAGCAGGATGGGGTTGTGAATAAGACCTTTGTGCAGATGCTTGAGGCACTTGGATATGATATTGAACTGACCTATGTAAGAAAAGGTGCTGTTGAACAAGAATTATTTTAAATGGACACATTCTGTCATGGCAAAATTGTATAGTTAAAATGGAAAAATTATTGTGAAGGAGGTTGCTGGAATGATAACAAGTTACAAAAAGGCAAAAGAGGACGTTTTACAGTATTACACAGAGTTTTTAGATGTTGTTGGTAAACTGGAAATTTCAGAGAATGATATTTCTTTGAAAGCACTAAAATTACAGGCTGATAAAATTAGAGAAGATAAGTTTTGTTTAATGATTGCCGGAGAAGCAAAAAGTGGTAAATCAACATTTATTAATGCATACCTCGGAACAGAAATTCTTCCTATGGATGTTCGACAGTGTACAAGTTCTGTTGTTGAAATTAGATACGGTAACGAATTTGTTTTGAATGCAACTTATGCGGATGACCGTACTAAAAAAATTTCTGGAGAAGAAGAAATTACAGCATTTCTAACTACAAATGCTGCATTGGACGATGAATACAGAGATATTCCGATTACAACTATCAATAATGAGATTATTGTTAAATATCAAGACAAAAAAATTCTTGAGGCAGTAATTGTTGATTTGTTAAAAGGGGTTGAAAGGGAAAATATACATCGCCTTTCAATTGAAGAATATAACAAAAAAATCAGAGAGTATATTAAGAGAAAGCAGCCACATTGGAGAGATGTTGTAGTAAAAATTGATATTGAATATCCTTTCGAGGATAAAAATATGCGTGGAGTACGAATCATTGATTCTCCAGGTGTAAATGCGGCAGGTAAAGTTGGAGATGTTACTGCTGCGTATATTGAATCAGCAGATGCTATTATGTTTTTACGTCCGATTACTGGAGTTGCAATTGAAGCAAACAGCTTTAAGGAGTTTCTGGAATCAAAAAGTGTTGACAGAAATAAAAATGCTATGTTCTTGATATTAACCAGAGCAGCAGCGGAATCGGATGAAACAATAGAACGAGCATACGAGGAATTTGTAAATATGTTCGGCACTCAAAAAAATGATAACAGACATGGAATAGTGAAAGAGCAGATTATTCCAGTCGATAGTAAAGTTGAACTTTATTATAATGCTTTTCAGACAATGTCTACCGAAGAAATTAAGGCTGAAATCAAGAAAATGAATGCGGAAAAGAAAATAGAACCATTTCTTAAGGCGGCGTGGTTCGATGCGGATGGTGAAAAAGAAGCATTTCTTGCAGAACTGAAACGCATATCTAACTTTAATGTTATAGACCAATCTTTGAATAGATTTGGAAGAAAAGCACAATTTATAGCATTGAGTGAGTTCCTTGGTAGAATGCTAAAAGTTTATACGAAAATCGGTATTTCTCTTCATGAGAAGATTGCAAACTACGAATTGAAGGCGGAAGATCCTGGAAAACTTGCCGTAAAAATAAAGCAAACAGAAGCAGAACTTATCAATATTGAAAATCGAATGAATGAAAAGGTTGATGATATATCTGCAAAGTATGCTGGATCAGGTAAAAAAGGATTAATTACACAGCGCGCTGAAGAAATTATGGCTGATTATAAAAAAAAGATAGAGGCAATAAAGGATACTAGTGATTCGAGTCTTGAAGAATTGGAGAAACTTTCCTTTCGCCAGATTGACACTTTTATCGACTTTGAGGCAACTTTGCAAAAAAACGTAATTGCTGAGTGTAATGAAGCATTAAGAGTTGAACTCAGCGGTAATAATACAGTTGAGTATGTGTCTTTAGAGCCTGACTTTTCCAAAGAAGTAGTTGAGAAGATAAAAAAAGATATGAAAAGTGAGGCAAATGAATCGTATACTTATACTACCGGACTAACATTTAAAGATACACATATAGGGTCTCGTTTTTCACAGGACAAGTATTATAAACGTATCAAAGATAATATTAATGAAAGATTGGATTCCATTAAGCAACAAGCAATCAGGGATCTTCGTTCATTCGTGAGTCATACAGTTACTGCATATACAAAAGAACTGGCTAAAAATGCAGATGCTAAAAAAACTGAATTGCGTAAAATTAGAGATGATAAGAAAACGGCAGAAGAAATTGCTTTGGTTATTAAAGACTTAAAAGCATTATTAGATTCTCTTGGACCTAAGAAGAGAAATGTTACAGAGCTGAAGGGAGGCATTGATGGTAATGTATAATAACGAATTGAAGAATGAAGTTCATAAGATGTTTAGTGAGTTGGCTGAGAAGGCCAAAGAAATTACTGAAACCTCTCGCACTACACAGATAGCAACTGAGCGAATCAGTGATGTGGTTGCTTCAAGAGTCTCTGCTGAGAGCGAAGGCTATATTGTAGATATGTATACTTGTCTTGTGGCAAAAATTAAAGAAGATGAGTATTTTAAGGATTCAGAACACCTGAATGCTTTTTATAGACTTAATTTACGAGAAGAACTGAATGAAAAATATCATTTTGAGGTCGAATCGTTAGATGCATACAAGAAGGGGATTGAGTTTAAAGAAATAAATAGACTTTATGCGGTCGCAGGTGCGGCAGCAGGTACTTTGGCTGTTGGAGGCATTTTGAAGTTTGCTATTTCTGGATTAATTAATATTCCTATTGCAGTTATCATCGCGGGTGCCGTAGCGGCAGGTGTTGCAGCGTATTTTGCTGTTCCAGAAAAAAACAAGAAAGAATACAATCGTGCAGTTAGTAAGTATTTGAATGACATGGAAAATGAAATCCTAGACTGGTTAACGGAAGTTGAGAATTATTTTGATAGTCAAGTTCGTACGATTTACAAAGGATAATTCTCACCAGAAGGGAGAGTCGCATGAGTAAAGGTAACGAGATAGATATTTTTAAGCAAGCAGATAAACTTGCGAGTCCAGAAGCATTAGAAGAACAATTTAAACAAGATACAAAGATTGTGGCAGAACAGTCTGCACAGTTTGTAAAGGAGCTACATCCTGCCTACTTGCATAACACAAAACAAGATATTATTGGTCTGTCTTATGATGGTTCTGATGAATTGTTGGATGCATTTACTTTTTTCAGAATTATAAGTTGCACAACTGATGAAGTGGATGATATGTTTGAGTTCCTCAATGAAAAGATGGATAAGTTTTATACGGCATTATACTCTGTTGGCAAACCTGTAGTGTATGGTATCGTGTCCTATGGTGGGACAATGAATTTAATTGTAGGCTTATATGACTCTGGAAATGATGCAAAACTATTAAAAAGTATCATGGAAGGATTACTCGACGGTGTTGACTTAATTCCGTTTAAAACGAATTTTATAACAAGAAAACCTGGTGATAAAGAGGTTGGTTTAATATCCGCAATACCTTCTGTAAACATCGATGAGAATAAGCAGAAGTTTTCGTTAGCGCCAATGATGAAAAGTTTGAATGGGCAAGATTATACAGTTTTGTTTATTTCTCGTCCTCTACCACAAGAAATTATTGCCAACAAGCATGGAGAATTAATACAGATAAAAGACCAGTGTTTTGCCGTTAGTAAAAGAAATGTATCAAGGCAACAAGGGACTTCGAAGTCTGTAGGAGAAACCGAAGGTAAGACAGAAACTAGTACGCATAGTACATCTAAAACGAAAAGTACAAATTTTGGACTAGCTTTCGTTTTGAGTTTCAATAAATCGAGTAGCAAAACTACGACTGACAGCTATTCTTCATCCAGCAACTATAGCAAAACTATAACAGATGCCATCAATCAAAATGAAGGAATATCTTCCGATGTACAAAACGGTTTTGCTCTTGAAATGATTAATTACGCAGACAAGGCAATTGAGAGATTTAGACAAGGTAAGAGCAACGGAATGTGGGAAACGGTGATTTCTTATTCTGCGAATTCGAAATTGGTTGCAGGTATCATACAGGCTTGTATTTCTGGAGAAGTTGCAAAACCTAATCCAAACATTTTACCACAGGCTATTCATAGTTTCCACTTGGATGAAACTGAAGCTAAAGGGAATACTGTTTTGATTCCTAAGATTTTAATGGATGAAACAAATTTATCACCGTTGTGTACGGTAATAACATCCGAGGAATTAGGATTGATGTGTACTTTACCAGATGTTCCAGTCCCAAATTTTGAACTCAAAAAAGGGAGAGAATATCCATTGATTACAGATAATGCATATGGTGTTGACATTGGCTGTGTTTGTGATGGGAAGCGAAGTCTCGGAAATATGCCTTTTTCCTTAACCTACAAAGATTTGTCTCGTCACACTTTTGTATGTGGTATTACAGGTAGTGGAAAAACAACTACAGTGAAAAACATTCTAAGAAATGCAGACACTCCTTTTTTGGTGATTGAGTCAGCTAAGAAAGAGTATAGAAATATTAGTCTCAAAAACAATAAAAGACCACAGATTTATACTTTGGGAAAGCCAGAGATTAATTGCTTGAGATTTAACCCATTTTATATTCAATGTGGTGTTTCTCCCCAGATGCATATTGATTTTTTGAAAGATTTGTTTAATGCATCTTTTTCTTTCTATGGGCCGATGCCGTATATTTTAGAAAAATGCTTGCAAAATATATATAAGAAAAAAGGATGGAATTTAACTTTAGGTTTCCATCCGTATCTTGTAAATACAACAAACTCTGTTGATTTCTTTGAGGCTGAGTATATGCAAGAAAAGTATAGTTCAGATTCCCATAAATATCTCTTTCCGACAATGCAGGAACTGAAATATGAAATAGAGAGATACATAGAGGAGGAAATGGATTATGAGGGCGAAGTTGCTGGGAATATTAAAACTGCTATAAAAGCAAGACTTGAAAGTCTTTGTTCTGGCCCTAAAGGGTATATGTTTAATACATATGAATATGCAGATATGAGCCAGCTGTTAACTAATAACACTGTTTTTGAATTAGAAGGCTTGGCAGATGATTCCGATAAGGCATTTTGTGTAGGTTTGTTGATAATTTTCATTAATGAGTATCGTCAAATAACAAAAGAAACTGTAAAGCTGGATAAAGAATTGTCTCATATCTTAGTTATTGAAGAGGCTCATAGACTTTTGAAAAATGTCAACACTGAAAAAACATCTGAAGATATGGGAAACCCAAAGGGGAAAGCAGTAGAACATTTTACTAATATGATTGCTGAAATGCGCTCATATGGTCAGGGCGTTATCGTTGCGGAGCAAATTCCGAGTAAACTTGCACCTGATGTAATTAAAAATTCATCTAACAAGATTATACAGCGATTGGTAGCGGCAGACGATCAGGAACTAGTCGCAAATACTATCGGTTTGAGTGGAGAGGATTGCCTAGATTTGGGTAACCTTATAACTGGAACAGCATTATGTCATAAGGAAGGCATGAATTTGCCAGTTCGTGTTCAAATACCTATGGTTGATGAAAACAAGGTATCGGACGGTATGTTGTATGGTGGTGATATTGAAAAACGTTTACATCGAATCAATGTTAATCTTACTAAAGAAGCACTTACAGACTCCATGTATCTTACCGGTTTGAAAATGTTGAATACCATTTTAGTGCAGGATTATGAAACCGTAAGTAGTGCAGTTAAGGAATACAGAAAGGCGGTTAAATCTGTTCTTGCAAAGAAAGATGTTAGTTTGGTGATGTGCGAAGATGAAAATGCGATATATGCAGAGCTATTATATGAAGTAATCATTCATTATTTACTGAATGGATGTTACAGTATTAAGCAACTCATATCAAACGAACTTCGTATAGGTATTTATGAATTGTTGTTGGCTCCAAGCAAAGTGAAGCTTGCTTCGGTAAAACAACAGTTGAAGACTGCGTATAAGGACGACCCTGAGTACAAAGGACGATTTATTGTTGCACAACTAGTGTTCCATAAAGCAAATGAACGAACGGATATTATGGAAACTATAAAGAATTACTTCTTTGATATACCAGATGAAGACGTTCTTAAGATTAAAAGCATCGTAGACGGGAGGTGATGGTATGACCGGAATATTTGCAGCAGTTAAAGAAGGTGCGAGTAAGGTGGTAAAAAAAGGAAAAGAACTTAAAAGTAATATTGAGAATTTTGATACATCTGAAACAAAAGAATTCTCAGAGTTGCAAAAAAAATTCGAACAAGAAGCCGATACAGAAACCGCAATGAATTCATCCCTGTCATCTGTTTTAGAAAAAAACAAAGAGAAGCGAGAAACACAAGAAAGCAAAACAAATGAAACAGATGAAAGCAAAGAAGGAAAAGAATGTTTAACGGACGAACAAAAGAAAAAACTCCGTGAATTAACAGGATGGTCGGATGAAATTTTGGATGCCGTTGGTTCTTGGGAAGAGGCAGAAATATATATGAAGGCTAGCTTAAAGGAGGTTGAAATTAGCGGTAAAAAATGCTTAATTAGAGATGATATCGATTTAGAGCAAGAAGATGAGGATGGCATTACAAACCGTGAAAGAATGGAAAGAGGCAGACCACCAATTACAAAAGATGGGGAGGAAGTTGAACTCCATCACATTGGACAGAAGCAGAATAGTCCGCTTGCGGAATTGACAATGGAGCAACATCGAGGTGTTGGTAATGATACTATTTTGCATGACAAAACAAAAGAAACGGAGATTGACCGTAATGAGTTTGGAAAAGAACGCCGCGAACACTGGAAAGATAGAGTGGATGCTATGGAAGGAGGAGAATAAATGTCTAAGATAATCGAGGTAATTAATAGTCTTGAGAACCTGTTAGTGCTTAACCCTGCAAGTGAAGAAGATGTAGAAAATATCGAGATTGAGTTGGCATTACCTTTAGCAGAAGAATACAAAGAGTATGTATTGAAGTTTGGTGCCATTATGGCAGATGATATTGAACTTACCGGATTTGCAAAATCAAAAAACAGAGATGTTGTTCAGGTCACAAAAAGAGAGTGGGCAGCTAACAACAAGATTAAACGTAATCTGTATGTGGTAGAAAGCCTTGGAATTGAGGGTATAATTATTTGGCAAGATGGATCGGGAAAAATGTATGAATCAAGGCCAAATCACGGTGCAACAAAAATCGCAGATAGTTTGGCGGAGTATCTTGAGTCAAAGAAAAGCTAATAAAAGTTTTCCACGTAATCGGGATGCTAAAATTCCGTTGGCTGAATGGAATGGTCAACGGCAGTTTACATATTTGATAGTGTCTATGTTGGATATATTCCCATAAACGGCTCGAACACGAAAATGGCAATGGACTTTTTCCCGTAAACAGAAAAATAGCAAGGATATTCTGCCTATCCTATCAAGCCATGTGGAGACGGTAGCACTTTTGTGCAGGAAAGATATCGACAATCATATTGAAGTGAAATTGGAACTTGATGTTGATAAGCGTTAAAATTTAAGTTGGGTGAACTTGATCTGACAGGTGGAAAGCAAGGCAACCTATGCGGAAATCAAGGAGTATGTGTGGAATGAATTTGGCTTAAAGGTTCCTACGCTATATATCGCTCAGATAAAAAAGAAATGCGGAATTGAATTAAGAGAGTGTTATAATAAGTCAAAAAAGAGAAGCAAATTATTCCACAATGCATACCGGAAAAAGAAGAAGCTATTATGGCTGCTCTTAGGCATTTTAAGATGATTTGATATTGCAGCAAAACTAAAGGTAAATTGCATAAATCTAAGCGAAGACGATGGTTAAACGGCTATCGTCTTTTTACATGTGAAATCCTAAAACGAGGACTCATATAGCTGGTGTCGTAAAACACGGCATCAGTTTTATAAGGATGCCCTGTTTTGGGGCGTGCTTACTATTAAGGGTGTCACAAATGACGACTTTCTTAAAAACTAATAGATTGTAACAATTTGTTACTACCTTATTTAAGAAGAAAGGGGGGATAGAAAAATGGCAGATAAAAAATATTTTTGGTTAAAGTTAAAAGAAGATTTTTTTGCAGATATTCGTATGAAAAGACTTAGAAAAATATCAGCAGGCGGAACATACACAATCGTCTATTTGAAATTACTTTTGCTTAGTTTAAGAGATGAGGGAAAACTATATTTTGAAAAGGTAGATGAAACTTTTATTAAAGAACTTTCACTTATGCTTGATGAAACAGAAGATGATATTGCCTTAACGCTTCATTATTTAGAAAGAGTAGGGTTATTGGAAGTTGTAACCGAAGATGAGTATTTTCTTACAGAACTACCGAACTTAATAGGCACTGAAACAGATTGGGCAGCTAAAAAAAGACGATACAGAGAGCAAAGAAAATTACTATCAGATAGGACAATGTCCTCAACTTGTCTACCTGATGTCCGACAAGAGGTAGAGAAAGATATAGATATAGAGTTAGAAAAAGATGGGGAGATGGAAAAAGACAATGTCCCCATTAATTTTCATGGAGAATATCAAAATGTTCGTTTATCCGATGAGGAATATCAAAAGCTGAAGGATAAGCTACAAAATCATACCGATATAATGATTGAAAAGTTATCAAGATATATCAAGAGCTCGGGAAAAGACTATCAAGACCATTATGTAACAATTCTTAATTGGTATGAGCAGGATAAGGATAAACTGTCTAAGAAAGGGAAAAATAAATCATATACCACTCAGGATTATGACAAAGGAGAATACCTTTAAGTAATATTTAAACCAACTATGTCAGTATCAGAACTTGTAATAAAAAAAGACAATAAAATATTGTTTTCGCTATATTTTGATATAGATTTGTGTTACAATAAACCTGTGTTAATAACGGAAAGGGGCATCACATGAGTGTATCATACAAAAAATTGTGGCATTTACTTTTAGATAAGAACATGAAGAAAAAAGACTTGGCAGCTCGTGCGGGTGTAAGTATCTATACGATGAACAAATTGACAAGTGATGGCAATGTTACGATGGAAGTTATAGAGAAAATTTGCACTGCCCTTGATTGCAAGGTTGATGAAATTTTGGAATTTATCAAGGAATGAAAAACCTGTCATAAAGGGAGTGGATAAAATGAATAATGAAATTAAAATATTTGAAGGCAATCAGATACGCTCTGTTTGGGACAATGAAAAGGAAGAATGGTATTTTTCAATCATTGATATACTTGGCGTTTTAACCGAGAGCGAAAATCCAAGAAAATATTGGAGTGTTTTTAAAACTAGATTAAAAAAAGAAGGAAATGAGTTGGCTACAACTTGTAGCCAACTGAAATTGAAGTCTCCAAAAGACGGCAAAATGTACAATACCGATGTTGCGGATATGCAAGGAATATTTCGTATCATTCAATCTGTGCCATCTCCAAAAGCTGAGCCTTTTAAGATGTGGCTGGCTGAAGTCGGAAAGGAACGCTTGGATGAGATTGTAGACCCTGAACTGACGATTGAGCGTGCTTTGGAAACCTATTTACGGAAAGGTTATTCAAGAGAGTGGATCAATCAAAGGCTTCAGGCAATTCAAGTAAGAAAAGAGCTTACTGATTCATGGCAAGATCATGGTGTAAAAGAAGGCTTGGAATATGCCATACTCACCAATGAAATTTCAAAAGCTTGGTCGGGCATGACCACAAGAGAATATAAAGACTTCAAAGGACTCAAAAAACAAAATCTACGGGATAATATGTCAACGACAGAGCTTATTCTCAATATGCTTGCAGAAACAGCAACGAAAGATATTGCCAACACATCAAATCCGCAAGGGCTTGAGGAAAATAAGAAAGTTGCCAAACGAGGCGGAAATGTAGCGAAGGTAGCTAAGGAAACACTCGAACAAGAAACCGGGGAACCTGTAATTACACCTAAAAATGCTATTGACTTCGGAAGACTAATCAGCGATGTAACAAAAGAAATTCCTAAGAAAGAGGAAGATTCAAAAGAAGATAAATAAGCTGATATCAGTATAAAAATATTAAACGGGAGAAATGTGAATGATGATAGATAACTTAAAAGTAAACGAAAACATACATCCAAACAGTCGGGAGATAGAGCTTCTTAAAGTAGATTTCCCACAGTTTTTCGACAAGGAGGGGGAGTTTTGCATTGATAGATTTAAGAAGATGCTCCGCTCAAGCGATATTACTCTGAGCAAGGAAGGATACGAGCTTAACTTCTTAGGAAAGTCCTATGCAAGGTGTTTAAGTTCTACCAAGACTGAGACATTTATCTCACCTGACATAGCGGAAAATGCGAAGGAAGAGAACAAGAACAGTGAAAATCTCTATATCGTAGGGGATAATTTAGATGCGCTAAAGCACCTGTTAGGCTCTTATGCCGGCAAAATCAAGTGCATTTATATTGATCCGCCCTATAATACCGGCTCAGACGGTTTTGTCTATCCGGATAACTTTTCCTTTAACGCAAAAGAGCTGGCGGATACCATAGGAATTGAAGAAGAGGAAGCGGAAAGAATCATCAACTTAAAAGGTAAAAGCTCTCATTCCGCCTGGCTTACATTTATGTATCCGAGGCTGATATTGGCAAGAGAGCTGCTCTCCGATGACGGCGTTATCTTTATTTCCATCGATGACAACGAACAGGCAAATTTGAAGATGGCTTGTGATGAGGTGTTTGGGGAAGAGAATTTTGAGGGACACATACATTGGAGAAGAAGAAGTAATCAACCAAACGATAAAACTAAACTTATTGGGTTAGTCGGTGAACATATTATTAGTTATTCTAAGAAAAGTGAATATTTAAAAACTGTTGGTGTAGGTAAAATAGCACTAACAGGTAGTTTTTCCAATCCTGATAATGATCCTCGAGGAGATTGGGCGTCTAAACCTTGGAAGACCGGTTCTGATCAAACAGGAACAATATATAAAATCGTTACTCCAACAGGCGTTGAATTTGAGGAAGAATGGATGGGAGATGAAAACACCTATAAACAGCTACTTAGTGACAATAAAATAATTTTTTCTAAAGGGGGCAATGGGTTACCAAGAAAAAAATATTTTAGATATGAGCGAGAAGAAGAGGGACAATGTGCTTGTAACTGGTTTAATTCAGACACATATGGAAATAATCAGGAAGCAACAGATGAGTTGGAAAATATTTTTGATTCAAAAAATATTTTCAGTAATCCGAAACCAACTAAATTATTAAAAACAATTGTGAATTTGGGTAATGTTAAGGACGACAATATAATATTGGACTTCTTCTCCGGGTCTGCTACTACTGCCCACGCCGTTATGCAGTTAAATGCAGAGGATGGCGGCAATCGTAAATTTATTCTTGTCCAGCTTCCGGAACAGATAAAAGAGGATAAGCCTGCATATAAAGTTGGCTACAGAACCATTGATGAAATAGGTTGTGAAAGAATAAGACGTGCTGCGAAAAAGATTAAAGAAGAAACAAGTGCAGATATTGATTATGGTTTTAAGACTTTCTATTTGAATGAACTAAAAGAAGATGTTTTAACGAACCTGCTTAGTTTTGATGATAACCTGAAACTCGTCCTTGACGACACTGTCGGCATTTTCGATACGGAAAAAGCGAAAGGCAAAGAAGCTATCCTTACCACATATCTTGTTCTTGACGGTTATGGATTATCTGCCAAGGCGGAAGAATATAAGCTGTCAAGTTACATCGCAGATAAAATCGAAGGGAGCTTATACATCATCGAGCAAGGCTTGCAGTCAGACGATGTCATGGAGCTTATAAGAAAAATAGAAAATCTGGAGCTTGATATTGCAAGAGTTGTTATTTATACAAGTTCCATACATTTCAATGTTCTGCACGAACTCAAGAAAAATCTTGCTAATTTAAGAAATAATAAAAGTGTAGAACTCATCGAGAGGTATTGATATGGGAATTAAATTAAGTATATTACCACATCAAACAGAGTGTCTCGAACGAGTTTGTAAGGTTTTTGAAAAGGCTGATATTAAAGCTACGGATGACCTGTTTGCTAATCCTGTTTTTGAACCTGACGATATAAAAATCAAAAGTAATATTGGTACGATACAGGCGGGATTTGAAGGAAAAGAAATACCCCGAGAACTGCGGACAAGCGTGTCGGATAGCTTCGGTATTGATGTCCGCATGGAAACCGGTACAGGTAAGACTTATTGCTATACGCGGCTTATGTATGAGCTTAATAAAAGATATGGATTTCATAAATTCATTATTTTGGTGCCGACAACACCAATCAAGGAAGGGACAAAATCATTTATCGAATCCGATTATGCCAAAGCCCATTTTGCAGACCTCTATCCGGATAAGAGAGTAAGCCTTTCTGTACTGAACGCCCAAAGCAAGAAAAAGGGCAGAAAGATGTTTCCGCAGGCTATTTCCGACTTTGCAAGAGGCACGCTCCTTGAAAAAGGAAGAATAAGCACGCTATTGATGTCAAGCGGTATGCTGTTATCCAAGGCTACAATGGATAATGAATACGACCAGACCTTGTTTGGAACATTTTCAAATCCATACGATACCTTAAAATCCACAAGACCCATCGTTATTATTGATGAGCCGCATAAGTTTAAAAGGGAAAATACAGCATATAAAAAATTAATGGAGAAGATTAATCCGCTTTGTGTGATACGCTTTGGAGCAACCTTTCCAAATCTTCCAAAATCAGAACAAAAGGACTATAACAACCTTGTTTTTAATCTTGGCTCTTGTGAAGCTTTTAATAGTAACTTGGTTAAGGGAGTTGCCACACAGATGATAATGCAGGAAAGCTTGAATGAAACCAAGGTCAAGCTCTTGGACATAAAAAACAGCCCAAAGTCCTGTGTCTTTAGGAACGAAAAGAACGGTAAAACTTATGTTTTAAGTATCGGGGATTCTCTTTCCGTTGTTGATAACGAGTTTGGCGGAATTTCGATAGAGAATATAGGTAAAACGGAAAGTGAAGAGATTAAAACAGGTGTAACTTTGTCAAATGGACAGATTTTGGCTAAGGGAGATCAAATCTATGCCGGTATTTACGGGGATACTTATCAAGAACTGATGATGAGACAAGCTGTCAAAAATCATATCGAGCAAGAAAGAGAAAATTTCTTTCGGGAAAGAAAGATCAAAACCCTTTCTTTGTTCTTTATCGATTCCATCTATTCATACAGAGGTGAAGACGGAACAGACGGTTCGCTTAGAAGTAGTTTTCAGAAAATATTAAAAGAAAGCTTGGAAAGAGAAGTCAAAGTATATGAAGAATCAAGCCTGACGATTCATAAGCAATATGTGAGTTTTATAGAACAATCGCTAAGAGACATAGGGGCGACGAACGGAGGATATTTTGCTGAGGATAATTCCAATAGCGATGCGGAGATTCAAAAAGAAGTTGATGAGATTTTAAGGGATAAGCAGGCTTTGCTGTCTTTTACAGATGAAAAAGGGAATTGGAATACCAGAAGATTTATTTTTTCTAAATGGACGCTGCGTGAAGGCTGGGATAATCCCAATGTATTTCAGATCTGCAAACTTCGCTCAAGCGGATCGGAAATTAGCAAATTGCAGGAAGTCGGTCGTGGACTTAGGCTTCCGGTAGATGAATACGGCAACAGGATTTCAGAAGAGCAGTTTTATTTGACCTATCTCTTTGATTATTCTGAAAAGGATTTTGCTGAAAGTCTTATCAATGAAATCAATAGCGACAGCAAATTTTCTGCCGCCAATATCAAAGCAATGCTATCAAAGGTTGCTAAGGAAAGAGGTATTGATGAAAATAAGTTGTTTGCAAGACTATTGGCAAATCATTATGTGGATATAGACGGCAATATTATGCTTGAAAACAAAGACAAGCTGATTGCGGAATACCCTGAATTTAATATAGGGCTTGAACAGAATAAGGTCATTAACAAGAACAAAGAGGAAAAGGGTGTTGTTCATATCAGGCAAGAGAAATTTGCTGAAATTAAAGAGCTGTGGAGAAAAATCAATCAGAAATACTATCTGTCATTAGACCATATCTCAGAGGACGAGCTATATAGGGCAGCACTTGATATTTTGAACGAAGGAATAAAAGAAGATGTCATTGCCAGAACAATTGAGAATAAAACCCATATAGAAAACGATAGGCTTGTCTTACGGGAAGAGATGGCAAAGTATTATGTGCTTGATGAATCAATGGCTTATGGAGAATTCTTAAAGCAGGTGCAGAAAGCAACTGGGTTGCCTGTATCGGTAATGCACAGAGCTTTATGTGAATACAATCATAAAAACAAATTGGACAAGGCATTTTTCAATCGAAATACGCTTACTAAATTCATAGAAAAATTCCAAGTTTGGTTTGAGGAAGCTTTTATAAAGAGATTTTCCTATAAGGCGCTTAATGTGGAATCACTTGAGACTGCGCTTACAGATATAAACGGAGAGGCTAAAGAAAAAATTGTTCAAGGGATTGTAGGAATTATCAAGGATGATGGTTTATCCGTTCCTGAAAATTTTCTCTATGATAAGGTGATTTTCGATAGCCCGAAAGAAAAGGAAAGTATTAAGAACAGTAATATAGACGAAATTGTTGTATTCGGAAAAATCCCACGAAGAAGTGTACAAGTTCCTTTGTATTTTGGTGGAACGACAAGTCCTGATTTTATGTATGTCATCAGAAAGAATGACGATTATGAGATAAATTTCATTGTTGAAACCAAGGATGTAGATAAAGAAACGGCACTGAGAGGGACTGAAAAATTGAAGATAGAATCGGCAAAGAAATTTTTTAAAGCTCTCGAAAATGACGGAATTAATGTGTCATTTGAACCGCAGCTTAAGAACGATGATATCGTGGGAATGATAAATAAGCTTATAAGGTAGTAAGGAGATAGAGAATATGGCAAAAGGAATTATATATTTAATGACAACTGTTGTTCCAGAGCTTGTTAAAATCGGCAAAACCGGAACAGATCAGTTTGAAAACAGAATGAAATTTCTTGAAAGCAATGGCTACGCCAATATTACAGGGTTAAGAAGAGAGTTTGCTATTGAAGTTGATGAATATGACGATAAAGAGAAACTCCTTCACAACATATTTGAAAAAAGTAGGGTGGCAAGCACAGAATTATTCGCTATAGACATTGATATTGTGAAATCCCTATTATCTTCCTTAGACGGCAAAAAAATCTTTCCAAAGGATAAAACGAAAGAAGAGATATTTGTTGAAGCTACGGAAGAAATAGAACTGAAAAATGACAATGGTTTTTTGCCTGATGGAGAATATAAGCTTAATCGAAATGTCAAAGGATTTGGAAAAGTTGATGGTAAGGCAATAGTAAAAGATGGCGTATTTATTCTTCTAAGTGGAAGCCGGTGCGGAAAGGCAGGAACTGGATATATACCGTCAATCAGGAAGAATGCGAAGATTGTTGACAACATTCTTCAAGAAGATATTATATGCAACAATCCATCAAGCGCAGGTTGGGTAGTAATAGGGAAGTCCAATAATGGATGGATAGAGTGGAAAGACTCAAAAGGCAATCCTATTGAAAAATATAGACACAATGAGGAATAAACGCCGTAATTTCCAAGATTTTGTACGGATTGCCCATATATGATTTTATGGGAGTGTGGCATAAAAGTCGCAATTTTAGTGTCCACCATATTGACCTAAGACCAGGAGTTGTTGGATATATTTTAAATCCAATTGCTTTATTCTCTAAAAATTCTATTACCATAGATATTTTCGGTAATAGTTTTTATAGAAATTATGATTTTGGTGCTGGAGATGATATAGGTATATACTGGAATAGTGAAGTTCAATATCCTAAAGAAACAATGCTATACTTTACAACTGCTATGGAAAAAGCATTGTTTGGTAAATACTCATATGGGAAAAAACTTAGAAGCTCTCAGAGTTTTAATTTCAAAATGCAATTGCCAACAAAAAATAATGAAATAGATTTTACCTATATGGAGCTTCTTATTTCCGCAGTAAAAAAATTAGTTATAAAAGATGTAGTGCTTTATGCAGATAATAAAATAAATGCCACAAAAAAAGTGATAAGTAAAAATTGAAAATATGATTTTAGAAATTAGAGATAGCAGAAATGTTGTTTCTTTTTCGTTAAGCACGCATTGATAGACAGTTCTCTTTACAAACGCTCTTTAATAATCTATGATTAAAGCGTAAATGTAAAGAGGGTGATAGGATGAATTCTTTAGAAAAATACTTTTTAGAAAATAATATTATTACAAATAAACAGGCGGAAGAGATAGGCGTCAAAAGACATGTCTTAGCTTCACTTGTCCAAAAAGGCGAGCTGGAGAGAGTTAAAAATGGCGTCTATAAGAAAAAAGATGCCGTGGATGATGATTTTGCCTCTATATCACTTAATAATGAGCAAGTGGTTTTTTCTTTCCATACAGCTTTGTATCTTCTTGGATTTAGTGACAGAATACCTAATGTTTTTCATATCAGTGTGCCGCAGGGATATAATGCAGGGCATATCAAACGTAAATTTCCTAACATCAAGGTACATTATGTAAAGAGAGATTTTTTTCATTTAGGAGCTATTAAGATAAAAACACCGATTGGCTCGCCTGTAAAATGTTATAACATGGAAAGATGTATCTGCGATATTGTTTTGGAAAGAAAATCCATTGATAAGCAGATATTTATAGATGCAATGACCGGATACTTTAAGAGTAAAGATAAGAATATCAGAAATCTTATTAAATACAGCAGGATTCTTGGCATTGAAGATGAAATCAGAAAATATATGGAGGTTTTATAAATGATAGGTTCGGAAGGTTTGAAAGGAAAAATAAGAAATATTGCAAACTCTAAAAACCTCAGATCACAGGAAGTTCTGCAAATGTTTTTCTTTGAAAGATTCTTAGAAAGACTGTCAAAATCTAAGTATAAATTTAATTTTGTCATCAAAGGCGGACTTCTTATATCTTCTATGATTGGGATTGATAACCGTACTACGATGGATATGGATACCACTATAAAAGGCGTGCCATTGAAGGAAGAAGTCATACGAAATATTATTTCAGAAATCATAAATGTAGAGGTAAATGACGGCATAGAATTTGAAATAACGAATATAAGCCATATACGAGAAGAAGATGAATATGAAAACTTCAGAGTCCATTTAATAGCTAACTTTGACAAGATTAAAAATGACATGAAGATTGATATTACAACAGGAGATGCCATAACACCAAAGGAGATTGAATATCTATATCCTTGTATGTTTCAAGAGGAAAGTCTTAGGGTTTTGGCGTATCCACTTGAGACGATATTGGCTGAAAAATATGAGAGCGTTATTAAAAGAAATATCTCAACAACAAGGATGAGAGATTTTTATGATCTATATAATTTATACAACTTAAGAAAAGAGAAAATTGATTTTGACATTCTAAAACAGGCGATTATTTCAACTGCAAACAGAAGAGGAAGTTTTTCGCTTATGAAACAGGCAATGGAAATTATTAAGGACGTAAAAGAGGACGATTACCTTAAAGAACTATGGAAGGTATATTTAGCAGACAATTTTTATGTAGGTGATTTGAATTTTTCAGAAACCGTAAAAGTAGTTGAGATTATCGCGGAGAAGATTGCTTTATAGAGAGTAAAATTATGGCGTTTACATTACAAAGTGGGGTCTTAGAGTCTCCCTAACAAGTAGCAAGAAATCAAACATGAAAGCAGGTATTTCTGCCTGCTTTTTGTTAGCATTTAAGTAAGTGTCTGTACACTTACTTAAATGCTACAGCCGTAGGTGTTAGAGCCGAAATTATCGATAACGTATAATAAATTTCGCAAATTCAATTAAATAGACATAGGTCTTTGCCCTCGATACAATTAAGTCACCATAACCAATATCCCAAGGAGGCAAAAAACTATGTCTGATACCATTATACAGTTGAATGAAATTCTTATACAGGACAATCTTAAAGATCTTGTCCGAAACAGCGTTGCACAGTACACTTTTCCCGCAATGTATTTTCCGTCATCCCACGCGGAAAGATATCGGTGGTAAACAGGATGCTCAAGGATATCCACACCCAGGAAAACAAGGGTGCTGCTCGTATAAAAGCACAGGCTGTAGTGAAGCAGCTTCGGGAAATGAAGTTCACTGCTGCCGCAAAAAAGATAGAAACCGGGATTGATGAAACTCTGACCTACATGAACTTTCCTGACCAACATTGGAATAAGATCCGAACGACCAACCTCATTGAACGGGTAAATCGTGAGATTAAGAGAAGAACCTGGTCCATCGGCATTTTCCCGGATGGTCAAAGTGCCCTGATGCTCGTCTGTGCCAGACTTCGTTATGTGTCCGGAACAGACTGGGGAAAGAAACGCTACCTCAACATGGAGCACCTGTTTGAACAGGAAAAGGAGAGGAGTTTCGAACAGGAAAGTACCTGTTGATTTATTCATTACCGAAGGCATTTCTAAATTTGCGAAAAAGTATTGACACAGGGAAATGACTGAAACGTGAAAACATGTCGGAAATAGAAGAGTTTCAAGCATTTGCTCATTAACTTATGAGAACAGTGGTTTTCATCCGGTTATTTGATGTTTCGTCCAAAATCAATTATAATTGGACGAAAAAAATTATGATGGACGAATGGATATCATAAGACAGGGAAAATACATGGCAGCGAACAAAAGGTATTTTGAGAAAAAATTTTATTGGAGTATGCGCTCCGCTATGCCATGATGTACTCTGACAGCGAATGACTTCTATACAAAACAAGTGAATTTGGATAAAAACTATCGCAGAGACTCGTATTAATAGTTTTGTGTTATTTTTGAATATAAGGTCAGTAAATTTATGTACTGTTCTTCCGGTATTGTCATATATGATAAAATGGCAGTTGTGAAGTGTAATTAATTTTATATTGTTTTAGACGAGGAGATTATTATGGGATTGATGGATATCGTTAAGAAGCTTCTGACCGGTGCGACAGATGAGGAAAATGCAAGAAATAAGGCGAGGATGAGAGAGCTTTTCAACGAGTGTGTGCCGGAAGGGGATCAGTATACGCTGATATACTGCCATATGGAGGATTTTACGGATGCAGTTGTTGTTAAAGTCACGACGCACAGTAATTTCATCGTAGGATATAAACCGGGAGAAGTGGTCGTAGTGCCTGTGGACGCAGAGCTGAAAGGGCATGAGGAGCCGGTTGTGTTCAATAAAGAGAATGGCGGACAGATTAAGTCCACCCTGGTGGGGTACTGCACCGCATCCAAGCCGGATGTTACGTTCCAGTTTGAACCGATTACTTATGAACCGGGAATCAAACGCGGTAGCAAGTATGCCGTATCTGTCACGCAGTCCCATGCGGAGGTATCTGCTTTCAGGAAATTTTTCAAGCAGGGGTTGTAATTTTAGGACGGAGAGAACCCGGACTGTGGGATAGGGAATCTGTTTATTTATAGGTCATAGGATATAAACTTTGTCTTTGGATACAGCGTTCTGATCTTTTTGTATGTTATAAATCGGTGAAACGATTCAGGATAAAGCGGTCGGTATGGAAATTGTAAAGTGTTTCTTCTTATGCTATGTTTGCGCTGTCTGGAATAATCAAACATTTGTGACATACTCTTAGAAAATAGTTTTGAACTTAACACTTTTTATGCAACCCTGGTCAGATACTCTTTTAATACTTCATTGGGACTTTTAAACTTTAATATTGAACGACATATATTGTTTGTCCTAGCGGCATACCTTTTAAAGGATTTATACATTTCTTCTTCGCTTGAGAATCGTCTCCTTGCGTAGAATATTTCATTATCCACTCTATGGCTTCTTTCAACCACTCCATTC
>CEAM01005538.1_pt1 | contig 21774 bp, 18 predicted proteins | sample 557421 | NCBI WGS metagenome assembly CEAM01 (sample SAMEA3182048, study PRJEB8094) | gut metagenome | biome: human; feature: gut; material: Stool; isolation source: human stools | place: Canada | collected 2012-01-24 | reverse complement strand
ACCTTCTCATAATAAGAATTATCCCGTCTGAAAATGACCGATTCATGCTTGTCACGTTTGATTTTTCCGGCTTTAATGAGCTTCTCCTTTTCTGTGCGAATACGTTCTAACAGAACAGAGGCAGGCTCATCGGCAGGGTCTTGGGGAACAAGTTTGCCCTGAACGGCATATTGAAGAATGGATTTTTTAAGATGTTCAGGAAACAGATTATTTAGTTCTTGGATTTGTTCAGAAGCTTCAGAATACTTATCAGAAAGCGGTTTTATTATTTCGAGCCGTTTTACAATTCTTTCTTGCTCAGCTATCGGTGGAACTGGAACTAACAGAGAATGGAGCGCATTAGACGATAATCCTTGGATTCCAATTCCTTTTCCTCCAATCCAACCAGCATATTTATAGAGAAAAAACACATAGTAGTAAAATCTTGTGCAAAGCGGAACATATGAACGCAACCTATGAATATGATTTTGAATGCAAATTTTATAGTCTTTTAACCAAATAGCAGCACGTCCAATATCGCCACCTTCACAAACTAAAAGATCACCTTTTGATACCTGACATTTTTCTATTTCATTTTCAGTAAAGTACATCGACCTAAGATTTTCAAGTTCAAATCTATCCCAGTATAAGTTGGATGTTGTGATATATTCCAACAATACACCCGATTTGTTCGATGAGTTTAACGCTTTACCTGTATTATGCTGAAAAATCTCGCCTAATCGTACCCACTCCCAGCTCTCCGGGATGTCAAACGGCACTTCATCTGCAATGCAGACAGGCTCATTTTTGCCGACCTTCTCATAAGGCAAATTATCGGCTCCACGGAAAATCACAGATGGATTCTTTTCCTTTTTGATTTTGCCCTCTTTGATAAGCTGTTCTTTCTCTGCACGAATGCGTTCCAGCAGCACAGAAGCAGGCTCGTCATTGGGGTCTTGCGGAACAAGTTTGCCCTGCACTGCCATTTGCAGAATGGAATTTTTCAGTTGCTGTCCTGTCATTTTTTCTTCCTTATCTATGTGGCTCAGTCCTGTGCATCAAGGTCAATGCCCAGAATCTCCGTGATCTGAGCAAGGATTCGGTCAATGTCTGCGTTCAGGCTGGCGCGCTTCTCCTGATACTGCTGAATCAGCTCCTTGGGCGGTAAGATTTCCTCTTCCTCATGCGGATAGCCACACAAATCAATATTGTAGTTGCGGTCTTTGATTTCCTGCACGGTATACTTTTTGGCCTTGCCAAACCCGTCCAACTGAATTTCTTTGCGGTCTCTCCACCATTCTACCGCAGGGGCAAAGTGTTCCAACTTCATAGGCTTGGTCTTGCTGAAATGCTTGTAGCCTTTCGGCATATCCAGACGATAGAACCAGGTTTCCTCTGTCGGGCCAGTATGGTCAAAGAACAAAATGTTGGTCGTAATCGATGTATATGGGGAGAACACACTACCCGGCATACGGATGATGGTATGGACATTGAACTCAGAGAACAGCTTCGTCTTGATTGCTACTTTGGCATTGTCTGTGCCAAACAGGAAGCCATCCGGCAGAATGACAGCTGCGCGGCCATTTTCCTTCAGTCGATACATAATAACGGACATGAACAGGTCAGCCGTTTCGCTGCTGGCAAGGTCAGCCGGAAAATGGTTCTTAATTTCCGGCTTTTCCGACCCACCATAGGGAGGATTCATCAAGATAACGTCTACCTGATCGTCCTCGGTATAGTCCAGAACATCTCGGAGAAGTGTGTTATCATGGAACACCTGCGGCACATCCACATCATGCAGCAGCATATTAGTGATGCAAAGAATATACGGAAACTGTTTCTTTTCAACTCCGTAAATGGAATTATTACACAGGTTCTCGTCAGTTGTTGTTTGAATTTTTTGACGCAAAACTTTCAGCCAGCTGGTAAGAAAGCCACCCGTGCCGCAGGCAAAATCGGCCATCTTTTCACCGATTTGCGGGTCGATCATCTGCGCCATAAAATCAGTAACAGCGCGTGGCGTATAGAATTCGCCAGCAGAACCGGCACTTTGTAACTCCCTTAAAATTGTTTCATAGATTCCAGCAAATACTCGACTTTCTTCATATTCGTCAAATTTGATATCATCAATTTCATTTATGATTTGTCGAAGCAAAACGCCATCTTTCATATAGTTGTTTGCATCTGCAAAGGTAGTCTGCACGATTGCTTTTTTGATGGGCGTGGAAGCGTCCACAGGCAGCTTTTTCAAGGTGGGGAACAGCGTATTGTTGACAAATTCCAAGAGAGTATCGCCCGTCATACCTTTCCCGTTTTTAGCGTGCGCCCAGTTGCGCCAGCGGCAAGACTCGGGAATTATGGATTGATATGATTCCTTGCTGTCAAAAGTCGTATTCCACTCATCTTCTTTAGAATCATATACTTTCAGAAAGAGCATCCATGCAATCTGCTCAATGCGCTGTGCATCACCATTGATGCCTGCATCGTTCCGCATAATATCGCGGACACGCTTCACAAAATTCGATAAATTTCCCATTGTTATGCAATTTCTCCTTCATAGATTGCCTGTTCCAGTTCCTTAACAGCTTTCAGATACCCGTCTTTCCCACCAAAGTAGGAGGCAATCTTTTGGGGCTTGCCCATTTTCAAGAACGGGTCAAGCCGCAGAATTTCCGTTTTCTCAATTTCATAAATGCCAGTATTCATATACTTGTCCAGAAGTGCCTCCAGAACATCTCTTGCTGCACCGCTGTATTTGCTTAGAAAGTCGCGTTTTTTGACATTTTCTGCTCGTTCTCTGCGCGTCAAAGGCTTTTTATCAAACGCAACATGGCAGATAAAGTCAAAGTCGTCCACATCCGTCATGTTCTGGTCGGCCTTTAGTGCTTCAAGGTCAATACCATGCTCCAAAAGAAGCTCCCGGATTTTTTCTTTCTTTTCTTCAGCAGACCATTGACGGATAAAATTGTCCAGTGAAGCGTACGAGCCACGGATATTTTCTTTCGTGTAGTCAATAATGCTTTCCTGCCGGAGCAGTTTCCCGCCTGCATCATAAATAGAAACCGTTTTGTAGATGATCTCCACCCGACAGCCGTCTTTATCAACGATTGGTTTGGGTTTCTTGGGGTCTGGCGGCGTGGGAGGGTCAGATGTTCCTGAGCCCTTTTTCGGTACGGGCTTATCGTTCTCTTTTTCGGAATCGAAGTCCTCGTTCATTTCAATCGGACCATCCCAATCCGGGTCCGCAAAAAGTCGGCTCACATTTCGGAAATCCATCACAACAAAATGGGTCTTGCCTTCTTTTTCGTGCAGACGGGTTCCGCGGCCAATGATCTGCTTGAATTCAGTCATAGAGCCAATCATTTCATCCAAAACAATCAGCTTTGTCATCTTGCAATCCGAACCCGTGGAGAGCAGCTTGGAGGTAGTCGCAATAACAGGATATTTCGAGCCAACAGAGATAAAATAATCCAGCTTACTCTTTCCATAAGTATCGCTGCCTGTAATGCGGACAACATAATCGGGATTCTGCTTCACCATGTCAGCGTTCTGGTTTGCCAAAGCCATCCGCATACGCTCTGCCGCTTCTTCGGTTGGGCAGAACACGATGGTTTTGGCCATACGGTCGGTACTTTTCAAGTACCGCGTGATTTCAGCAGCAACTTGATTGATACGATCTTCTATAATGATGTTGTAGTCGTAATCGCTATTTGTATAAATGCGATCTTCGATTTCGTTTCCGTAAATATCGCGCTGGCCCTTGCGAGGACGCCATCCCTCACCAATGTCCGTCATAACATTGATTACTTTAAAAGGCGCAAGAAAACCGTCCTCGATTCCTTCTTTCAGGCTGTAAGTATAGATGGGTTCGCCAAAATAGTCGATGTTTGAAACATATTTGGTTTCTTTAGGCGTAGCAGTCATGCCGATTTGCGTAGCAGAGGCAAAATATTCCAGAATTTTGCGCCAATTACTTTCTTTCTTCGCAGAGCCTCGGTGACACTCATCGACAATAATCAGGTCAAAGAAATCCGGGCTAAAGAGCTGTGACAGCTTATCGAGTGCATTTTCGGCGTTCTCATCCTGTTCTTCGTTCTTTCCTGCAAGCTGCTGATAGAGAGAAAAATAGACCTCATAAGAAGTAATTGTGCGAGGGTCGTCCTTAGAAAAATTCACCTTATGAATGACCTTTTCCAGCGGCGCAAAGTCCTGTTGGATAGACTGGTCAACAAGATTGTTGCGGTCTGCAAGATAAAGAATCTTTTTCTTTAAGCCACTTTTGAGCAGCCGATACACAATTTGAAATGCCGTATAAGTTTTACCTGTACCAGTTGCCATTACCAGCAAAAGCCGATTTTGCCCTTTTGCAATCGCGTCCAATGTACGATTGATGGCAATGCGCTGGTAATAGCGCGGTGGGTAAGTTTTCTGGCTGCTATAATACGGCTGTGCAATCATTTTCTCCTGTACATCCGTCAAACCAGCTCCATTGTTTACACTGGCTTTGTACCGTTCAACCAGTTCTTCTTCTGTTGGGAATTCGTCAAGGCCAAAGGTGCGTTCTTTGCCCGTCAAGAAGTCATGTTCTGCAAAGCCATCCCCATTTGAGCTAAAGGCAAACGGAACATCCAACATCTGCGCATAGGTCATGGCCTGTTGCAATCCGTGGGAAACCGTATGATTGTTGTCTTTTGCTTCAACAATGGCAATCGGATTATTCGCGCTCAGGTAAAGCACATAGTCTGCACGTTTCGGCTTTTCACGGGCCACAATGTTACCTTTGAGATTGATACGGCCATCTGTGATTTTTGTTTCCAGCGTGATGTGCTGGTTGTTCCACTTTGCCGTGATTGCGGGTGTGATGTAGTGAAACTTAATATCTTCTTCGGACATTTGACTCTTTGAAAGCACCGCCATACAGACAACCTCCTGCATTGTAGAATCCCGAAAACTTCCAGATAATCAATATTATCGGAAGTTGTATGCCGCAACGACCTTTAAGGTTAAACTACTCCAATTATTACTATACCACGACTTGATTCGGTGGGCAACAAGACAATACCAGTATTTTTCCGAAATACTCTTAATATCTTCCAAACATGAAAAGCACCCCTGCCAATCCATGTGTTATCACACATTTCATTGACAGGGGTGCTTGCGTTTATTGTAGGCTGCTTTCTGTTTTACTGATGCAAATTATCAAATTTGGTGGTAAGTTGGTGGTAAATTCACATTGCTCCAGTATCGAACACCACGATTTCAAACGAAGCAAAGCCAATTTTTGCATTTTACTGCTCAATCGGCTTCATCGTGGGGAACAGCAGCACATCGCGGATGGAGGCGCTGTCGGTGAGCAGCATCACCAGACGGTCCACGCCGAAGCCCAGACCGCCCGTGGGGGGCAGGCCGTACTCCAGTGCGTTCACGTAGTCGTAGTCCACCTGTGCCTTGCAGTCGGGCTCGATGGCCTTGCGCTCGGCCACCTGACGCTCAAAGCGGCCCTTCTGGTCGATGGGGTCGTTCAGCTCGCTGAAGGCGTTGCCGTACTCGGTGCAGTCGATGAAATACTCAAAGCGCTCGGTGAAGGCGGGGTCGTCCGGCTTGCGCTTTGCCAGCGGGCTGATCTCTACGGGGTAGTCGTAGATGAAGGTGGGCTGGATGAGCTTGTCCTCCACGAAGGCATCAAAGAACTCGGCCAGAATGGCACCCTTGGTGGGCACCTCGGGCAGCTCCACGTGGTGCTCCTTGGCGGCGGCGATGGCATCCTCGTCGGACTTCCAGTCGTTGAAGTCTACGCCGGAATACTTCTTCACGGCTTCCACCATGGTCAGGCGCTCCCAGTGGCCCATGTCGATCTGCTTGCCCTGATAGGGGATGACCATGCTGCCGCAGATCTTCTGGGCAAGGCGCTTGTACAGCTCCTCCACCAGATCCATCATGCCGTGGAAGTCGGTGAAGGCCTGATACAGCTCGATGCTGGTGAACTCCGGGTTGTGCTTGGGGTCCATGCCCTCGTTGCGGAAGATGCGGCCAACCTCATACACGCGGTCCATGCCGCCCACGATCAGGCGCTTGAGGTACAGCTCGGTCTCGATGCGCAGCACCATGTCCATGTTCAGGCTGTTGTGATGGGTGTAGAAGGGGCGGGCGGATGCACCGATCTCGAAGGGGGTCAGGATGGGGGTGTCCACCTCCAGAAAGCCTTTCTCGTCCAGATAGGCGCGGATCTCCTTCAGGATCTGGCTGCGTTTCACGAAGGTGTCCTTCACCTCGGGATTGGCGATCAGGTCCACGTAGCGCTGACGGTAACGCATCTCGGTGTCGGTCAGGCCGTGGAACTTCTCGGGCAGGGGACGCAGGCTCTTGGCCAGCAGGGTCAGCTCGGTGGCGCGCACGCTCAGTTCGCCGGTCTTGGTGCGGAACACCTCGCCCTTCACGCCGATGATATCGCCCACGTCCAGCTTCTTGAAGGCGGCGTAAGACTCTTCGCCCAGCTCATCGCGGCGGACGTACAGCTGAATGTCGCCCTTATCGTCCCGCAGGTGGGCAAAGCTTGCCTTGCCCATTACGCGCTTGGACATCATACGGCCAGCCAGCGCCACGGTCTTGCCGCTGTCGGTCTCGTTGGGCAGGTCGGCAAACTCGGCCTTCAGGTCGGCAGAGTAGGCATCCTGCGGGTATTTGGTCAGGGTGAAAGGGTCGTGGCCTGCAGCCTGCAGGTCGGCCAGCTTCTGGCGGCGCACCTGCACCTGCTCGCTCTCGGACAGGCCCTGCGCCGGGTTCTTCTTTTGTTCTTCCATGGTTTCTCCTATTCGTTTGGCCTGCTCAGCCTGCAGCGTGGGTAATGTTCAGCACGGTGTACTCCACGGTGTGGCCGGTGGGCAGCAGCACTTCGGCTTTGTCGCCCACAGCCTTGCCCAGCAGAGCGTGGCCCACGGGGCTTTCGTCGCTGATCTTGCCGTTCAGGGGGTCGGCTTCGGTGCGGCCCACAATGTCGTACTCCTCGTTCTCGTCCTCGCCGGTCATGAGGATGGTGACGTGGGTGCCCACAGAGACATTGTCCACGCTCAGCTCGCTCTCATCAATGATGACGGCGTTCTTGATCATCTGCTCCAGTTCGGTGATACGGTTCTCCACCAGACCCTGCGTATTCTTGGCCTCGTCATACTCGCTGTTCTCGGAAAGGTCGCCGTGGCTGCGTGCTTCCTTGATCTCTTCGGCCAGCTCCTTGCGGCGCACCGTTTTGAGGTATTCCAGTTCCTCCTGCATTGCCTTCAGACCGGCAGCGGACATCTTGATCTCTTGTGCCATTTGAGAATCTCTCCTTGTCTATTTGTTTTGCACAGCCGCAAAGCCGCACAATAATGCCATTTTGACTACATTATTATAATAGCAAGCCGGGGCTTTGTCAATAAAAAAGGCGGTGCTGGGGAGGAAAACTATGATTCAATCAGTTGCCGAGAAAGGTTTATTACAGAATCGCGTGCTTCAATGCGATTCTCAACAATATGTTGGATTTGAGTGGAAATTGCAGCACGCAATTCGGGGGAACGAGGAATTGGAAGCATAATCTCTTTCAATCGTGGGCCTAATGTATCAATAACATCGCGTGTAAACTGCTTCGTACGAATTTGCCTTTTTACGATATAAGAGTTCAGTAGGCCGAGTAAGAGGTACTCATCTAAAACCTCTTTTTTCAAAACACGAATTTTTATCAAGCCGCCGCAATAGAGCATTTTAGTATCATACTCGGTAATAAGACAAGAAGTTCCAACCAGATATGTTCCGTCGCGGACAATCAGAATATCACCGGCGCGAACATCTTCTCGTAAGGAATATTGTTTGTAAATTTCCTCTGAGACACCCTGTTTTGCATCAGATTTGATTTCCCAATTAGAAAAATCCGAAGTGCGCACGAAGGGAATAGAGCCTGTTCCATATGCCATCTTTCCAATCTCATCGCCCGTAGCAAGCTCAATTACATTATCTTGAATGAGAGATTGAATACTATATCTTTCACAGGTGCAGTCAAGACGCTGAAGTGTATTTTCAATGGCGGGGTCATAGTATTTGGGAAGGTAAATATTGTTAAGAATAGACGTGGAATTAAGACGAAAAGCGGAGAATGCACCAAATTCTAGAGTGGTTGTATCTTGAACTAATTCTTGAGTAATATCTTCTATAGACTTAGCAAAAAAATCTTGAAATGCACGAGTGCTACCAGATTCAAGCACTTGTTCTATTAACAAAGGCATCTGTTTGATGGCTGCCTTATATTTGATGCGAGTGTCTAATGCTGTACGCATCTTTTGAGACAAACTCTCTTTTAAAGCTGGGTCTTTTGGAAGAGGGAGTATAATTTCTCGGTAACGACCACCCAGAGTGTCAATAATATCAGCGGTAAATTGCATGTTTTTGATTTGACGCTGCACAAGAGAACAGTTCAAACAGAGAAATAAAAGAAGCGGATCAAGTCGTTCAGTATCAGCAACGCGGAATTTCAAAATATGCGATTGGTAAATCATAGGAATATCTAGGGGCGTTACGATACAGTTTGTGCCAATCAAATACGTTCCGTCGCGTACCATTAAGATGTCACCGGGCTGAACATCTTCACGGCAGGAATATTGTTGATATATTTGTTGAGAGACACCTTGCTTTGGAATGGTTTTGATTTCCCAGTTTGAAATATCAGAGGTACGAACAAACGGAATACTGCCCGTTCCGTATGCCATTTTACCAATTTCGTGCCCTGTCTGTGCCCCGATAATACCGGCATCAATGAGAGAACCCAAAGGTAAAAGACTGTGAGTTTCCTGCAAGTCGAGCAGCTCTTGCTTTAGCGTTGGATCATAATATTTGGGGATAAAAATTTGGTCCTTGATATCTTGAATGTTGATCTTGTAGGCAAGCATAGTTTACCTCATTTCGCGGTAGCGGTCGGCAACTAAAGGTACTTCGTCCAGAATTACCTTTTCACCAGTATCGGTGTATGTATACGTTATATTTCCACGGCTGTCATGGCCGCACCATTTAACATCACTCATAAAAATATCATAATTGCCACAGGATGCAACGGATTCGCCTTTTTTATATTTCTGACAAACTAGTACACAACACTTGGCATGAGTATGGGGCTGAAACAAATCTTCCGGCAGAGTAACAACTGCGTTGATTTTCGCCTGAGAGCGAATATAATTGACAACATATTGATATTTTGGCATACCAAAGATGCTTTCCAGTAAAACGATTCCGAGTCGTCCGCCAGGACGAAGCATTTGAAAGCAACGTTCAATAAACAGTAACTGTGGAGGTTGCTTGTCTGCCAAAGCACCCATTTCGAAGCCACCATTAGGCAAGGGATTCCATTTATGCCCCAGATTATATAGGTTCAAAATATCAGTGGAATCAATGGAAAGCTTTTTACCAAACGGAGGATTGGTGACGATTACATCAAAGGTCTCAGGCAGGATATCTTCAGATGTTTTTGTACTCCAGTTGTGAAAACTTTCCAAACTGTTTTCACAATGGATACCGCCTCTTCCATCACCGAGGATAGCGAGATAGGCTTTTGCAACCTTACTTAAAAATTATCTTTATCAATTCCACGTAGATTTTTAATTGCGATTCGTTGCTTCTCAGCCTCAATTTCAGCTTCTGGCCAACCTAGATCCGTGGCTTTTTGTTCCAGCTTTCCCCAAACGTAGCGCAATGATTCCACAAGAAAACCGCCGCTACCGCAGGCTGGATCCAAAATGCGTTCGTTAATGTCTGGATCCACCATGCGGATAACCATATTTACCACATTGCGAGGTGTGAAAAATTGCCCCTGTGCACCTTTTAGCGAAGGACCAATAAAAATCTCAAATGCATCACCAACAGCATCGCGGGAACTATCTTTCAGACTGTAGAGTTGAAGTTCACCAACAATATATTTAATTGATCTAGAGTCAAGCTGGATAGAATCTGAGATCTCAATTACATCACTATACTGACGCTTGACTTGCTCGAACAAGCCAAGGATACGATTCCGAATATCTTCGTCACTTTCGTTTACACCAGCACGAAATTTTACGGTGTCATCTGGTTTAGTAAAGCGCTCATCATAGATTTTACAGAAGATTAGATTGATAAGTTGCGAAGCGAATACTTCATCGCGAGTAATACCTACAGCATTTGCAGCTAAGTAGTTACGGATGGCACGAAATGTTGGCTTTAAATTCTCAGCTTTGCGCAAATCCTTGCGTTTAAACATACCGATATCTTCAAGTCGTTCGCCATATCGTGGAATGTTCGGGATTTCACGAAACTGAATTTCGCCGTCTTTAATTATCTTGTGTAGGTACAAGCGTTCTTCCCCGTTGAACCAAACGCCGAGACAGGCATTAGAAAAGCGCAAATAGTCTTCCAGCTGATCACGGCCATCTGTACGATTCTTTTTCTTACACTCGACGATAATATAGATTGATTTTTCATCATGTACAGCACTGCTGAAAACAGCAATATCTACCGGATACTCTTTCTTTCGATCGGAAGGGCGCGCTTTTACACGGTATTGGGGTCTGGTATGAACGAATCCCTTTGGATAACCATAGTCGTCTACCAGAATTTTGGAAAAAGGCTGAACCGCATCAACTTCTTCAGGTGTTTCTCGTACAGATAATCCCGAAATGTAGTCCGTAATATATCCTTCTTTTATGGTTTCTATGGGCATAAATAAAACCTCCGACAGTCTATATATGAAATAACCCTTTCAAAATTTGAAAATGTTTTTTTTAATTTTATCATAGATTGCTCTAAAATGAAAGTCGATAAAATATAATCGGTATACCGTAAGAACGCACAAAAACCCCCGCTGACAGAGGGAAAAGTGTCAACGGGGGTCGGGGTGATGTCGTATTTCGGTGGGAACTCCTTCAGTCAGAACCTGACGATTCTGCCAGCTCCCTCGGCGAGGGGGCTGGCTGCGCAGCAGACTGGGGAAGTTGACGTTTGCCGTTTAATCGTCTGCGCTCTCGTCCAGATTGCCCAGCTTCTTGGCCTGCTCCACAACGGCAGGCACCAGCATCTCGGGCAGAACCTCGTAGCGGGCAAACTCGGTGGTGAACCAGCCGCGGCCCTGCGTGGTCTGCCGGATGAAGGTGGTAAAGTTTGCAAGCTCTGCCAGCGGCACTTCAGCGATGATGGTCTGCAGGCCGTCCTCGTCCGGCTCCATGCCCAGCACGCGGCCGCGGCGCTTGGTCACATCGCCCATGATATCGCCGGTGTTGTCGTTTGGCACATGAGCCTTCAGGGTGTGGATGGGTTCCAGAATGACCGGGCCGGCCTCCGGCATAGCGGCCTTGTAAGCCAGCTTTGCGGCCATAATAAAGGCCATCTCGGAGCTGTCCACGGGGTGGTAGCTGCCGTCCAGCAGGGTGGCTTTCAGGCCCACCACGGGGTAGCCTGCCAGCACGCCCTTTTCGGCGGCAAGGCGCACGCCCTTTTCAACAGCCGGGAAGAAGTTCTTGGGCACGCTGCCGCCGAACACCTTCTCCTCAAACACGACCTGCTCGCTGTCGCAGGGCTCGAAGTTGATGATAACATCACCGAACTGGCCGTGACCGCCGGTCTGCTTCTTATGACGGCCCTGCTTCTGGCAGGCCTTGCGGATGGACTCGCGGTAGGCGATGCGGGGTGCTTCCAGCCCGATCTCCACGCCGAACTTGTTCTTGAGTTTGGCCTTCACCACGTCCAGATGCTGCTCGCCCAGACCGCCGATCACCTGCTGATGGGTCTCGGCATTGTTCTCGTAGCTCAGGGTGGGGTCTTCTTCCATCAGGCGGGCCAGCGCGCTGCTGATCTTGCCCTCGTCGCCCTTCTTGGCCACAGTGACGGCCATGAACAGGCTGGGCTTGGGGAACACGGGGGCGGGCAGCTTGACCACGCGCTCAGCGTCGCACAGGGTGTCGCCGGTCTTGGCGCTCACCAGCTTTGCCACTGCGCCGATGTCACCGGCAATGATGCCGTCGGAGTCCACCTGCTTTTTGCCAATGACGGTGAGGGGCTTGGAGATCTTCTCCACATCGCCGGTGCGGGCGTTAGTGAGGGGTTCGCCTGCAGTTACCTTGCCGCTGACCACGCGCAGGTAGCTCAGCTTGCCCACGAACGGGTCGGCCACGGTCTTGAACACGTAGGCGGCGGTAGGCTCGTCCACGGTGCAGTGCAGTTCCACCGGCTCGCCGGCGGCATCCTCGGCCAGCGTGCTGGCTTCGTGCTCCGGGCTGGGCAGCAGCTTGTGCATGTTGAACAGCAGCATATCCAGCGCCTGCTGGTTCACGGCGCTGCCGCAGAACACGGGGGTGATCAGGCCGTCCTTGACGCCCTTGCGCATGCCTTCCACGATCTCCTCGGTGGTGAAGGCTTCGCCGCCGAAGAACTTTTCCATCAGCTCATCGTCGGTCTCGGCAATGGCTTCGCTCATGGCCTCGATTAGGCCCTGAAAACGGTGGCCGATGTCCGGCAGGTCCACCTGGATCTGCTTGCCGCCCTCGTACTTGAAGGCCTTCTGGCTGAACAGGTTGATGTACACGGGGGTGCCGTCGTCCAGCTTGGCGGGCACCACGCAGGGGCAGACGGTGGAGCCGAACTTGATCTTCATATCCTCAAGGATCTTGAAGTAGTTGGCATTCTCCAGATCGCACTTGGAGACGAACACCATGGTAGCCTTGCCATTCTTGCGGGCCAGCTGGAACGCCTTTTCCGCACCCACAGTCACGCCGCTGCGGCCGGACACCACCACCAGCACGCTCTCGGCTGCGCGGATGCCCTCGTACTCACCGGCCTCGAAGTCGAACAGGCCCGGCGCATCGATCAGGTTGTACTTGATGCCCTCGTACTCCACGGGGACGACCGATGCAGACAGGCTGGCCTTGCGCTTTGCTTCCTCGGGGTCAAAGTCCGAAATCGTGGTGCCGTCCTCGACCCGGCCCATACGCTCGGCAGCGCCCGAAAAATAGACCAGCGCCTCGGTGAGCGTGGTCTTGCCGCTGCCGGCATGACCGGCAATCAGGATATTGCGGATGTTGTTGCTTGCGTATTTCATATCGGTTTTTCCCTCATTTCCGCCGCACGGAGCATTCTCTCCGCTTTTGTGGCATATTTTACAAAGATAATACCACACTTAAAATGATTTTTAAATATTTCGTTTGAAAATTCTGACGAATCAAGCGCCAAACTTCGGGGCAGTGTTTTGTGCAAGTTGCACGGCAGTGCCAAAGTTTATTGTAAAATCCACAGCGATACGCTATAATAAAAGGCAGAATACAGGCACAAGGAGCATACCGAAATGAAACGTACCGATTACATCAACTGGGATGAATATTTCATGGGCATTGCGCTGCTCACGGCCATGCGCTCCAAGGACCCCAACAGTCAGGTGGGCGCGTGCATCGTCAGCTCGGAAAACAAAATTCTGTCCTTGGGCTACAACGGTATGCCCATTGGCTGCAGCGACGACGAGATGCCCTGGGAGCGGGAGGGCGCACCGCTGGACACCAAGTATATGTACGTGTGCCACGCCGAGCTGAACGCCATCCTCAACAGCGCCCACAATAACCTGAAAGGTGCGCGGGTGTACGTGACGCTGTTCCCCTGCAACGAGTGCACCAAGGCCATCATCCAGTCGGGCATTGCCGAGGTGGTGTACTACGGCGACAAGTACCACGACAGCGATTCCAGCGTGGCGGCGCGGTTCATGTTCAAAAAGGCCGGCGTGAAGCTGACTGCCTATCAGTCCACCGGACGGAAGGCAGAGCTGGAGCTGTAAGCTTCCTCTTGACCTTCCCGATGCAACGTACTATAATAGAATCATAGCTTGAATAAATATTCAAGAATGCTTGCATAGAGAGGGAAATATACAATGAGTCTGAAGAACCGCAGCTTTTTGAAGCTATTGGACTACACCCCTGCCGAGATCGAAGAACTGCTGGACCTTGCCGCAGACCTGAAGGCAAAAAAGAAGGCCGGCATCCGCCACAATGACCAGCTGGCAGGCAAGAACATCGCCCTGATCTTTGAAAAGACCTCCACCCGCACCCGTTGCAGCTTCGAGGTCGCTGCCCACGATCTGGGCATGGAAGTGACCTACCTTGACCCGTCCGGCAGCCAGATCGGCAAGAAGGAGTCCATCGCCGACACTGCCCGTGTGCTGGGCCGCATGTTCGACGGCATCGAGTACCGCGGCTACGGCCAGCAGATCGTGGAAGACCTTGCCCACTACGCCGGTGTGCCGGTGTGGAACGGCCTGACCAACGAGTTCCATCCCACCCAGATCCTGGCCGACTTCCTCACCATCCGGGAGCACTTTGGCCACCTGAAGGGCATCAACTTCGTTTACTTCGGCGATGCCCGCTACAACATGGGCAACAGCCTGATGGTGGGCTGCGCCAAGATGGGCCTGAACTTCACCGCCTGTGCACCCAAAAAGTACCAGCCGGACGCTGCCCTCGTGGCCGAGTGCCAGAAGATCGCTGCCGAGACCGGTGCCACCCTCACCTTTGAGGAGGACCCCGCCAAGGCCGCCAAGGGTGCCGACGTGCTGTACACCGATGTGTGGGTGTCCATGGGTGAGCCGGTGGAGGTGTGGGCTGAGCGCATCAACGACCTTGCCGCCTACCAGATCAACCAGCGGCTGATGGACATTGCAGGCCCGCACGCTGTGCTCATGCACTGCCTGCCCGCCTTCCACGACCACAAGACCACCGTGGGCAAGGAGATGGGCGAGCGCTTTGGCCGCGATGCCATGGAAGTGACCGATGAAGTGTTTGAAGGCCCCCAGAGCATCGTGTTCGACGAAGCCGAGAACCGGATGCACACCATCAAGGCCGTGATGGCTGCGACCCTTGGCTATGTAAAATAACGGATCACAAATAAAAAAGGGAGGCTGCGTTTGCAGTCTCCCTTTTGCTTTTCCTGTTAGGCTTCCTTCAGCTTCAGCACGCCAGCCTGTACCAGACGCTTGCGCAGCAGTGCACCCACGATGCAGCTCACCACGATCTTGGCGAGGTCCAGCGCAATGAACGGGTACACGCACACCGAAAGCGCATAGCCCAGCTCGCACTGCATCTGGAACACGAACCATGCGGTGCCCAGCACGTAGCAGGCGGCATCGCCCAGCACAAGGCCGATGCCGGCGATCACCGGCTGGCCCTTGCTCTTTTCGATGAACAGACCGCCGATGAAGGCCAGCAGCAGGTAGCCAACCAGATAGCCGCCGGTGGGGCCTGCCAGCTTGGCAATGCCCGCGCCGTAGCCGGAGAACACCGGCACGCCCACAAGGCCGATGAGCAGGTACACCGCCACGCTCAGGGTGCCGAACTTGGGCCCCAGCAGCCATGCGGTCAGGCAGATGACAAAGTTTGACAGCGAAATGGGAATGGCTCCGATGGGCACGCTCAGCGGGCCAAGCACGCACAGCGCGGCGGCCATCAGCGCAGTGACAGCCATCTGATAGGTGGTCAGTTTTTTGTTTTTCATAGAATAGAATTCCCCTCTGTTAAAAATTTACAAGGCATCTGTGCCCGAGTATAACGCGGCAGAGGGAAGACGGTCAACAATGAAGTTACAGCAGGGTTTACAATAGGGCGTGTTGTAATGCGTCGTAGAATATGGTAAGATGATAACAAAAAAGATTGACCGCCCTGCTTCCAAACTGTGCGGTCAATCTTTTTGATAAACGGGATGGAAAGCTGACCCTTGCAGTCAGCGCCCCTTCTATGTTTAGAATACCGCATCAGCGTTATTTATCAAGGAGGTTCCCCATGGGTGGAGGACATGTTTCGCGGCCGGACTTCGGGATGCCGCAGCCGGACCCGGCCTACCCACTGACCGAGTTCTACCTGCTTTTGCAGCACGCACTGGACAAAGCGGGCCGCTTTGCGCTGCCTGCGCTGTATGCCCGCGTGCAGGCACCGGCCCGGCACATCTATCTGGACGAGGCGCGGGAATATTTGAGCCTTTCGCCTACCGGGCGGGAGGGGGATATCCGCCTGCTGGCCGAGGGCAGTCTGCAGCTGCTGTACAGCACCCTGCACGTCCAGCCGGACGGCACGCCTGCAGCCCTGCTGCTCACCGAGGAGTGCACCCGCGCCACGGTGGCGGTGCAGCTGCTGCCGCCCTTTGTGTGGGAGGACCCGCTGCCGCCGCTGCCGGACACCCCTGCGGCGCTGACGCTGCAGCTGACCATGCAGGATGTGATGCAGGCCGATACCGACCCGGAAGCGCTGGGCAGAAAGCTGGCTGGCACAGCGGCGAACAAGCGCTGGCTGCACCATCCGAAGGCCGAGACCTTCCTTGCAGAACGGGTGGCCCTGCTGCAGAGAGTATATAAAAGGTGATTTTCATAAATTTTTCCAGCAATGCAATCTTCGGGGGCGTTCAGCCGTGTATAGGGTGAATGTCCCCCGTGGAACACGAATTCCACCAGCCCTGTACAGGCGGTAAAGGAGAGCTTGAAACTATGGGACAGCTGACCAGAAACGAAGTATTTACGCTGGCAGTGCAGAAATACAGCGATGCTGTTTACCGCGCTGCCATACACAACAGCCGATGCACAGCCGATGCCGAGGACGTGGTGCAGGATGTCTACGAGAAGCTCCTGCATTATAATGGTACGTTTGAGAGTGAGGAGCACCTTAAGGCGTGGCTGCTGCGGGTGGCCATCAACCGCTGCCGGGACCTGACCCGCGCAGCCCATCAGAAGGACACCGAGCTGGACGAGAACCTGCCCGCGCCCGATGCGTTTGAGGACGGCAGTGTGCTGGACGCAGTGCGCGCCCTGCCGGAAAACTACCGCAATGCTATCTATCTGCATTACTACGAGGGGTACACGGCGGCGGAGATCGGCCGGATGATGGGCGCACCGTCCAACACGGTGCTGAGCTGGCTGCGGCGTGCCCGGGCGCAGTTACATACGATGCTGAAGGAGGAGATCGAAGATGAGGTGGTATGAGTACAAGATGGAGACGGACGACCTCTACGCCCCGGACGATCTGAAGGCAAAGCTGCTGGCCATGACCGACCAGTTGACCGAAGAAGAAAAGGCCCAGCCCATGATGAAAACCGACGCACCGGTACCGGCTCAGTCCGCCCCGGTGCAGCCGAAGAAGAAACTGATCCGCTTCCCCGCAAAGCGGGTGGGCGCACTGGCGGCCTGCCTTGCTGTGTGCGTGGTAGGCTATGGTGCTTTTGCCACCGGACAAATCGGCCTTGGCGCAAAGAGCAGCAGCCCGGCGGTCTATTATTCTGCGGACAGCACTGCGGCGGTGATGGCGGCAGGCGGCGCGGACCGCGCCGCTGTAGACAGCCCCATGGCAGCCGATTACAGTCTGAACACCATGGCGCTGGAAAGCGGCGCAGACAACGGCACCGCTGTTTATTCGGAGGACGACGCGGCAGCAGCGGCCCACAGCACCGACCACGCAAAGATCATCTACACCGCGAACCTCAGCCTGGAAAGCAAGGACTACGACGCAGCCCGCGCTGCGCTGGATGCTGCTCTTGCTGAAGCGGGCGGCTATCTGGAATCCAGCAGTGAATACTCGGATGCCGGTGACAGCCGCAGTGTCAGCCTGACCTACCGGGTGCCGCAGCAGAACTACGAGAACTTTCTTGCCGCCGTGGCCGAAGCAGGCAACGTGACCTACAAAAACCAGCAGGCCGACGACGTGACCGCCCAGTACATGGACGTGGAGACCCGGCTTGAGAATCTCAAGAACCAGCGAACCCGCCTGCAGCAGCTGCAGCAGCAGGCCGACAACCTCTCCGACCTGCTTGAGATCGAGTCCAGCCTGACGGATGTGCAGAGCCAGATCGAGAGCTGGCAGAGCCAGATGGACTGGTACAACGATCAGGTGGAAGAGTGCACCGTGTACGTGAGCCTGAGCGAGGTGAGCACCTACTCGCCGCCCAGCGAGGGCTTCGGCAGCCGCTTTGTCAGCGCCCTTTCCGCTGGCTGGCAGAACTTTGTGGATGGCCTGCAGCAGGTCATCGTTGCCCTTGCCGGTGCATGGCCGGTGGTGGTGATCGCAGCCGCCGCCTGCGCAGGGTTCGTGGTTTGGAAAAAGAAGAAAAAATAAATCAAAAAAATACTTGACATCCGCCCGCCCTTGTGGTATTATACTTGAGCAGTCAGCGAGAACCGCTGAGAGCACAAAGTAAATATCGCGGGGTGGAGCAGTCTGGTAGCTCGTCGGGCTCATAACCCGAAGGTCGTTGGTTCAAATCCGGCCCCCGCAACCACCAAGCGTTCTGAGATCTCTCAGAACGCTTTTTTTGTTGTCTGTATCCGATACGAAGAAGGGGCTGCTGCACATCGTTTTAGCCGAAAGTGCAGCAGCCCCTCTTACTGTATCAAAAATTTACACCCACTCGCCGCTGAAATGGTAGCTGCCCACAAGGCCCGCCAGATTGAAGGTCTTGCTGGGGGCTGCGCTCGTTCAATGATGGCGGCAAAATCGTACTGCGCAGAGGTGCTTCTTCTATATTTACCATTTACAATGCCCTACATCACCCACGGCTTCCTGCGGGCGGACAGCCGCAACAGCATGGGCTTCATTCTGCTGTACGGCAAAAAGAACGTCTCCCGCTGCGGCTTCCGTCACTCGGTGCTGGAGGCCACACGCCGCCCGGTGTGCCATGTCATCCTGCAGCGCTGCGCGGGCAGGGATATGCTGGACGATGCCGCTGCCGAGGCCCAGCTGGCCGAGGCGGATGAACTGTTGACGGCTGTGCTTTTTGTTCCGATGGGTGGAAAGTTCTTCCGCTTTCTTGTGATCGTGAAGGTTTTTGCCGGATTTTGTTTACGCACCCGGAAAAAGATGGTATGATAAACTAGGTATAATCGGGTGATATGGTAGCCGGAACGTCCTGCTGCGTGAGCGTCCTCAGGGGAGAAAATCGATGAAAAAATATCTCAAAGCGGTCGTGTCCGGGCTGTGCGCCGCGGCGCTGGCCCTTGGCTGCGTGGGCTGCGGCAGCAGCGCCCGCAAGGTGATGGCCTACGAAGCCCTGATGCGCTCCGATATGGAAGCGCTGCGCTCACCCGCTACCATCATGAAGCTGGCGCAGGAGCAGGGCGCACTGTATGAAATCGAGCGGCTGACCTTCTTCAAATCGCTGGAGACCTTCGCCCACCCGCGCAACATGCAGATCATTGCCGAGGGCGTGGAGACCGCCGCCGAGCTGCGCAAGGTCATCGAGCTGGGCGCGGATGCGCTGCAGGGCTACTTCCTTGCAAAACCTGCCGCCGTGCCGGCCAAAATGGCACCTGCCGCCCGCAAGGTCATTGCCGAGTACAGCTCTGCATCCGACAGCGGCTGAATACGAACATAAAAAGTCCCGCAGAAATGCGGGGCTTTTTGTATCTGCCACTGGCGTATTACAGTTTGCTGCGGTATACTGGAACCGGGCAAACAACAGCACAGGAGGTGCTTTTTTATTATGGTACAGGTAGACCTTATCACCGGCTTTCTGGGCGCAGGCAAAACCACCTTTCTGCGTCGGTATGTCCGGTATCTGGTGGCACAGGGCCACAATGTCTGCATTCTGGAAAACGACTTCGGCGCAGTGAACGTGGATGCCATGCTGGTGCAGGACCTTCTTGGCCCGAACTGCGACCTTGAGACCATCAGCGGCGGATGCGACTGTGACACCCACCAGCGCCGGATGCGCACCAAGCTCATTGCCATGGCCATGCGCGGGTTCGACCGGGTGGTGGTGGAACCCAGCGGCATCTTTGATGTGGACGAGTTTTTTGATGTGCTGCGGGACGACCCGCTGGACCGCTGGTATCACATCGGCAATGTGATCGCCATAGTGGATGCCATGCTGCCGGAAACGCTTTCGCCGCAGGCTGAGTACGTGCTGGCATCCGAGACGGCCAACGCGGGCCGGGTGCTGGTCAGCCGTACCCAGCTGGCCGGGCAGCAGCAGACCGCTGCCGCCGTGGCCCACCTGACCCGTGCGCTGGAGGGCTGCAAGTGCTCCCGCCGCTTTGCGCCGGAAGAGATCATCACCAAGGACTGGGCACGGCTTACCGATGCCGACCTTGCCGCCATTGCGGCCTGCGGCTGCAGGCAGGCCAGCTGCGAAAAGCTGCATTTTGACGAGCACGAAGCCTTCAGCTCTCTGTGCTTTCTGGAGCAGCACCTGACGCTGCAGCAGCTGCAGGCCGCTGCCGACCATCTGTTTGCGGATGCCGCCTGCGGCCATGTGCTGCGGGTGAAGGGCTTTGCACCGGACCCGCAGGGCACCACCGGCTGGCTGGAGCTGAACGCCACCGCTGCCGGCAGAACACTGGAACCCATCCCGCAGGGGCAGGATGTGCTCATCGTCATTGGCGAAGGACTGGACAAAGCGGCCATTGAAGCCCGGCTCAAGGCCTGAATTTTCAACACAAAAACAACAGAATGGTGAAAAACAGAAGGAGAAAGAGAAAGGAGGTCATGAACAAGACCCGGCAGGCTCCCTCGGCACGGCGCATCATCGGCATGGTGGTGGGTGTTATCATCATCGCCTTTGGCCCCTTCATCCAGTTCTTCGATGGACATTTCGCCCAGAAGGCGCTGAAATATAAACAAGAAAAGGAATAACAAAAAAGGCGTGGGCCTCCGAATGGAAGCTCACGCCTTTTACGATTACGATCAGAACTTGAACAGCGGAGTGCCGGCCAGCACATCGCCCTCGGCCAGCATCTTCAGCTCGCCCATGTCATCGCCGTTAGTCACGATGATGGCGGTAGCGGTGGGATGGCCTGCGGCGCGGATGGCGTCCAGATCCACCTTCAGCAGCGGGGTGCCGGCCTTGACCTTATCGCCCACCTTGACCAGTGCCTTGAAGCCCTTGCCCTGCATCTCCACAGTGTCCATGCCAACATGGATCAGGATCTCGATGCCGTCCTCGCTGGTCAGGCCCACGGCGTGCAGGGTGGAAGCCACCTGTTCCACGGTGCCGTCAAACGGAGCATACACGGTCTTGCCGGTGGGCTCGATGCCGCAGCCGGGGCCAAGGATGCCCTGTGCAAAGGTCTCGTCGGGGATGTCGGCCTGTGCCAGCACCTTGCCGCGGATGGGGGTCAGAACGGTCTTGCTCTGACCGAAGAATTTGACAGTCTCTTCCTGCTCGGTCTTGCCGCCGAACAGCTTATCAAAAAAGCCCATGTTAAAATACCTTCTTTCCGATTATTTCATAGAGCCAGCCGGCCGAAACGCTGTCCTGCAAGGCCCACCAGCTCCAACCCATTGGTCTACCCAAAAGATACCACATTGTGAAAGAAATTGCAATTGGTATCCCGCATAAAACCGCCAAAAATCTTTGGCAGCATCACATCAGGTCGATCAGCTGCTCGATCTCCTCCATGCGGGTGGCCCAGCTGGTGGCAATGCGCATCACGGTGTGGGTGTCGTCGTACTTCTCCCAGAAGCCGAACTTTGCCAGTGGCTCCAGCGCTTCCAGCTGGCTGTTTTCCAGAATGGGGAACACCTGATTGGTGGGCGACTCCATATAGAAGCGGTAGCCCTTGGCAGCAAGGCCCTCCTTCAGACGGTCTGCGGTCTCGATGGCGTTCCGGCTGATGCGGGTGTACAGATCATCGGTGAACAGCACATCGAACTGCAGGCCCATCAGACGGCCTTTGGCAAGCAGCGCGCCCTGCTGCTTGACCATAGTCATAAAGTGGGCCGGTGCGCCGTGGGGGAACACCACGGCCTCGCCGCACAGCGCGCCCACCTTGGTGCCGCCGATGTAGAACACATCGGT
>CEAM01003183.1_pt1 | contig 24589 bp, 38 predicted proteins | sample 557421 | NCBI WGS metagenome assembly CEAM01 (sample SAMEA3182048, study PRJEB8094) | gut metagenome | biome: human; feature: gut; material: Stool; isolation source: human stools | place: Canada | collected 2012-01-24 | reverse complement strand
TGTGTATACTTATCAATTAAAGTTATAACATCACCAATTTCACAAGACTGTCCTAAATCAATTAAATTACAGCTATATGCTATATAAGGCTGTGCAAGTTCATTTAATTTTTCCACAGCATCATCATACAGAGATTGTGCATTAGTATATCTTTCATCTTTCCAAATGTAAGTTTTTTTCTTATTGCTATATGTATAATTCTCAATTATTTTACTTCCAGCAACAGACTCTATAGTTAATCCGTCCTTACCAAGAGGAAGAATTCTTGTATAAAAATCAGTCGAATTAGACTGTATATCAATAGATTTTAAATTTAATTCATCTGTATAATATGAACCTTTATCACCGCCTACTTTATCCTGAAGTATAATTTTCTTATTCAAGGAATCTATTCCCATTTCAAGCCTAAAAGTATCGACGATTTTTTTCAATACAAGCCACGCAGATGTATTTGTTAAACGTATTGTCCTCTTCTTTTGCACAGTACATTCACAAACCCATCCAGTACCTGCTAATGCTAAATCAGCTGTGCTAAGTGCAGTTTGTTCAACTGTTTCAAATTTAGTTATAGCCTTTCCTTCTAACTCTTCAATGTTAAGACTTGCAGTAATATCATAACCACCATTACTGTTTAGATTTTTCTGTTTAATAACAAATTCATCTTTTTTTGTTATTATGTAGCTTTCTAAATCTAATTCTTCAAATGTTGTTAGGTTTAAACTCTTATCGCCATACTCGAGCGTTTCTTCAATACACAAATCTTTATATTTAACAAGTGGCGATACGGTACCTTTAGAATTCCTATACCTTAACATATGCCACCTCCTGCATTTATTCCTTAATCATAAAAAGCATTGCTTCAATTTCATAACCATTTAATAAATCATATTTTTCTGTTTCACACTTTTCAATGTCGTCAAATGGTATTGTTTTAATATCCATTTCCTCTTCGATTTCAAACAGCTCCCTGCAGCGTTCAATTGCCTCAAGCTCTAAGTCGTCAGAAGCATATGTATATTTATACTTTGCATTCTTATCATCAATATCATCCTTATTATCCTCTGATGTTTTTATTTTCTTAAGCAGCGGCTTCCCTTTTTCATCTTTCAAACAGTTCTCAGTGAGTATTTTAATTCTTTGTTTTTCAATATCTTCTCTTTTTTCTGTAAGTACCTTAAGGTTCGCAGCTATCATATAGCTTAATTTCACTGGTAATTTTTTAGCTGCTAACTGTTGTAAACCATTAATGTAACTATCTACATATCCTAATTTAATAATCATAATTTATTTTTCTCCTCTTTTACTTATAATGTGGTCTGTATTGTATCTGTACAATACAGGCTGTACTTAATTTAATTGTATTTGTTCCTGGGACGACTTTTGGAAATTCCCATAAATCTGTTTTATCTAAAATATTAATATCATTCTCTGTTACAACACATTTTTCTGCATCTAATATTAATTTAGAATTTCTGTTTATATCTTTTATTGTTATTGCTTCATCTGTAAGTCCTTCAATTTTAAGGCTGGCTAAGGCTATACCTGATGTTATTGTGATTATTGCTGGAGATACACTTGTACCACCACAATTAAAAGATTTCTCTTGTCCTGTAAAATTAATTGTCTGCTGCATTCCCTTTTTGCTGTATGCGGTAAGATTAATTTTATAGCTGTAAAGCCATCTTTTAACTATATCTTTTTCTTCACTCTTAAAATCAAAGTCATATATAAATTGCATATCATCAAGCTCTAATTCACCCGAATCAAAATCATTCAAAAGCTTACTCATTATGATTTCACATTCCTCTTTACTAGAACCTTTAATTAACATTTCTATACAAACTTCAAAATCTGTGTATTTATTTTTTTTGGTTTTAACTGGAAGTATTCCTGAATCTAACCAGTTTGTGTATGTTGTAACATTGCGCGGCTTAATCGTCTGACTAAGCCACACCACATTACTATATTTTTTCTTTAAATCTTTGCCATTAACAATCATCTTTCTGTCACCAATCTTAACGCTGCCTGATTCATAAAGTAATCAACATCTGTCTTATCCTTAAAATTATAATTACCATTAAAATTAATCTGCGTATTACTGCTATTTCCCTGAGCGCTATTTTCATTATCGAATATCATTCCGCTTATATTTAAACTTGTTGCTAAATCGGTTGCCGCATCTGCAATAAGCGATTTCTGCTGTTTTATTTGTTCGGCCATTCTGCCAACGAAATCCGGCATCCATTCCTCATAATTTCTTAAAGGTCCTTCATCTGGTCTTGAGAAATGTAATATGCTCTTAATCTTATTTGCTACTTTTCCAGCGGCATTTCCTACCGCGCTAACCATAGATGAAATTCCATTAATTAATCCTTGCACAAAATCTCTTCCCCAAGAAACAGCAATATCTATTAAATCAGAGAAAATATTTGTAAGAAATGACACAAGATTGTCTATAACACCACCGACACTCTCTACAATTCCACCTAGAATTTCTAAAATTCCGTTCCAGGCACGACTCCAGTCACCGCTAATAATACCCAAAACAAGATCTATAATACCTTGTATTGTAAGCATAATACCTTTGATAACTGATTCAATTGTGCCTAATACAAAATTGACAATATTATTAATTAACGATAAAGCAATTTGTATAATTGAAACAATATTATTAATTGCTAACTGTATTCCTGTTTTAATAGCTTCTATATTAACAGAAATGAGTCCTTGCATAACTTGCAGCCATAATGATATTAATGGTTGTACTATCGACCAAAATTGCTGTGCCGCTGAAACAATATCTTGAAAAAATTGTTGTATAAATGCTAATAATTCTGAAAATCTTGTATTAACATAATTTCTAAAATCATCACATTTTAAATATAGTGCTGCAATTATTGCTATTATCGCCGTAATTGCCGCAATAACAAGGCCTGCTGGTCCAGTTAAGAGTGCCAATGCTCCTGTTAGGCCTCCTACCGCTCCAGTAGTTCCGCCAATCGAACCTACTAATAAAGAAATGATCGGTACTATTTGGGAAATAAGCCCTATTATTGAAGATAACCCCATCGACATCTGCCCAAATATTATTAATATTGGACCAAGTGCTGCAACTATAAGAGCTATATCTACCATAATCTGTTTATTTTTTTCAGACATATTATTAACACTATCTGCAAATCCCCTAATATTTACAACTAACTCCTGTACTTTAGGCATAAGCATTTCACCGAAAGTAATCGCTGTTTCCTGTACTTTACTTTTTAAACCTGTAAGTTGTCCATTAAGATTATTCTGCATTGTAGATGACATATTTTCTGCTGTGCCATCACAATTAGTGATTGCATTTGAAAGTTTTTCAATATCAGAAGGTGCAGCATTCATAAGTGCCAAGAAGCCTGACATAGCTTCTGTCCCAACCAATGAACTTGCAGCACTAGACTGTTCTGATTCAGAAAGTCGTCCAAATGCTTCTCTACAATCTGATAATATATCTGAGAAGCTTCTCATTGAACCATCGGCATTTGTTGTTTTTATAACTACTTCACCAAGCGCTTCGCCAGCTATCTTAATATCTCCTGTAAGAGACGTCATAACTTTTCGTAACGTAGTACCCGCCTGTGCGCCCTTGATTCCACTGTTAGCCATCAATCCTGTAGCTTCAGCGGTATCTTCTATGCTATATCCCAATGCTCCGGCAATAGGAGCTGCATATTTGAATGTTTCGCCCATCAGTGATACATTTGTATTGGCGTTGGATGAAGCTGCAGCTAAAACATCTGCAAAATGTCCCGAATCTTCGGCTGATAATCTAAAGGCTGTAAGTGCATCTGTTACAATATCACTTGTTGTAGCTAAATCTTCCCCGGATGCCGCAGCTAAATTCATTATTCCAGCAAGACCATCTATCATATCCGATGTTTTCCATCCAGCCATTGCCATATACCCCATAGCTTCAGCGGCCTCTGTGGCACTGAATTTAGTCGTTGCACCCATCTCTCGAGCTTTATTTTTTAACGCATCTAAATCATCTGCTGTAGCACCTGATATAGCGGCCACATTGCTCATTGCACTTTCATAGTCTGCTGTAATCTTAACTGCTGCTGTGCCAATGCCAATTATTGCCGCGCTGCCTTTAGATAAATGCCTTCCAACAGCCTGAGAACCTTCACCTATCTTTGCTGTAGCATCTGAAACCTTTTGTAAAGAAGCATTCGCTGTAAGACTTTCTTTAGTTAATTTCTGCAACTCTTGTTCCGTTGCTTGAATTTCTCTGCACAAAGCCCGATATTGTTCCTGGCTCAACTTTCCTTTTTGCCCTACTTCATTCGCAGCCTGTTTTTCTGCATTCTTTAATGCTGTTAATTTATTATTAGTTTCTTCGATTGCGACCGTTAGCAGCTTTTGCTTCTGGCTCAATAGTTCTGTATTTGCAGGATCTAATTTTAATAGTTTATTAACATCTTTTAGTTCATTTTCTGTTGTCTTAATTGTGCTGTTAGTGTTTTTTAGTGCATCTTGCAGTTTTGTTGTATCTCCGCCGATTTCTACGGTAATGCCAGCTATTCTACTTTTAGCCATAAATCACTCCTAAAAAAACCGCTTTCAATGTTTAACACATTAAAAGCGGTCAAAATCATCTTGTTGTGCCTCAACAGGCCAGTCGTACTCATCATTCATTTTTTCTGCATACATATCATTAACAAGTCCAATCGTTACATCATCACAATCTTTAATAGACAGTCCAATTTGCAAACATCTGTACATAAACAGAGGGGTTGTCATTTTTCTACAAGTTTTGCGAATTTTTTTTTATTTTCAATGGTGGTTACGTTATCAAGCCTCCATAATTCTAAAATCTGTGGCAAAACAACATAAATCGAAAATGTATCAAATTGTTCTAACCATTCATCGGGATTATCCGGTTGTTTTGGATCTGCGTGCTTAGCCATAACATACGCTACATTTTCAAACATTTCTAAATCTTCAATTTCAAATTTTTCATTATTTTTTTCAGCTTTTTCCTGCTGGTTTGCAAGCTTCTGCATATCAACGAAAATATCTCTATTAAAAAAACGTCTGTATAATCGTGGCACTGTTGCAGATGCCCTAAATTTCACATTTTTACCATCAATTTCTATTTCTTTAACTATCATTCAGATGTCACCCCTGTCTTTACTGGAATATATACAGATTCATACCATTTGTTATAAATTTCATCTGGTGTAGCTGCTGTAGTCTTAGTCTTAACATTGCCATTAACAATCGGCGATGCCTTCAAAGAAAGTTTTTCTGTCTGCACTTCTTTTTTATCCTCGTTTGTTTTACTGGCTACAGATGGTCTTGTAGCTTTACACCTGTATAATACGTGTCGAACCGATTTAATATCTCCATCAAACTCAAACAATAGTGCGAATTCAGATGATTCAGTATTGCTATTCTCAACAGATACTTTATTATCATCAAGTGAATTTCCAAGAATATCCGTTTCAAATGAAAGAGGTACCAATGCTATCTCTAAATCCCCCTCATATCCATTGTTAGCAGTAGATGTATAATATACCATTCCATCTGCATAGAATTCCTCGGTATCACCTTTAGCATCCAGTGAAAGTTCTACTCCTCCTGGTATGGCTACTGGTTTTTCATATGTAACTACCCCCTCTGAATCAACATTGAGTTTTGCATAATGAACATTCTTAAGATTAAACTTCACTTTATTTTCTTTACTCATTCTTACACCTCCAACGTGTACAATTCTTCAAACATTTTATCTTTTTCAATGTAATATTCCTGTCTGTTATAAAACAGTCCGTGTGCATCCATCAACTCTTCAAGCTGTGCTTCTATACGCGGACTTTTACTATTCACATATAATTCAATATACAGTTTATTCACCTTCTGATATACTTTTCCATCTGCTGCCACATTGTCAGATTCTGGCATCGTAAAAATTATATATGGTGCTGCTGGCATCTCTTCATCATCGAAATTCCAATACGACACCGGTAACCCCAGTTCTAATAACATCTGCTTAATCTCTTCATAAGTCATTAGCTGTTCTCCTTTATTCGCTTGATGGTTCTTTGCTCTAATTCATTAACAGCCCAGTCCTCTGCCGGTTTAATGTGTGCAATAGGTTGTGTTCTTCTGCCTGTATCAGTCTTATCAGGGCGTACTATCCTATGACCATTTTCGAGCAGATGCGTAAGTGAATACTGATGACCTCCAGCATATACAATTCTATTCTTACGATGCGAATTCTCATCCTGAACTGTGCTTCTCCAACTTTTTTTATAAGAACCCGGCTGATATTTTTTCTTCTTACCATCTTTTCTTACAGGTGCTTTTTCCTTTATCTTTTTAACTGTTGCCCTGGCCACACTATCAATATCATTTTTCATATCACTTGTTACATCGTTAGCATATTGCTGTAACAAGCTCATTATTTCAGTTGTCAGCAAATCAGCTGTTATCTTTTTGGGCAATCATATTACCTTCCATCTTTTATTCCGTTATCTGAACACTTTTCTTTTTTATCTGTGTATTTTTTTGTTCTGATTTACTATCATCTTCAATTATCTTCTTGCTAATTAATGCTTCAACAATGTTTTTATCAGAAATATTAATATTATCACCTGCTGTTGCACCGATATTTCCATAGAAAAAAGATTTAACTGCTCGCATTATTATCCTTTCCATCAGCATTACTATATGCTGGTATCGCCTTGTTAAGTGTTATATACATCGATGGTGGAATAGAATCATACTTTTCCTGAACTTGACTAACAGTGTACTGAACATCATCTATTACAATAAGTGTATTATTTGTATTAATAAATGTATTTAGAGGTACACTTATAAGCTTATCAATTCCACTATTTGCTATCTTGGCCTGATAAAATCTTGTTACACCTACAGTACGAAGACCAAATCTTAAGTGTGCTTTATGTTGTACAATAACTCTCTTTGACGTGGAATATACATCAAGCTCACCATCATTAAACAACTCCCTGTTCGCCTGTTTGCCCGGTAACATAGGCTTTCACCTCCTGTAATAGTTGCAGCCTGTTAATATCCTGTGCATAATTCCTCTGCCAATCATCTAATGCTCCTGCAAGTGCATATATAACATAGTTAATTAATAATTCCTTCGCAGAATTTTCCTCTTCATAATCAAATTCACAACCACATATTTCATTAATTCTGTTACAGCCACGAAGAATAATGCCGCTCAGCTTTTTATCAGCGGCATCATCACTCCACGTCCGATCTATGTTATTCTTTATATCTTCCAGAAGCTTATCACTTACTTCCTGCATATTAAGCCTTAGCCTTTGTATTTACAGGATTATCTTCTGTATTAGTAACTTCAACCCTAAGAGAAACAGGCTTAAGTTTAGAAATATCAAGATACTTGAAAGCATTATTATCCTTAGGCTTACCCATAGCGTACAGCTTAATAAGATATACTCTGTTATCATCAAGGAACTGGTATTCATCAGAATACTCAATCTTTCCTGATTTACCAGCACCTATACCTATAAAATACTTTTCTGGAAGTCCAAGAACAGCTTCACCCTCATCAAGTGCTATCGACTGAATAGGTTCTGTTGGATAAGGGAATATATTATTCTTATAATTACCTGCTGAATCTCTTACTGTCGTACAAGGAACAATCTTTGATATATAATCTACAGGGTTACATATAAATGCAACTGATGGAACTGCTCTATAACCTGCATCGTTAGGTTTTTTGGCAAGATCAGCGACAATAGCACAATATTCTATTGGATCGAAGCTTGTTAACCTCACTTTACTTTTATCACTATATACACCAGCATTTACAGAACCGTCCAAATCTTTACACATACCAATTGGCTGGTTCTTACCTGTTCCCTTTAATACGCCTAATTCAAGTCCACCAGCACACGCTTCTGATAAAATAATTCTTACATAGTTGTCTAGCCACGATGGTCCCAAGTCAAGCATATCCTTAGAAACAGGAATAAAAGCTGATAACTTAGCAAGTGTCATATCCATAACATCAATTTTACCTGCAAGCTCTGTAGATATCTTAGTTGTTAATGCTCCCCAAGTCGCAAGGTCAATATTATCAGCATTGACAATCATCTTGATAGCGCCCTGGCAATTGATAAAATTAACAACGCTAAGAAGCGGATGTGCATTCTGCATATCTTCAATAACCGTATCAATAATTGTCTGTGGGATAGCCCTGTCAATGTTTACAAGTGCCTGCTTAGGGTTTCCGGCACGCATAGCCTCTCCTAATTCTGTATAGAATGTTCTTTCCTCTCCTGTAAGCTGTCTTACACCTCTGCTTGCAAGAACAGCCGCATCATTATTTCCTTGAAGCTGTACTGCCTCTTCGTTAATAATATTAGCTATATTCTCACCAAATTTTTCCATAGCCTTCGCAGCGGCTTCTGTATCATCACTTTTAAGTGCCTGTGACAAATTGGCAAGTGCCTCTGCATTTGCCGCCTGAAATAAATCTTTGTTTAACATATCTTTCCTCCTGATTATGATAATTTATTGCTTAGTGCGTTACTTGTCGCACTAAAAAAAGCACTACAGAGCTGTTCTGTTAGTGCTTTATAAGCTTTCTCATCCTTTTTATGTTCCAGTTTTTCTTTATCAGCCTGCTCCTTTTCCAGCTTTTCTTTCTCAAGTCCTTCCTTATCAATCATAGATTTTTTACTAACTGCTGCCTGTTGTATAAATTCCGCAGCCATAAGCGAAAGTGACTTCTGTGAGTTCATCTGTGATATAAGTTGTTCATACATCTGCTTGAACTGATTTGCACCTTCCTCGGCTGGTACAAGCTCCTGGGAATCTACTTCATCACAAAAACCATACTTAAGTGCCTCATCAGGACTTAATATAGTCTCATTATCAAGCATTTCAATAAGCTTATCTTCACTCAGATTACACTTTTCAAGGAATATCTGTCTGTTAGCTGCCATCATCTCATCAAGATCATCTGCTGCCTTGCGGAGCTGCGTTGCATTACCACTACAGGTACACCACATATTATGAAGCATTATTGTTGAGCCTCTATGCATTATTATCTTGTCACATCCAAGTGCTATGACATAAGCAACAGAATATGCAAAACAATCAATGTGACATATCTTATTAGCCTGTTTAGCTTTAAGAAGATTGTATATAGCAACTCCCTCTTTAACCTCACCGCCATACGAATTAATATGAAGCTCTATATCGCTTCCGTTTGGTATGGAATCAAGCAGGCTTATAAAATGCTTTGCTGATGTTTCTGATTCATCATACTCCCAAGTCTCCCAGTTAAAAGGACCACGGGCTGTTACATTATCATAAATATATATCTTAGTAGCCCCTAAATCATTCTTTTCCTGTCTAAACATCATTTTTCTCTTGTCCACCATTATCACCTTCTTTCATAATGTCATAATTTTTAGTAATATAATGAGTATCGCCTATCGAACTATCTATTGCTGGTTCATTCAGCTTATGGCGAAGCTCATTAATACTGTAAAGTCCACTTGATATAAGCTTGTCTGACTTTTCAGCATTCTTAAATATGTCTATATAAGATATAGATGATGTATCTATATTAAGACCAGTACCATTAAGTATCTCCTTGCCGGAGCGCTTCCGATTAATCTCCGTCTGTATTATGTCACATAGCGGCTCTATCGTTATAGTTATGAATTCATCCATAAGAGCATCTATATCTGCTATCTCACCAGCGTATAGTGCATATGGGATATTCAATGCTCCTGCGGCTTTTTTCTTTATCTCATCATTAACATCTATGAAATCCTTTAACTCGCTTGTGGATTTCTTAGTTGACTCTTTAGCTCCACCTGATTCATAGGAATAACCATTAAACAATGGAAGTACCGCATTGCGTGAATTATAGAACTTCTTGAAGCGGACATTCATCATCTCATCCATTATCTCTTCATATGTTTTTCCTAACAGCTTTGCATCTCCCAGAATCTTTTGTGCATCAATCGTCAGAATGCCCTTTTCGCCACCGGATTTATAGAATTTTTCATAAGCCGTCTGGACTAAAGTGCCATAGCTGTTTATTATGCCATTAAGAAGTGCCGTCATATTCTCATTATTATTTTTAAAGTATAATACTTCCGACATTCCAAACACCCTATTTACAGAAAAGCTTCCAGTACTGATATTAGAAAATACTTTCTCACGTACAACATCATCAGACATTGTATATCCATCCGCAACAAACAACTGCCCTGCAAGTTCATATACAAGACATTCGTTGTTCTTTAAGAGCTTCGAAACCATCTTTTTTATAAAATATGTTGAGCTTTCATTTCTGTTTGGCGCATAATTCCATAAATAATATTCATCTTTTTTTACATTCTGGCCACGAATTCTTGTCTGGAATTCACATTTTGCAATAGCATTTGCAATCATATTAATGCCAATATTCATATCAAATATACATTCTGATATTGCCTGATACTCAGATGAATCATATACTGCTTCCATTTCCTGCTTAAAAGCAGCTTCCCTGGATTTACCTGTTAACAGATCTGTAAAAAAAGCTCTTATTCCCAATGTTCTCACCTCCCATCGTTATTATTAATATTTTGGTCAATCAATATGTATATACATTCATAGTGTTAAACATTGTCTGATTAATCTCATTCATAGCAATAAGCTCATCCCTGCATATCTCTGCTGCCACCAATGCCTTAAATGCATCTGTTTTACGTGATTTAGGTTCAATCTTTCCATAAGTCATATTACCTGCAGTAGATGTAACTCTCTTAGAATTGTTAATGCACCACCTCATCAGAGGATCATCACCAACAGCAATCCTGTTATTATTAAACAGACTTGTAAGTGTTGGTATAAGCTGCATTTCATCAGATGGTCTTACTATCTTTATTTTTCCATCCTTGTCAGCCAGGAAACCGTATTCAGCTAGTGCCTTAGACATAAGTGTATATCTGTACTTATCAATGCCTATCTTTAAAATGTTAAAGCGTTCACTCATAGAATCAAACCATTGTGCCGGCAAGTCAGGACTAATCTCTGGGCCTTTTACAAATTCACATAATCCCCTGCCTTCCCATTCTTTTAGCGGTGCCTTAATGCGTGGTAAATCTTTACTTGCTTCACATATCCAGGTATGCTGATACACATAATCTATTCCATCCTGAATAACAAGGATTGCCGCAGATACAAAATCCTCTGTGCTGGCATAATCAAGCCCACCCACAGCATTAGTTCCATGCTCGAATTCAGGAATAATAATATTGGTTGCTTTTATGTTCTTCCAATCAGTAACAACATCCTCCTTGATAGCTCCACTCGTACAGTTACACCTTTTAGTTGCAAAAGAGGCATTACCAAGCGGATCTATAACATAATCATCATATTCCAGCTTCATCTCTTCCTGAAGATTAGCAAAATATGGATATGACGGATTAGCCATTGGCCAGTTATCCGGATTCTTAATATCTTCCTTGTCCTTTATCCGACATATGAATGGAATCATACCATTGTCAGGCAATTCACCACTTAATATCCTGCGTGACTTATCAAGCATAGTATCAAGAGGTCCATCCCTCACATCTCCATCCGTAGTAACTATTGTTCTTCTTGGAAGTGGTACTTTTCCCAATCCGGTAACAGCTACATCAACCAATTTCATATTCTCGTAAGCATGATATTCATCAAAATCAACTTTACCAGGTCGGAAACCATCTTTTGTCTTTGGATTAGATGTATTAAAGGCAAGTTCTGAACCAGTTTTAAGATTTGTTATTACTTCCTTCGTCCACCTGAAGTACTTTTTCATAAAGCTTTTATTTTCCTCAAGCACATTATATACATCATTAAATGATGTTTTTGCCTGCTGTTCCGACATAGCAAATATATCAATGTTATAGTGCTTGATACCATTCACAGGCGTTAACAGGCAGAAATCTTCAAAGCCTAAATATCCATTTTTTCCGGCACCACGCCCCACATATATAAATAGTACCGGAAATCGAAGTTGTCCATTTTTCTTGTACACACAATTATGCAGTGCAAAACAAAATACTTCCCAGTCGAGAAAATCGAATGGAAAGTATTTCTGGAAAGCTAAATATTTATCTAATTGTTCTGAATCAACAACAAGTTCCTCTGTCTCAAATATTTTTTCAATAAGGTTACACAACTGATACTGTTCTTCGCACATTCTGTATGGAGCTTTTCTTACAAGATTAATATACTTCTGTATCCTATAATCCGGTATCATTTTTATCCTCACATTCAGATATATTATCTTCTGCAGATATATTAAGCTGAGAAAGTATCTTAAGCATAGCTCCACTAATTTTAGCTATTTCAGAAATTGCAGGATTAGCTTTGTGTACTTCATAACCTTTAACATTAAGTTCTGTTATAGTTACACCATTTTCCTTAACATCTTTAATAAGTCTGGCTTTGATATCATACAGTTCACAATAATCATCAACCAACTTTTCAAAATGATATTCTTTTGCGTTTTTACGTTCAAGCTGTTCAAGTAATGAACATCTGATGCGTTGTGATACCGTTGCCATAAATCCTCCTATCTGAATTCTTGAAAGTTAAAATTGAAACAGCAATTTTGTGTCTGTATGCATATATATTATAAATATGTTACGCATACCCTAAAAAACAATAAAATCATTTTTACATAATGTGTGAAGTAAATCTGTCTTGTCGAGTTTTGCACCGGTATTTGTTAGAACTAAAAATTTTTGCATTTTTTTACCCGGGGGGTATTCTAATCCCACCGCTCTTCTGTCAATGGTGGCTGATAATTCTTTTGTCTATATCCATGCCTTTTTTCGTGGCATTCGTGACACAGACTTATAAGGTTACGTTGTTCGCAGCCTTTATCGTCTATATACATAGCTTCAAGAGCTAACTCAGGATGATGCTTTACATAGTTAATATGATGTACTGTTGTCGCCTTGGTATATCTTCCAGCAGCTCTACAGTCAACACATTCATTGTGATCACGCTTAAGTATTTCTTTCCGGACTCTTAACCATTTACTCCATATATAAAAGCGATGCACATCATTCTTCTTTATGCACTCTTTTACATAATCAATATCATCCTGTATCATATTGCCCTCACTATGCCTCACGTATATGTCATAGGTCAAAACTTTTATCCAAAAAAAGGAGTGCTTGTTATTCGCACTCCTCTCTTAAAAAAAGGGATTGGATTGTCTCAATGCAGTTTCGACGATACTAATATAACACATTATAATGCCTACTGGTGTCCACTAATGCCCACTCTTTTATTTTTTTAGCACAATTGAGTTTACCGCCTGTCTATAACGCTTATCTAAGCCACTTCGAGAATAGCCAAGATTTCTCTGAATTTCCGTCATTTTCCTTAATTCTATATGCCTTTGAAATAATATTAGTTTATCTGTTTCATTTGGAGCTGTATTAATAACATCTATAATCTCTCTTGCTTTTTTTGCTGCTACAGCTCTTTTAATTTCCAAATTCTTCAAAAATTTTTCTGTCTCACAGTCTATTTTGATTACTCTATTAGTTAAATCTGTTTGATTATGTGTTTTGGGCATACCTGACAATGAGCTACCACCTGTTAATCCATAAAGAGAATTAATATAGTCGATTTCACTTTGATAATTTTTTATTGTAAGAATATATTTTTCATATGTACACAAATACCTCTTTTTCTGTTCATAACTCATTATCTTACCTCCAAAAAAATATACATAATCCCTAAAAGTGTATAATTTTTTATACCTGTTTTAAGCATTGCCTTATCACTTGTTTTATCTGTATATTAAGTATATATTACTTACAAGCTAAATACAAAAAGTATACCGTAAGTTAATTTATCGTATTTTTATTGTGGATAACTCCTATCTCAACAAAAAAAGCTAACCGACTGAAACATTACAATCAATTAGCTTTATCTTTATCCAATATTTAATTTTCTCTTTACATTTGGCCCTATGTACATAATTTTACGATCGTGCTCTGCATCTTCTTTTCCCCATTGCACATACCTAAGCGTAACCTCTGGCGAATCGTGATTATACATTTTCATTAATGTCAAAATATTTCCGCCCGACTTTATGTACTGATATCCATATGTTTTTCTTAAGGAATGTAATCCAAACGTGTAAGGTATACCAATGGCCTCCGCCGCTTTATGTATTATCTTATATCCAGACTGACGATTAAGCGGATATATATATGCTTTGTCATTGAAGTATTTCATTTGTCCTCGAAATAGATAATCATATGCATTAAGGTTATATTTACTAATATAATCTAAAATATCTTGATGTAACTGCTTATTCATCTTGTAGTTCTGCATTTTACCTGTCTTGTTTTCTTTTATCTGCACATATCCTTTAATTACATCTGCAACTCTTAACTGCAATAGATCTTCTGCTCTAAAAGCTGTATTAAGCCCAATATGAACAAGCATATAATCTCTATCAGCTTGATACTTTTTAATATCAGATTTCGCTTGTAATTGTCTTTTAATAAAATAATTATATAGTGCATCTATTTCTCTCTTATCCTTAATCGGCTGTGTTTCGTGTTGTCCTGCAAAATATTTAATTCTTCGCATAAGTAACGACCTCCCAAAAATTTTAGGTCAAAACTGCTTTATTTTCTAATCATTACCTCTTTTTCTTTTATATTTACAATACTTCCAAACACAGTTAACCTCATAGCTGTTTTTCTTGTATCTTTCATTGTTGCAAGTTTCACCATTGCTATTATAATATAGGCATTCTTTACAGTAGCCTTTATGTGTTGGAAATAATATAATATCTGCCATTATTCTTTTACTTTTCATCACTTAATACTACATTGCTATCACAGTAATCAATATCTGTTTTTACACTTCCTTTATCACATTTGTGTATCAAAAAATAATTGACTTCCTTTTTGGTGTATTTTTATGTGAGGATAATCATCACATCTCAAGTCGCAATCTGTAACAAAGTTGCAGTTGATGCATGATATAAAGCCACATTCCATACTTCCGTTGTTTTCTTTTCTTACTCTATTTTTTGTAAGTTCTCCGTTGCGCTTGATTTTATAAACATCACTATATTGCATTAATGCAAAGTATTCTAACGGATAACCACATATAGGACATTTATTCAATATCTTTGCCATATTTCTACCTTTCTAAATCACAATCTTTCATTTACGCTTCCTCCAGTTCTCCAAAATATTTTTCATATACTTTTAAATCATAATGCATAAGATATTCCTTAGCTTCTTTCTCAGACAATGCGACTGCGCATTTTTGATAATCTGTTTCATATGTCAAAAGCCAATGATTTTTTAAACTTTTGAATATCTTTACATTTTTCCCACTATATCTGAGAACCATATCAAGTACTGTTCTGGTATATTTATATTCACATTTTTTTGATACCAACTCCATTTTGGTAGTATCATATTTAAGGCTGTTAATTACAAATAACATTTTTATTGTTTCCTCGCTTCAAAATTTTCCATATCGCTTATCGTGCTGCTTCCATTCACAATCCCACGAAATTCAACGGCTTCTTCTGAGAGATTGACAAAATATCTTTTTCCCTTATATTCCACAATATCTCTGAAATAGTTGATATCCATTTCTGGTCGTGAAGCATATGCGAGCACATTAATTTCACTTTAATAACATCTATATCATTGCATTTTTTATACACAATATTGTGTATTTTCCTTGACATTTATACACAACATTGTGTATAATATAATCAAGAAAGGAGATAATATGAATCCACGAAAGATTACAATTAAAAAGCTGGAAGCTTCTGGATTTGAATTTAAACGTCACGGTGCTAGACACGATTTATATTTTAATCCAAAAACAAAGCAAACAATTCCAGTTAAACGACACGACTTTGATGAAAATGATATGAGATACATCTTCAAAGAAGCCAAAATTAAAATTTAATTGAGGTGTGGGCAAAAGCCCCACCTCCACATTAAGGAGGTATATATATGTTATATAACTATACAGCTGTTATTACAGAAAATAACGGCACTTATTATGCTAAAGTTCCCGATGTAGATGGCTGCATAACAACTGGCAGCTCTCTGAGTGAAGCTATAGAACTAATAACTGATGCTCTTAATCTTTCGCTTGTTGTTCTTGAAGATGAGGGCGTTAAACCTAAAGAACCTACCATACAATCTGATTTACCACACCAGCCAGAAGATATATTAACTATTATCCAAGCTGATACACTGAAATATCGCAGTCTTACAGATACCAAATCTGTTCGCAAGAATGTTTCCTTACCTGCCTGGATGATAAATCTTGGGGATAAGCGTGGTATTAATTACTCTAAACTCTTACAGGAAGCTTTATTATCCATCCTTTAATTCTTTAGTGGATTCATTTATTACCCGGGAATATTCCCGGGTATTTTATTTATGTGTGATATTATTTGCAATTTATGTAGATAGTTTTGGAGTAATTAATGTATTTTTCTTTTCTCAACAGCTGAGAGTAAATCTCCAAGCATGTCCGCATCCATATCAAGCATTAACATTTTCAGTGTTAATAAATATCTTAATACAGCCTTTCACTCTCTGTAATGAACATTATCTGTCGTATTAAGCTTTTCTGCCTTAGTAACCTGATGCGCGTATTTTTTAATATACTTGTTAATATTCTTAATCTCTTTGTTCACATCTACTCCTTTGCATTACTAAGCAGTGAATTATAAAAATTTTCCTCTTTTTTTTCACGCTGTGGAAAATTGTTAAATTTATTACGCGCGTGCGCGCTATATATACTTTTATTTACTTTACTTTTATTTGTTGCATTATTGTCAACAATAACTTCCGTTTCTGTAACATTAACCTTTGTTTCTGCAACATTTACTGTATTTAAGGGTGATTTTAATAAAAGGTACTGGTCCTCTATGAAAATTTTTGTACGACGTTTCAAAGCCTCTTTATACCTTTCCTGGATGCCTTTCGATGTTAAAATGCTGAATCTCTCGTACATTTCCTGTGAGAATATACCCCTTTTTAGAGCCGTCCTAATAACAGCTCTAATTTTATTAATTTTAATGTTGATGTCTCCATCTAAAATTATTTTACTTGCGAACAGAATTTCTGTATCTCTGTCCCATTTTATATAATAACCTTCCTCGCCATATATTGTCTGCAAAAGACGGATTATTATCCCAAAACCAGTAATGCCGTGCTCTGCTTCGAGCAGCTGGAACTTTTGGTCAAGATTACAGTCAAGCGGAAAATAATCTAAATTTTGCTTAACTGGTCTAGCCATAGCAGTTCCTCACTATTTCTTTAAATACTTTGCCATTATATCCCTTTTTGATTTAGGTTCAGCTCTTGGCTTGGTTGCTGTTTCCCAAAAGTCTAAATCATTTTTAAGCTCTGTTTTATCCCTTTTAGAATTAGCGATTACAATATCTTTATTGTGCACTATTAAAGAATGTATGCTATCTAATCTCTCTGCCGGATAAGGCAAACCTGCAAGAAAAATAATGCAATTTCCATCAGTGTATGCTCTGTATTCATCAAGTGGAACATTAACTGCTTTATGCAGTTCATTTAATTCTGTAGAACCCAAACTCTCATCAGCGGCTAATGCTATATATTTAACACTTGTAGCTTCTATAGGTGCATATATATTATTTTTAATGGACTGTATAAGCTGTGCAATATCGGTCTTTTCTGTACTTATAATACAACTAACTCCTGTTGTCAAGAGTGTTTCTTTAATCTCTGCATCATCAATATTTCCTTTATCAGAAATATAATTCTGTGGAATAGCTATGTAACTACAGAATAACTCAACAAAATTTTCATTTATCTTAAACTTATCTTCCCTGGAATTATCTAATATAAAAAGTGATGCCATTTTATCTAAGTTAATAAGTTCTTTAAAACATTCATACGCATTGAATTGTGTTTTAACTGACTCTTCTGCCTGAGGTAATATCGTAACCGCTCCTACCTGCCGACCTTCTCCAGTAAGCAAATCTATAAGCATAGGTCCTGAACCACTTCCTGTTCCTCCTCCGGAAGAAAAAAGCACAAACAATATATCACTGTCAACAACCTTATCTATCATTGCAGCTATATTATCATAATCCTCAATTACAAGTTGTTTTGCCTTGTCTCTGTTCTTATTAGCCCCATCACCATTCGTGATATGATACACATACTTAGAGTTTTTAAGTGTATCTAAATCTTCCTGCGATGTGTTGATATACAATACTGGATAACCTCTTTTTTCAAATTGTTGTCCAATATTACCGCCAGCCTGTCCAACTGCAATAAATCCAATCTTATTCTTCATCTGCATATTCTCCTATCTTTTTAATGCCAATCTTACTAATGCTATAAGTGTTAGCGTGTCCGTCTTTAAGACCATATCGCACTAAACCAGCTTCTAAAAGTTTCTGTATACTTTTATAAATTGTATTAACTCTATAATCAGCAAGACCATCCGTAGATATAAGCTCCTGCAATGTCATCGCTGTAGCATTATTAAAAGCTTTATTTTCCCTAAGCATAAGTAAAATTAATAATTCTTTTTTATCCATATTTTTCCCTTTTTACCAATTCTGATTTTTTCTTATCAATTTGGAATTATTTTTATCAATTCTGATTTTTTCTTATCAATTTGGAGTTATTCTGATTTTTTTGGATTTAGTTTTACCAATTCTGATTTATTTTTCCTAACTACAAGATAAAAAATCAAATCTTATGGAATATCACCAATGCCTTTAACGTGTATATTATTCCATAAAATAGCTCCACCACAATCTCCACAATGTTTAAGATTCCATACTCTTTGCACTTGTGAACCGCAATAAGGGCAGTTCGCATATATAACTCCATGCTGATCATTGTAATATGGCTCAAGCACTTTAATATATGTTATTCCATCAATTACTCTTGCCTTTTCATTACTTGCCGCAAACTCCATATGCACTCCTTAACTATAAAATTAAGAACTGCATTGAAAAATCCCTTAAATCCTCCGGCCACTGTCATACTATTGCTGACGTCTTATGTCTTGACAGCTTCTTAGCTCGTTTCTTTGCTTCATCTTCAAGCAGTGCCTCACGCATACAATGGTAACTGCAATAATACATTATTTTGCTACCTTTAGTAATTCGCTTGTAGACATAATCTTCCATCGAGAATTTTAATGTTTCTATGGACCTGCCACACATTTTACAGTTGTATACCGTTTTATTTCTGTCGCTTTTATTGCTGTTTTTCATTTAGCACCTCCCTAAATTTCGGTTACTTTGTCAAGTCCATCCACCGCATAGCATCCAGAAAAGTCTTCAAGCCATACCACTAATGTTCCACCAATTCTCTGAGGATTCGCTCTGACTGTAAAAACCTTGTTTTTATTTTTCTCTCCGACACAGTATTTGTCATTCATCTTCACTTTGTCCCCTTTTTTCAGCATATATCTTTACCTCGCTTTTTATTTGTTTTCCCATATTTCTTATAAGCAATTACAAGCTGCCTGTTCAACTGTTTTATTTCCATTGGGTTCTTTGCGTACTTCAGACGTCTCTTTATTTCCACTGGTGCTGGCGGTCTAAGTTCATTCGTTCTCTCAAATTCCTCACACAGATCTGCTAATCCTAGAATAGGCTCTCGTAATGAATTCCATAAATCCACTAATTCTGGATGTTCTTCTAATAAGCGATTAACTTCTTCTTTGTCTGATATTTCGTCACAATTCTTGCCGCATTCCCAATCTTCCGATTCATTGTCAAACCAGTCAAATGTACAGCCTTTTCTTCCGTCCACGTCTATTGTTCTGTAGAAGTAGCAGCCTTCACAGCCTCCTTGTGCTTCGTACTCTTGTAATGTCATTCTTTGTCGTCCTCCTGCTCTGTTGAAAATCTTAATATTTCAGCTTACTTAATTTTGTAATGTACAATATTTTGTTACCACTTTATACATGATACAAAAGTATTGTTATACTGAGCCAAAAGGATAGATTTTTGTTTTTCCTCCGTATCCCAACTTGGGGGTACATATATTTTACCATTCTCTACATATTCTCCATTTTTGTTGCATTGAACATATATATGAGCAAAATATTTATCTGTAAGAATCAGCTCTACATACAACTCGCCATCTATTATTTCGTATCCAGCTGCATATCCTCTGCCTTTTAACGGATATCCTCTGTCTTTTAGAAATCTGTCTTCCAAAAGAATATCCTTGATTTCGCAGGCGCAATCATATTCTGGATTCACATAATTCTCGAAGTAACTTGTTTCCCATTTCCCGGTGTTTTCATAAAAATATGTATATTCCATTCCGTGGCTCCATTTAAACCATGTTACATGTTTAAGAATTTTTAACCCTTCTTTTGTTATAAAATTATCACCCAATTTGCAAGGAATCGGTATAATCATATTCACGCCTCCAGTGAATTTCAGTTTGTCCTCTTTTCAGAATACCTTTCTAAACAATCTTTCAAGGCATAAATAATTGTGTAATCAAGAATATTTATGTCTTTAGGTTTATTTGCTTTTCTGTATTCCAATTTAAAAATTTCACTCTGTAATGCGCTTTGTAATTTTATTGGTTCAAGCGGATTGCTCATATCGTCAATCCATTGCGTTTCATACTTTTCTTGCATTTCTAATGCTTTCACGACTATGTCCGTCAATTCTTGCATTTCTTCTTCATCAAGCCATCGGTCATCCAAATTCCATCGAGGAAAGTTTTTTATTTTTTCGATTGCTTCCTGCTTATCCATATTTCTACCTCGCTAAATCCTAATTCTCATAGTTGATTATCTCGCAATTTCTTTATTTCCATTTCCAATTGGTCAATTTTTATCATGGCTTGTTTTAATATATCAGCATTAGCATTCATAACTCTTGCAACTGTTGCAATGTCATCACCATTAACTACCCACGAAAAATGACCTGTTACTTTAAACGGTTCTTTTACATTTTTCCCATTCACTAACATCTGTCTTACCTCACTTAATTCTTAATTTTTACACGCGTCTATAATCTTTCCCTCCGCCGTCCCGATTCTTCCTAACCAGTAGGCATATAGTTCTATATCATCCAGCCTTCCGTCTGTCTCGAGGTACTTAATAAAATCTCTATAGCCTCCTCTATACAACATACTTTTTATGGTTATGCTCAAGTTCCTTTGCATCTATATTGAGATATATCTGTGTTGTCTTAATATCTTCATGTCCTAACATCTTAGATACCTGTTCAATAGGCATACCACGCCTTAATGCCATAGTTGCACAAGTCTTTCTGAACTTGTGCGGGTTAGCTCTGATGCCGAGCTTCTTCCCAATATGTCTGGTTATATGTTCGACTGCACCCTTACCTAAGTGCTCATTAGGAGCGACCAAAGTTTTATCGCGCCACCACATTAATTTATAGCCGAGTCTATTATTAAAGTATCCGCCTGCGAATAAATACGGGTTAGCGTCCTCTCTAAGTTTCAGATAATTAGCAATAGCAATCTGAGCTTTAGCGTTAATATATACTGTTCTATCCTTGTTACCCTTACCATGCACAAGTATCCTACCATCATCTATTTCACACAGCTTAATATTTACAAGCTCTGATACTCTACAACCGGTTGAGAACAGAACCTCTATCATGCATTTAATACGTTCATCCGGAGCTGTTTCTCTTAGAAGTTCGATTTCCATTTCCGAAAACGTCTCAACTTCTTTCTTTGGGCATTTAATCTTATCCACTTTAAGCGTGGGGTTTTTCATTACAGCTTCCTCTGCCATTAAGTAATTGAAGAATGATCTAAGATAGCGCAGTTCATTATCCGCCGTGGTATTAGTCACACCATCTATCCTCATACGCTTGGCAAGATAAAGCCTTATATCATCAGATGTAATATCATCTACTGTCTTGCCTATCTTTGCCAATATCTTAGGAACTTCATCGCCGTACAGTTTAACAGTCCTCTCTGAACAACCTTTGACCATTTTTGAAATCAGGAATTTTTTGACAAGCATCTCATTTATGTCTTCCTGAAGAAGTGCGACTTCCGTGCATCTATCAGTAATCTCATAGTTAGCCAGAATGATGTATAAGCTATCTTTAACTTTATCCAAGTCACATCCTGCGCTTACACACGCCATGCACAGTCTGTTAAATAAATCATCTCTCGCACTCATATTATCACCCCCAATTTGAGGCAATATTAAACTGCCTTAGCTGCTCTTCTCTCGATAATTTTGTATATATCGATGTGGTATCAATACTTGAATGCCCCATCAAATCTGCCAATAAGGATATATCCTTGTTGTGTTTTAAAAACTGTATGGCAAATAAATGTCTAAATGAATGAGGGTGTAGCACTTCTCTTCTGATTCCTGCTTTAGTGCCCCAGTTAATAATTAACTGTGCTACTCCCCTTGCTGTTAGATTTTTTCCATATCTATTTACAAACAGCAATTCTGATTGAGGGGAGTCTTCAAAGAAATCCCTACTCTCTTCTATCAATGATTGAGGTATGTATATTCTTCTTACTTTGCCCTTTGTCCACAATTCAGCATATCCATCATCCAAAGCTTTTCGCGGAAGCCTTATAAACTCACTTACCCTTGCTCCTGTTTGCGCAAGAAACCTTATCATGTAATAGCCTCTTATATTTCCGTTATCAGCCAACCAGTTAATCAACTGATTATACTCATCTAATGTAATTACATTTTCAACTGAGCTTTGTCTTTGAATTTTAATATTTTTAACCTTGCATTTAGGTTCATCAACAAAATCACAAAATGCGTTCATTGCACACAGCCTGGAATACACTGTCTTGGCTGCATATTTTTGCATGAGCAATGATTTAAATTTAACCATATTCTCTTTACTGAGGTTGTCATTGATGTTGAAATACAGTTTGACGGCATTCATATATGAATCTATGGTGTTCTCTGAGTGTTCTTCTTCAAGAAGATAACGCTTAAATTCTTCTATCATTTTTTCGTACTTCATAGAATTACCCCCATATCCATTGGAGTTCTTAACATTCTGCTTCTGTCATAACCTTTAATATATGGCTCTGCCAAGGTGTTCCCCTGCACTACTATTGCATCGATTCCAAGCAGGCTTAACTGCACATATGCCATGTACACTCCGCGCCAGTCCAAATCCTGCCCTACAACCTTCATGCACCGCTGATAGTTTAAGCCTCGCTCCTTTAATACCTTAGCTGCTGCTATAATCATTCCACCACCGCCAATACTAGGTTCGTTAATATGAAACGGATTATCTTCTGATATATCTTCCGGAAGCGTGCAGGCTGCACACGCGTATGATAGATGAAATGGTGTGAAGAACTGGCCAAGATTCTTGTTACCAGCTGCCGACTCCATATATATGTCCCCTAACATATCACACATGTCTTCTTCAAAGGCATTTGTGAGCATGCCCGCAAGCTCTACAAGCTTGTGTCTTTCATCCGGCTCATATTTATTCATCGTTTGTATATAATCTTCTTCTCTCTGCTGCCATATCTTATCGTGGAAAAGGCAACAGGAGTTCTGAATACTTAATGCCATACACTTAACCCAGTCATCGAATATTGCGAATGGGGAGTATCTTCCTGACATCTTTGCAATCTCTTTGGCAATTTCTTTCTGTCTTTCTTTCATCGTATATTCAGGAGTAAGGAGCTCCTTGTCGCTGGCCAGCTAACCTCCTACTCCTTTCGTTTTATTTGTTCGCTGCTCTCTGTTCAAACATATGTCGCGCATATACTCCAGCTGCTCTTTTAAGGTTTTCCATTCTTTTCGCTCGTTCCTCATCTGTTAGGATTGGAGACATAACTCTTACTACAATGCCATTAGGATATACTTTTTCGAATTTCAGTTCATATTTATCATCCATAATGTTATACCTCGCTATTCTTTTGCTATATATATTAGTTTCAAGATTGTACTTATTACCAACATTTTTATCTTTTTTGCTACTTGTAATAGTGTAAATATCTACATCAGTTTTTATGCTGTCTTAATATTCTTTACACTTCTAAGACATGTAATATATCCCTTAACTTGATTCTTTTCATCTCTTGTAAGTGATTTAAGAAGTTCTATAAATTCTATTGCTTCTCTTGTTTCTGTCTGTAATTTCTGTGTTTCTACTTCTGACATAGGCTTGACCTCCTTTCTTTGTTGACATTAACCTTGTCTTTGACAAAAGTATACTTGACAATGAAAAGTTTGTCAATATCTTTTTATGTTTTTTCTTGACTATGAAAAGTTCGTGTGCTATTTTATAAGTACAGGAGGTATAAAAATGAACGAACGCTTAAAAGAATTGCGGAAATACCTTAATTTAAGTCAAAAGGTATTTGCTGGAAAGTTAGGCATAACCGATAGCGGATTATCTAACTTGGAAAGTGGAAAACGGAATCTTACCGAACAGATGATTATTTCTATATGTAGAGAATTTAATGTTAATCGTGCATGGCTTGTTGAAGGTGTTGGTGATATGTTTACTAATCTTCCGGAAACGATACTCGAT
>CEAM01013775.1_pt1 | contig 25098 bp, 53 predicted proteins | sample 557421 | NCBI WGS metagenome assembly CEAM01 (sample SAMEA3182048, study PRJEB8094) | gut metagenome | biome: human; feature: gut; material: Stool; isolation source: human stools | place: Canada | collected 2012-01-24 | reverse complement strand
GTATTAAAGCTATCATTAAGTTCCTGATTCCCCTTAGTTAACCACGTGTCCATATATGTAATTCCCGCATAGCAGAGTAGAATCCCCAATGCGTAGAATGCTATCCTTTTTAAGTTTAATTCTTTTAGCCTTGACATATGTTACTCCTCATTACTTTCCCCAAAGCGAGAAAATGTTCTATGTACATAAAGTATCCACATAAATGGTTTTAGTTTCCCTGCTTGCATTGATAACGCTGCCGCATTATTTAACTCCATAATTTTTCCGAAACCATATGAATTTGGTAACTTATGTCTTTCAAAATTATAATTATCAATAAAACAACTTCGTTCATGTATAACTCCTTTCGAATCTATCATGACGCTTATATTTCCAGAATAAGTGCCGGCCAGTAAAAATGAAGAATTATCAAATATTTCATTTGTTTTTGAATCTGATCTAATATCTACTGTAAAATCAACATATTGATCTCGAATCCCACTTGCACGTACTCTACTAATTGCATCTCCCAGTGCATTAGTATAATTAATCGAATGCATAATAGTATCAGCAAAAGGAGATTTTTGATTAATTACATAAGTCCTACCTTCAATTAAAGTCATTTGATTTCCATACTTTTGTTGAATTTCATAATCACTCATTGCAGACATTTCCAAAGCAATTCCAGCACCTCCCGGATAAGCATTCGCTAAATTCATAAAATAATCTTTTTCTTTTATCACTCCTTTTTCTATTGCATCTTCTATTTCCTCTTTAGAATATGCTCCGTTTCCAGGGTACTGCTCACGCTCCTTCTCTTTTTGCTCCCATAATTCTTCTTCAGAGCGCTCTAATTGTGTAAGCAAATACTCATTCCACTTCGTTCCCATCTGGGAGATGTAGGCACCTGTGTGTCCGCTCCCTCCTGTCATCTTGGACAGGATTCCTCCAAAGGCGGCAGAGATATCCTGTTTCCGTTTTTCTTTGTCTGTGATGGTTTTGGTTCACTATTTATAAATTATATTAAAACCCTTTTTTGTATATCCAATCTTCTTTAATTAAAGAAAACCGACATTTATTCTGATTTTTCCATACAGTAATTCCTAATATAAATTCTCCCTTACTATAAACAATTGAATTAAACTCTCCAGATTTATCGTGTTCTGTATATCTTTCATTAATTTCCCATCCTTGACGCATTAATTCATTACTATATTCGTTCATTATAGTATTATCCAAAACCATATTATATGTTCTCATACCAGTAATATAATAGACCAGCCATCTTTTATGTACTCCATAATCGTCTTTAATAGGCGGTATGGGGTTGGGGAGTTGCTGATACATTTCCACCATCTGATCTCTCATCTGTATCCTGTAATCATAAGTCGCGTGCCAAAGCCATCCAAAATACAGGACAAACAACAAAATGGCTGTAACCGCTACTATACCAATAAAATCATAGTAGCTTAAATTCTTCCAATCTATTTTCTTCATGGCGACACCTCTCATAAATCATTTACATTGCAAATATATTTATTTTGCATCAGTATATGTCATAGAAGCAGAGACCCCATTAATTGCGCCCAGTTCTCTGGTACCATATTTCGGATTTATTGAAATCGTAGCCCCCATACAATCCCATACCAAATCCAAAACTACCTCTCGATATTACCTCACAAAATTTATCTTCACCCCACCCCATTCACTTGTATCTACACTCAATTTTTCGGTTGCTATCGTCCCGCCAAGACCACTTACGATTCCACCGCCTCTGACAAAATAAATGTTATCCATCCTATCCATAATGAGTCCTCCCGACAGCCCAAGTCCAATACCAATAGAACCATTTAGTATTACATAGTCCTCATCACCAAAATGATATCCAGCCATAGTTACTTTTTTTCGTATTTCTCCGCCAGTATGCTGTTATTCTCTTTTCCGACTTTTTCTGGCTTTTCCGTTTTTTATATAGTTCGTTTTCTTTGTGTCCCGCTATGTCTCCTATAAAGCGGTATCCTACTTGGGAGAGGATGTTCACGTATTCCTGTTTCTCTTCTATTTTCTTTTTGTCGAAGATTCTACTGTTTTGGATGAACCGTTATAGAATATTTTAGAGGCTTCCCACTGTCTATTCTATAATTTTCCAAATCCTGAATACTAAAATATAATCCCAGTTCATATTTCCCTTTTCTGAAATCAAATGATTCCCCTATCTTTCTATTGTTCGAGTGATCAATATTTTCTGATTTTCCCGTAAATTTCCATCCGGTGTCCACTAAGTTTTTCTTATAATAATTAACAATTTCATCCCTCGACGCATACACTTCAAAATTTTTTGTTAGTATGTATACATCCGGACTTCTATATGAAAATATAAGATTATTCCCTATGGTTTTTGCCTCTTCCTTATATACACCAATGGCAGAAACACTATTTCTAATTTCTTTTTCAGGTTGCAACGACTCGAAATGGTTAGCAATAAAAAGCACTATAGCAATAATACCCACAAAAACTATAGATTTCGCTTTTTTTATCTTATCAAATATAATCCTCACTAAGCGACTCTCCCTTCTATTCAGTTACATAAACCGCTTGCCATTAGGATTAACTTCTTTTATTTCGTGTTTCTTGCACAAAAGATTAGCAATGACATTCTCACTTATTGTTTTATCAACTCCAACACCTATCTGTGACGTATCCCCCCATATTTTAATCCCCAGACTGTTCCAAATTGTTTATTAATTGGTGTAAAACCACCTACCCCAAATCCAATATAAACATCCCCCCAATACTTCTACTGGAAAAGATATCTTCTCTATTATCAGGTCTTTTCAAATTAAAATTCTGATCAAACGACACAAGCCGCAATCCAGCCACTTCTGCTCCAATCGGTAGAATTCCTTTTGATGTATTTCCACCAAAAGAATTGTATGATTTCCCTGTTTTAAAGTCATAGAGATATCCGCCTTCTCAGTTACCTATTCCTCCTTGTATAAGATATGCATCAAACCCATGTTCTTTAATAGGAGATACTCTCACAAGTCTAAATTCATATATTCCTGTCCCTTTTATGCTGCTTTGTTTATTTGTTACCATTCTCTTATAATCATCCATCAGTTGATCAACGCTATCCGATGCATATTTATTTTTGAGTGATAACGCTGTTCCGGTCAATGCATAATGGTTCCCTATCTCCAATTGGCTATCGGAAGCAGCTCCGTCAGGATCCCACTTACTTCCATTCTTGATGATGTTATCCTGTATCTGTTTTGCCTGTTCTTCTGTAATTGGTGTCCCATCCGGATTCTTTAAATCTTTAACTAATAGTTTCTTGAATTCCGGCAGCTCAAATCCTAAATAGTTCCACTTTGTTCCCATCTGTGCCATATAGGCCCCTGTCATGCTTCTTACAACGGCTCCCCAAGGGGGAGGTTTGTAGGGTGTTAGTAGTGGTGAGTTTGTTCTTTTCTGCCGGTGCTTTACTGTTTATAATGGCTCCTTTAAAGCGAGTGTTGCTTTTTTATCTATAATAAAATACTATAACGAAGAAATTATTTTAATTACATGTACAAGAATTGGCCAACACCACCATAGTATCCCTACCCCAATTATAACTGGACACATATAAGAAATTATCCATTTCCCCGTCATATTTTCTATCCAATTATTACTTTTTTTATACGGTAGAATAAGAAAAACATATTTATAATATCGAATCATAATATTCATTAACCAAAAAGAAAAAATTCCTATTAGGGTTCCAAACTCTTTATCATAGTAAACTCCTACTTTTTCTGAAATATTCGTTGTTCCAATTACAGTAGACAAAAAAAGTATACTTACCCATAACAATCCAATTATGATTATCACAATATATTCAACAGGATATTTTATCCTACCATGAAAAACATCATAACAGACGAATGTACAAACAGAAAGAAATGCCAATAACGTTGCTGTTAATCCTACAAAGAAAAATTTATCTATTATATCCATTGCCTCCTCCTATTAATCCTCTACAACAAAATATTGTTTAAGCCTTGCTCTAAATTCATCTTTATCATTTTTACTAATATCATTTGATAAATCATAGATATAATCCACATATACTTTTTTCTTTGATAAGAATCATATAAAGAGTTCCCCAACCGTTCACCTAAATAACCAGTAAATACAATACTTGCGCCTCCTATAAGTTGAGGACCTGGATATGGCAGGACTCCAGCCCCTACATTTAGAATCCCACTAGAAATCAGGAATGCCCCCAATGTAGTTCCTCCCATACTACCAGCCATTCCGCTAAATTCCTTACCACGATCATCCGTTGTTAAAAATTTTCCTACATCTAACATCTTGCCGGCAGTTCCTGCCCAACCGGATATACCAGGCAAATGAGTTTCCTTAGATACTTCTCCAATAAAGTCTAATCCATATCCGCCGTATTTAGCCCAATCGCTTTGGAATGGGGTTTTCCCCTTATTGGTTTCTCTTTGCAGGTCATTTCTCAGCGATTCAAGGTTTTCCTGTACGTTTTTCTTATTGTTCCATTTGGTCGGCAGATTGTATTTCTGTGCCACGCGGTTGAATGATTTTTGATCTATCGCTTTATATTCCTGTGCGCTGACTGTTATCTTTGGTAATGTGTATCCTTTTTCTTCATTCCAGACACCATGTAGTGCTTTTTGCGAAGCAGGATGTTCAGCGGCTTCGCTCATGTTGATGTATTCTGTCAACAGTTTGAGAAGTTCGTCAGGGTTTTTCTTTTCTGTGGACAGTTCTTGTTTGAGTTGTTTGTTCAGGTCTTCTTGTGGTTTTTTTGCCAGTCTGTTCCATCTCGTCCCCATCTGTGCCATATAGGCTCCTCTCACACAGTCTCCTGCCAAACCTCCTGCTAATACATTTCCTCCACTCATGGTTCCTTATTTGTAAATTGTGTTAAAAGCCTTTTTGGTATATCCAGTCTTCTTTAATTAGCTCAAATTCACACGCTTTTTTCCCTTCCCACTGAGTAATCGCAAATGCAAAATCCCCCTTTCTTAAAACTATACATGTGAATTTACCATATTGATTGCTATCAGTATATTTTTTATCAATCTGCCATCCTTGTTCAACCAATTTTTCCCCATACAAATCAAATTCGTTATCCTTTAAATCTCGGTTAAATTTCCTTGTACCAGAAACACAATAAACCAGCCATCTTTTATGTACTCCATAATCGTCTTCAATAGGCGGTATGGGGTTGGGAAGTTGCTGATACATTTCCACCATCTGATCTCTCATCTGTATCCTGTAATCATACGTTGCATACCAAAGCCCTCCGAAATACAGGACAAACAATAAAATAGCTGTAACTGCCACGAAACCAATAAAATCATAGTAACTTAAATTCTTCCAGTCTATTTTCTTCATGGCAACACCTCTCATAAGTCATTTACATTACAAATATATTTTGCATCAGTATATGTCATAGAAGCAGATGCCCCATTAGTTGCGCCCAGTTCTCTATCACCATATTTCTGATTCATCGAAATCGTAGCTGACCCATACAATCCTATACTAAATCCAAAACTACCTCCCGATATTACCTCACGAAACTTATCTTCATCCCAATCACTTGTATCTATGCTAAATTTTCCGGTCGCTACTGTTCCGCCAAGGCCACTTACGATTCCACCGCCTTTGACAAAATAAACGTTGCCTGTCCTATCCATAATGAGCCCACCTGACAGCCCGAGTCCGATGCCAATAGAACCATTCAGTGTCACATAGTCCTCATCTCCAAAATGATATGCGGTAAGTCCCTGTTTTCCCTCCTGCCAGGTATCCTATGGCCGTCCATGCCTTTGATTTTTCTCGGTTCTTTTTTCAGGAGAGCATCCGGTGCTGCTCCTGTCAGTCCTTTTGTCATTCCTGCTTCTTTGGACACTAAGCTTCCCATGATCCATACAGGCGATACGGTTGGTTCCGCTTTTGCTCCATTTCTTTGATTCTTTTTCACCAATTAATATTCCCATCCTTATTAATCAATAAACTAATTCCGCAACAAGCAATTGAAATATAAGCCAATCCTTTTATATCAAAATATATAGCAAAAAAACCAATACCGGCTCCTATTAAAAATATAGTTCCACTAACTCCAAAATATCTTTTAACATTTTTCAAAATATTCACGCCCCATTCCTTTAAAAGATAAGTTATTTTAAGTAGTTAATACTCTTGTATAGATAACTATTTTAATAAGATATGCATCAAATCCCATTATGAATTTTTCTTTGTAAAAGATAAATCGCCCCCGTTATTATCCACATACACAATATATAAGTTATTATTGCCGAAATAACACCGGAACTTCCATAAATATAACTCCCAATGAAGCAAATTATATCGAAAAGCGCAAACAATATATTTCCATCCGAAAGAAAAGGGAATACCGGCAACGTGATAAATAACAAACCACAGAAAAACATTATTGATATCTCTATATACCGAATCCCACCTTTAACAGTAAATAAAAGTGGGAAATCACCACAAAAATAGATAATAAGGGAATAAATAAGGCTTATAGCCAATCCGAGTATAAATGCTGCTTCGTAGGAGAAAAAAGCTATCTGTAAAAACACAGCCATCGATATGCAAAATAAAACAGAGAATATGCTTTCAAAGATCAATATTTTCCATATATTTTTTAAACTTAAACGATACAAACTCATTATTTATACACCTCTGCTACTAAATGATTCGCCTGCTCAAGATTATCCCCTTGTACCTTGGGATCAAATTGATCAAACTTTATATTTTCTCTTCTATAATCATCTATTGGCAATATGTTATACAAACTATTCATAACAAAACTATTACAGTTATTTGTAAACAAGTTATATCTCCAATAAAGATTACCATTATTTATCGGTTCATAATAAGGTTTTTTACCCAAGCTGAATTATTCCTGTAATAATTTATCGTTGAAATTAAATTGTATGTATCACTCCTATTAAAATTCAACTTAAATAGTCTCGCTTGTTTAATATCACTTATTGAGCCATAATATTTCTCTGTAATTGCTCTTTGGGAATATAGGCGCCTGTGTGTCCTACTCCGCTCCCCACATTCCATGGAGAAGGAGTTTTTCTGTGGAGCCTTCTTTCCATCCATAGTGGCCTGCCGCTTCATGGATGATTTGGTTCCCTACTATGTTCATCATGTAGATAAGTTCCTGTTTTTTTCTACTTTTGTTTTGTCGAAGATTTCTTTGCGTTTGCTTAGGCTGTCCTCCGTGTTCCTATTCATTTTCTCTAGGCTTTGTTCCCTGTTTTCTTTATCCGTGATGGTTATGGTTCCTTTGGATATGGCAGCGCTTCCCGTATAGGTAATTCAATTTCCTTTGAATTTTCCTACGCTGATGCCTGCATTTTGGCGTCCTCCTACGCCGAAGGATGCAGTAATTCTTGCGCCTTTGCTCTTGCTCTTTCCTTCTGCTGTTTTCCTGTTTTCAGCAGCAGTAAGGTTGATGTCTTTGCCTGCCTTCCCTTTAATGGTAACTCTAAATAGCCACCATCAATAATAATGCAAACCCCAAACAGTCAATCCACCTTACAATATTAATAAACTTAATGTAATTTCTCAGTTTATTAATTCTTTCTGACTTATTATCACGTGATATTATGAGCTCTTTCTCCTTTTCATAACAATATTTTGATCTACTAAGTGATAAGAAATATATGATACACATAACAAGCAGCATTATTAAGTAATTAATTCTATACCCAATTATAGATATACAAAATAATACAAAAAAGTAAATTAGCCCCCCTACTCCACTAAAATAGTAATAGAATGTTTGAGACACATTTTCTTTTGCTTCTAACTTATTGCTAAACATAAAGATTATACGCTCTATGAATAAAAAAAAGCTAAATATAACCATCCTTACCTCCAACTTCTATCGCTAATCATTTTTTACCTTCCTTTTGTTCTTCCATTTTTGAGCATCTGTTTTTAGTAAATCCTTCATCATGGTTTTAGCGACTTCATTTCCTCCTTCATCAACCGCCATTCCCATAATTATCCCCTGTGCCTTTCAGCAATCTTCCCCGATGTAATTCTTCCGCTCTTCCTGCCATGTTCTCTGCCGGTGCAAAGGGGTATTCTATAGCAGCTGTGGCCATGTTCTCCGCAAGTGTTCCTTTGTCAATGGTATAGTTTGGCATGGATATCCCTTTCATGCACATGTAGTTTTCCCGGTCTTTAATTTCACCGGGATATAGGGCATGTCCATTGGCTACGGTTCCATCTTGTTCTCCAAAGGTATATACCCCTGACGGATGATCGTTTCCTTTGTCAATTCGTTTGAAGGTTACATTTTTATCATAAGGGCGTATTCCCTCCCCGTTGGGATTCAGATGGCTGAATGTTTCTCCGCTCCGGCTGTTTATATCTATAATCCGTCCGGCTCCTGTATCACTGTCTTTTCATCATAGAAATGTCATATATAATAACTAAAAATAATATTAAAATCGCAATTCCTCTTGCTATAAACACTCCTATAGAATTTTTGGCATATGGTTTTTGATCCCAAATTCCAAATGTTTTAAAATATTCCGGATAACAAATTGCTATAACTAATACAATGTATACTATGATATTCAAAATTATGTCTTTTACTGTCATAAACTCAATTTCTCCTTTTATCTATTATCTCGTTAACACGTTTCTTTATATCTTCTTTCTTATTAGTATCTTCTCTTTCATGAAATATTTCTTCATATAATTTACTTAGATTGACTCTTACACCTACTTCTGCTCCTGCACCATAATAAGCTTGTACCCCAAAATCAGCAACACTATCGCCACTATTGGCACCAATATTTATACCTCTTAAAGCACCATATACATTTACATTTCCATCTGAAGTATGATATTTAGGCTCATAAATATATCCTATTTGTCCTCCAACAGCAATTATGCTTGTACTCACATTTGCTACAATTACCGGATGATCTCTACTTGTAGAAAAATCAAGATGTACGTTTGCTTGCGTCCCACTAGATTGTACCGTATAGGCTCCTTCCGCACGGTCTCCTGTCAGGCTCCCGGCATTCCATGGATGGCTGTCTTTTCTGTGGAGCCTTCTTTCCATCCATAGTGGTCTGCCATTTCATGGATGATTTGGTTCCCCACTATGTTCATCATGTGGATGTGTTCCTGTTTTTCTTCTACTTTTGTTGTCAAAGATTTCTTTAAAAGATTTCTTTAAGTTTTTTTAGGCTGTCTTCTATGTTCCTGTTTAGTTTCTCTATGTCCTGTTTCCGGTTTTCTTTGTCTGTTATCGTAATGATTTCTTTGGATACGGCGGATGTCGTGGTTGTTCCTGCTTTGTCTTTCACGGTGGGACCCATGGTTTGAAAAGAGTTCCAAGGCATTTAAGGGGATTCCTGCTCCTGTGTTGTAGGATATTCCGTGTCCCCCTGTTTTATATTCGGCTTTGTTGTCTATGTTTTCCCATGTCAAAATACCGGTGGTGATCCGGTTCTTTTTCTGCCTGGCTGTCTATGACGGCTCCTTTGAAGCGGGATTTATATTAATTACCCAAAAAGCCAGATCATAATAAAAATGAAAACTAACATAGACAGCCCTATAATCATAATTTTTGTATCCTCTTTGTATTTCCAATCCTTATTGCCATATTTAATTCGATGATGCACTGTAATAATCATCGTTATAAAAAATACAGCAGACATAATAATTTGGGCAAAAAGAATATAGTCGTCATTAATTAATTCCCTATCTACCGCAACTATATAAACCATACTAATAATTATAAGTATCGATAATGGTATGTATATATGTGTTGGTGTATGTGTAAGAAAAAACGTTCCTTATCAGATAAATTTTGTTTCAAAATAAATGTCTTAAAAATTCCAATAGATAATATCAGAAGTATCAAATCAAATGGAATGCTACCAATAAAATAATTCATATATTATCACTCCCTGTATTCTATTTCTTCAGTCACTTTCATTGAATCCTTTTCATTTTTCTCCCATTCTCGTTTTTTCTCCTCTACATATATTTGTGTTAATATACTTCCACTCATATATCCCCTTTAAATGCGTTGTATGGGGATTAAATCTTTTGTAGTTTTCCTATATCCCGTAAAGCGGTAATATCTCTTTGAAGTTGGATGCCGCTTTCTTTGTCCTGGCTGTGGTAGGTTCTCTTATCTTGCAGGCTTTCTATATTTAGGTTTCTTCCTGCTTTTATTTCTACTTTCTTTCCACCTGCTTTGCTTCCTTTAATGTCTATATCTTTCCCGCTTTCCATGGTCAGGGTGTCTTTAATATTATTAATCAATGAAATACATAACAGCTAAAATCACAATTATCAATACTATACTTATTATTCCGTTCTCCGTATCATTTTTAAATTTTCGATCTTTAGGCCCATATTTTATACGGTTGTATGCGACTATTATAAATTCGATTAACACTGCCATAATTACAATGATATTTGCTTCTTTAGTGTATTCACCGAAGAAGAAGCCTCTATTCACCCCAATAATATATAACATCGCAATAATATGAATACACACAAGAGGGATGTATAAAAATGGAGAGACATGAAGCACAAAATATTGCTCCTTTTCAGAACAAATAATTTTTTGGATAAAATATATCCTTATAAGAAGAATGCAAATAACAAGATAGACTAAATCATAAAATACGCTATTTACCAAGTAACTCATTTTCCCCCTCCAGTCCCGGAAGTTTTCTCCTCATCAACCGAAAGTGATTGTTGCTGTTCCCATTTATCTTTTTTTATCTTTTTCTATCTTCCCCCATACACTTGCTCCTATAGATATAGTTCCACCAAGCACAGCTCCACCTACAGGTCCCCCTAATGCACTTCCCCACCATGCCCCAATTATCCCCAGTGATATAGGCAATGTATCATATGCATCTGCTCTAAATGCGTTGTATGGAGATTTAAATCTTTCGTGGTTTTCCTGTATCCCGTATAGATAAAACGCACCTGCTACAAAAGGGCTGGCTTTCTTCACAAGGTTTTTCCCGATTGCCTCCGCTTCTTTTCGTGTCAGGTAGGGATATTCGCTTTCTATCCAGTTCGCCGCACTCCAGCTTACTATTCCTTCTGCCGCGATTTCTTTGGATTTATCCAGGGCTGCTTTGTTTAGCACTTCTTTATATCCGTTACGCTTATTTTCACGAATGACATGATTAGACAGATGCTCCATTCTTATCCTTATAATAATTCCCTTACGCTTTCTCTAATGTGGTAAAAGATAGATCAAGAAACCTAAAAACATGAAAAAAATACATCCAACAAGAACCTCTTTCGTTCTTCGTTCCCGCTTTTGAAGAGATCCTTGTATTTCTTTTAATGTTTCATGATCAACACTCTTAATAATGACAATTCTTCTTTCACGATCTAAAAGCCAAAACAGCCCCCCTAATGCCCCTATACTACTCGCACCTAATAAAAACCGAACTGCATTTTCTGGCGGGGAAAAAAAATATATAAATACAGAAAATGGAAGTATTAATGAATAAATAAATTTTATAATTATAATTCGAATAGTTGTAGAAAAAACTAAGCTTCCAAACTTTATCTTCTTAAAAATCCATATAAGCATCATTGCTAAATACACTAAAATTATTACTAAATCTGTCATGATATATCATTCCTCATCCAGATAACTTAATCAGGGGTCGAGTTTGGATACGGCATTGGTGGATGCGGTGATTCCGCTTGCTTTTATTTTGTATTCGGCTTTGTTGTCCATGTCTTCCCCTGTCAAAGTACCGGTGGTGATCCGGTTCTTTTCTTTTTCTGCTTTGCTTCTATGACAGCTCCTTTGAAAACACATAAATCATATAAATAAGTACATGAATATCGCCATAACAAAAAGTCCAATAAGTCCAAAAATCCCTCGTTTGGTTTCTTCGACATATTCCCAATCTTTTGAGCCGTATTTAATTCTATTATAAAATCCTATAATCACCATTATAATCCAAATAAAAGCAAGTGAATACAGTGCAAATCCTTTGTAAGTATTATCAATAATTTCTCTATCTATCAAAACAATATAAACCATATTCACAATTAATAATACAGAAAGGGGTATATAGATTATTGGCAATGTATGTCGTATAAAAAAAGATTCTTTTTCTGATAATCCTTTTTTTAGGATAAAAGTCTTAAATACTACTCCACATAAGATTAAAAGAATTATGTCATATATATAACTCCCTATAAAGAATCTCATTTCATCTTTTCTCCTTCCTATTTAGTGTCTATATTCTTGCCTGCCTCATCTTTCTCCCATCTACTTTTTTCATTTTCGACGTACCATGTAGCCGCTCCGGTAGCAAAGACAATTCCAATAATTAAACCTGAAATCCCCATTATGGTTCCACCAACTGCCTCTCCTAACATCCCTGCTGAAATAGGTAATGTATTATATATATCCGCACTAAATGCATTGTATTGGGATTTAAACCTTTCGAAATTTGGAGATTCCCCTATACTAACGAGTTCTTCTTTATAAGTGTAAAAACAGCAAGATTAGTACAAGAAGTATAACTCCTATTATCGCACCTTTCCCTTTGGTCATATTATGTTCATGTTCCTTATCATATTTCCATCTTGTATAAACCGAAAGCCCTACCCAGACAAATCCAAAAAATTCCAGCGAATTATATGCATACATCTCAAAATGACTATTAATTACCTTTATATCAATCATCACAATAAAGAAAATATTAAGAATAAGCGCAATTGTTATCGGAAGAAAAATAACAGGGGCATTTTCTCTAAGTATCTTTTCTTTCTCAAAAAAATGTTTTTTTAAAATAAATGACCTGAAAAACGCTATACTTATTACTATCAATAACAAGTCATATATATTTTTCATCAAGTGTTTGCCCTCTTTTCATCACTAATTTCCCTGGCTTCTTTACGTTCTATTTCGAGTTTATATTGTTCTACCCTATAACCAATAACTCTTGTCATTAATGTTCCTATACCAAAAGCGCCTACTGGACCCCCAAAATACATTCCAACCGCTCCTCCTAACATCCCTGCTGAGATTGGCAATATGTCCAAAACATCCGCTCTAAATGCATTGTATGGGGATTTAAATTTTTCGTGGTTTTCCTGTATCCCGTATAGGTAAGACGCACCTGCTACTTCTTTGTTCCCCGCTATGTCTCCTATGAGGCGGTATCCTACTTGAGAGAGGATGTTCACGTATTCCTGTTTCCTTCTATTTTCTTTTTGTCGAAGATTTCAGAGAGTGTGTTAAGTGCGTTTGCTGTGTCATGGCTGATTTCTTTGTCTGTTTTTTCTTTTGTGGTGGTGATGATGCTGTCTGCTATGGCTGCATAGGTGGTGCTTCCTGCTTTCCCTATCCCTATTTAATATAAAGAAATCCGTCCATTATAATATCCTAATAAAACGACCATAAGGATCATTATAAATCCGATAAAGATGATTATCTGTCCATAAAGTGCATAACTAACTAAACCACGAAACTTTTTTGCGTCTTTTGAGTTTTTACCACAATATTTTTTTGCATTTTCATACTTAACTCTAAAATTATATTTTGTCCTATTAAGAGAAAAAAAGAAAACAATAGCCATCACAATCAATGTAATAATTATATTTATGTCATATCCCATAAAAGATGCCATAAAGAGGCAAGAAAAGTATATAAGTCCTACCCCTCCTCCTATATAATAAGAGAATCTTTGTGATAAGCTTTCATACCCATGTAAACGTCCACTCACCAAAAATAATATGGTTTCTATAACCAAAAGAGCACTTGAAAGAATCACTGTTTCTTATCCCCAGCCATATTATTCTGATCGTTTGGTTCGCTTTTCTTTTTACTCATCTGTTTTCAATAGCTCCTCTTTATGGTACTATTTTCTGCCGCGTTCATAGCGATCCCACTGACCACTGCCATAGCCCAATAAACTTACAACATAATTAGTATCATAATTCCAATACATGTAATACCTATCCATTTACCCAGTTGACTAATTTTCCAAATTCTTTTGGCATGATATATTTTTTCTGCATTCATACAATCCTGCATCTTTAAATCAAGATATTCTAACTTATAAAAATAATTCATTCTACAATTCATCAATAAATAAAAAATTAAAAATATCATCCAAAGTTCTCCATAATAATTTTTATCTCCATATTCAGAGAACCATATCATATAGCAGAAAAATATTTCACCTCCATACCCTCCAACATAGTAATAAAATTTTTGGAGTATACTATCACCCTTATTTACAGAAAATCCTTTCAAAAATATTAACCCTGTTATGAAAAATATGACACCGCATATAAGCATATATACTTCACCTTTTCCCGGCTTCTTTTTCTTTCTGTTCATCCGTTTTCAAATACTCATTTTTAAGATTCTTTTCAATTTCGGCAGTACTATCATTTACTAATACTGTACTTGCTACAGAAACTCCCACACTAATATATGGATTTTTTATCACTTTATAAGTTGCAACTCCTGCAGATAATGCAGAATATACCTTACTTGATAACGGAGTAATTATATTTATCCCTTGCGCCTTCCACCAGTCTTCTCCGCTGTAATTCTTCCAGTCTTCCTACCATGTTCTATACATTCCCGGTGTTTTTAACGGTCCCAGTGCCAGTACTCTTGCCGTACTTACATTTCCTCCCATGGTCTCTGCCAGTGCAAAAGGATATTCTATAGCTGCTGTAGCCATGTTCTCCGCAAGTGTTCCTTTATTAATGGTATAGTTTAGCATGGATATCCCTTTCATGCGTCTGTAGCTTTCCCGGTCTTTAATTTCACCGGGATATAGGACATGTCCATTGGCTACGGTTCCATCTTGTTCTTCGTAGATATATTATTAGCTCTTCATCATTAATTACAAAATCCAAATTAAACTTAGTCCAAACACAGCAATAATACCAGACCATTTAATAATAAGACTTAGTTTCCATAATTTTTCAGCAGTAGATATTTTACTTCGATCAGAGTCATTTAACGATTTCAGATATTTCTTTTTATAAACATACTCAATTCTACATGAAATCAATGATAAAAAAATTAGCATTGATATCCATCGGGGTGTAACATATCCTATCCTCATATTATAATTTTCCCAAATTATATAACACAAAAAAGCACAGCCAATATATCCACCCACATAATAATAAATCCTCTGATAAAAATTTTCATTTTTATGGACTTTAAACTCTTTAACACTCAGAAAAGATACGATCATTATTAAAAAAAGTATAGAATAAGAAAACATTATTTTATCTCCTCTTTCTTTTCATCTTTTTTACTCATCAGTTTTAAGGTTTTCTTTTTTAAGTTCTTGTATTAAACTATCATTCCATGATTTCGTTAAGGCTAATGTACCGACGCCCACTGCTGCACTAATGATTGGATTCTTAAACTGTACATATGCTAAGAGGGCATTTACACTTGCTACTCCAGCACGAGCAGGAATGTTAGCAATCCTACCACTATAAAACCGCAACAATAACTAAGGTAATAATACTAACCCCACACATTACACTACCAAAACGGCAAATTCTATATATTCTCTTTAATTTAATCACCTTAATGGTTTCATTTTTTTGTGTAGATTCTATATACTTTTCCTTATAATAAAATGTAATTCTCTGCAACATTAACAACTCTAATATCAAAATACATATAAATATTTCCATATAGTAATAATGATTACCATACTGGACAAACCATAACATCCATATCCAAAAAGACAAACCTGCATATCCACCAATATAATAATATATTTTCTGTAAAACTGTATCATTGCCATGTACTTTAAAGCTTCTTATAAATTCTAAAACACTCCATATTAAAATTATTATGCCAATAATCATACTCAATATCCCTTTCTATTATTTCTCTACATCCTTATTTAACGTATTTTCTTTTATGGATTTAGTAGCCTTGTCAATCATTTCATCTTGAGTAATGGTCAAAGCAATTGCCACACCAACACTTCTATATGGATTCTTGGTAATTTTATAAGTTTCTGCCCCTAATCCGGTAAAGATTATTACCCTATAAGCTAAAAAAATCTAATATTTATCCCCTGTGCCTCCCACCAGTCTTCTCCACTATAATTCTTCCGGTCTTCCTACCATGTTCTCTGCCAGTGTAAAGGGATATTCTACAGCTGCTGTGGCCATATTCTCCGCAAGCATTCCTTTGTTAATGGTATAGTTTGGCACAGGTATCCCTTTCATACGCCTGTAGTTTTCCCGGTCTTTAATTTCATCGGGATGCCTCTTTCGTTTAATGGGGTTTTTGAGCCGTAAATGGTTTTGTTCAGTAATACCTTCTATATTGGATTTCATTAATTAACAGAAAATCCAAGAGATTACATACCACAACACATCTCGGTAATACCATATTATAAATAATTCAATAAGTGTATTTACTACGCATAAAAAAATAATTTGCTTTTTGTTTATTCTTTCACTTTGCCTATTATTCGTAGATGTAGGGAATAATATACAGAGATAATATTTAGCTATAACAAAAACATTCCAAATAATAAAAATCGTTCCTTCTACCTGTGCATCTGCGATATTAACTATTTTTACTTTATTTATAATTTCCAAAATATTAGTAAAATAAGCAAATACAAACACCAAACAAAAAACACTTGTAATCATTCCCATAAGGAGAAATAAGGTATATTTCCATATATTATTTTTGATCTCCTTTTCATGCATACGCCCATCATCCCAGGCAAAGCATAGCATCGTTATAAAAAATAAAACTGCTGTAATAATTCCGCCCCAAAATGATATACTCAAGATTTTCATTTCATCCCTCTATTAATCAATAATTCCAAAGTTTTGATTTAGCTTTTCTTTAAATTGTTCATCATCATAGCCAGACTTATTCATTTTAATAGGTAATTTACATATTCTTCTTTTCGACTATACCAGTTATTTAATATTGTCATTCCTACAAAACCAGAAAGCGCAAGCCCGGATGCACCTAAAATCCGTGCCTCAAAAGGAGTAATTTTTCTCATACTTCGGCATGTTGTATTTTTGTGCCATACGGTTGAATGATTTTTGATCTATGGCTTTATATTCCTGTGCGCTTATTATCATTTTCGGTAATATACATCCTTTTCTTCGTTCCAGACTCCATGCAGCGCTTTTCGCGAAGTGGGATGTTCGGCGGTTTCGCTCATGTTGATGTATTCCGTCAGCAGTTTGAGAAGTTCGTCAGGTTTTTTCTTTTTTGTGGATAGTTCTTGTTTGAGTTGTTTGTTCTGGTCTTTTTACGGTTTTTTGTCAGTCTGTTCCACTTTGCCTCCATCTGTACCATATAGGCTCCTGTAGTACGGTCTCTTATCAGGCTTCCTGCGACGGCTCCTAAGGCGGTGCTGATGGCCTGTACGGTATCGGGGTGGGTGTCCATCCGGTCTTTCCCCTTGGTCTTTCCCAGGTATCCTAATTAATCAGTTATCTCTTTTGTCGTATCTTTGAAAAGAAAATAGTCTCACCTGTTATTAAAACAACAATACAAAAGCTAAGATTACCACACAAATAAGACTAAGATACTTTCCTATTCTGCAAATATACCATAGTCTTTTAGTTATATTTATTTCACTTAAACTGATCTCTGAATTTATTTTTAGTCCATAATACTTTTGTTTATAAAAGAAATCCATTCTACTATTCCCCAAAAATATAAATAGCAAAAAGGTTACAAATTTAACACTAATATGACTGACCTCACCATATATTCCAGATAAAAACATATAAAAAAAGAATAATCCCCCTCCATATCCCCCGACATAATAATAAAACCTTTGTATATAACCTTCGTTTTTCCCCAACTTAAACTCCCTCAAAAAGCATATTGTTGTTATACAGAAAAGTAAGGAACTTACAATCATTTTGCATGCACCTCTCCCTCTTGTCTTCTTCTCATCTTCTTCTGCTCATCTGTTTCTAAATTCTTTTACTTCATATCCTCTATAATCAGATCACTCTCTATATCTGCAACCATTGCGCCGACTACACCTATTCCTGTAACAATATAAGGATTTCTAGAATACGCATATCATGGCATACCTGTAAATATTTCGACAATAACTTTTACACCGACTGCTCCCACTAATTTTATCCCCTGTGCCTTCCACCAATCTTCCCCGCTATAATTCTTCCACTCTTCCTGCCATGTTCTCCACCAGTGCAAAGGGATATTCTATAGCGGCTGTAGCCATGTTCTCCGCAAGTGTTCCTTTGTTAATGGTATAGTTTGACACAGGCATCCTTTTCATATACCTGTAGCTTTCCCCATCCTTAATTTCACAGAATGTCTCTTTCGTTTAACGGGATTTTTGAACCGTAGATGGTTTGAGTGATTTTGTTCATTCCATTTCTTTGTCCTGTTACAGGGTCTTTCCCATATCTGTTATTTGTCCGGGAATCTAAGGGATCGTTCTTGTCTCCTCTCCCTATTTTCCCGTTGTAGGATATTCCGTGTCTTCCTGTTTTGTATTCGGCTTTGTTGTCTATGTTTTCCCATGTCAAAGTACCGGTGGTGATCCGGTTCTTTTCTTTTTCTGCCTGGCTGTCTATGACGGCTCCTTTGAGGCGGGGAGTGTTTTTGACTTGGATGGGTTTACCTGCAACCACCAAACCAATTCTTATAGATTTATCCAAAGCAATTATAGATATATAATTGCTGCTATAATCAGCAATACTATACTGCTTCCCCAAAGGCATTTTTGTGAGAATTTATATTTTTCTAATTCTCCTTTTGAATAGAGTAAAGCCTCATTTATGACCAATACTTTCATAAGCATTCCACCGATAATACCACTAAAAATCATCAGCATCATCACAACTATATCCCAATTTTTTGTAAAAATGCCAGTAACTCCCCCCATAACTATTACCATTCCTATCTCAAATCCACCCATAGTCATGACATATAATATTCTGGTGAAAACTGTCCATTTCTGATATTTTTTCTGATACACATATATAGATTTTATTATTAAAATGACAGTACCGCACAGAAGCACCATAAACTTGGCAATGGCCCAGAATCCACCGGCAATTAGTACATTCATCTATTATTCTTTACCTCCTGGTAATACTTTCTAACTTCCTCTTCTTTATTAGTAGGCGTCTCTGCTTTTATATATTCTTTCGTATAATCTCCAAGCACACCGCCAAAAAGTCCCCCTACAATCGGAATTCCCAATGCGACACCACCAATACTCCCTAACGCTGTTCCAAAGATAACCGGCTCTAAATCAGCAGCTATCACTTTATATCTATTCCAACCGCTATACAGTCTGCTGTCCTTGGGGTACCGGAAGAATTGATTACTTTATGATTTTTATCGACATCTGCCTGAATCTGGATAAGTTCCTGTTTTTCTTCTACTTTTGTCTTGTCGAAGATTTCTTTGCGTTTGTTTAGGCTGTTTTCTGTGTTCCTGTTTAGTTCCTCTATGTCCTGCTTCCGGTTTGCTTTGTAGTCTTCTGTGGTTGTGCTTTTGTTTTCGGAGGAGAGGATATGGATGTTGTTTCCTGCTTCGAGGCGGTTATGGTTACCGCTTATCAAAATGATTTTCAATAAAATAGATTACCGTAGATATTCCCCAAATACATATCATATACGTTACAAATACAGAAATAGTCCCATTATATTTGTATATAAAACCTACAGCATTATTCACAAAATCAAATAAGATAAATAGCAAATTAGTAGATGGCCTTTGTATATTCACAGGAAAAGCAAGAATCAACAGTCCTGCACAAAATAAAAGAAAGATTTTAATATACCGTATAGCTCCTGATTTAGTAAATAACAAAGGTCCTTGATTGCAAAAATAAATAATAAAAGAGTATAGAGTACTCGTTACCCCAAACATAATCAATCCCATTTTAATAAAGAGCAGAGCGCTTATTGCCCCAAACATAATTAATACTGCTTTATATGAAAAGAATATAGTTTGCAGAAATACAAACGTTGGCGGACAGAAAATAAAAGAGAAAAGCAATTCTGAAACATATAATTTGGCAAGTTTATGAAAATGACCATGTATCCTCATTGCTTACACACCTCCACAATCAATGAATTAATTAATTTCTCCGGATTATCATCTTATACTTCAGGATTATACTCAGAAAAAGAAATTCCATCCCTTCCGCTACCCTCTATTGATACCACTCAGCGACGGTTTCCGCATGGTCTTTCCATCCGGTGCTGCCGGGGCTGATATTGATTCCTACGGCATTGTTCTTATTAATGGCTTTATCTGTTTTCCGTTTTTTACCTTAAACCTCTATAAAACTCAATCCTAGCCATTGTGATTCCATATCTCCTTTCTTCCTTTGTCCCCCAGATTAGTTTATCCGGATCCTGATCCAATGGGATATCAAAAGACAGATTCAGCCTATATCCATCTTTATAAAAACGAAATTCCTCATAATGATCAGCATGAAAATAAAAATCTTCTCCCTTCTCATTCTTTCCTTTTATCCAGCCCCTCTGCAGCAGCTGCTCTGTATAATACTCTTTTATGACATTTCCTTTGGCTGTAAGAACAAATGACCGGAAACTAAACGCTCTGTCAGATGTTCTGGAACTGATGGTAAGTTCATCGCATAGAAGGGTATCCGTTCCGTAAATATAAATATCCGGAATATGCTCATACAGATCCTGCCTTACAGGCCTGGAAAAATATTCAATTCCGGAACCACATACTTCTGCTATAAAACCGATTATGATAACCCCCATTGCAAGTCGTGGAATACATTTTAAAACATTTTTCAATAAAATGTCCTTCTCTACATATTCTAAAACCTTTTTCACTACTGTTTTCTTCTTTACATACGCTAAAAGCTCTTTCCATAAATTTTCCATCTTTGGCCTCAATCCACAATAATGCTTCCCTCTTTTATTTCACTTTGCATAGCGTCTGCACGATCCACTACTCTTTTTTGCTTTGTAGTCTTCTATGGTTGTGCTTTTGTTTTCGGAGGAGAGGATATGGATGTTGTTTCCTGCTGTGAGGTGGATGTCTTGGGCGTCGACTGTGCTGCCTTTGACTGTCATGTCTTCTTTGGCAATGACGGCGTATCCTGTACAGAAAACTGCTTCAATAAGGTATGCATCAAATTCCATCATGAATTTTTCTTTGTAAAAGATAAATCGCCCCCGTTATTATCCACATACACAATATATAAGTTATTATCGCTGAAATAACACCAGAACCTCCATAAATATAATTTCCAATAAAACAAACTGTATCAAAAAGTGCAAACAATATATTATTTCCATCCGAAAGAAATGGGAATACTGGTAGCGTGATGAATAATAAACCACAAAAAAATATTATTGCTATCTCTATATACCGAATTCCACCTTTAATAGTTAATAAAAGTGGAAAATTACCACAAAAATAGATAATAAGAGAATAAATAAGACTTATTGCTAATCCGAGTATAAATGCTGCTTTATACGAGAAAAAAGCCATCTGTAAAAACACCGCCATTGATATGCAAAATAAGACAGAGAATATACCCTCAATGATCAATATTTTCCATATATTTTTTAAACTTAAACAATACAAATTCATTGTTTATACACCTCCACTACCAAATGATTCGCCTGTTCAAGATTATCCCCTTGCGCTTGGGGATCAAATTGATCAAATTTTATATTTTCTCTTCTATAATCATCTATTGGCAATATGTTATACAAACTATTCATAACAAAGCTATTGCAGTTATTCGTAAGCAGATTATATCTCCAATAAGGATTCCCGTTATCTGTCGGTTCATAATAAGGTTTTTTTACCTAATCTGAATTATTCTGGTAATAATTTATCATTGAGATTAAATTGTATGTATCACTTCTATCAAAATTTAACTTGAACAGTCTCGCTTGTTTAATATCACTTATTGAGCCATAATACTTTTCTGTAATTACACCTTGGAAATAAGTATTATCAAATGTCGGTCCAAAATCTCCATAATCAGGAAGTATTTCAGGAGAAAAATCCTGTGGACCAAATCCCACTTCTGTATATCCATCTTCCGAGTTCCCAATTATAAATGCCGAGTGGCCCACAACATGCCTTCCTTCTCCTATATAAGTTTTACCATATATAACTACATATACATCATCGGTATCCTTCGCCTCTAAATTCCACTTCGTTCCCATCTGGGAGATGTAGGCGCCTGTGTGTCCGCTCCCTCCTGTCATCTTGGACAGGATTCCTCCAAAGGCGGCGGAGATGTTCTGTACGGTATCGGGATGTTTGTTTATCCAGTCTTTCCCTTTGGTCTTTTTCAGGTATCCTATGGCATATTCGTTGGCTCCTCCTGCTATCAGGCCGCTTAGGGCGCTTCCTCCGCTCTTGGCTCCGGTGATGGCTCCCAGCATTCCATGGAGGGCTACCTTTTCGGCAGAGCCGTCTTTCCATCCATTGTGGGAGGCTATCTCATGGATGGCTTGATTCCCGACTATCCCCAGTTCTTCCAATAGTCGTTTTCTTTCTTCTACTTTTGTTTTGTCGAAGATTTCTTTAAGTTTGTTTAAGCTGTCTTCTGTGTTCCTGTTTAGTTTCTCTATGTCCTGTTTCTGTTTTTCTTTATCCGTGATGGTTATTGTTCCTTTGGCTATGGCCGATGTCGTGGTTGTTCCTGCTTTTCCTTTGACGGACGGCACTGGTGTATTCAGGATGCCTATTCAATCAAGAAAAAATATAAAATAACACTACCCCTATACCAATTAAAACCATTGCTATAGTTCCAGTTTTAGTTTTTTCTATAAATTCTCTGTCTTTCGGACCATATCTCACCCGATTAACCATAGCAATACATAATAAAATCATCCATAAAAATATAAGAAAACTATATATGTAATGTAAAGAATATAGGTCCCCATAAAATAACCCTCTATTTATTCCTATGACATAACAAATCAATACTACTTGGATAATTGCAAAAGGAATATAAATAAATGATGATGTATGCTGAAAGAAAAAACGTTCATTAGCGGATAAGTTCTTTTTTAAAATAAACTTTCTTATTAATACAAAACATCCTACAAGAAGAATGGCATCATACAAAGGGCTAAAAAAGAAAGTAATCATTTCATCGCTCCTCCCTTTTCTTCTATGTCACTTTTATTTTGTTGATTTTGCTCTTTGTCCTCCCACTTTTGCTTTTCTAATTCAACAGATACCGCAGTTGTAATACCCGCCAATGGGCCAATAACAGTCTTTGCAGAGCCAATCCATGCCACACCGACTGCAGTTCCCAAAACGCCAAATGTTATCGGCAACGTATCGTATGCATCCGCTCTAAATGCATTGTATGGGGATTTAAATCTTTCGTGGTTTTCCTGTGTCCCGTATAGGTAAGACGCACCTGCTACGAAAGGACTGACTTTCTTTACAAGGTTTTTCCCGATTGCCTCCGCTTCTTTTCGTGTCAGGTAGGGATATTCGCTTTCCATCCAGTTCGCCGCGCTCCAGCTTACTATTCCTTCCGCCGCGATTTCTTTGGATTTATCCAGGGTTGCTTTGTTTAGCATTTCTTTATATCCGTTACGCTTTTCAAGGATGACTTGTCCGGGCAGGTCTCCTTTTTTTATTGTACTCAGATCTATATAGATGCCTGTTCCTTGTTTTCTCAGCCATTCTTCGTTCTGCTCAGCATCGATTTGCAGCCATCTGTCTTTCATTTTTGCTTTATCTTCTTCTGTCTTTGCGTTTTTCATATCGTCCATACCTTTTAATATTCATCATTAGATAATTTTATACCAATTACGTGATATAGGTGATTCCATATTTTCCACATTGAAGTTATATATTCCCCATAAAATTATCAATATGATTATCAATTCAAGCCATGGAATAATTTTTTTACATATCAACCACCATTCATAATCTTTCGAGAATGATATCCCTAAATATTGATGACAATAATTTGCATTTATTATCTTAGCCCTTACATATAAATAATCAAAAAACGGCAAAGAAACACTCAACACCACAGCCAACTCTAATACTTGTCCAACAGAAATGAGATGATAGATCATACAATAAATAATTAACGCAAAAATACCATAATCAAAAATGAGCCCCAAATATCCTCCCCAAAAGCAAACATGAAATACTAACCCTCGAACTCTTGATTTTGTATAAGAATACAGACATTCTCCCATTAGATATATAGCTGGAACAAAAGCTAGAACTCTTTCTATTAGTTCTTCACTTTGCATAACGTTCTACCTCCTAATTAGTTTTTTCTTTTGTCATATCTCTAGAAAGAAGTGCCTTTTTCAGTTGATAAGCTCCACCATCAAGAATCGGACCAGAGATAACCCCAGGAAGGGGAGTAACACTCATCCCTAATCCAATCAAAGTCTTAACTCCATCTATCGTCAAAGCCCATTTTAAGTTACTTCCACTATATGTATTGAAATCACTTGTTAAATCAATAGCTCCATCTATAGCCATGCCGATCGCATTATATTTACCTATGATTCGTAACGATCCCCTAACCCCAGTTTTTCCAGTTCTTTCCATGGTCTACCCACCTCATTCGTTATTACAGCCATCGCTGCCGATCGCAATGCAAGCGGAATCATTTCTGAAGAATGACCGTTTCCATCTCCTATACTTTCCTTTTTCAGTGCTTCTTTATATCCGTTACGCTTTTCAATAATGACTTGTCTGGGCATATCTCCTTTTTTTATTGTACTCAGGTCTATATAGGCGCCTGTTCCTTGTTTTCTCAGCCATTCTTCGTTCTGCTCAGCATCGATTTGCAGCCATCTGTCTTTCATTCTTGCTTTATCTTCTTCTGTCTTTGCGTTTTTCATATCGTCCAGATATTGTTCATATTGTTCATGGGTAAGGTAGTTGAAGGTTGTCGCCTGATGAGCTATGGCTGCCCCTGTTTTCCCTCCTGCCAGGTATCCTATGGCAGCGCTTGCTATTTTATGGACTTCTTTGTCTTTGATTTTTCCCAGTTCTTTTTGCAGGAGGGCGTTCAGTCC
>CEAM01004459.1_pt1 | contig 30078 bp, 23 predicted proteins | sample 557421 | NCBI WGS metagenome assembly CEAM01 (sample SAMEA3182048, study PRJEB8094) | gut metagenome | biome: human; feature: gut; material: Stool; isolation source: human stools | place: Canada | collected 2012-01-24 | reverse complement strand
TGGTTGCGGAGACAGGACTTGAACCTGCGACCTCCGGGTTATGAGAAATCTAAAATTTGTGCGTTAGGGTGCTGTTTTGTTGGGTTTTGTTGTATTGTGTACCAAGGCTCGAAATAGATTTTGTCCCATGTGTACAAAAGAGTGCTGCATCGTGCTGACCCGTCCCAACCCCTTTTGGGGGCAGTTTTGGGGGCAAATCTGCTAGACGGATTCTCACCAACACCGCTCAAATAAATGCGCAGCTTTGGTTCCATTGAGAAATGCAGATACCTACATCGCAGGGTTCTCGTAAGTGAAAAGCTCAAAGAATCAGTATATAAGTTTTATCCTCCAGCAAGAAGTTGTACGCAAACCCACTCCACGCCATCCTCGCACACCGCCCCTGTCGCCGCGAGAAATGCCCCTGTTTGGGCGCGTTCACAACGTGTCGGCACGGTACTCATCCAGCCAAATATCGCCCAAAATCCCCGCTTTCCAGAGATTTTTTGTTTCACCACAAAGGCATTTACCTAGACTGGATTTCCCTGTACAGGTAAATCCAACACAAATAAATACTAAATAAATAAAATACTAAGATACTATCGTATCCTATCCGTAAAACCGCAAAAAGTTGGATTTCTCCCACTTTGGTTTTGCAGCTATGCGTACAACTTAACACTAGAGAGTACAACTTACGATTGCACCGAGCCAATCCGATGCGGTATAATTTATTTACCCCATCAGCGTCTGTCCAAAGCATAGACCGACATGACAAGAATCAGAGCCGTCATCAAGTCAACAAGCGACACGGACTTGATGTGAGAGACGCGGAAGCCTGCAGTCATTGTTAGAATACCGCCGCAGACGGAGAGATTGGCGAGCATCGTGGGCAGGTGTTCTTTCAACATTTTGGGCAGGACTTTGCTCAACAATGTGCCTAGCATACTACCTAGCAGCACCGTGCAAGAATGCTCTCACCCACAAAAAAGGCACTACCGTTCTCAGGCAGTGCCCCAGTGCTTATTGTAAGCAATTACATCGTAAACTGGATCGCGCAGAAGGCCGCGTAGATAGCCAGCAGGATAATACCCTGTGCGCGGTTCATCTTGCCCTTGACGAGGGCGGGCACGGTCATGATGAGCATGACGGCCAGCATGACCGGCAGATCGAGCACCAGGCTCGAGTTAATGCCGAAGAGCGTCGAGCCCTGCGGGATGGTGAACGGCGCCAGCGTGACGGAAACACCGCTGACCAGCACAAGGTTGAAGACGTTTGCGCCGACGACGTTGCCGACGGACAAATCGCTGTGACCCTTGATAAGGGAGGTAATTGCCGTGACCAGCTCCGGCAGAGAGGTGCCCAGCGCGACGAAGGTCAGGGCGATGACGCTCTCGGGCACGCCCAGCGCCTGCGCAATCAGCGTACCGTTATCGACGAGCAGGTTCGCACCGACGGCGATGACCGCTGCGCCGACGACCAACAGGATCAGCGTCTTAGGCAGGGGCATCAAATCCTCTTCCTCGGCGTGCTCCTCGGCGGGGGCGTTCTTCATCTGCCGGACATTGGCGACCATGTAGGCCACGAACATGGCCAGCATGATAAAGCCCATCGGGCGGGTAAATTTACCAAAGCCGTAGGCAGCTACGCAGTAGATGGCGGCAGCGATAAAGAAGAAGATGACCGGCGTTTTCAGCGTCTTAGGGTCAACCTTGCCGGGGCGGACGGCAATCGTGATGGCGGCAATCAGCGCCGAGTTGCAGATGACCGAACCGATGGCGTTCCCGTAGGCGATCTCGCCGTGGCCGGACACAGCCGACATCGTGGAGACCATGACCTCCGGCAGCGTTGTGCCGATGGAAACGACCGTCGCGCCGATCAGCAGCTCCGGCAGGTGGAAACGCCGTGCCAGCGCAGATGCGCCGTCCACGAACCAGTCGCCGCCCTTAATCAGGAACAGCAGACCGACGATAAAGAGTAAAACAGGTACTAACATACTTTTCCTCCATGTTTCTATTCTTCGCGTAAAGCATGCGCCGGTCGCGGCGCATCACTGCGAAACGTCTTCAGCACGGACAGCCCCATAGGCAGTGCCAGCGCAAAGGCCAGCAGATCCGCGGCGGGCTGGGCATACTCCACGCCCGCAAGCCCCAAAAGCCTTGGCAGGACAAAGACGACCGGAATCAAAAACAATCCCTGCCGCGCGGCAGCCACCACCGACGCTTGCCACGCCATGCCGATGGTTTGCAGCAGCATCGTACACAGGATGATCCAGACCGTCAGCACCAGCGTCAGGCACTGTGCGCGCAGCGCAGCCGTGCCGATGACCACGACATCGGCGTCATCCCGGAACAGCCGGATCAGCTGCGGCGCAAAGGCGAAGCCCAGCACCGACAGCGCCGCCACCGTGCCACCGCCCAAGCGGATGCAGAAATAGAACGCCTGCCGCACACGGGTGCGCTTGCCCGCGCCGTAGTTTGTGCCGCACACCGGCTGGAAGCCCTGCCCAAAGCCGATAAGCGCCGAGTTTGCGAACATTGAGATACGGTTCACAACGCCCATCGCGGCGATGGCGGCATCCGCCGACGCGCCGCCGTAATTGCCTGCGGCCAGATTCAGCAGCACAGTGGCAATGCTGCCCACGCCCTGACGGCAGAGCGACGGCACACCGCCCGTGAATATCTTGTAAAAGTAATGCAGTTGCGGGGTAAAGCGGCTTAGCTTTACCTTGATGGCCGCGCAGCGGCGGTTGAGCACCAGTAACACCACAAAGCTGACAAGCTGGCTGACGGACGTTGCCCAAGCCGCCCCGGCCACGCCCATTCTCAGAAATCTAAAATTTGTGCGTTACAGTGCTGTTTTGTTGGGTTTGGTGGTGTTGTGTACCAAGGGGCAAAACGGATTTTGTCCCATGTGTACAAAAAGGTGCTGCATGGTGCTGACCCGTTCCAACCCCTTTTGGGGGCAGTTTTGGGGGCAAATCTGCAAGGCGGATTCTCGCACACTCCAATCAAATAAATGCGCAGCTTTGGTATCATTGAGAAATGCAGATACCTACATCGCAGGGTTCTCGCACAGGAAAAGCCAACGAGCCAGTATATAAGTTTTACTCTCCGGTAAGAAGTTGTACGCAAGCACTTTGTGCGTAGCATAATTTAATCACAAGCAAACTTCGACACTACAACAAAACCACATGCGTACAGGTTCCATACTCAGAACTTCCAACTTACACAGTATCAATATGATAGGTCAATTTTTGCAGGTCAGCCTGCAGACAGGCGGTGTGGCCATCGTGCTTCCACTCTATCGTAAGGACATGACCACGACTCTCAATGGAAACATCTGCCCCTGGCGCAAAGGCTGGACAATTGCAGCGCATGCGCAGTAATTCTAGTTGCTTTGTTACGATTGGTTTTTCCAGTGCTTCTTCTATTTGTGTTCGGGTTAGATTCGTGCGGTTGATTTCCTTGTGCCCGCCCTCACCTGCACGGGCCACAGCATCGTAGTCATTTTTTCCCGCAAACAGGTCCAGATACCACACTTGCGGCTTACCCGGCATGAACATCTGGATAACCCGCGCCATCAGAAGCTTGGCATCGTTCTCGCCCAAGGCACTGTAATAGGTGGCGTTGACCTGATAGTATACATTTTTCTGGCCGTGCAGGTTCTTCACCATGCCGCCCCGCGAAACAATCAGGTCGATCAAGCTTTGGATGCGTTCCTCCGGCAGCAGGCCCTTTAAATCCAGCATCGGGATGCCGTCGTGGCACCCCAGCATGTTCACGGTCAGGATGTGCTTGTCCAAAATTTCCTGCGCCCAACCGGCCAGCGTGTCGGCATTGCCCCGCTCCAAGGCGTCAATCAGCAGCCCCGGCAGGAAGAAATCGTATACAGCGTAGCCCTTGGCGGCCAATTTCTCATAGACTTTCTCACTGTAGGAGGCGTGGATTTCCGGCAGCAGCGTCACGCCGTCGGCGTCGGCCAGCATCTGCAGCCGCGCCAGAATGTCCCAAGTACCCGGCTCGTTCAGGAAGTTGTGCTCCCCCACCGCCTTGTGGGCATAGGCGAAGGCATCCAGCCTCACAATGCACGCGCCGTACCCGGCCAGCGTGTGCAGCGTGTCGCTGTAAAATTCCCACACGAGCGGCGAAGCCACATTCAAATCCATCTGCCCCAAATACCTGCGGCGGGATTCCAGCAGGTCGGTCAGTTTGCTGCGCAGCAGTTCCCAGCGGCCCAACTCCAGTTCCGCCGGGCGCTTGCCCGCCTCCAGCTGGGTTTGCAGGCTTTCGGCCAGGGCGCAGGCGGATTGGTACTGCATGCCCAGGGCCGCCACCAGTTCCCGCGCATCAGGGCAAGGGTAGTCTACCTGCTGGTAGAATGTGTTCCAGTAGGGTTTTTCGGTGCCATCGGGCATACGCACCATCAGAATGGGCAGCCCTGGTTTGCGGAAAAACATCTTATGCAAGTACTCCGGTGTCGGCTGTATATATCCCCCCGGCATCATCTCGCCGCAGCCCGCCCAGAACGCGTTCCAGTCGATGAAGAAGTCCTTATATTTCGACATTTCCCCATTTTTCAAAAGATCTTGAAACTGCGGTGACAGGACCGAGGCGTGGTTCAGGATAAAATCGAGTTTCAGCCGTATTCCCAAAGCACGGATGCGCTCCAAATCCTGCGGCGTCGCCAGCAACTCGTTCAAGCTGTAGTCTACAACCGAAAAGCCGCGGTCGAGATCTGTGTTGAAAACACTGGGGAGAATATAAAACGCACCGAAAGCATCTTTACAGCTGCTTTCCAGCAAATCTGCAATGTCACTTAACGTCCCGCCCAAACTGTCCGGGTAAGCGTTCAGCATCGGCGTCAGAGACAGCTCATCTTTTTTCGCATTTGCCACCATGTTCACCTTCCTTGTGCATCAGCGTAGGCTGCCGTGTCGACCATCGTGCCGTCCCGGTTCTGGATCAGATCCGCATCGCAGGCACGGCGGTTCAGCATTGCCTGCTCAATTTCCAGCACCATTGTTACAAAGGGGCTGTCGGCCCCGGCGTCTCGGCTGCGGGCCACACGGCAGGCGCGGGTCTCCTCCGGCGTGCTGTTAAAAAACACTTTCAGATTGGCATTTTTCAGGTCGGCACTGCCTGCATGGGTCCATTCCAGCAGCAGCACATCCACATCTGCGACATCCTTCGGCTCGTACCAGCGCTCCCACTCTTTGCGGCCCATGCGTTTGAGCCATAGCGTCGGCGCACCGGCGCGGAACTGTGCCAGCACTTCGTTTAGTGCGTCGTAATCCTGCTCGGCCGCCTGGCCGAGATACCCTGCCAATGCGGCGCGGCCGCCCTGTTGATAGATGTGCAGCCAGGGGTATGCTTCGCACTGCTGCGGGTCGCTGTCGGTTCCGGCTTTTTGCAGCGGCTGCAAATCGGCGAAGCGTTCCGGAGTGTATTCCCCGGCTGCAAGCAGTGCCTTGAGTCCGGCGCTGCGAAAGATTGCCAGCCGCTCCTCGTCGTTGTGCTCGGGGACGCGGCGGGGATAGTTGTCGCCAGAGATCACATACCCGGTCAGGCCGACCTGGGCCAGGGCCTCCCGCAGAGCGACGGCCCCACTGGTCTTGCCGGAGCCGGACCCGCCGCTGATTGCGATAACGAGTTTCGCAGGGATGTATTCCCCGTATTTTTCTTCTAATTTAGCGGCCAGGTGGGGCAGCAGCTTTTCTACCCGGCGGCAGACCGGAGCCGTAATGCGCACCGTGTCGCCGGGCATATCGCCGCCCTGCACCTTCTCCTGCGGCGTCAGGGTGATAGCCTGACGCTGCAACGCCTGCCAGCAGGCGCGTTTTTCCGGGCTGAGCATAAGAGCCTCCTTACCAAAAATGCCCTGCGGCAAAAACCGCAGGGCAATCATGCAAGTTGTCAACGGTTGCAGGGCATTTCGGGATTATCCTCAGCGCCCTTGCAAACCTTAGCGCCGCGAATCCATGCTTCATCGACGCATACATACTTAATGCGGACACGACGACCCCACGCATAAGCTGCGTGAATGCTGCCATCCTTGCTCTGCATCATAACCGGGTACTCATAACGGCGGTTGTTCACATCATTCCAAGGGCCAATGAAGCCTTCACCGTGCTCCACAATGCGGCGCCACGGCCAAGTCTTACCGCCATCCTCGGAAATTGCCATCGCCACAGGGCAGCGTTGATCGGGCCAAACCGTGAGACTGCCATCTTCATTGAAGGAAACATCATTGTAGATGATCGCAAGTGCGCCGCTCTGCAGCTTAATGGCAGAGATACTGGCATTGTTGTTGCGCAGCGGGGTGGGTACCGGCACGCTCCATGTTTCGCCGTTGTCATTGGATTCCGAGCGGTAGATATGGTCGGCCGCACGGCTGCGCAGCAAACACACCAGCTTGCCGGGCTCCAACTCAATAATATTGCCGTGAACACGGCCCCGGCTTTCGGGAACCTCCACTCCGCGCCAGGTCTTGCCCTGATCGTCGGAAATCTGGATAACCGTCACGTCGCTGCCCAAACGGGTACCGTCCAGCGCACAGATAAAGTTGTTGAAGATCCAACGCCCGTTGGAAAGCACCTGAATCTTCTGGCGGCAGAAAGAGCCGGGACGGGTAAACATAGCCTCTGTGGGGCCCCATGTGCGGCCCCCATCGCGGGAAATTTTGCGGCGGATCTCTGCCGTGCCCTGCATGCTGTCGGGATTGTTCTCATCAGGCTTTTTAGCCGCCTGTGCCGTGTACATCAGCCAAATGTCCCCGTTGGGGTTTTGGAACAGTGAGGGGTTCTGCTCGCTGCGGGTCGGATCGTCCGAAACGATAACCGGCTGTTCCCACTGGCTTGCACCAGCGGGTAAGCGAGCCACCGCAATGCTGATGTCGGCGTTGCCTTCACAGGAACCGGCAAACCAGCAGCAGAGCAGATCGCCGTTTTCCAATTCCAGCAGATCAGGTGCATGGCAGCTTTCCCACGGGTTGGGGATAAGGGATTCCACCAAATCGAGAGCGGTATCACGGTAAAGTCTACCGTCATCGCCCAGCGTTGGCAGATCAATAATGTTACGAGCCATTTTTCAATCCTTTCTCAGCCCTTGACGGAACCGATGAGAATACCTTTCTTAAAATACTTCTGAACGAACGGATACACGCAGATGATGGGCAGCATGGCAATGAAGATCGCTGCAGCTTTCAGGTTCTGCTGGTTCAGCGTAACACCATCCAGCACTACATTTTTGAAGGTTGTTCCGGAGCCGCCATCTGTAATGACAACACTCTTCAGCACCTGCTGGATCGTCTTGATGGCGTCGTCTTTCAAATAAATCTGCGGGAGAAGGTATTGGTTCCAGATGGATACTGCGTAGAACAAACCTGTGGTCGCCAGCACAGTGGGGGAAAGCGGCAGGAACACTCGGGTCAGGATCTTGATGTCGCTTGCACCGTCCACAAAGGCAGCCTCTTCCAGTTCGTTGGGGATGCCCTCCAAGAATGTCTTGGTGATGATGAGGAACTGCGTGTTGATCGCGCCGGGCACGATCATGACCCACGGATTATTGACAAAGCCGAACTGGTTGTAAATGATATACTGCGGAATGATACCGGCATCAAATACCCATGTAATGATGAACAGGGACATCAGCGCGTAACGATGTTTAAAACGCGGCCGGCTGAGCACGTACGCCGTAACGTAGGTGCAGGCTACCGCCAGCAGTGTTCCCAGCGCAGTATATAAAAAGGAGTTTCGCATACCGGCGAACACATTGAAGCGCGGGTTTGTCAGAATATAGCCGAAAGCTTTCAGGTTGAAGCCCATCGGCAGGAATGTCATCTCACCGCGTGCCAGGTAGGTGCCATCTGTGGTAGCCACAAAGAACACATACAGGAACGGGTACACACAGCACACTGCTATGAGCAGCAAAACTGCACTGTTGATATAATCAAACGCCGTATTCCGTTTGAGATGGGACTTGAGCTGCTTACTCATAATAGCCTATACGCTCCTTTCTCAGAACAGACGTGCGTCACTGACTTTATCGGCAATCTTGTTGACGATGAAAACCAGCACAAAGGCAATAATGGACTTCAATACATTGACCGCAGTGCCGTAGCTGTAATCCGGGAAACCCGTAGACTGGAATGCAATGCGATAAACATACGTCTGGATCACATCAGCCGTGGCATACGTGCCTGTGTTATACATCAGCAGGATACGATCCAAGTTGACGGAGAAGATATTGCCGACACTGATGATAAGCATCGTGATAACAGAAGTAGAAATACAGGGCAGTGTGATGCGCCACATTTTGGTCCAGCGGTTTGCACCGTCAAGCTCTGCCGCTTCATACAAAGTCGGGTCAATGTTCATCATGGCGGCAATATAGATGATGGCCGAGTAACCGAACGTCTGCCAAATCTCCAGTATCACGTACAATGGCCGGAACCATTCCGGTTTTGCCATAAAGTTTGTGGAAGTACCGCCCAGCTTGGTGATCAGGATATTGATCAGACCCGATGTGGGGGAGAGCAGCGTGTACATGATACTGACCATGACGGCTGCCGAGATGAAGTAGGGCAGAAAGCTCAAAGACTGTACCGAATTGCGCACCCACTTGGTACGAACTTCGTTTAGGAAAAGCGAAAAAATGATCGGGATGGGGAATACAACCACCACGGACAGGAACGCCAGAATGATTGTATTTTTGGTGATTTTCCAGATATACGGATCCTGCAAAATGCGCTTGAAGTTTTCAAGCCCCACCCACGTGCTGCCGAAAACGCCTTTGGCTGCTGAGAAATCCTCAAACGCAATCACCATTGCACCGACCGGTCCGATTTTGAACAGGATCAGCAGCAGGAAACCCGGTATCATCAGCAGATACAGCTGATGATTTTTGATAATGTCTTTTTTTATCCGCGTACCGAGGGATGCTTTCGGCACGGCAGGTACCGCCGTTTGTGCTTTGCGCTTCGGCATGGTGATTCTCCTTTCACTTTACCCCGGCAACCCCGCCCGCATGGCAGTTTGCCGTGTCGGGCAGGGCTGATTGTTCAGGGTATTACCTTTGTCAAGGCATCAAGCGCCGTACATTGCTTGGTAAGCTGCCAGCTGGATCTCTTCAATGCGGGACAGGCCCAAATCATTCATTTCCTGCTGGAAAGCTGCCCAGTTGTCAGGGGTCAGTTCGCGCGTACCATCAATGAACTGCGCAATACCGGACATCTGTGCATCGAACACAGAGGCGAGCAGGTTTGTAACTTCCTTGCTCTGGTCATCGGTGAACTTCAGAACATAAGAGGTGCCCAGGTTTTCATCGGTAAACAGGCGTCCGGTCGCCTCAGCGATCAGTGGCGCATTCCACTTGAAGAAGGCTTCGTTGTCAACGGGCTTGCAGACGGTAAAGCGGTCACTCAGGAAGCTCCAGCGCTTCTCACCGGCAGGAGTAGCTTCTTCCGTCTGATAGTCAGCGATGAACTCCTTGTCGCCGTTTGCGTCGGTCTTGAAGCTCTCACCCTCGACACCGTAGTTGGCGAGGATCTCGCCTTCCTCAGAGTAGAAATAATCGATAAAGGTCAGAATCGTCTTGATTTTGTCTTCGCTGCAGTTTGCATTGACGGCAGTAACGCACTCATCGTTGTACTTCATGCTGACGGTCATCTTCTGCGGGTTGCCGTTATCGTCCTTGATGAAGTTCAGAACACCCATCTGGTAGTTGGGGTCGTTGTCGGGGCCGCCGTTCTCCATAAACCATTCGGCGCGGTTGTAGTAGTCATAGAAAATACTGCCGTTGCCGTTGAGCATGGCAGCCTCCCAGTCGGCCTCACTGAAAGTACCTGCGACCCATTCGGGCTGGATCAGGCCCTCGTCGTACCACTTCTTCATGGTCTCGACCAGCTTGTAGGCGCCATCGCTCATAATGTCGATGGAGCCATCCTTGTAGTGGCCGTTGATATAGATGCCGTTGGACTCGGTAGAAGAGATACTGCTGGCTGCGCCGAACCACGAGGCAAAGCGGATGGCGGTGTCACGACCGGTCAACGGGTAGTAGTTGGGGTTGTCTTTTCCGTAGTAGGCTTTCAAAGTTTCCAGTGCCTTGGTAAAGTCATCGACGTTGACGATGGAGTCAGGGTCAATGCCTGCCGCCTTGAAGTGGTCGACACGGTAGCCGATCAGGTCTGCAAAGATGGGGGTTTCTTTGCACAGGCCGTAGATATGACCGTCCGTATCGGTGACAAGCGCCTTGTAATCGGGGTTGTCGTCAATGTACTTCTGCAGGTTGGGGGCATACTTCTCAATGTAGGGTGCCAAATCTGCGAACACGCCCTGCGGACCGTAGACGCTGGTTTGGGCCAGTTTTGTCATAACAGCATCGGGCAGATCGCCGCTGATAACACGCTGGTCAACCTCAGAGTAGACGTCAGCTGCCTCTTCGGGGCCGGAGATGTAGTCGACATGGATACCGGTGCGTTCCTCAGCGACATCATACCACTTCAGTTCCTTGATCCAGTCCACGTAGGTAGAACGCATAAACATGGTGTAGGTGTTGTCCCCACCGCCGGAAGATTCCGTCGAGGAGGCAGCGGCAGTACCGTCACCTGTGGAGGCCGTCGCAGAGGCGGAACCTCCGCCGCAGCCGGTGAGGAGCGTGCCAACCATAGCAGTGGCCAGTACGGCAGCGCCGATTCGATTTGTGAGTTTCATTTGTGTTTTCCTCCTTATAAATGGTTTTCTCTTTATAATATCCGTTCGCTTTCAGCGGTTGGCTGCAAAACGAACAGCATATTCAATAGCATTTTTCAGGCTCAGCTCATTTGCCTTGCCTGTACCGGCCTGATCGAAGGCCGTGCCGTGGTCGACGCTTGTGCGGATGATAGGCAGTCCCAGTGTGATGTTTACCCCTTCCACTGCGCTCCACGACTGTTTTTCCCGATCGTAAACAAAGCCAACAACTTTCAACGGAATATGTCCCTGGTCATGGTACATTGCCACGACGATGTCATACCAGCCACCGATTGCCTTCGAGAAGATCGTGTCCGGCGGGATAGGTCCCTGGGCGTCGATCCCCGCGATGCGCGCCGCCTCGATGGCCGGAGCGATCTCGTCGATTTCTTCCCGTCCGAAGAGACCGCCCTCGCCGCAGTGGGGATTGAGGCCCGCCACACCGATGCGGGGTTTTGCGATGCCCATGTCCCGGCAGGCTTTGTCTGCTATGCTGATGACTTCCAGCACCCGATCCTTCTTGACCCTGTCGCAGGCCTCCCGCAGGGAAACGTGGGTGGAAACATGCACGACCCGCAGGTCCTTGTGGGCAAGCATCATCGTGTAGTGTTCGGTGCCTGTGTAGTGGGCGTAGATTTCCGTGTGGCCGGAGAAGTGATGCCCGGCCAGGTTCATGGCCTCTTTGTTCAGCGGGTTCGTGACGGTGGCATCCACCTTGCCGTCCATGGCAAGTTCAATGACCTTGCGCACATACCGGAAGGCAGCGTCTCCGGCGGCCGCGCTGACCTGGCCGATGGCGAAATCTTCCGGTTTGAGCAATCCCATGTCAAGAATATCAATGGTACCATGCTCGTACAGCCCCTCGCTGGGGTCGGTCACGGGATGAATGGTGCATTTTGCACCCACAAACCCGCAGGCTCTTTCTAAGATAGCCGCGTCTCCCACGACCAGAGGCTTGCAGCTTTCATACACCTTGGGGTCCTGCAGCGCCTTTACCGTGATCTCCGGTCCGACGCCCGCAGGGTCACCCATTGTAATACCTAAAATCTTGCGCATGGCTGCCTCCTTTAGCAAAGGCCGTTGTCACGGCAGGTTTGCAGTGCCTTGCGCAGGGCGTCCAATCCCGCCGGGGACAAGCTGTTGAAAGGTGCGCGGCACAGTCCTACCGGATACCCCAGTTCCTTGACCGCCGTTTTGACGATGGTGTTGGGGTTGCCAAACTTAAAAATATCACGGAAAGGACGGATGCTGTCCTGTGCCCTGCGCGCCCCCTCAAAATCTCCGGCATTGAACTTCTCGTAGATGCTCACCATCGTGTGAGGAAAAACGTTGGCACAGCCTGCGATGGCGCCTTTGCCTCCCGCCAGCAGTGTCCACAGGATCAGGGAATCGTTGCCGGACAGCACGGTGAACGGTTTATCGCCCCCGCGTGTTTTCTCGATATACTGCAAGATATTGTCAAAGTTACCGCTGGAATCCTTTGCGCCCACAATGTTTGCCACCTGAGACAGCTTTTGCACTGTGGCAGGGGCCAAAGCGTTGCCCGTGCGTGCGGGGATGTTGTACAGCAGGATCGGCATATCCACTGCGTTTGCAACCGTCTCATAATGCCGGATGAGTTCTTCCTGGGAGGCTGCAGCAAAGCTCGGCGTAATGATGGAGAGCACATCCGCACCCAGTTCCTTGGCTTTTCGGGACATGCGAATCGTATCACGGGTGCTGACGCAGCCTGTACCTGCGTAAACCGGCACGCGGCCGTTGACGGTCTTAACCGCCACACGGATGATCTCGGCTTTCTCTTCCTCGTCGAGGATATAGCCCTCGCCGTTGGTACCAAAGACAAAAATGCCGTGCACACCTGCGGCAATCAGCCGCTCGATCTGGTTGACAAGTTCCTCATAGTTGACGGTCTCATCCTCGTGCATCGGCGTCAAAATCGGAACGATAATACCTTTTATCTCTTTCATTGTACGCTCCCTTTACAGAATCGCGCGGTAGAGTGCCTCCGCATCCGCCGCTGTGACAGTGCGTGGGTTGTTCACCAGCAACCGCTGTACATCCATGCCAGCCTTTACCAACGCGGGCAGGTCAGCTTCGGTCACGCCGTAAGGCTTCAGTGATGTGGGGATGTCCAGATGCTTTACCATAGCATCCATCCGATTGATGACCCAGTCAGCCTTTTCTGTGTCTGTGCCGGCTCCCGTGCCTCCAACAGCATCATAAACCTCTGCGAATTTCTTGCTGCAGCAAGACTTATTAAACTGCATGACCGGCATCAGCATAATGGCATTTGCAACGCCATGCGGGATGTGGTACCGCCCGCCCAGCGGGTAGGACAGCGCATGCACGGCTGTGGTGCCGGAACAGGTGATGGCAACGCCTGCGTAGAAGGCGGCCTGCATCATTTTTTCCTTCGCGTCCAGCGCGTCAGCGTCGTCGCAGGCTTTTTCCAAATTGGCGAAGATGAGCCGCAGCGCTTGCATCGCGAACAAATCACTGAAAGGGTTGGCCTTAGCAGAAGTATAACACTCAATAGCGTGGCACAGCGCGTCGATGCCGGTGGAAGCTGCGATTTTGCGTGGCAGGCGACGGATCATCTCGCCGTCCAGAATGACCGCATCCGCGATCATTTCGGGATTGACGATGCCGACTTTCAACTGTTCTTCGGGCACCGCCACGATGCTGTTGGGCGTTGCCTCAGAGCCGGTGCCCGCCGTGGTGGGGATCATAATGGTCTTGACAGTCTTTTTGCCGATGCGCGGGTTTTTCAGTTGGTCGCGTACCGTGCAGCTGCCGTCCGCCGTGATGGAGGCCAGCTTGGCAATGTCCATCACGCTGCCGCCGCCGACGGCGACAATCAAATCTGCGCCGCTCTCACGGAAGGTATCAATGACCTGCTGGGCCTGATCGCAGGTGGGTTCGGCGGGCAGGGTGTCATACACCACATAAGGTACTGCCGCTTTGTCCAGTTCGGCCAGCGGGCGTTCCAGAACACCGGATGCCCGGATGCCTGCATCCGTAAAGACGGCTGCTTTTTTATGCCGGGCCGCCAGCGATTCCAACGCCTGCATGCCAGTCTCACCGCTAAATACCTGCTGCGGCATGGCAAGTTGATACTGCTTCATCATTTTCCGTTCCTTTCTGCAAATTCTGACGTATCCTGCTGAGCAGGTCCTCATCTCCAAATCCGCCGGACTTGGAGACGATAATACGGGAAACATGGGTGGCCATCGGTGCGGTGAAGAGCACTGCGCCCGGTGCAGCCTCGCCCAGGGGCGAAATTTCCGCCTCCGACAGCTGCTGCATAAAGCCCATCAGCGTATCGCCGCCGATAATCATCGGCAGGTAGTGGTCTGCGGCAGGGCGTTTAAGCAGCAGAGCCATCAGCAGACCCAGCTGCCCGGCAATCTGCCCGCGCAGCTGCTCGACCTCGGAGGTGTCCTCGGCTGTCTCGATGCCGCCGGTGTCGATCAGCACATCGCAGCGGCCTTGCATCTGCTGCTCGATCTGTGTCAGGAAATCCTGACCCGCCGGGCTTGCGAAGTAGTCTGGGGTAAGTTGTTCGTTTTGCAGCGATATACGGATGCCGCCGTGAGCCGCGCCGTACTCCAACTGCCGCTTTGTGATTGGGTTCAGGCTGCCACAGAGCACCAGGAGCGGGGCCTTGATACAGGGCAGGCGGATGGGTTCCCCCGCAAGTCCCAGGAAGGGCGGCAGCTCCGCTGCAAATCCCGCGCAGCCACCCAAGATTTTCAGGCTGTTCGTGCGCTGCAGTTCCATGCCAATGCACTGGAAGTCCATGGTGTTCTCGGCGTCGCAGATGACGATCTGTTGACCATTCTGCGGTGGAGACGGCAGATTGCGGGGCTGGCAGGTGACGACCTCTGCCCGGCAGTTTTTGAAAAGGTCTTTTATGTAGGGGGAGCGGACCGGCTCAAAGGGATCTTTCCCGAACACACTCTCATTGATTGGTACGCCGTCGATGTACTGGATGCCGCCCCGTGTCAAGCGATTCATCTGGGGCAGCGCCGGTGCATAGTACGCAGCCGCCGCGCCGCTGGCGTCCAATGCCGCTTGGAACATCGCGCCGATATTGCCTCGCAGCCCGGAATCTGTTTTGATATAAACGGAGTCAGTCCCGCAGCGCAGCGCCTGCTGCACGAGCTCTAAACAAATCTTGTAGGCTTGCTGCCGGCTCCTGTGACGGACCTCCGCATCAATGACCGCCACATCCGCTTGGAAGAGTTCCTCATGCACGGCGGCGGTGCCGTGCACGGCGGCCACCCGGACGGAAACGCAGCGGTTAGCAAACTGTACGCCTGTATCCAGTGCGCCGGTCAGGTCGTCCGCGATTACTGTCAGCCGTGCCATAGGTTCCTCCAATGTGTTTTATTTTGCAACACACAGTTTCGTATCATTTGCTTATCTTTCTGCATCGTTTTTTCGACGCTCTCTGGATTTGTCTAAATCTTACCATTCTCGTTACTGTTCGTAAACTTTTTTTATCCTATTTTCCGCTTTTTTGTGTTTCTATTTGAAACAATTTTATTTTATTAATTGACATCGCTCGGCAAATAGGTTACGATAAAGTTGCAATTTAAAACAGTTTATGAAAAGGGGGACCTCTACCATGCGCCCAATCCGAATCCTAGGCATCGCCCCTTATGAAGGGATTGCCAGCCTGATGCAACAGGCTGCAGAATCCCGCAGCGATCTGCAGATCGACATACATGTCGGCAACCTGACCGCCGGCGCGGAGATTGCCGTCGCCCAAACTGCCCATCAGGCGTACGATGTCATCCTCTCCCGTGGCGGCACAGCCGAGTCTATCCGCCAGGCTACCGACCTAAAGGTTGTGGACATCCCACTGTCTGTCTACGATATTCTGCGTTCCATCAAGCTGGCAGAAAATCACAACTGCAAATACGCGGTCATCGGCTTCCCGGCCATCACCCGCAACGCCACGTTCCTGTGCGAAGTGCTGCGCTACAATGTGGATATTTACACCATCCACGACCAAGCCGAGGCTCGCACTATCTTGCAGGGTTTGGAAAGTTCCGGCTGTCAAATGGTGCTGTGCGATGTTGTCACCAACTCACTTGCGCAGGAATACGGCATCCCCGCCCTGCTTATCACCTCCGGCATTGAGAGCGTGGAGGATGCGCTGAATACCGCCGTACAGGAGGGGCTGGCTCACCGCAAGGCACTGGAACTGGCACAGTTCTTTCAGGATGTCATCCGTGCCATGCCCTACGACACCCTTGTCAGCGACGAGGCCGGGCAGGACCTGTTTGTCTCCCTCTCCCCCGATCTGCCCGACAGCGTGCTGGCTAAGGCACACTCATCCATCATGCAGCGCACCACCGAGCCGCACCGCTCCTGCATCGAGGAGGACGGCATCCGTTACACCTTGCAGAGTACGCCCATCCGGATGGAGGGCGTACTGCGCCATGTTGTCACTATTGAAAAGAGTCGATTGTCTATCCCGCTAGGAAAATACGGCATTGCCTATTCTGACCTCCAGCAGACCGTGGATACCTTTTTCGACAGTTTCTACGGCATCACCCAGTCCTTTTCCACCGCAAACCTGACGCTGGAGCAATACTTACAGAACAACCGCCCCCTCGTTGTCTACGGTGAGCCGGGCACGGCCAAACCTCAGATGGTGCGGATGCTCTATGCCAAGGGACCTCTCTCCAACGCGCCGCTCGTAAAAATCGACTGCGCTATGCTCATGCGGCCCGGCTGGAAATACCTGATGGAAAATGACCGTTCTCCCTTGATGGGCAAGGGCTGCACGATTATGATGAGCCATGTGGATGCGTTGACTGACGAACAGTTCAGTGAGTTGTTCTCTACCGTGACGGCACTGCATACCCAGGAGCGCAACCGCATGTTTTTCATTGCCAGTTGCCCCAGCGCCGAGGCGATGCCTCCCCACTATGCGCGGCTTGTGGACATGCTGAACTGCTTAACATTGGAAATGCCGCCGCTGCGCAGCCATCTGCAGGATATCCCGCGTTTATCCGGGCTGTACATCAGCACCTTGAACATGCGCAACGCCCGCGCGGTCATCGGCTTCGAGCCGGAGGCCACCTTCCGCATGACGGAATACTGCTGGCCCGGCAACTACGACCAATTTTGCCGCGTGCTGAACGAGTTGCTTCTGCGTACCACGACACCCTACATCTCTGAGGCTACGGTACGTGAACAGTTGAAGCGGGAATGTACCTTCTACCCCGATACCGCGCCCCAGACCCGTACCCTACCTGTGGACCTGACTCTGGAAGAGATCGAGTGCATCGCCGTGCAGCAGGCATTGCAGGCCGAGAACGGCAACCAGAAGCGTGCTGCCGAGCGCCTAGGCATAAGCCGCACAACGCTGTGGCGAATGCTGCAAAAGGAAACACCCCATCCACATAGAAGGTAATAGACACAACAAGCACCCTTCTGGAAGTCAAGCAGCAAATCCAAAAAGCCCTGCGCCAGTACAAGAACCCGCCCATTCCTACCAAACAGGAACAGATCATCGTGCCAAACAACAGCGTGCTGGTACTCGTCAAGGCGAGCTGACTACGCTGACCGCTCCTATTTTTACCTGCCAACTCCGCAAAATTTATCCACAAAAAGCGCCCGGGCGGTTGAAAATTTCAGTCGTCCGAGCGCAGTCATTTTGCCGTTTTGGGGTCATTTTGGGGTCAAAGTTACCAGAATGTTACCACTTTTTCCATAAGGTAGAAAAAAGCTCGTTGAAACTTGTCGTTTCAACGAGCTTTTGTTGGTTGCGGAGACAGGACTTGAACCTGCGACATCCGGGTTATGAGTTCTATATTTTGCGTTTTGCATCATTTATTATCGTTATGTTTCTCTCGATAATTCGCGCGTTATGTCTCATTATCGTTGTGTATCGTATTGTATTGTTGTTGCACTTTTCATAAAGTTGTTGAACTATTGTTGAACTACTTCTGATTATACACATCTTCCAGAATGTCTGCGCCGCGCTTTTTAGCTGCTTCGATTATATGCGCGTATATGTTTTCTGTTGTACTTACCTGTGCGTGTCCCAGCGTTTTGGATATTGTCACCGGGTCAACATTCCGCCCAAATAGTGCAGATGCCAAGCTGTGCCGAAATGCGTGTGAGTGCAAATGCGGTAAACCGTTTTTCTTTTCTACGCGCTCCAACCATGAAGCAACCGTTCCCGGATTCAGCGGCTCGCCTTTTTCGGTTGAGAACACATATCCATTATCTGCTCTATATCCATTAAGGCGCTTAATCTCTTCTGTTTGCCATTGCTTATAAGTTACCAGCATATCAATAACGCTTTGTGGCAAATACAATAAACGAACCGAAGATTCGTTTTTCAGTGTATCGATATAAACGCCATCCTTATTATTATATAGGACATTTCTCCTCAAACAAACCTGTCTATTTTCAAAATCAATGTCCGTCCAATGTAATCCTAAAATCTCACCACGCCGCGCACCTGTGTAAATGAGCATATACCCAAATACGCGCCAGCGTAGTTGTTCTTTGTCAAAAGCCTTTTTTATTTCTTCAATCTGTTCCGGCTGGTAAAAGTCTACTTCTTTTTTGTGGATTTTCGGTAAAATAGCTTTACTGGCTGCATTGTAGGGGACAAGCATTTCCTTTTCTGCCTGTGCAAGAATTGAAGAAATAAGACCGTGATATTCATTGATTGTTTTTGCCGACAAATTCTTATTTTTTTCAATGATCTTGAAAAGTTGTTCGACTTTATATCCTAAAACCACTGCTACGGCTTCGGCCTTATCTGCTTTAACTTCATTACCACGCAACATTAGTGACACCGTTGACGATGATATATTTGCACATTTTGCAATCAATTCACGCGAAATCTTTTTTCCCTCGGCCACAGCATCAATAATTTGTTGGTGTGCGGACAGCCCTAACCGTTTTTCATCAACAACTTTAGTCAGTGTTGGTTTAGGTTTTGCCGTTCTGTCTACATTGCCCAGTTCTTGTAGTTTACCATAAAAATTTGTGAGGTGCTGCGGGCGCAAGTCTTTTAATTTTATCGCACCAATTTCCGGGTAAATTCTACGGGTTAAATCCCTATATCGAGCGAGTGTACTCTTCTTGAGAACGCCCGCTTTTTCTTTTTCTCGGAGAACATACTCCGCATAGTCACGGAAAGACTGCCTACTATCAGTGGCCTTTCCCTCTTTGCAGTCACGCTCATAGATTGCTGCGAAAGCCTTTGCTTTTCTTTCCGCAGTTAACTCCGACCAAGTCGGCTCAACTGCAAATGTTGTAACGTATGGCTTTAGTTGTTTTCCGTTTTCATCTCGCCCACGAAACACACGAATGCTAAATGAGATGAGTTTTCCAGACTTACTCCGCCTAGCTTGAATATTCGCCATCTCGTGTATCCCCCTGTTCGTCTATTGATTTTTTAAGCAGATGGAAATCTTTTCGTAGTTGGCTGCCATTTCTCTGTTCAGGCTATTTTGTATTTCATCTGCAAATTCTTTCTCGGACATTTTTTCCCCGACAGCTTTCACAATCTCTATCATAGTATTAGTTATAGAAAAAAGTGCTAGAGCATCTTCATTTGCTACTTTACGAGGGAATGTATCCAAATGCTTCCCCCAAAATATATTGTAAGCCAAGGACTTCCTTTCATTTGGTTCATCTTTGAGTTTTGGCGTTATATGTTCTTTCATATACGCGGTCATGTAATTTCTGATGAGGGGGCGCTCTTTATTTTTTATATATGATATAAAATGTTGTAACAGTTCCCTAAACAAGTCATGACATACAATTTCTTCAAACACATCTCTTTCGCACTTGCTCATGCGGCTTATGGTTATCAATGCTCCATCTGCCAAACCTGTAAATTTGCTTGCTGCTTGCATATCTTTTTGATATTGTTTACAGTTTGAAACGCCAAGTAAATAGTCAATAGAGACGTCAAAATGCTTTGCGATATTTACGAGAGGTACTAATTTAGGCTCGGCATCACAACTAAGGTACTTCGATATAGAACTTTCTGCAATTTGTGTTTCCGCTGCAAGTTGTTTTTGGCTTATGCCCTTTTCTTCAATTAGATTTCGCAATCTTTCTGCAAAAATTTCTTTGCTATCGCTCATACTTTTTCTTCACGCTCCTTGTCGGAATTTCCAGTTAGAAATTTTTCATCAACGCATTTCAAAGTTCGTAACATCGGAAAACCCCCTTTTATCGTGATTTTTCTTGTAGTATAATATAGTCACAGAGGATTCCTAAAAGAAATCTTCTCGTCTTACATTTCCTATTATAAATATTCCTTGTGGATATGTCAACAGAGAGGTTCACTTATGAACTCATCACCTCGCATGATGTCGATACGCAGCGTTGCGGCCACTGGCCTTTTGCCAGAACACGCTCTCCGGGTTATGGAGAAGCAAGGCAGACTTCCGGCGCTGTACATCGGCAAAAAATGCCTAATCAATTATGATGCGCTTGTTGCACAACTTAATGAACTAGGCAATTCCAACTCCGGTATCAGTGGCACGGCATAAGCCGTCCACTTTTACATACATCTTTCAATTCTTTTCATTAAAAAGGAGATACCTCTATGAAACTCACTAATTCTTCCGTCAAACTCGTTTCCGTTTCCCCCGCAACGCTCGGTGAGCGCCTGCGTCTGTGCGGTGTCCGTCCGTACTATGAGTACAACAATGGCAATCGCACCGACACCATCTTGGGCTACACCTACACCGTCACCTGCTCTGGTTTCTTTGGCGAACGCTTGGATGTTAAAATTCCCGGAAAGCAGTTGCTCGGCGAAGAGGCCTACGACCATCTTGCCAAGTTCAGCAACTTGAAGCTGGGAATCTACCCCTCTTATATCAAGGGACAGCCCGGCATTGATGCCATCAATCTCAAGGCATCTGCAGATGGTGTGACCGTCATCAACGGTTAAGCTCCAAGCGGCGGCAGGAGGGGGATGCCCCAAAGCATCTCACGCCAGCCGCCGCTACTTTTTTCCCTTTGGGTCGCCCCGCCACGCGGGGCGATCATGAATTGTTTGTTATGTGGTAGGCTTGCTTACCACCATAACACAAACTATATAACACCCTCAAAAGCCTACCGTTATAGTATCTGAGCCAATCAGGGGGCTTGTCCTGATTGGCTCCTTGACAGGTCTGTATGTGGTAGATATGTGGTAATCAAAAGGAAGTGATAAAAACAAATGGGTCTGCGTGTTTGCGAAATCGTACAGCAAATTGAGTATCTTCCGGGTTATCCCGACAAGTGGAAAGAGAAGCTCGAAGAGAATCTTAACAGCAACGATAAAATCGAACATTGGGTATACATTATCCACGACAAAGACACAGATGAAGATGGCAACCTCAAAAAGCCTCATATACATCTGATTCTAAAATTGAACGATTCCTATGAGCCTTCAACGATTGGCGGCTATGTCGGTGTCAGTAAAAACTACGTCAACAAAATTCATCAAAAACGTCCCGCTGGTAAACGCATGGTTTCGGATATTGGCGGTGCAATCTCCTATCTGACACACCGCAACGCGCCAGAAAAACACCAGTACGATGACAAAGAAGTCATTGCACAGCCGGGATTCAAATGGAAAGAAATCCGTGCCGAAAGCGAAGCATGGCACGCACAAAACAAGTCATTCCGAAAAGTCCTTGCAAAAATTGAAGAGGGCGAAATTCGCCCCTACAACCTCATGGAATACATTTCAATGGGGATGTATATGGACCACAAGGCCGATTTTGAAAAGGCGTTTGAATATCGACAAACGAAAATCAAATCCTGCGCTGACCGTGAAATTGAAGTTATCTATATTTACGGTGAACCGGGAGCAGGAAAAACAACTCTTGCAAAACAAATCTGTGAAAAGCGCGGTCTTAGCTACTGTTTATCCGGCAGCAGCCGTGACCCGGTGCAAGACTACGGCGGGCAAGACGCGCTCATCTTAGATGACCTGCGCCCCGAATCCTTTTCGCTCAGTGACCTTTTGAAAATGCTTGACAATAACTCAGCTTCTTCCGTCAGCGCCCGCTACCGTGACCGCTGGCTGGAAGTCAAGTTGATAATCATTACAACCGTTCTAACTATCGAAGATTTTCATACCGCTTATGAAAATCCAAGTGAACCCATTGAACAGCTAATGCGTAGATGTAAAGAAATGATTATGCTTACAAAGACACATAAAAGTCTTTACATTTACAATGACAACAAACAATCCTATCAACTTATTGGCGAGGGGAAGAACAACATCCCTGCACAATTCGCAGCTGAAAACAACTTACAAAAAGAAAACCTCAAAAAGCTTTGCTCTGATTTTGATGTTTCCTATGTCGAAAGTTACGATTCTGTTCAGCAATCTTTCATTGATGTAACCAACAGAATCGACACAAAACTATTTATAGGCTAATTAACAGCCGGAAAGGTATTGTTATGACTAATCCAAGCAATAATGACCTCAACGCTCGTACCAACCTCCGCAACTTCCTTTGCACCGTAAAAAACGGTTTCTACAATGCGGCCACCAATCCCCGCAAGCGCAATCTGCTTATTGTGCTGCTTCTGCTGGATGCCCTGCTCTGCGCCGTAATCTACTGGCCGCACAACATTCCTGCTGTACTCAACAACATTATGGTCATTTTCGGCATCATGACTTTCATCTGTTTTGTTCCTCTGTGTGCGGCTCTCATCGGCTATGTTCCGGGTGCGCTGGAAATGCAGCGTAATTTTTCCCGCGTAGGTTTTGTAAACCATGCAGGTGAAGCGCCATACCTTATTAGAATGGAATTTCTCGACCACAATGTAGTGGCATATACCTATTCTTGTACCGGCTTTCCCCTCAAAAAATGGATTGACGCACAGCTTGTAATCGAAACCGCCCTAAATATGCTGATTGAATCAATCCATGAGGGGCGTGACCGTAGGACAATCACGCTGCATTGCGTTCAGCCGGGTCACGTTTTCGATTTGCTCCGTTGGAGTGATGCCTATGTATTGCGTCACAATGACAACCTACTGATTGTTGGTCGTGGTCTGACTGGGGATATAATTATTGACCTCAACAAGACGCCACACATTCTAATCGGTGGAAACACTGGAAGTGGCAAAACCGTACTTCTTCGCTGTATCTTATGGCAGTGCATCCAACAGTCCGATATTGTGTACATTGCAGATTTTAAGGACGGCGTTGACTTCGGAAAACTCTGGCATCGTTTTTCCCACATCATCACAACCGAAAAAGACTTGCTTGAACTGCTGAATCGTCTGGTTGATGAATTGGAAGAGCGTAAGAAATTGTTTGTAGAAGCCGATGCTTCAAATATTACCGACTATTTCCAGAAAACAAACCACTTTCTAAACCGCATCATCTTTTCGTGCGATGAAGTCGCCGAACTGCTGGATAAGACCGGAGCGGATAAAGAGCGTAAAGAACTTCTCTCTCAAATTGAAGCCCGTCTTTCGACTCTTGCCCGGCAGGGGCGCGCTTTTGGAATTCATCTGGTCTTAGCCACACAGCGCCCGGATGCTAACATTTTGCCCGGACAAATCAAAAATAACCTTAATGTCCGTATCTGTGGACGCGCAGATGCAACACTCTCAACCATTATTATTGGAGATGGCCGCGCAGCGGAACAGATTCCATCGGATGCACAGGGACGTTTCATCATGGACAATGGCACTGTATTTCAAGCATATTATTTCGATGACTCCTTGATTTAAGAATTGAAAAGTTAACATCAAAACAGGGGGGAGGCGTGGATCGCGCCTCCCCTCCCTTTTTTTATTTTCTCGGTCCTAGAAATTTGTTTCCGTTCAAATGTATCATATGGTCTGGCATATCAGACAGCCACACCTCGGTTTCCCATGCCAGTTGAGCGCTGAATTTTTTATATATATCAAAGTTGGGGAATGCTGTAACAAACACTTTTCCGGCGGAAACATTTTTTGTCATGCTTTCTATCTCAATGATTCTTTGGGGACTCATAGGGCCAACACTTGTAACAGCTTCTATAAAGTATATCCAATTTTTATCAGATACATAAAGGATTACATCGGGCATTTTATCGTGAAGCGTTATTTCAAATCCTAACCGTGCAAGTTTGTCCGAGTTTTTTATAAGGTCTTTTTTTATTGTATCGCCCACATAGAGACACTCACAATTTGGAGCGAAACGAGGGGCAAATTGTTCTATAACGGCTCTTTGTAATGCGTTATGCTTGCCCGGACTGAATTGTAATTCCTCACCGTTTATGCAAACAGGCATCATTTCCATTCTTTTCTTGCTGGCATATTTTTCTATCAATGTGCTATGCACATCCTTGAATCTTTGAAGCGCAGATTTCCATTCTGTTGTGCCAAACGTACGAATTAACGCTATTGCTTCGTTAGTGATTCGGTAACAATAATGGGGGCTGTTGGTCGCTTTTCCGTTATCCTCAATCAGCGCCGCTTCTCTAAATTGGTGCATACAGTTTTTTCGAATGGTTTCCCGCGTGTTTTCCGCATAAGTCTTACCATAATAGCAACTACTGAATTGGAGTACGTCGTGTATTCTAATCCATTGGTTTTTTGCTATGTTCCATTTGTCTTTGGGCTTAATGTTGGTCAATGTGAGTAAACTATATGCAGCAATATCTGTTTGCTGCTGTTCTGGCATACCCATTTCTTTCAGGATTTTCTTTGCATCTTCAATTTTGCCCACAATAAGCCTCCTCTGCTACAATTTTATCGCAGCATTCCGTTGTTAAACTTCCTGCCTTGATAAGCCTGTTCCCGATTCTTTCGATGGTCTCGATTGGTGGGACTGGGATGTTATTTACTTCTGTGCTATTTACCTGCGTGCTGCCATTTAGAATGCGATAATACTTATCATACAGTGTAGTATTGAGTAGTGCATATATTCCATATGTCAACGCTGTTGACAATGGTGTACCATCCACATGGTCGACATAATTTATCTTGTTTTGCGTTCCTATATACTCATACTCTGGAAAATCCTTGGCTAAATAGATGCCACACTGCAGCCGACGCTTTTCCTCTTTCGCGGTAAATCTCTTGCAGAAAACGTAGTTCTTATTTTTTTGAATTAGTCCTTGCTTTTCATCTACAATCCAATCGAAGTCCTTGCCTGACGGAACATGAAAAACCACTCCGTTTTTTATATGTTGACCATAAAATAGCGGAATGATATGTTCGCCCGGCTCTTTTCGTAGTTCATCGCGTTGCCGAAAATCAACCACAATACCCGTTCGCATACGCAATCCGATATCGGGAAATGTAGCACTATATTTATTGATAGTGCGTATTACACTGACATCATCATTGTTCGTGGGCAAATACACATACAGATTTTTACCGGAAATAACAGAATTATACGGAACGGAAATTTCTGTCATATTCTTATAGTCAGCATTTGTCTGACTGGACGAAATGATAACCTGCTTCGGCTTTGCGTCCGTTTTCTTGATTTTTATTATAATTGTTTCTTGCAGAACCTGTTCGTGACTAAATACCTTGTCTCTACTAACGAAAAGATGTATTTGCTCAAGCTTTCCATAGTGAAAAAAGAAATTTCTGAAGGCCTTGAAATACTCACCCGAAGTCCAACTTCTGGGAATAATATAAACCATTTCGGCCTCGTGTTGCAGATTAAACAAAGACATTGCCGCAAATAGGAAGTAAAGGTTAGGCGCGCCATGAACAACTGTAGGCATTGCCGTTGCTGCGGGATTATCCCTCATAACTCTCAAATAAGGGGGATTTCCTATAATCAAATCGTATTTCTTTAGATTTTTTTCTTCTAATCCTTTCCCCTCAAAATCTGGTGCTTGAGAAATCAAATAATCATCAACAACGATAACAAAGCCAAATTTTATAGGGGCATGCTCCTGAATGTATTCCAAATTTTCCCGCAATATAGGGAGAACTTCTAAATCATTTTCATAACAGGTTAGCTGAATTTCCGAAAACCTCTTTTCAGAAAACGCTCTATCTAATAATGCTGCAGAAAGTATTCCCGTACCTGCACCAGGGTCTAATATTTCAATTTTTGTAGATAAGTTGTTAAAATCGAATAGCTGAGCCATAAATTCGGCTGTTTCTTTTGATGTGAAAAATTGACCTTTCTTTTTGCGTACCGATTTCGGCATACCTTCAAGGAATGCCAACGTTTTAGAAATAACATGATCAAGCATATGATTGCACCTTTTGACTTGTTGGAAATTCATGAATAATATTTATTATAACAGGTGTGACAATTCTTTTCCATATCTCTGTTCAAAAGACTTTTATTCATTTTTGAAAAGTTGACATCAAAAAAGCTCCGGGGCTGCATTGCTCCCGGAGTTTGCTTTTATTGGGGCTGCATCGGCTTGTTGCAATCCATACACAGAATATGCACCGCTTTAGTGGCTCTTACGCTGTTTCCGCAGCAGGGGCAGACATATTTGATGCTGTGGCTGTTCGGGGGGTTTCTGTTGCCGCCTGTGGCGTTTCCTGCCCCTTTGCCGCGCGGTGTGTAGCTGCTCTCGATACGGTTCATATTGATGTCATCCCAGCCTTGCTCAATGACAAATTCGCAAAGGGCTTCTGTCGGCTCGGTGATACTCCAACCGATGCGCGGGTCGTAACCGATTTTCAGGTCGCGGGCTTCGGCGGCCGCTTTGAATTTTTTGTTGTGGTATGCGCCGCCCCTGCTACAATCCTGTATACCGTTTTGCAGATTGTAGATGTGTACACACTCATGGAGTTCCGATGCTACAACCTCGAAAATACTCCTGTCAAGCGTTCCTGCCCCTATGTTCAGTTCTCGGCGGGTAGTGTCTCCACGTTGCCACGCCTTGGCAACAGTGACGTGTGCGTATGCCTTGGGTGTACTTTGTATTGTGATGACAGGTTCTTCCAGTTCGTTATTGAAATATTTTGCATTTAACGCCCGGAAAATCTTCTCCAAGTAGCCTGCTGTCCTCGATGTCTTGACTGTGTCTTTCATTGCTTTCGTCCTCGCTTTCGTTTTCCCAATCTCGGCCTACGTTATCCCATCGGGATAAGTGGTTGCGGGTTGTTCCGCGATTAGCGGACAAAAGCGGGATAGGGGGCTGTCAAGGGGAACGTGGAATACCGCAGCCCAATTTATAAAGCGAGGATATGCCGCGAAAGCCCCTTGATAGGCCACTACTCCCGATTTTATAATTTTGCGGGGAACAACAGCACCGGGGCTTTGCCTTTAGCAGCACTTTCCGGGGCGCTGCAATGCACGTGTTGAACTTTTGTTGAACTTTCGATGACGACGGCGTTCAGCAGAAAGTAAAAAGAGCGTTAGAACTTCACGTTCTAACGCTCTTTTTAAGTGGTTGCGGAGACAGGACTTGAACCTGCGACCTCCGGGTTATGAGCCCGACGAGCTACCATCTGCTCTACTCCGCGATATATGACACACACGCTGTTTCGCGGTGCTTGATTATAATACCACAGCACGGCGTGTGTGTCAATAGGTTTTACTAAAAAAGTTTATGCAATTTTTCCCGGGAGTTCACCCGGCTGTCTGCATTTGTATCAGACAATGCCCTGGCTCATCATGGCGGAGGCGATCTTCTCGAAACCGGCGATGTTGGCACCGGCGACCAGGTTGCCCTTCATGCCGTACTTTTCGGCAGTGGCGGCGGCAGTCTTGTAGATGTTGACCATGATGTTGTGCAGGCGCTCATCCACTTCCTCGAAAGTCCAGGACAGGCGCAGGCTGTTCTGGCTCATTTCCAGGCCGGAGGTAGCAACGCCGCCAGCGTTGGATGCCTTAGCCGGGGCAAACAGGATGCCGTTCTGCTGCAGGTAAGCGATGGCATCAGGGGTGGAAGGCATGTTGGCACCCTCGGCTACGCAGTAGCAGCCATTGGCAACCAGAGCCTTGGCACCGTCCAGGCGCAGCTCGTTCTGGGTGGCGCAGGGCAGGGCGATGTCGCAGGGGACGGTCCAGATGCCCTGGCTGCCCTCGACGTACTTAGCGGTGGGGACATAGTCCAGGTAGGTCTTGATGCGGGCACGCTTGACCTCTTTGATCTCCTTGATGACCTTGTAGTCGATGCCATTCTCGTCGACGATGTAACCGTTGGAGTCAGACATGGCAATGACCTTGCCGCCCAGCTGGGTGGCCTTCTGGTTGGCGTAGGTGGCCACATTGCCGGAGCCGGAGATGACCACGCGCTGGCCCTCGAAGCTCTTGCCGGCGTCAGCCAGCATCTCCTTGGTGAAGTAGCACAGGCCGTAGCCGGTGGCCTCGGTACGGGCGAGAGAACCGCCGAAGGGGATGCCCTTACCGGTCAGCACGCCGGTGTACTCATTCTGTAGGCGCTTGTACTGGCCAAACAGGTAGCCGACCTCACGGCCGCCAACGCCAATATCACCGGCGGGCACGTCGGTGTCGGGGCCGATGTGGCGGTACAGCTCGGTCATAAAGCTCTGGCAGAAACGCATGACCTCGGCATCAGACTTGCCGTGGGGGTCAAAGTCAGCGCCGCCCTTGCCGCCGCCCATGGGCAGGCCGGTCAGGCTGTTCTTGAAGCACTGCTCAAAGCCCAGGAACTTCAGGATAGACAGGTTGACAGAGGGGTGGAAACGCAGGCCGCCTTTGTAGGGACCGATGGCAGAGTTGAACTGCACACGGTAGCCGCGGTTGACCTGGACCTTGCCAGCGTCATCGACCCAGGGCACACGGAACATGATGATGCGCTCGGGCTCGACAAGGCGCTCGATCAGGCCGGCCTTCTCGTACTCGGGGTGGGCAGCCACAACGGGCTCCAGGCTCTCGAGGACTTCCTCAACAGCCTGCAGAAACTCCTTCTGCTCGGGGTTGCGCTTTGCAAGGCCCTCATATACGCCCTGCAGGTAAGCATTCTGAATTGCCATAAAACGACACTCCTTTATATAATTTCAAACACCGCCTTCATGTTACCACCATAAAAGAAATTTTTCAAGTAGTTTTGGTTTACTTTTCAAAATTTTGTTTGTGGCAGGCGTGCCGGTGTTCTTGTCCTGTGGACAAATCGGCGTTTTTGCGCATAATTATACAACCGTTCATTCTGTCGCATACATCGTGACCCACGCGGCGGGCTGCCCGTCGGCCAAAAAGTCTGCCGGGTCCCAGAGGGCGTAGAGGCTGTACTGCGGGTCATAGCTGTCGCGGGGGTTGGCGGTTGTCAGCCATTGGCCCGACGCGGTGCAGGCCAGCAGCAGCGCGGGGCGGCGCACGCCCTCCGCCGTGACCGCGGGGGCCGGGAGGACGTCGCCGGTCTCCATGTCCAGCAGGCAGTCCGCGTAGGCGTCCCCGGCGTTCAGCACGCGGAGATACCGCTGCGGCACGCCCGCAAACGCCGGGCTGAAGGGTACGCACACGTCGATGCCGTAGGTGTCAAGCGGGATGGTCTCGAGCAGCGTTTTCTCGGTGCCGTCGGCGGTGTCAAAGTACAGCAGGGCGGCCTGTTGGCCGGGGGTGTCGGCATTGCGGAAATTGCCGGTGTAGTAGATCCTGCCGTCGTAATAGTTGTGGAAATAGCCGTCCGCGTAGGGGCGCGTGCAGATTTTCTCCCGCGCGCCGGTGGCGGGGTCGAGCCAGGCGTAGACGTAGACGGCGTGCGCCAAAATGGCTTTTTCCTGCTCGGTGCTGCCGAAATTGGGGAACGGCTCGTTCGCCTCGATGCGGATCGTCAGGAAGCGGCTTCCCTCGCAGGCGATGATCTTCTCGTCGGCCAGCATCGGGATGGTCTGCACCGTGTCATTTTGCCAGTCCCAGCGGTAGAGGGTGCCGGGCTGATGACTGGCGGCGAGGGGGCAGCCGTACAGGGCGTACTCGTCGCACCATTGCAGCTGCATGTGGTGGGGCAGGGCATCGGGCACCGCGGCCACGGGCGTTTTGCCGGTGGCGGGGTCGATGCGGTAAATCTGCGTTGGGGCGACGTTTGTCAGCTCGCCGGGATAGGTGTAGACCGTGCCGTCCACGGCCATGACGCCGACGCAGAAGTCGCTGGCCAGGTAGGCCGGGCAAGCGTCGGAGTCGTGGGTGCAGCCGGGAATATCGCAGTAGACGGACTGGGTCAGGGCCGCGTAGTCGGTTTTGAGGACGAGGGCCTCGGGGGTCATATTGCTGGCGTCCCGGAGCTCATAGAGCGCGTCGCCGGTGTTCCAGACGGGGCCGCTGTTTTGGCTCTGGGGGAGGGTGAGAAGATGGCCGACGGGGAATTTGGGGGTAAGCGGCGGGGCGGAGGTTTCGGCGGCGGGCTGTGATGGGGAGGACGCTGCGGCGTCAGGTTGTGCCGGAGAGGACGCTGCGGCGGAGGGGGAGGTTGTGGCGTCGGCGGGGTGTG
>CEAM01006698.1_pt1 | contig 34407 bp, 30 predicted proteins | sample 557421 | NCBI WGS metagenome assembly CEAM01 (sample SAMEA3182048, study PRJEB8094) | gut metagenome | biome: human; feature: gut; material: Stool; isolation source: human stools | place: Canada | collected 2012-01-24 | reverse complement strand
TTGGCATCGTTGTGGCGGCGGGTATACTCGCAGCTGAAGCTGTCAGAGCAGCAGCAGGCACGAATGCCCTTGATCTTGTTTGCTGCCATGCTGATGCCCACGCCGGTGCCGCAGAACAGCAGTGCCTTGCTGCACTCGCCGCTCACAACTGCATCGCAGGCGGGCACGGCCATATCGGGGTAATCCACGCTGTCGGTGCTATGGGTGCCAAAATCGATGTATTCCAGCCCCAGCTCCTTCAGATGCGCCTTGACAGCTTCTTTCAGTTCAAATCCGCCGTGGTCAGCGGCCAGTGCAATGGGTTTTGCCATGGAAATGTTCCTTTCTCTCAGTCACGCAGGGTTTTATGCCTGCTCCTTGTTTTGGGCGGCATTGGCTGCAGCTTCTGCTGCAAGGCGCTCTGCGCGCTCCCGCTCGGCCTGACTCAGGCGGTGGTAGTCCGGCAGCAGAGCCTCCGGCAGCACAGCCTTTCCGGCTTCGGCCATCTGCTTTGCCACAAGGGCCACTGCAGCAGCACGCCCGCCGCGCAGGGCCGCAGGTGCCTGCAGCACGCCCGGCACACTGCCGTATTTATTATAGCACAGAGATGCGCCATCACCAACAAAAAACAGGGGCTTTTTGCAATTTTCTACAAAATCGGCCAGATCTGCCACCGCCCGGGCATCGTCTTCCAGCAGGCGGCTGTGGGTGGCAAGGTCGAACGCGGCACTGTATACCTGCGCACGGCGGGCATCCAGTGCACACAGCACGGTGCCCTCGCCCGTGTGGGCTGCGGCCAGTGCTTCCAGCGTGGAGACCGGTGCGCACAGCGTTTCCCGCGGGAAGGCCAGACCCTTGACCGCCGCCAGACCGATGCGCAGCCCGGTAAAACTGCCGGGGCCTGCGTTGACACCGTACAAGTCAATATCTGCACAGGTCATGCCGCACATCTTCAGGCAGGTGTCGATCATGGGCATCAGCGTTTCGCTGTGGGTCATGCCTGCGTCCAGATACACCTCGTACAGCAGGCGGTCATCCTGCAAAAGAGCCACACCAGCCGTTTTGCCCGCTGTATCCACAGCTAAGATGTTCATAGCGTTACCCCCTCAATGGTGATCCTGCGGGTATTTTCGTCCACGCGCTGGATATCCACCCGGATGGGGTTTTCCAGTGCCAGCAGGTCTGCAAAGTTCTCGCTCCACTCTGCTGCTACAATGGCCCCCTGATCCAAATAATCGTAAAAGCCTGCAGCACACAGGTCGTTCTCAGTGGAAATACGGTACAGGTCAAAGTGCGCCAGCGGCTTTGGGCCGCGGTAGTAGTTCACAATGGCAAAGGTTGGGCTGGACACCGGGTCGGTGCAGCCAAGGCCCTCGGCAAGGCCCTCGGTAAAAGCGGTCTTGCCCGCGCCCAGCCCGCCGGTGAACGCAACCAGCGAACCCGGTGCCAGCACTGCGGCCATACGGGCACCCAGCGCCACCGTCTCGGCGCGGGAGTGGGTGATATATTCTGACATGAAGCTTACCTCATTTTATAAAGCAAAAGGGACGGCAGAATGCTCTGCCGTCCTTTAGTATAATATACTTTGTGCAAAAGTGCAATGCCGTGTGTTGCTTACGCCGCCGCATCCACATCCGCTGCCGTGTAGGGGTTGGGCAGTGCAGCGCTTCGGTCTCCGCTGAGCATCGCATAGGATGCCGCCGCATGGGGCCGTCTGCCGCCCTGCTCGTTGTACCAGATGATATCATCGGTGCCGTAGATGCTCTTGGCATAGTCCACGGCCTGTTCCAGCGTTTCGCCCTCGATCATCCGGTTTACAGCGGCCCACAGCATACTGCGGGAATACACCGAGTAGACATTGTTCACATAGCCCATCACCGCCTTGGCACCGCCTGCCAGCAGGCCGTCTGCCATAGAGGTGTCCACATGGCCGTTCTTGCCGTAGAACTCGCAGGTCTCGCTGAGCACGATGCCATTGCCGCGGTAGGCACTGCGGAAGAAATCGCCGTTGACGGCATACATACCGTTCACCTTGACCACGCGGTGGGCCAGCAGGTCAAAGCCATAGCGCAGATCGCTCCAGAAATCCGATCTCTCGGTCAGCAAGATCAGCGGTTCCGTGGTGGTCTTTTTGAACAGCCAGCCGTATTCATAGGTGTAGTACGCGCCGTGGGTGCTCAGGATGCACAGGTCGTAACGGCCCATCCTGCGCAGGTCGGATACGGTAACGGTGGTATCCAGATCCGTCTGCAGGCCCACCGAATCCCAATAGGTCTGCATGTAGGCATAATACGGGTAGCGGGTGCTGTTGATCGTGTTGTCAAACGCATAATAGATCGCCGCCGTGCCCACCCGCTTGTTCTCTGCCAGCTCCTGCAGCTGGCTCTCGTCCAGCTCCGGCAGGGCTGCGGTGTTCTCCTCCTCCGGGTCGGTAAGCAAGATGCCGCCCAGCGCGCCGCAGCTGTAGGTAAAGCTGATCATGCCGTTCTCGGCATCGGTGTAGACAGACCCCTGCTTCACAAGGCCCTGTGCGGTCAGCGCATCCAGCTGCTGCAAAGCAGCATCTGTGCGCTCGTCCTCGGTCATCTGTGCATAGTCGCTGCCTCCGGTCAGTGCGGTCACAGCAGCATCTGCCTGCTGCATCTCGCGCACATCTGTGGCCGAAAGGCTCTGCTGCACAGCCGCCTGTTCTTCCGGCTGCTGTGCAAAAGCCGCTGTGGGCAGCGCTGTGAGCGCGAAAGCCAGAGCGCACAGTGCACACCCAAAACGGCGGAGCATATCGTGTTCCATTCCCATTTCCTCCGGGCATATCTGCCGCCCAATGCGGCACGCCGCCCTTTTCCAGCAGGCATCTTCCTGCCATTTTCTTTGCGCGGCAGGCGCTCTGCAAAGGAGCTTTCTGCTGCACCTTCATTGTAGATGGTGCGGTCTGCTTTGTCAAGCATTCGTGCGGATTTTGCAAAGCTGTCACACCCGGTGGATTGCAAACGGTGTGCAGGCTGTGTATAATAGGATAAACTGGGTTGGTATTGCCCGCTGCAGCGGCAAAACCCGGTGTGCATCTGGGAACGAAAGGTGGTGCTTTCTTGGAAAGCATTCGACAATATTTTAAACGAACGGATAAGATCTATCTGCTGCTGTGCATCTTCAGCAGCACCATGGCGGTGGTGGCTCTTGCCTCCTGGGCCGCAAAGCAGGGCAACGGTTTTGCCACGGACGAGATCACTGGTGCCATTACCGGCATCGGCGATTACCGCCGCGCGCTGGTGCAGGCCGGTGCGGCGGTGCTTGGCATCGTGATCGCGCTGCTGCTCTCCTGCATCGACTACCGCAGCCTTGTCAAGGTGTGGCCGGTGCATGTAGCCCTGACATGGGGTCTGGTGCTGCCCACGCTGTTCATCCGCAATGTGGCCATCGGCCCGCTGACCATCGGCTTCAACGCCGGTGACACCGACAACTACTCCTGGTACAAGCTGGGCGGCTTTACCTTCCAGCCCACGGAGCTGGCAAAGATCAGCTTTATCCTTACCTTTGCCATGCACCTGAACAATGTGCGCAGCCGCATCAACGAGCCAAAGGAGCTGGTAAAGCTTCTGCTGCATCTGGCCGTGCCCATCCTTATCATCCACATTCAGGGCGACGACGGCACCGCCATCATCTACGCCATCATCGGCTGCTGCATGATGTTTGCAGCGGGCTTGAGCTGGAAGTATATCATCGGTGCCATTTCGGCAGCAGCTGTGGCCGTGGCGGCGGCGTTTGCCTTTTTCAGCGATAAGATTGGCAAGGGCTACCAGTGGTACCGCATTCTGGCCGTTATCGACCCGGAGAATTCCACCGGCTGGGCACCCAACGAAGCCACTTGGAAAAACATCATCTACCAGCAGCAGCGCGGCGAGATCGCCATCGGCTCCGGCGGCATCTTCGGCAACGGCCTGTTCAGCGGCCGGTACTACAGCGTGCCCAATGCCCACAACGACTTTATTCTCAGCTGGATGGGCAATGTCATTGGCTTTGTGGGCCTGTGCATCGTGCTGGGGGCACTGCTGGCACTGGTAATCAAGACCTTTGCCACCGGTGCGCGCAGCGAGGATCTGCTGGGCAGCTACATCTGCGCCGGCATCGGCGGTGCTCTGATGGCGCAGATCGCAGTGAATGTGGGCATGAATCTGCGGGTGCTGCCGGTCATCGGCGTCACCCTGCCCTTTTATTCTGCGGGCGGCAGCTCGGTGCTGATGCTGTATATCTGCGTGGGGCTTGTGCTGTCGGTCTATATGCACAACACAAAGAGCCTGTTCGGGTAAAGTGCAACTTTTTCCCCCCCCCCCCTGTATTTTTTCACATTTGCCGGTATATCAGTTGAAAACTCCGCATCCTGCTTGCAATCCACTGGGATGCATGATATTACAATAAAATGTGCAGTTTTGTTGCTCAATGCTGAAGGACAACGAGATGGACGGCCCGGTGTTCAAGATGAAGGATGACCCGCGCCCGGCCTTTCCTGCTACTGGCAGATCGCGCCGCACCGCAACCAGCTGAGCTTTGACGAATGGATGGCACTGGATGTGAAGTACGTCAAGGAACGCAGCTTTCTGGTGGACTGGCGTATCATCTTCCGCACCTTCCGTGCGGTGCTGTTCGGCCACGAAGAATAATTCGGATCACAGATCGGCAGAGCCTGCGGGCTTTGCCGATTTTTTTACAGATAGCCTGCAGGAAACAAAAAACAGAGGAACGACGCGGGGTCGTCCCTCTGTTTTTGCTTAGATCATCAAATTACTTCAGCACGGCGCCCAGATTTGCACTGGTGACCATGCGTGCATAGCGGCTGAGCCAGCCGGTCTTGATGTTGGGTTCGGGTGCAACATACTTTGCCTTGCGCTGGGCCAGAACTTCATCGCTGACCTCCAGCGTGATGGAGGCATTGGGGATATCAATGTTGATGGTATCTCCCTCCTCGATCAGGCCGATGGGACCGCCGGAAGCAGCCTCCGGGCTGACATGGCCGATGGCTGCGCCGCGGCTTGCGCCGGAGAAGCGGCCGTCGGTGATGAGGGCCACGGTCTTGTCCAGCTTCATGCCGGCCAGAGCGGAGGTGGGGTTCAGCATCTCACGCATGCCGGGGCCGCCCTTGGGGCCTTCGTAGCGGATGACCACCACATCGCCCGGGACGATCTTGCCCGCATAGATGGCGGCAATGGCCTCATCCTCGCTGTTGAACACGCGGGCCGGGCCGGAATGCTGCTGCATCTCGGGGGCCACGGCGCTGCGCTTGACCACACAGCCGTCCGGTGCAATGTTGCCCCACAGGATCTGCAGACCGCCGGTCTGGGAGTAGGGGTTGTCGATGGGACGGATGGCCTTGTCGTTCAGGATGTGTGCGCCCTTGATGTTCTCGCCCAGCGTCTTGCCGGTAACGGTGGGCACATCCAGATCCAGCAGGCCCTTCTTGGCCAGCTCTGCCTGCACGGCGGGGATGCCGCCTGCGGCGTACAGGTCCGGCATGTGGGTGGGGCCGGCCGGTGCCAGATGGCACAGGTTCGGGGTCTTGGCGCTGATCTCATTGAACAGCTTCAGGTCGATGGGCACACCGGCCTCATAAGCGATGGCCAGCAGGTGCAGCACGGTGTTGGTGGAGCAGCCCAGCGCCATATCGCAGGTCAGAGCGTTGCGGATAGAGCGCTCGTTGATGATCTGGCGTGCGGTGATGCCCTTCTTGACCATATCCATGATGGCCATACCGGCGTGCTTTGCCAGCTGCAGACGCTTGGAGTAGACGGCAGGAATGGTGCCGTTGCCGGGCAGTGCGATGCCGATGGCCTCGCACAGGCAGTTCATACTGTTGGCGGTGTACATGCCGGAGCAGCTGCCGCAGCTGGGGCAGCAGTTGCAGGTGCAGTCTTCCAGCTGATCCTCGGTGATCATACCGGCCTTGTAGGCACCCACAGCCTCGAACATCTTGGAAAGGCTGACCTCTTCGCCGCCGTAGGTACCGGCCAGCATGGGGCCGCCGGAACAGACCACAGCGGGCACATCCATGCGCACCGCTGCCATCACCATGCCGGGCACGATCTTATCGCAGTTGGGCACCAGCACCAGACCGTCCAGCTGGTGGGCCATGAGCATGGTCTCCACGCTGTCGCAGATCAGCTCACGGGATGCAAGGCTGTACTTCATGCCCACATGGCCCATGGCGATGCCGTCGCACACGCCAATGGCGGGGATCAGGATGGGCGTGCCGCCTGCCATCTCAACGCCGGCCTTTACGGCATCGGCGATCTTGTCCAGATTCATATGGCCGGGCACGATCTCGCTGTAGGCGCTCACCACGCCGATCAGCGGGCGCTCCAGCTCTTCTTTGGTGTAGCCCAGTGCATAGAACAGGCTTCGGTTCGGGGCGCGCTCCGAACCCTTGGTCACATTGTCGCTTCTCATTGTTTATTCCTCTTTTTCTTATAGCAAAAGACTCCCTCCCAAAGGAGGGAATCTTTCCTGATTTTATCACAAGTTTTGGCTGAACTCCTTCCGTCATCGCTTGTGCGATGCCACCTCCCTCACGGAGGGAGGCTTCACGCTGCGATCAGGCAAAAGGCTCCCTCTTTGAGGGGGCTGTCGCCGCAGGCGACTGGGGGAGTTGATTACTTCTTCAGCCAGCTCATCATGCCGCGCAGCTCTGCGCCGACCTTCTCGATGGGCAGCTCTGCTTCCATGCGGCGCTTTGCCAGGAAGTGCACCTTGCGGCCGCCGTTGGGGCTCATCTCGGTCAGGAACTCGGAAGCGAAGGTGCCGTCCTGGATCTCGGTCAGAACCTTCTTCATTTCCTTGCGGGTCTCGGCGGTGATCAGGCGCTTGCCGGTGCGGTAGTCGCCGTACTCAGCGGTGTTGGAGATGGAGTAACGCATCTTGGAGAAGCCGCCCTCGTTGATCAGGTCAACGATCAGCTTCATCTCGTGGCAGGTCTCAAAGTATGCCATCTCGGGCTCGTAGCCAGCTTCCACCAGCGTATCGAAACCGGCGTGGATCAGCTCGGAAACGCCGCCGCACAGCACTGCCTGCTCGCCGAACAGGTCGGTCTCGGTCTCCTCCTTGAAGGTGGTCTGCAGGATGCCTGCACGGCCAGCGCCGATGCCGGAAGCGTATGCCAGAGCAATATCCTTAGCCTTGCCGGTGTAGTCCTGCTCCACGCAGATCAGAGAGGGGCAGCCCTCACCCTCGGTGTACAGGCGGCGGACGATGTGGCCGGGGCCCTTGGGAGCGATCATGATAACGTCCACATTCTTGGGAGCAGTGATGGTCTTGAAGTGGATGTTGAAGCCGTGTGCAAAGGCCAGTGCCTTGCCCTCGGTCATGTAGGGAGCCACCTGCTTGTTATAGATGTCGGCGCACAGCTCGTCGGGCACCAGCATCATGACAACGTCGCCGGCCTTGGCAGCTTCTTCCACTTCCATGACCTTGAAGTTCTCGTGAGTTGCTGCGAACTCAGAAGCCTTCTCCCAGTGAGCAGAGCCCTTGCGCAGGCCGACGACGACGTTCACGCCGCTCTCGGCCAGGTTCTCGGAATGGGCGTGGCCCTGGCTGCCGAAGCCGATGACAGCGACGGTCTTGCCGTCCAGCACGCCGAGGTTGCAGTCGGAATCGTAGTATTTCTTGATAGCCATGGTAGTTGTTCTCCTTTTTGTTTTGTGTTTATTCAGTGGCTGATTGTAAACGATCTTATATTTTCGCTCACTGTGGAGCGGAAAAGCTCAGGTCCGTTCCGGGCAGTGGGTCCCCGGCAGAGGCAGCTGTGCTTCGCGCACCTCCTGCGGAGGCTTCTGCATATGCTGATGCATCCCGCCGCGCTCCAGTGCGGTAACGCCGGTGCGGCACTGCTCCAAAATTTTGTAATCTGTAAACATTTTCAGGAAGGCATCGATCTTATCCGGCTTGCCGATCAGCTCGAACACCATGCTGTCCGGCGAAAGGTCGATGATCTTGGCCTTGTAGATACTGGCGATCTCCCGCAGCTCGCTGCGGTTGTGCACATCGGATGCTACCTTCAGCAGCAGCAGTTCCCGTTCCAGAGATTTTTCGCCGTCCAGCACGAACACCTGACGGGTAACTTCCAGCCGTTCGGTCTGCAGGATCAGCTGGCTGAGTGCCTTTTCGTCGCTGGTGATGGTGACCGTGATGCGGCTGACTGCCGGGTCGTTGGTGGCCGAGACCGTCAGGCTGTCGATGTTGAAGCCGCGGCGGCAGAACAGGTTGGACACACGGGCCAGAACACCGCTCTGGTTGTCCACCAGCAGGCTGATGACCCTGCGCTTGTTGGATTCCATATTGCTGTGCCCTCCTTATTCCATGATGATATCGTTGATGTCGCCGCCGCCGGGGATCATGGGCAGCACCTTTTCGTCCTTATCGATGATGCACTCGATCCATGTGGGGCCCTTCTGCTTGAGCGCATCCGCAAAAGCAGCCTGAAACTCCGGAAGGTTGGTGCAGCGGTAGCCCTTCAGGCCAAAGCCGTCTGCCAGCTTGACGAAATCCGTCTTGCGGTGGGGGTCGGTCTGGCTGTAGCGCCTGCCGTAGAAGGTGGTCTGCCACTGGCGCACCATGCCCAGCACCGAGTTGTTGAAGATCACGGTGATGATGGGCAGCTCGTAGCTCACAGCGGTGCAGGCCTCGTTCAGGTTCATGTGGAAGGAGCCGTCACCGGTGAACATGACCACCCGCTGATCCCGGCCAAGGGCCATCTGTGCGCCGATGGCAGCACCGTAGCCAAAGCCCATGGTACCCAGACCGCCGCTGGTGATGAAGCCGCGGCTCTTGGCGTGGCGCAGATACTGCGCTGCCCACATCTGGTGCTGGCCCACATCGGTCACATACACGGCCTCCGGGCCACACTGATTGCACACCTCTCCGATGACCTGATGGGGCATCAGGCGGGTGGGGTCGGACACCGGGTGGTAATCCTGTGCCTGCCACTCGTGGATCATGGCCATCCACTCCGGATGCTTTTTCTCCTTGATCTGGGGCAGCATGGCGTTCAGCACATAGGCCGCATCGCCCACGATGGAAAGATCGACCTCCACATTCTTGCCCAGCTCACTAGGGTCGATGTCGATCTGGATGATGGTGGCGTTCTTTGCAAAGGTCTTGGGGTTCAGGGCCACACGGTCCGAGAAGCGGGTGCCCACTGCAATGAGCACATCGCAGTCGGCCACAGCGCGGTTGGAGGTGTAGCAGCCGTGCATGCCCACCATCCCGATGTTCATCGGGTCGCCGTAGGGCACGACGCCTGCGGCCATCAGGGTATAAGTCGCAGGGATCTCGGCCTTCTTCAGCAGGTCGCGCAGGGGCTGGCAGGAAGCTGCGCTGCGCACGCCGCCGCCAAAGTAGACCAGCGGGCGCTGGGCCGCATTGATAAGATCCGCTGCCCACTTGACCTGCTCCGCGTTGAAGGTGGTCACGGTGCGGATGGGCTCCGGCTTTTTGGGGGTGAACTCGCATACCGCCGCCGTCACGTCCTTGGGGATATCCACCAGCACCGGGCCCTTGCGGCCGCTCTGTGCAATACGGAAGGCAGAGCGCATGGTATCGGCCAGCTCTTCCACCCGGCGCACCGTGAAATTGTGCTTGGTGATGGGCATTGTGATGCCCTCAATGTAGGCTTCCTGAAAGCTGTCCCTCCCGATCCCGTCCGTGGTCACGTTGCCGGTAAAGGCTACCATGGGCACCGAGTCCATATAGGCCGTGGCAATGCCGGTGACCAGATTGGTGGCACCCGGGCCGCTGGTAGCCAGCACCACGCCGGTGCGGCCGGTCGCGCGGGCATAGCCGTCTGCCGCATGCGCCGCACCCTGCTCGTGGGCGGTGAGCACATGGGTGATGCGGTCCGAATTTTTGTACAGCTCATCGTAAAGGTTCAGCACTGCGCCGCCGGGATAACCAAAAAGGGTGTCCACGCCCTGCTCGCAGAGGACCTCCACAAAAATCTGAGAACCATTCAACTGCATGGTGAGTTTCTCCTGTTTTCCTAACCTTTTTCCACTTTTTACACGTTCCCGGGGAGCTTCTTTTTTAAAAGAAAAGGCCTTTGTCCCCTGTTATCAAGAGACAAAGACCTTGTGATCATCAAGCTCTCTGCGGTACCACTCTCGTTGGCGTGCTGTGCACACCCTCTCACGGGCTTCCAACAAAGCCCTGCACGGTAACGGCTGCAACCGGCGCTGCTTACAAGGGTTTTGCACCCGTTGGGCAGGCTGCTCCGGGATGATTTTCCGCACGAAGCACTGACTGCCTTGCACCAGACGGCAGCTCTCTGAACAGTGGGGATCGTGTGGTACTTTTTCCCATCTGCGCATTTGTTGATGTAAATTATACTATAAATCGGCCTTTTGTCAATCGACAATTTGTAACCTGAATCACCCCAAACATGAAGTTAATTGAACACCTCTTGCGCCATGGCACAATGCGCTGTATACTTCTGATATGCGCGCCTGCGCGTTTAATTTAAGACCAACTAGAGGACAGGAATATGAAATTGAGAGAATGGAATGCCCGGCTGCACGGGCTTGTTGTTTTCCGCAGCCTGCTGGACGACCCCGTTGTGGCAAAGCTTTTGGACCTGACCGACCGCATGGAAGCCGGTGCGCCCGGCTATGGCCCAGTGTGCGACGCTGTGGCCCAATTTGAAGCCGCACTGTTCGAGCACACCACCAACTGGGGCAGCTACCTCAGCGCCGCTGTGCTGGAAGCCGAGACCGTCTGCGTGCGTCAGGCTGCATCGGGCACCCTTGCCCCTGCACTGCAGACCGCGCTGGACAGTGAACTGGCTTTTCTGCAGGCTCTGTGCGGCCTGACGCTGGACGAACTGCTGACCGCTGCCGGTTCTGCCACAGGGCAGGCGCAGGAGCTGGCTTTCCTGCCCCGGTGGGAGACCTCCAGCATCGACCTGCCTGCCGCCTACGCCCAGCGCATGAGCGAGGTGGGAAAAAAGGGCTATGGCATGTTTGCCAAGCACCATGTGTTCACGGTGGAGAACGGCCAGCTGGTGCCGGTGAAATACCCGGACCCTCAGCGCCTTTCCGAGCTGCCCGGCTACGAGAAGGAGCGCGAAAAGGTCATTGCCAACACAAAGGCCCTGCTGGCCGGGATGCCCGCCAACAATGTGCTGCTGTACGGCGATGCAGGCACCGGCAAGTCCAGTGCGGTGAAAGCCATTGCCAATGAGTTTGCGCCTGAAGGCCTGCGGCTGGTGGAAGTGAAGAAGAACCAGCTCTACCAGATCCCGGATCTGATGGACAAGCTGGCCGCGAACCCGCTCAAATTTATCCTGTTCATCGACGACCTGAGCTTTACCGCCAACGACGACAACTTTGCCGCGCTCAAGGCCATTCTGGAGGGCAGCGTGGGCGGCAGAGCCAAGAACATTGCGGTATACGCCACCTCCAACCGCCGCCACCTTATTAAAGAAACACTAACCGACCGCACCGGCGACGACATCCACGAAGCCGATACCCGGCAGGAGCTGATGAGCCTTTCGGCCCGGTTCGGCCTGACGGTCACTTTCCAGCGGCCGGAGAAGGCCCGGTTTGAGAACATTCTGGCCGAACTGGCAAAGCAGCACGGCATCGACATGCCGATGGATCAGCTGCTGGTCAAAGCCGAAGCCTTTGCCATCCGCGCCGGCGGCCGCAGCCCCCGCGTGGCAAAGCAGTTTATTGAGCAGTGCGAGGCGGGCGTGCAGAAGTAATTAGTTTGTCTTTATTTTAACATCAAAGTCTCTGACAAATCTTTCACAAAATGCCGAGAAGTCGTGAATTTTTTCACCTTCTCGGCATTCTTTGTCTATTTTTTATTTATCGGTAAAAAGCCTTGCATTCTATTGAAATTCAGGCTATAATATGGCCAACATCAGCCAATTGAGCACTTCTGGAGGGCAACTATGGGCTTTTTAACGGGTAAGACCGCTATCATCACCGGCGCAGGCCGCGCCGTACTTTCCGATGGCAGCTGCGGCTCCATCGGCTATGGCATTGCCACCGCCTTTGCAAAAGAGGGCGCAAATCTGGTCATCACTGGCCGTAATGTGAAAAAACTGGAAGAGGCAAAAAACGAGCTGGAAGCCAAGTATGGCATCCGCGTTCTGCCGGTGCAGGCAGATGTGTGTGCAGGCACCGACAACGAAGCCACCGTGCAGAATGTCGTCAATCAGGCTGTGGATACCTTTGGTGGCATTCAAGTGCTGGTGAACAACGCACAGGCATCCGCTTCCGGCGTGCCGCTGGCAGAGCACACCACCGAGCAGTTTGATCTTGCCCTTTATTCCGGCCTGTACGCTGCATTTTACTATATGAAGGCCTGCTATCCCTATCTGGCCAAGTCCAAGGGCAGCGTGATCAACTTTGCATCCGGTGCAGGCTTGTTTGGCAACTTTGGCCAGTGCTCCTACGCTGCCGCCAAGGAGGGCATCCGCGGCCTGTCCCGCGTGGCCGCTACTGAGTGGGGCAAGGATGGCATCAATGTCAACGTGATCTGCCCGCTGGCCTGGACCGCCAAGCTGGAGCAGTTCCAGCAGGCATACCCGGATGCGTTCAAGGCCAACGTCAAGATGCCGCCCATGGGCCACTACGCCAACCCCGAGACCGAGATCGGCCGGGTATGCGTGCAGCTGGCCATGCCGGACTTCAAGTATCTGTCCGGCGAGACCCTCACGCTGGAGGGCGGCATGGGTCTGCGCCCGTAATTGCTGTTCTCATTCTTCCTCATACATGCAAAAGGGGCTGTGCCAGCGGCACAGCCCCTTTTGTGTTTAGGCCTGATCATTCGCGCACGGCGATGCACTCGATCTCCAGCTTTGCGCCCTTGGGAATGGCGGCCACCTGCACGCAGCTGCGGGCAGGGAACGGCTCAGCAAAGGCCTTGGCATACACGGCATTCACAGCGGCAAAATCGTTGATATCGGCCAGAAAAATGACAGTCTTGACCACATTTGCCATGGAAAGGCCAGCCTCGGCCAGAATGGACTTGAGGTTTGCAAGGCTCTGTGCAGCCTGCTCTTCAACCGTATCGGCCATCTTGCCGGTAGCAGGGTCTACCGGGATCTGGCCGGAAACAAACACCATATTGCCCAGATCGATCGCCTGGCTGTAAGGGCCGATGGCTGCGGGTGCGTTGGAAGTGGAAACGACTTTCATGATAAAACGTTCCTTTCTTTTTTCTTCTATTATACTCTTTCGCTCACAAGCTGGAAACCCTCTTTTGCAAGCTCTGCGCGGATCTGCTCGATCTGCTCGGCATCGCGGGTCTCAAGAGTGAGCTTGAGGAAGCAGCTGGAAATGGGCATGTTGGGATCGGAGCCATCGTGCTGCACCGACACCACATTGCTACCGCAGCGGGACACGATCTCGGCCACCTTCTTGAGCTGGCCGGGCCTGTCCTCCAGCGCAATGGTCATGTTCGCCTTGCGGCCGCTCATGACCAGACCACGGGTGATCACGCGGTTGAGGATGTTCACATCGATGTTGCCGCCGGAGACGACGCAGGCCACCTTTTTGCCCTCGACCGGCAGCTTGTGGAACAGCACGGCAGCCACCGGCACGGCTCCGGCACCCTCGGCAACCAGCTTCTGGTTCTCCATCAGCGAGAGGATGGCGGCAGCGGTCTCATCCTCGCTCACGGTCACGATGTCGTCCACATACTGCTCACAGATCTGGTAGGTCAGCTCACCGGGAGTCTTGACCTGAATGCCGTCTGCAAAGGTAGAAACGGCTTTCAGGGTCTGGTACTTATGCTCGTGCAGGCTGCGGTACATGCTGGGTGCACCCTCGGCCTGTACGCCATAGACCTTCACCTCCGGGCGCAGACTCTTGATGGCAAAGGCCACGCCGGAGATCAGGCCGCCGCCGCCCACCGGCACAACGACCGCATCCACATCCGGCAGCTGATCCAGAATTTCCAGACCAATGGTTCCCTGCCCCGCGATGACCTGCTCATCGTCATAGGGGTGGATAAAGGTCATGCCGGTCTCTTCCTGCAGCTCCACAGCCTTGTCGTGGGCATCATCGTAGGTGCCGGGCACCAGACACACCTCTGCGCCCAGATTCTTGGTATTCTCCACCTTCATGATGGGGGCACCGTCCGGCATACAGACGATGCTCTTGATGCCGCGACGGGTAGCAGCCAGCGCCACGCCCTGTGCGTGGTTGCCGGCAGAGCAGGCGATCACGCCCTTGGCGCTCTCCTCCTCGGAAAGCTGGCTGATCTTATAGTAAGCACCGCGCACCTTAAAGCTGCCGGTGGCCTGCAGGTTTTCGGTTTTCAGGTACAGCTGGCAGTCCTTGGAGAGCTTGGGTGCCTCGATGAGGTCGGTCTTGCGGGCAACATCCTTGAGCACAAAGGCTGCATGGTAGATCTTATCCAGAGTCAGCATGGTTTTCTCCCTCTATTTTTATCGTTCCCTGCTCTGCGGCTTTTCCACCCTCAGAGCCTTTATTTCTGGCTTATTATGCATGTTTCTCAGTATAGGTTAACAAAGTTGATTTGTCAAATGAATTTCCTTCACACCTGAAACCGAAAAAGAGAACTGCCGCAGGCATACCGCCCACAGCAGTTCTCCGTGTTTTTGTGTTTTTAACGGCCGCGGCCACCGCCGCCGCCGTGGCTGCCGCCGCCGCCCATTCCACCGAACGAGCCGCCGCCGAAGCTGCCGCCCCCAAAGGAGCCGCCTCCGCGGGAGCCACCGAAGGACCCGCCGCCAAAGCCGCCGCCCATGGGAGGACGGGGCGGACGCCGGTTGTTGTTCCGGGGCGGGCGGGGCCGGTCATTGCGGGGGCCGGGGCCATAGCCCGGGCCGTATCCGGGGCCGAAGCCGGGGCCGAAGCCGGGGCCCGGAGGGGGCGGCGGGCCGGGACGGTGCCGACGGGCCGAACCTGCCATGTAGCCCCATGCAAAGGGCCCCCAGTTCCAGCCTGCTGCGTGGCCGATGGGTGCAATGAACACCCGGAACACGAACAGTACGATGATCAGCATCACCATCAGGGACATGAACAGGATCACGATACCCAGAACGATATCCCCAAAGGTGGTGGGGCCGTCGTCCGGCTGGGCATAGCTGCCGTCGTCGTAGCTGCCATTGTTCAGATTTACCCCATAAACACTTGCAATGGTGTCGGCCACATTGTTGGCACAGGTGATTACTGCATCGCTGTAATCGCGGTTAACAAAATCACCTTCCATGGTCTGAGCGAGGGCACTGGCCTGACTTTCCAGCGTGGTGTTGCGGAAGCCGTCGCCGTAGGTCACGTAGTAATCGCCGTCCTCGTAGATGGGCGATTCCATCACCAGCAGGATCAGCACACCGTTGTTCTCGGAAGCCGAGCCGATGCCCCAGGCGTTGAAGGCCTGTGTTGCATAATCCTCAGTGGAATAATTACCCGTATAATCTACAGTCAGTATGTCGATCTGTGCTCCGTTGCAGCTGGACTGCAGCTGGTTGTTCAGATCAACGATGGTCTGGGTAGTGCTGTCGCTCAGGATGTTGGCATCATCCACCACACATTCGTCTTTGGGCAGGTCCGGCAGGCTGGCGGCGGCAAGGGCCGCCGGGCACAGGGCCGCTGCGCCCACCACAAGGGCCAGCACCAGAGCGCTTACGCGTTTTGCAAAATTTTTCATGCGAAGGGTTCAACCTCCTTTACACCGGCAATGGCTCCCAGCACGCTGGCCGGGAAGCCGCCGGTCTCTTTCTGGTAGTCGTAAACGGCATCGTTGTATTTCAGGGTGCCGATGATGGTAGCCGCACTGTTGAACTGGCCGTACTGGCCCTGCACCGCGCCCATCTTCATGGGGTCTGCGGCCTGCTCCTGCAGCTTTGCGTAGAGCTGGTCGATCCGCGACCCCAGCACCTCGTTGGCCTGATACAGCGCATGCATCGTGCTGCCCTGATAATAGGGCAGCGAGGTGAGTGCCTGACTTTTGCCGCCGTTCTGCACAGCTTCCAGACAGGCGGTAAAATCGCTCAGCGCGCTCTGTGCGGCCTGCACCTCGGCACTGTCCGCTCCCAGCGTGCTGCTGGCGGTAGTGATGATGTTTGCCGCCGTGTTCATGCGGGTGGTCAGCTCCTCGTTGAGGTTATAGCCGTTGTCTGCCGCCACACCCACCGTGTACCATTTGCGGACTTCGTTGTACCGGCTGCGCAGCTTGGCGCTGCCAAAGCCCAAAAAGGCCGCCAGCATCACCACCACGCTCAACGCCAGTGCAGCTGCGCGGGTGGAAAGGGCTGCGGGCAGCTTTGCTTCCAGCCCTGCCAGCTTCTGCTGCAGAGGTGTCAGCGGCACGGCCTGCTCCGGCTGCTTTTGTTCGCGGTAGCTGCCCGCGTCAAAACCGCCGGAAGTGCTGTTCTGTTTTTGCGAAAAATCTGCGTTTGCCATCTCAGCTCCGGATCTCCATCATTTTTGCTTTCAGTTCGTCCTCGATGCGGTTCAGCTCCTGCTCGGCGGCAGCGCGCTTTGCGCGGCCCTCGCTCTGGATCTTGTTCAGCTCGTCCAGCGTCTCGATCAGGCTCTTGTTGGTCTGCTGCAGGGTCTCGATGTCCACCACACCGCGCTGGCTCTCCTTTGCGGTCTCGATGGTACCCATCTTCAGGGCCTCGGCGTTCTTCTTGAGCAGGTCGTTGGTCATGTCGGTCACGGCACGCTCGGCCTGCATGGCCTGCTGGCTGTGGGCCAGACCCAGTGCCAGCACCATCTGGTTCTTCCACAGGGGGATGGTGTTGACGATGGTGGACTGGATCTTCTCTGCCATCATGGTGTCGTTGTTCTGCAAAAGGCGGATCTGCGGCCCCATCTGCAGGCTGATGTTGCGGGTCAGCTCCAGATCATAGAGCTTCTTCTCAAAGCGTTCGCACTGGTCGGCCAGATCGCGGGCAGCCTGTGCATCCTCCGGCAGGCCGGAAACCTTGGCCTTATCCATGGCCTGCTGCAGCTCGTTTGCGCGCACATCGGCCAGCTTCTTTTTGCCGGCAAGGATATACATGCTCAGCTCCTTGAAGTAGGCCATGTTCAGATCATACATCTTATCCAGCATGGCGATGTCCTTGAGCAGCTGCACCTGATGGCCCTCCAGCATGGACTGGATCTTTTCCACGTTGGTCTCGGCCTTGTTGTACTTCATCTTCATGGCATCCAGCTGGTCGCCCTTCTTCTTGAAGAAGCCGAGGATGCCCTTTTTTTCCTCCTCACCGGCATCAAAGCTCTTCAGCTCACCGATCAGGCTGGTGATCATATCGCCCACTTCGCCCAGATCCTTGGTGGCCACCTTGGAAAGGGCGGCCTCGGAGAAATCGCCGATCTTCTTCTGACAGGCGGAGCCGTACTGCAGCACCTGCTGGCTGTTGGTAATATCGATCTTTTCAGCAAACTGATCCACCATGGCCTGTTCTTCCGGGGTCAGGTTCACCTGCGGCTGCTCCGGTGCGGCAGCTTCCTGCTGGGCGGGTGCTGCCTTTTCCTCTTCTGCCGGGGTGGGGTCCAGCGTCAGGGTGGGTACTGCGGGTGCATCGAGGTCAAAGTTGAATGTATTATCAGCCATAAGAGATTCCTTCCTTTCCAAATACCGTTTACCTTTTTTCTTAGCTCAGGCCCTGCCCTTTGAGCATGTTCTGCAGCACCGTGATATCTGCAGAAAGGTCCATGCTCTCGGCGGCGTACAGGGCATCCAGCTGGTTTTCAAACGCCGTGGCAATGGAAGCAGCATTGTGCTCCACCTCGGTACGGATGGCTGCGGCATTCTCGCCGCGCACGCCCTGCTTTGCCAGCTTTGCATACTGCTGCAGCACGTTCACCGCATCCGGCAGGTAGTAGTTTGCGAACCTGCGCACCTGCTTTGCCTTTTCCGGGTTTGCTTCCACCGCTTCCACAATGGAGCGGCCCGCCTTTTCCATGCGGGTCATGGCGGCAGAGAGCTGCGGGTCCGGCAGCTGCTCGTTGAGGGTGTGCAGGGTATCCAGTTTCTGCTGAATGTCGGTCAGCATCGCGTCCACATCCTCCACACCGGTGTGGAAAGGCACTTCGTGCTCCACCACCCGGGGCGGGCAGACCTTCTGTGCCGCACCAAAGGCCACAAATGCACCGCCCAGCGCCGCCAGAAGCGCCCACAGCTTATACACCGGCAGTACCGCGCACAATACCAAAAAGACCAGTGCCATTGCATAAAATGGCAGAACGCTGGGCTTTCTGGTGCGGATGATCTTGCTCATGTTTCTTCTCCTTGTCCGGGGCATTGCCCCTTATGTCATCCATAATACCGCACCCCGCGAAAAACGCAAGGCTTTCACGGATAATTTACAACCTGGCCATCATTTGTTGATCCACGGCAAGAGGGCCGCGCCCCAGATTCCGCGCAGCTTTTCCGGGCGGCAGGCAGCGTTTGCCGGGCTGGTGCTGGGCAGCTTTACCGCCGCGATGCCGGACACCGGCTGCAGATACTTTGTATAGATCCGGTATGCGGTGGCTCCGTTGCAGAATACTGCTTCGATAGGTGCCTTTGCCAGCAGAGCGGCAATATCATTCGGCACTGCATCCTTGATGGAAGCATCCGCTGCGCCGGTGATGGTGCAGCGTTCCAGCGTGTCCCAGAGGGCCAGCCCATGGCGCAGGATGATTTGCTTTTTGACTTCAATGTCCTCACGGGCAGGCACCGGCTCACCGGTCAGCGCGGCCAGCACGGGCCAGAAGCGGTTCTGCGGGTGGCCGTAGTAAAAGGCCATCTCCCGGCTTTTGGGGCTGGGCCATGTGCCAAGGATCAGTGCCCGGCTGTGCTCGTTATACACCGGTTCAAAGCTCATTGTCCGCCTGCACTTTCAATTTTATCCCAAGGCGAGCCAAGGTCGCGGCCGGACGGCACTGCTGCGGGGCCGTCGAACCACAGCTCATCGATCAGGTCGGCAAGGCCGTCCTCCCGCACATCGCCAATGATGCGGTCGGCGGCAGCCTTTGCGTCCGGCGTGCCGTTTGCCATGCAGCAGCCAAGGCCCGCTGCCTTCAGCATGGCCACATCGTTGGCAGAATCGCCTGCCGCCACGGCATCGGCCAGTGTCAGGCCCATCTTTTCGCACAGGTCGGCAAGGCCCACGCCCTTGTCCATTCCACCGCGCACGATGTCGTAGTAGCACAGGCCGTCGGCATTCTGCGCGCCCACCTGCATCCAGTGCAGGCCCAGATGGCCGTACTTTGCCGCAAAATCTGCCACGTGCTCCGGCGGCACTGCCGCAAAGGCCGCGTGGGGCATATCGATCAGGTGGCGGTCCTGATCTTCGCCGTCCATACAGTCCAGCCCGATGCTGTTCATCTGCTGATAGCCCCTGTGCAGATATTCATACTCGCAGTAGGCGTAGCAGGCATCCCTGAAATTGAACTGCAGCGGATAGTTATAATCCTCGCAGAAATCCACCAGCGCGTACATTTCCTCAGCGGTGAGCGGGTGCTCGGCCACAATGCGGCCCTCGCGGTCCACCACACAGGCACCGTTGCAGGTGATGGCATAATCGAACCGGATGCCGCCCAGCTGCCCCTTGAGGCTGACGCACGGATAGGCACGGCCGGTGCTGAGCACGAATCTGCCGCCTGCGGCCTGCAGCTTCTTTACCGCCTTGACCACCTTCTGACGCGGCTTGCCCTCGCCAAAGGGCACCAGTGTGTTGTCGTAATCGCTTGCCAGAATCTTATATTGCATTCTATTCTCCCCTATGGAACTGAGTTTTGTACCAGTATACCATACTTTTTTAAAATTGGGGTGCATTTGGGCATAAAAATAAGGCTACTGCACAGAATTCCATGCAATAGCCTTATTTTGTTTCACGATGCCGTTTTCTTTGCAGCTTCTTCTCGTGATCACGCAAACACGGCCACGACCACCTGCATTGCCACGCCGAGGAATGCGCCTGCACCCCATGTCAGACCGGTGATGAACAGGTTCTGCTTCCACGAAGGATTGGTGCGCCACAGCACCGCAAGGCCCACGCCTGCACCGGTGCAAAGGCCCGCCACCAGACTGGAAAAGCGCAGAGCACCTTCCACATACAGCTGGGTCAGCAGCACGCTGGCGGCGCAGTTGGGGATCAGGCCCACCAGCGCAGCCACTACCGGCTGGAAGAAGCCCATGCTGCCCAGAAGGTCTGCAAACACATCTTCGCCCACGCCTTCCACGATCAGGCCGAACACCAGACTGAACGCAAAAATGAACACAAAGATCTCCAGCGTATGGCGCAGGGCCGCTTTCCAGATGGGGGCGGGCTTACCCTCTTCGTCGCTGTGCTCCTCGTGACAGTCCACCTCGTCGGCATGGCCGGTGTAGCCGCCGCGCAGCGATTTGGGCAGCACGCCGCGCAGCACAAAATCCAGCACAAAGCCCACCACAATGGCGTATACCACCTTGATGACCATGAGCACAGCCAGCTTATCCCAGTAGGCCGGCATGGATACCAGCAGCGGGATGGCTTCGTCGCTGGTGGCAAGGTAGACGGCCATCAGGGTGCCCAGCGTGATGACGCGGGAGGAGTAGAAGTTGGATGCAATGGCCGAGAAGCCGCACTGCGGCACACAGCCCAGCACCGCGCCCGGAATCGCGCCCCAGCGCCCGCCGCCTGCCAGCAGTGCTTCAATGCGCTCACCGTGGCGGGTCTCGATATACTCGATCAGAAGATAAGCCAAAAACAGGAAGGGCAGCATCTTGGCGGTATCCACCAGAGATTCGCCCAGAACATCCAGAAACAGTTCCATATACACTCCTAAAAACGACCGTTCGTCGCTTCATTTTAGTAAATTGCAAATTGGTTGCATTTTTGAACAGGGATGATTATACACGATATTCTCTCCAATTGCAATACCAAAATGCAAATTAGTTGCGAATTTATGTTATGGAACGCTGCATCGCAAAAAATACGATTTCAAATGGTCTCCGCTGATGCTCTGACCATTTTCAGCGGAATTATTATTTTATTTCGCAATTCTGGAAAATCTGCGGATTTTCCAGAATTGCCTTTTCACGGGAGGAGTCATAACCGAAAGCGGAAGCTGCCGCGCTGGTTTCCTGTGGAAACATTCGCGCGGCGGAGTTAACGTTCTGCCCGCAAGCACAAGCCTTTCCTCCACGACCCCCGCCCATGAAAATGGGGTCCAGAAACACCCGCAGGCGTTTCTGGACCCCAAAATCAAAAATATAATTTCCTTAGCTTATGCGCAAAGCAACGCGGAGCGCATTCAAAATCGTCCCACACAGCAGGAGTCTGCCTTTTGTTTTACCCCTTCATTGGCACAAAGCCCACAAGGTCTTTTACTACCTCGCCGCCGATGATCAGGCCGGCCACCGAGGGTACAAAGGCATTGGAGCCCGGCACCGAGCGGCGCTGGGTGCACTTGCGCTGGGTGCCCGGAGGGCAGATGCAGTGATACTTGCAGCTGATGTCGTCATCCTCGATGGGGGTCATGGCAGGCTCCTTGGAGTAGACCACCTTCAGGTGCTTGATCCTGCGCTTGCGGCACTCGGTGCGCATCACCTTGGCCAGCGGGCAGACCGAGGTCTTGTAGATATCGGTCACTTCAAAGCGGGTCGGGTCCATCTTGTTGCCTGCGCCCATGGAGCAGATGATGGGGGTGCCTGCCTCCTTGCACTTCATCACCAGCGCCAGCTTGCCGGTAACGGTGTCAATGGCATCCACCACATAGTCGTACTGGGTAAAGTCGAACTGGTCCTGTGTTTCCGGGCCAAAGAAGCACCGGTGGGTGGTCACCCTGATGTCCGGGTCAATGTCGTGGATGCGCTGCGCAGCCACATCTACCTTATATTGCCCTACCGTGCTGCGGGTGGCGATGATCTGGCGGTTGAGGTTGGTCAGGCAGACCTTATCATCATCGATCAGATCCAGTGCCCCCACGCCGCTGCGCGCCAGCGCTTCCACCGTGTAGCCGCCCACGCCGCCAATGCCGAACACCGCCACGCGGGAATTGTGCAGTTTTTCCATAGCTTCCGCGCCCAGCAGCAACTGCGTGCGGGAATACTGATTTTGCATTTTGTTCTCCTTGTTACTTTTCCACTCTCGTAATGGTGCCGCCGCCCAGCACGGTGTCGCCCTGATACAGCACCACGGCCTGACCGGGCGTAGGGGCGCGCTGGGGCTGGTCAAATTCCAGCCGGAAGCCGCACTCCGCCGGGTAGACGGTGGCGGCCTGCTCCACCTGATGGTACCGGGTGCGGGCTGTGACCCGCAGCGGTCCGGTCAGCTCCGGAATGGCGATCCAGTTCACCTCGTCCGCATACACGATGCGGTCGAACAGCATCTCCTCCGGCCCTACCGTGACAGTGTTTGCCTGCATGTCCTTGCCGCAGACGTACACAGGTGCCCCCATGGCAAGGCCCAGCCCCTTGCGCTGGCCGATGGTGTACCGCACCGCGCCGTTGTGGGTGCCCACCACCCTGCCGCTCTCGTCCAGAAAATCACCTACCGGGTAGTGTTTGCCGGTGAAGTCCTCCATAAAGCGGGCATAGTCGCCATCCGGCACGAAGCAGATGTCCTGACTGTCGTGCTTGCGGGCATTGACAAATTTGTGCTGCTCCGCGATCTCGCGCACCTCAGTCTTGTGCAGGCCGCCCAGCGGCAGACGGATATGCGCCAGCTGCTCCTGAGTGAGGTTGTAGAGCACGTAGCTCTGGTCCTTGCCCTCGTCCAGCCCCTTTTTGAGCAGGAAACGGCCGGTGGCCTCGTCCTGCTCCACCCGGGCATAGTGGCCCGTGACCACATACTCCATGCCGTGTGCCCGGGCCCAGTCCAGCAGATGGCGGAACTTCATATATTTATTGCAGTCGATGCAGGGGTTCGGCGTGCCGCCCGCCTCATACACGCGGACGAATTTTTCAATGATCTGTTCCCGGAAGTCGGCTGTGAAATCCAACACCTCGTACGGGATATCCATGGCAAACGCCACCTCTGCTGCGTCCTCGATGTCCTTTTCCGAGCAGCAGGTGTGAAAGCCGGACTGTCCCAGCGTTTCGTTGCGGGTGAGCCGCATGGTGATGCCGGTGCAGTCATAGCCTGCCTGCTGCATGAGCCATGCCGCCACCGAGCTGTCCACGCCGCCGCTCATGGCAATGAGGGCATGCGGCTTTGAATCAGGGGTCTGTGTGGTCATAAGTTCTCCTTTGGTGCATTCAACACACTAAAACAGTAGTATAATAGTAACTCTGAAAAAAGAGCTTGTCAAGACGCAGCGAGCTGCTGCACTGCGGCCAGCAGGGCTTGCCGCTCGTTGGGATATTCTTCCCGGATCACACCGTCCAGCAGCGCTTCCAGCACTTTGCGGATGCCCGGCCCCGCCGGGACGCCTGCCGCCATCAGGTCGCGGCCATTCACAGCCAGCTGGCTGACGCGGCAGCATACGCCGTCCGCGTCCAATTGTTCGGCCAATTCGGAAAGTGCAGCAAAATCAGCCGCCCGTTCCGGCTGCAGGGCTGTGCCCAGTGCTGCCAAACGCCGCACGGTACACAAGTTATATTTGCCCAGTAGTCGGCGGGCGTAGATAGTAAAGTCGGGTGTGACGGTAGTTTCTCTGAGGACCGTCCGCTGGGGTGGGACCCTGTTGCCGAAGGCAATAGGGCGGGCGATGGAATGGCCTGCAACGGCAACGACTGCCGCCTGTGGCGGAAACAAGGAGTTGCTGTTGGGGCAGCGGCCAGCAGGATGCGAGTGCTGCTCAAAGCACGAAGCATCCGCTGGGTGCCGCAACCCGTACTCGTGTCCGATGAGAAAGCTACCGTCACACCCTCTGGCTTCCCGCACCAACACCGCCGCCTCTTCAATCAAGGCGTTGGAGCAGCGCAGGCGCTTGAGGGTGCGGCGGATGCCGTCCTCGCCAAGGCTGTACAGCAGCGCCGCCAGCCGGATGGACAGGTTTTCTGCACCCGCCGGGCAGGCATCCACCACCGGCTTTGCCGCCGCCAGTGCCTCCGATGAAAGCTCCGGCAGAATAACAAGCAGTATTTTTTTGTCAAGATATGCCGCAGGGGCGGGTGCGCTCAGCAGTTTTGCAAGCTCTTCCTCGATGCGCTCCACCGATACGCAGTCCAGATGGGCACACAGCTCCTGTGCCGCCTGCGCCGTGGGCGGGTCGATGGCAAAGCCGAACCGGGCTGCGAAGCGGTACAGCCGCAGGATGCGCAGCGCGTCCTCGGTGAACCGCTGGCGGGGCACACCCACCGCCCGTACGATGCCGCTTTGCAGGTCGGCCTGCCCGCCAAAGGGGTCCACAAGGCCCTCTTTTTCATTGTAGGCCATAGCGTTGATGGTAAAATCCCGCCGGGCCAGATCCTCCCGCACATCCGGCACAAAGTGCACCTCGTCCGGGTGGCGGCCATCTGTGTAGGTGCCTTCTGTACGGAAGGTGGTGATCTCGTAAAGGGCACCGCTCTGCTTCACCGTTACCGTGCCGTGCTGCAGGCCGGTGGGGATGCACCGCTGCGCGCCGAACAGCTCCATCACCTGCTGCGGCAGAGCACTGGTGCACAGGTCCCAGTCGTGCGGTGTAAGGCCCAGCAGACTGTCCCGCACGCAGCCGCCCACCACGTAGGCTGCATAGCCCGCCTTGTGCAGGGTGTCCAGCAGCTCTGCCGCACCCTCGTCCATCCGGATGGTCATGGCTGTGCCTCCTCGTACTGCAGGGTGATGCTTTTGCCGTCAAAGCCGCACTCCGCCGCCGGGAAGATGCTCTGTGCCTGCGCGGCATATTCCTCCGGGTCGGTGATCATGGGGGAATAATGGGTCAGCCAAAGCCGCTTTGCCCTCGCCTGCGCGGCAAGGGATGCGCTCTGCCCAAAGGTGCTGTGCCCCCACTGACGGGCCTGGTCTTCCTGCTCCGGAAGGGCATAGGTGGCATCGCATATCAGCAGGTCTGCGTCATGCGCCGCCTGCAAATAATACGGGCAGGGGGCCGTATCGCCGGAAAATACCACGCTCAACCCCTTGCGCGGTGCGCCCAGCACCTGCGCAGGCTGCACCGTTCTGCCCTCCACGGCAACGCTCTGCCCTTTCTGCAGCAGCTTCCATTGCTGCACCGGCACCCCCAGCGCCCGGGCCTGCTCCGGCGAAAATTTGCCTGCACGGGGCAGCTCCAGCCGGTAGCCAAGGCTTTTTACCCGGTGCTTTGTGGCAAACGGCACCAGCCGCGCACCGGCAGGCCAGCCCTCGCTCAGCGCATCCAGCGCCAGCGGCTGGCCCGGCATAAGCACCTGCGGCTTCACCGGATAGGGCAGCGGGCCGGTCAGTGCCCGCACCGCCGCCCAGATATCCGGCAGGTCCTCCGGACCCAGCAGCGCAAGCGGCCTTGTGCGGCCCTGCGCCCCCAGAGTCTGCAAAAGGCCCGGCAGACCAAAGATGTGGTCGCCATGGTAGTGGGTCAGGCAGATGGCATCTGCCCGCATCAGGTTCACGCCTGCCCGGTGTGCCGCTGCCTGCGTGCCCTCGCCGCAGTCCCACAGCAGGCCGTGGCCGCCGCAGGCAGCAAACGCCGCCGAGAGTGCCCGGTCCGGCAGTGGCATGGTAGCCGCAGTGCCCAGCAGTGTAATGGTCAGCATAAAATCGTTCTCCCTGCACAGTAGATTTCGATATTTTATTGTACCACAGCCCAGCACGTTGCACAATCACTGCTGGCCGCGCATAGCATGGGCCAGCACAGCAAAAAGGAGGCAGCGGGATGAGACGCAAAAAAGGGGATCCTTTTTCCGGCAGGCCGCACAGCGGCCTTGGATGGGTGCTTCTGCTCGCCGCACTGGCCCTGTTTCTGCTGGCCGGTGCGCCCGGCTGCATGGCCCAGCGGATGGCGTGGTCTGCCCGGGGAACGATGATCTTTCTGCCCAGCGGGTTTTGAAAAAATGGGAGCATCCTGCTGCACAGAACGCTCCCATTTTTCTTTTTACTTTCCATCCGAATAGGGCAGCTGGCCGGTCAGGGTCAGCGTTTCGGCAAGTTCGTCCTCCGAGCGGAACCGCCACGCCGCCGCTCCCACGGCCACATAGCAGGCATCGGCACGACCCTCCGGTGTAACGGCAAGGATCATCGTTTCACCGTCGCCCACCGCCGTTACCATGCCATCCGCACTCACAGTTGCCACGCCCGGATTGCTGCTGATCCATGTCATCGTTCCGTTTTTGGCGCCTGCAGCCTGCGCGGTCAGCTTCTGACTGGCTCCCACTGCCTGCAGCAGCATGGCGTTTTTGCTCATCTGCACCCGTCCGATCTCCGATGTGACCGTTACCGTGCAGCGCAGCACCTGCCCGGCTGTGGTCAGTGCGCTGATGACGGCCTTGCCGGACCCCTGCGCCTTTACGGTACCGTTTGTGCTTACCGATGCCACCGCCGGGTTGCTGCTGACCCACTGCCGCACATAGGTAAACCCGCCTTTGTTCTGTTCCAGCTTCAGCTGTTTCGTCGGGGCAGGCTCCTGCTCTGTAATGGTAAGCGTCAGATCGCTGGTGTTCAGCACCAGGCGGCTGGCTGTGCTTTTGCGCACCGTGATGGTACAGGTGGTCTTTTCGCCGCGCTCATTGCGGGCCGTGACAGCCGCAGTGCCCTCGGCATGGCCGGTCACCTTGCCAGTGCCGTCCACCGATGCCACTGCCGGATCACTGGAAGTCCAGATCAGAAAGAAGTAGTCGTTGGGTGCCTGCACATTCAGGTAGGCCACCGGGGCCGGGTCTCCTTCGGTGATATCCAGCGTCAGTTCGGCAGTGTCCAATGTCATGCCGCTGTCCGGCAGCGGCTGCTCCTGCGCAGCATAGGCCGACAATGCCCCGACTGCAAACAGTTCTGCGCACAGCACCACTGCACAAACACACGCTTTGAACCCCTGCTTCATGGGCTTTGCCCTCCCCGCCTGCTTTGCTGCAAGATCCTTTAAATATTCCTGTCTCCGTATTATTTTACACGCAGTGCAAAACCGGGTCAAGTTTTTTGCCCATTCTGCCGGGCAGCTGAGCCTTATTTTGTGGAGAATAATAAAATCCGCTTTTCAATTTTGTACAAAACGCCGCCGCACCCGGCAAACCGGATGCGGCGGCGCTGTTCTGCTTTTGAATTTTCAGCTTAGTAGTTGATCTTTTTCAGCTCAAAGTAGCTCTGCGGATGTGCGCACACCGGGCACTTGAGCGGTGCGGACTTGCCGATATAGGTGTAGCCGCAGTTCCGGCACTGCCATACCTGCTGCTCCTCGCGGGCAAAGACCTTGTTGTTTTTCAGGTTTTCGGCCAGCGCACGGTAGCGCTCCTCGTGCTCCTTCTCGATCTGTGCCACCATGGTGAACAGTGCTGCGATCTGAGGGAAGCCCTCTTCTTTGGCCTCCTTGGCCATGCGGGGGTACATCTCGGTCCACTCGTCGTGCTCACCGCCTGCTGCCATGTCCAGACAGGTCAGGGTATCTGGGATCGCGCCGCCGCACAGCAGCTTGAACCAGATCTTTGCGTGCTCCTTCTCATTGCCGGCGGTCTCCTCAAAGATCGCGGCCAGCTGCTCGTAGCCTTCTTTTTTTGCCATGCTGGCAAAGAAGGTGTACTTGTTGCGTGCCTGGCTCTCGCCTGCAAACGCTTCCATCAGATTTTTCTCGGTTTTGGTACCCTTCAGTTCCATGATGCTCTCCTTTCAAAAACGGATCTTCTGTCAGGATCGACCGATCCCGGCTCTATCATTCAGCCCGGCGGTAATTTTTTCGCCTGCGGCTCAGGTTCTGAACAGAGTATACCATATTTTTTGAGAGAAATCAAGAATAATTCCTATTTATTCTGAGAATATTTCTCAGTTATGCTGCTTCAGTGCACACACAGCAATGCTCAGGGCGCTCCACGCTGCCTGATACATCAGCACCGTTGCCACCGAAAGCTCCCAGATGCTGCCTGCACTGGTGAGCAGCGCTGCAATGATAATGGAGAACAGCACCGAGACCATCTGTACCGTGGTGGCGCTGCTCTCGGCGTTCTGGGCCTGATCCGCAGCCTGAAGGCCGCCGGTCAGGCTGGCAAACGCCTTGAGATGGATCATGCAGCAGGTATCCTCCGGGTCTTCCGGTGCGGCCTTGATGGCGTTGCACTGCTCCTGATCCAGCACGGTGATCATGCCTTCCGGCAGGCGGTATGCTTCGGTAATGTGGTGTGCAGTCAGACTGGGGTCCTGGCATGTGACCAGCAGGCGGATGTTCTCCTTTTGCAGCACGGCAAGGCCGCGGGCCACATTGCGCCCGCCCACATATTTCAGCACGAACATAGCGTGCAGGTTGCCGGACACAGCCAGATCCAAAATTTGCAGCTCGCCGTTCTTCGAGTGCTGCATCTCGTATTCCTCGTCCGGCAGCGGCACGCCCTCCTGCTCCAGATAGCGGCGGGTACCAATGAGGATGCGGTTGTTATCGCACCAGGCGGAAAAGCCCAGCCCATGGTGCTGCTCCAGATCCTTGACCGGGAACAGGATGTCTGTGCGTTCCTCAACGATCTGGCGGAACAGCCCCTTCAGGGTGCCGTGGCTCTCGTTCAGCACGCTGGCCGCGTACAGGATGGCGCGGTCGATGCGGCCGCCCTTGAAGATGCGGATATCCTCCAGCTGTGCGCTGTCGGCGGTGAACAGGTCGTCTGCATCGATCTGCAGCGTATCAATGCCGCCCAGCTGCTCAATGGCCTGCCAACCGGGCACGACTGCGCCCACAGCCGCAGCCGCACGCTGCAGCCGTAGCGAGGCAACGCCCGCGATCAGGGTAGAAGAAAGCGGTGCGCCCATGCACAGCACAGCGGCCATGGCAGCCGCAGCTTTGTTCCAGCCGGCACCTGCCAGCAGGAACAGCACACCGCTGAGCAGGGCAACGCCCAGCAGGATGTACGAAACTTTGCGTGCACGGCGCTCGCTTGCGCGTTCACTCAAGCTCTGCTCCACAAAGCCGTCAGCTTCCTTCATCGGGCGGCTCAGCAGCACCCAGGGGTCCTTCTGTTCCAGATCCCGTGCAAGGGCGCGCAGCAGGTCTTTGTCCTTGGCGCGGTAAGCGCCCTCGAACTCCACACCATTGGTCACCAGCTCATAGCCGCCCTTGACAGCAGCCAGCATCACCCGGCTGCCCAGCAGCGCAAGGAACAGCCCCAGCGCGGCCATGCCGCTGAGCAGCGAGATGCCGGTGGTGCCGCGGTAAACATTTGCGTTCAGCATGGCTGTGACCGCCTGCACCAGCGCTGCCACTGCGGCCAGCGCCGGCATCGTCTCGGAAGAAGACCGTCCGCGCAGGCCGTTCAGGCCGTCGCGCAGCACCGGGAAGCCCACGCACAGGCTTGCTGCCAGCAGCAGCAGGTTTGCAGCATAGAATGCCGCCGGGGCAGCATCCGGGTCCAGCGCCGCCATGGCGGGCAGCAGCCCATCCGATACCAAACCAAAATGCAGCAGCACCACAGCCAGAATGCCACCCAGCACGCAGCGCAGCGTCAGCTCTGCACTCATACGGTGCAGTTTATCCGCCGTAGCCTCCGGCTCGGTCAGCTCCGTTTCAGCATGTTCCTCCGGAGACACCGCGTCCTCCGCCTCAGCTTTCAGTTCCGGCTGTGGCGCAGCGGGTGCCTTCTCCGGTGCCTGCTGCGGCTCTTCACCGTCCAGCGGCAGCAGCGGCAGGCTCATGGTGTCCTCTTTTGCGGCAGGCTCCTCTGCCGGGGCCAAAGGTGCCTGCGGTGCGTCCTCGCTCTGCGCCTTGCCAAAGAAATCGGCCACCGGCTGCTTTTCCGGCTGCTCCGTTTTTTCCGGCTGCGGCACAGGTTCCGGCTGCAGCTCCGGTGCCGTCTCCTTTACCGCTGCAAACACAGCCGCGGGCAGCGGTGCACCGGACGGTTTCTTTTTGCTTTCAGCCGGTTCAGTTTCTGCTGCCGGGGCTGCTTCGGCCCTCGGTGCAGGCTTTTCCGGCTTCTGGTCGCTCAGGCCGTTGATCATCGCCTTGAGCTGTGCCATCTCCTGCTGCTCCTGCTCTTCCTGCGGCAGCAGCACCTCCGGCGCATTCTTGGGGTGCCGGAGAGGCTTTGCCGTGCTGTGCTGCTCTGCGGGTCTTGCCGCCGGGACAGCGCTCTGCCGGGGTGTTTCCGGCTTCACTGCCGCCGGGGGTTCCGCCGTTTGCGGTGCAGATTTTTCCTCCGGCTTTTTGGCGGGTGCTTCCGGCTGTGTATCCTCTGCTTCCTTCTCCAGAAAAGGCCACGGGGCCAGTTCCTGTTCCGGGTCTGCCTCCGGCTTCAGCATCAGTTCCAGATCCGCTTCCGGTTCCGGCTGCGCATCTTCACCCAGCCGCACCTCACCGGTGGGCATTTCCTGCGGCTGCTCTGCTGCAGCTTCGTCAGTCTCCTGCTTTTTCTTACCACGGCCAAACAGGCCAAACCGTTTCTGCGGCTTTTCCTCCGGCTGGTTTTCGTCCCTCCGGGTCATCTCCTCCGGGATATCCACCGCCGTGGTGCTGAAAAAGGAGCGGAACTTTTCATCCGGGGTCATTTCCCGGCCATTATTTTTATCTTTCGGCATTCTAGTCCCTCCTGTAATTCAAATTGAGGTTCCGGCCCGAATGCCGGATCATGCCTGCTGTGCTGCGCGCTGGGACTGGATCTCGTACAGAATAATGCCCGCAGCCACCGACACGTTGTAGCTGTCCACACCGGTGCCCGGTGCTGCCATATCCAACCGCACCACACCGTCGCACAGCTTTTTCACCAGCTGCGAAACACCGCTGCCCTCGCTGCCCAGCACCAGTGCAATGGGGCCGGTCAGGTTGTTCCTGCGCAGAGACACGCCGTCCATATCGGCGCAGTAGACGAACACACCCTGATCCTTCAGGCGGCGGATGGTCTCGCCGATGTTGGCCACACGAGCCACCGGCAGGCGTTCTGCGGCACCTGCGCTGGACTTGATGACGGTAGGCGTGACCGATGCGCCGCCGCGCTTTGGGATCACGATGCCATGCGCACCGCACAGCAGAGCACTGCGCATCACGGCACCCAGATTGTGCGGGTCTTCAATGCCATCGCTCAGCACCAGAAAAGGTGCCTCGCCCTTGTCCTTGGCTGCTGCCATCAGGTCGTCTACCGTCACGTATTCGATTTCGCTGGCAAATGCCGCCACACCCTGATGGCTCTCGGTGCCGGTCATCAGGCGCAGCTTGTTGGGGTGCACCCGCTTCACCGTGGCACCCGCTTCCTTTGCCAATGCGGTATAGTAAGCCGCCACGGCCGGAGCCATGCCCTCAGCAATGAGTACGGTGTCCACGCCGGAACCGCTTTTCAGCAGTTCGGTCACCGGATTTTTGCCATAAACAAGGCTCTCGTTCTTCTGCAGCGGCTCTTCCGGGCTGCGGCGCGGACGGCGCGGCTGGTTCTTTTCTTCCATGATGATTTTCTCCTTCCGTTGTATCACCGGAAGGTGCTGTGCACACCCTCCAAAAGGCGCGCCGCACTCTGGGCCGCGCACCGGTATGATCTGAAGCTGATAACTCATCTTGAAGTATAGCATAAGCCAACCTTGTTTGCCAGCAAATTACCGTTTTTTATCCGCGTCCTACAAAAGTTTTTCTGTTCGTGGTGCCGGAGACCGTTTCCGCTTTTTTGCAGAAATGTTCTGCCGCCCTGCATCAGCTTTACCCGGCTGCTGGGTAGATATCCCTCTGTTTTGCCGGAGAAAAAAGTTTTCCACAAAAACGCGGTATACAATCCGTAGAAGAGCGATTATTTTTCCACATGTTGAAAACCCTGTGGAGAAAGTTCAAAAGTCCAGCTTTAAAGCCTGTTTTGCCTGTGGAATTCCACACTTTCCACAAGGTTTTCCACTTTTTGGTTCGACCTTTTTTGATTTCCTGCGTACAATTTGTAGAATACAAGTCGGAAATATGACAATTTTTTGAACTGCATCCTGTCCGCTTTTGCCAAATTGCCCAATATCATTTTGACGAATGTGGATCTGTGTTGAAAATCCGTCCTTCATCAAGCTTTCTGTCTTTCGGCCGCTTATTGCACATTATATGGAAATTTGTTGCATTCTATCGAATATACGCGCTTCTGGCAGTAACCCCCTGCACCCTGCCAGAAACAGAATCCCCGCATTGTTACAGGAAAAACACCGGTTTGGATTGATTTTGGCCGCTGTTTGGGGTATACTAATTCTGTAGGTTCGTTAAACCGTGCACAAAGCGGATATGAAACGAGCAAGACCCCAATGATTTTGTGGAGGTAATGAATAATGTTGGTAAATGCAACCGAAATGCTGATCAAAGCACGCGATGGCCACTACGGTGTGCCTCAGTTCAACATCAACAATCTGGAGTGGACCAAGTCCGTTCTGACCGCCTGCGAGGAAATGAAGAGCCCTGTGATTCTGGGTGTTTCCGAGGGTGCCGGCAAGTACATGACCGGTTTCAAGACCGTCGCTGCCATGGTCAGCGCAATGGTCGATTCCATGGGCATCACCGTTCCTGTTGCCCTGCATCTGGATCACGGCACCTATGAGGGCTGCAAGGCCTGCATCGAGGCCGGCTTCTCTTCCATCATGTTCGATGGCAGCCACTACTCCATCGAAGAGAATGTGGAAAAGACCAAGGAGCTGGTGGCTCTGGCACACGCTAAGGGCCTGAGCATCGAGGCAGAGGTCGGTTCCATCGGCGGCGTCGAGGACGGCGTTGTGGGTGCCGGCGAGATCGCAGATCCCGAGGAGTGCGCAAAGATCACCGCTCTGGGCATCGACTTCCTGGCTGCCGGCATCGGCAACATCCACGGTGTCTACCCGGCAAACTGGAAGGGCCTGGACTTCGAGGCTCTGGACCGCATCCACAAGGCCACCAATAATATTCCTCTGGTTCTGCACGGCGGCACCGGCATCCCCGACGAGATGATCGCTAAGGCCATCAGCCTGGGCGTTTCCAAGATCAACATCAACACCGAGTGCCAGCTGGTGTTTGCTGAGGCCACCCGCAAGTACATCGAAGAGGGCAAGGATCAGCAGGGCAAGGGCTTCGACCCCCGCAAGCTGCTGGCTCCCGGCGCAAAGGCCATCGAGGCCAAGTGCAAGGAGAAGATCGAGCTGTTCGGCTGCGCAGGCAAGGGCTAAGCAGAAGCTCGTATCGTAACCGGTACACCACCCAATAATGTATGCGGCCCCGTCACGTTGAATGCTCAACGCGGCGGGGCCGTTTTTTCTACTTTTATTCAGAAATGCGGTAATGTCCGACGATGTCCGTTCGTCTTTCCAGAACGTCCTGCTCATAAGCCGTCTGCCATGGGTCATTGTGGTGAATGACATAGGGCACTCCGTTTTTATTTCGCCAGTCAGACACGATGCCGATATGTCTTTCAAAGATCACAATATCACCGCCCTGCCATTGTTCCGTTTCGGAAACATTGGTGGTCAGTTTGACCGTATTACGGGAGAAAAAGACCTTCAGGTTTCGCACCCTGCGAAAGTCTATATTTTTATCCGGCGCTGTAATTCCATATTCTTCTGGATGTTCCCGAATGTCCGTGTCTACCAGAGCCTGCAGATCATACCCTGCATTTTTCAGAGCATATGCTACCACATCAGTACAGACTCCATAGCCGTCGTCGGGATAACCGGTCTCATAATAGCGGCTTTTGTATTTTGGATGTGTACTCACATATGCCAGTGCGCCGTTCAGGATGTCTGTCTGGTCGTCTACACCGTCACCGTCTGCGTCTGCTGTGCTGTGCAGCTGCGGGATCTGGCCAGAAAATCTATCCTTCGGTCGGACAGCAGAAGTGTGCTGATAACGGCATAAAGTCAAAATGGTAAGAGCCGCCAGCAGAAACATCCCCACCGCCCTGACTGCAGATTTTCGCTTCACCTCATATTCCCCCTTTTGATAGACATGATCTCTCCGAGCCTTTTCGTGCACTGTACGCGCAATATGCAGCAAAAATTTCTGAAGCAGATCAAACAAGAAAAACGCCTCAGAATTTCTTCTGAAGCGTTTTTGTTCAAGTCGGCGACTACCTATTTTCACGCGCCGTTTCCAGCGAACTATCTTCGGCACAAGTGAGCTTAACTTCTGTGTTCGGAATGGGAACAGGTGGAACCTCACCGTCATCGACACCGACCAATCTGACTGAACCAGTATAACATGTTTGTTGTACTTTGTCCAGTATTTCTTAGAAGGACGTGCCTTCAAAACTGAATAATCACTGCTCACATTTTTTCGTTGACTCTCAGAGTCTCAAGCGAATTGTGGTCAAGCCCTCGACCTATTAGTACACACTTGCTGAATGGATCGCTCCACTTACACATCGTGCCTATCAACCTTGTAGTCTTCAAGGGGTCTTACTTGTTTGAAACAATGGGATATCTTATCTTTGGGTCGGCTTCACGCTTAGATGCTTTCAGCGTTTATCCGATCCGTACATAGT
>CEAM01012514.1_pt1 | contig 40952 bp, 26 predicted proteins | sample 557421 | NCBI WGS metagenome assembly CEAM01 (sample SAMEA3182048, study PRJEB8094) | gut metagenome | biome: human; feature: gut; material: Stool; isolation source: human stools | place: Canada | collected 2012-01-24 | reverse complement strand
ATATTGATAACCAAACATAGTGCATCTCAATCCCAAGGTGGAATCTATGGTTTGAGCTAAAAGAACATCAAATTGCTCCATAATCGAAAAAATTCCCCCAAAAGGAGTGAGTTTCTCAGATTTTATTTGTACTTTTGCCATGTCATTCAGAATTTTGTTTATTTTTATTTAGCAACACTAAGATAAGTGAAATTTCTGACATGGCAAAATCCTGAGCAACTTTTTGTTGCTCAGGTGCTTATAAAAAATATTAAATTATAGTGTTGCGGAAATTAGATCGAAATAGACCAACTTGAACCAACTTGAACCAGCTTTTCTTGTTTTTAATCTGTTTAAATGATGTTTTTTCTTCCTTTTTACTTTCTTGCGCATATCTAGATATTTTTATATGAATAGGTAGTTTTTTTAGAAATTGCTTGGTGGTCTCAAAAGAAAAACGTACTTTTGCAGCCGGATTATCACGGATGATTCTTCTTTGAGACCTGTTGGTACTGGGGGGGGTAAACTCCTGATGTGATGCTGTCTCTCATTGTTAATTTGTGAAATCTTAAGTATGAACAATAAACGATTTAAATAGTAATAATATGCAATTAATTTTATTATCGGGTGGCTCGGGTAAAAGGCTATGGCCACTTAGCAATAATGCTAGAAGCAAACAGTTCTTGCCATTGCTCGAAAAGGAGAACGGGGAGATGGAAAGTATGGTTCAGCGCGTGGTACGTCAAGCTCAGGAAGCAAATCTGACCAACGATATTACGCTTGCTACAAACGCCAGTCAGCTGGATATCATCCAGAACCAGCTGGGAGAGCGGGTTTCTGTGGTTACCGAACCGGAGAGGCGGGATACTTTCCCTGCTATCGCTTTAGCTGCAAGTTATCTGAAACTGAAGAAGAAATGTGAGGATGATGAGGTTGTGGTTATTATGCCTTGTGATCCTTATACCGAGTTGGAATATTTCCATACCATAGCCCGTATGGTGGAATGTGTGGAGAAAAACGTCGCCGACCTCGTGCTGATGGGTATCAAACCTACTTATCCAAGTGCAAAATATGGTTATGTGGTTCCTTTTGCTGAAGGAGAGAAGTATCAGATAGTGAAGAGATTTACCGAGAAACCGGATGTGCCTACTGCAGAGAAACTCCTGGAGGAGGGTGCTTACTGGAATGGTGGTGTCTTCGCTTTCCGTTTGGGCTATATGATGCAGATTGTACGTAAGTATATGCAGAGTGAGAACTTTGAAGATACTCGTGCAAGATATAGCGAATTTCCAAAAATCTCTTTCGACTACGAGGTGGCGGAGAAGGCTGAATCGGTAGCGGTAGTACCGTTTAATGGTGAATGGAAGGACCTGGGTACCTGGAATACACTCACTGATGAGCTGCACCATGCCAGTATCGGTAATGCGGTGATGGGAAGTCATTGCGAGAATACGCATGTCATCAACGAACTCCAGTTGCCTCTGTATGTGGATGGCTTGAAGGATGCTGTTGTTGCAGCGAGTCCTGATGGCATCTTCGTCTGTGCAAAGAAATATTCCGAGGACATCAAGAAGGCGGTAGAACATCTTACTCCGCGTCCGATGTATGAGGAAAGAAGGTGGGGTACTTATCGGGTGATTGACGATTCTGAGTATGCTGACGGCAATCATTCGCTCACCAAGAGTATTACCTTGAAGCCAGGTAAGAATATCAGTTATCAGCTTCATCACCATCGTTCAGAGGTGTGGACATTCGTAGAAGGTGATGGCATCTTTGTACTTGATGGTGAGGAGAAACATGTGAAGGCTGGTGATACCGTGGTGATTCCTCTGGAGCATTATCATGCCATCAAGGCGATTACACAGCTGACTTTCATCGAAGTTCAGAATGGTAATCCACTGGTTGAGGAGGATATTGAAAGATTCGATTATCAATGGAAAATGAAATAAAACACAAGCTTTTGTGATATAATGTCAGTATTTAAACGTGTCAAAGTGTCAGTATGGATGCTTTGGCACGTTTTTCGTATACAGGCGGGGTGACGGGTAGCAATACCTGTTGGCAAAATATGTATAACAATTAAAATATTATAGAATCATGAACATTAAACCATTAGCAGACAGAGTGCTGGTACTTCCTGCACCAGCTGAAGAAAAAGTAGGTGGAATTATTATCCCTGATACGGCAAAAGAGAAACCACAGCGTGGTAAGGTCGTTGCTACAGGTAAGGGTACGAAAGACGAAGAGATGATTCTCAAAGAAGGTGATACCGTACTCTATGGTAAGTACGCTGGCACAGAACTCGAATTCGATGGTACTAAATATATCATGATGCGTCAGAGCGATGTACTCGCTGTAGTAGAAGAGTAATTCTTAAAGGTAAAAAAGTAAAAAGGTAAAAAACTTTTTGCTGATATTTATTTAAACATTATTAGAAAGAATATATTATGGCTAAAGATATTAAATATAATATGGATGCCCGCGACCTCTTGAAGAAGGGTGTTGATCAGTTGGCAAATGCAGTAAAGGTAACTCTCGGTCCTAAGGGTCGCAACGTGGTAATCGAAAAGAAGTTTGGTGCTCCTCAGATTACTAAGGATGGTGTTACCGTGGCTAAGGAAGTAGAGTTAGAGAATAAATTCGAAAATACTGGTGCTCAGCTTGTTAAGAGCGTTGCTAGTAAGACTGGTGATGATGCCGGTGATGGTACAACAACTGCTACTATCCTGACTCAGGCTATCGTAACAGAGGGCTTGAAGAACGTTACTGCAGGTGCAAACCCAATGGACTTAAAGCGTGGTATCGACAAGGCTGTAGCTGCTGTTGTTGCCTTCATCAAGGAACATGCTGAACAGGTAGACGACAACTACGATAAGATTGAGCAGGTGGCTACTGTTTCTGCCAACAATGATGCTGAGATTGGTAAGCTCTTGGCTGACGCAATGCGCAAGGTTTCTAAGGATGGTGTCATCACTATCGAGGAGAGCAAGAGCCGTGATACCAACATCGGTGTTGTTGAGGGTATGCAGTTTGACCGTGGTTATTTGAGCGGTTACTTCATGACTGATGCAGACAAGATGGAGTGTGTAATGGATAACCCATACATCCTTCTTTATGATAAGAAGATTTCTAACTTGAAGGAGTTCTTGCCAATTCTCCAGCCTGCTGCTGAGAGTGGTCGTCCTTTGTTGGTTATCGCTGAGGATGTTGATTCTGAGGCTTTGACTACTTTGGTAGTTAACCGTTTGCGTGGCGGTTTGAAAATTTGCGCTGTGAAGGCTCCAGGCTTCGGTGACCGTCGCAAGGCTATGTTGGAGGATATCGCAGTATTGACAGGCGGTGTTGTTATCTCTGAGGAGAAGGGCTTGAAGTTGGAGCAGGCAACTTTGGATATGCTGGGTTCAGCAGACAAGGTTACCGTCAACAAGGACAATACAACTATCGTTAATGGTCATGGCGAGAAGGCTAATATCCAGGATCGCGTAGCTCAGATCAAGAACGAAATTGAGAATACCAAGTCTTCATATGATAAGGAGAAACTTCAGGAGCGTCTGGCTAAGCTCGCCGGTGGTGTAGCTGTCCTTTATGTAGGTGCCAACTCTGAGGTTGAGATGAAGGAGAAGAAGGATCGTGTTGATGATGCACTCTGCGCTACCCGTGCCGCTATCGAGGAAGGTATTGTTGCTGGTGGTGGAACTACTTATATCCGTGCTCTCGAAGCATTGAAGGATATGAAGGGTGATAACGCTGACGAGACAACAGGTATCCGTATTGTAGAGCGTGCTATTGAAGAGCCTCTCCGTCAGATTGTTGCCAATGCCGGTGGCGAGGGTTCTGTAGTAGTAAATAAGGTACGCGAGGGCGATGGTGACTTCGGTTACAATGCCCGCAAGAACGTTTACGAAGATATGCGTCAGGCTGGTATCGTAGATCCTGCCAAGGTAGAGCGTGTAGCTTTGGAGAATGCTGCTTCTATTGCAGGCTTGTTCCTGACAACAGAGTGTGTGTTGGTTGACAAACCAGAGCCTGCACCAGTTGCACCAGCTGCAGCACCTGGTATGGGTGGTATGATGTAATTAGATGAATAATTTGCGCAAATAAAGCACATCGTAAGACTGCGAGTTTGCAAAGCGAAAATATCAAATAGGGGTGATTCTCAGAGAATTATCCCTATTTTTTTGTTTTTTTAGTCATAAAGATGCAAAAAATAGCAAAATTATTTGGTTCGAATAATCTTTTTTTGTAACTTTGCATCGTAAATAAAAGAAAGTATCATCCGAAGGGATGGCAAAGATATTTTTTTGATTTGTTTTAGTAGATTAGTTTTTAAGTAGTTTGTTTTTGGAAATCGGTTGTCGTGAGACATCCGATTTTTTTTTGTTTTTATTTTGTTTTCTCAATTTAATTGTGTAATTTTGCAGCATAATAGAAAATTCATAGCATGAACAATATTGATTGGAAAAAAGCAGTGGTCTTTCTGATTGTTATCGGAGGACTCATTTATATTACAAAGGCAGAGTTGGGAATGACTACTACAAACTCGTTCCTTACTACGCTGGGTATCTTATTGCTTCTCTTTATCGGAGATAACTTCGCACAGAAGATTGATGATGATCGGAAACGACGTAAACTGAATAATGATGGAAAAGCTGATTGATCTATATAAGAAATGGGCGGGTGAAGAACCGGCTGATGTCATAAAATTGGCAGGGCAGGGGAGTAACCGGCAGTATTTCCGTATCATTGGGCATGATGGTGATACGGTAATTGGTGTGATAGGAACCAGTCGTGATGAGGATCATGCCTTTGTATATCTGGCTCAGCATTTCCAGCTCAGACAGTTGCCTGTTCCCCAGATTCTGGCGGTGAGCGATGATGAACTCTGCTATCTTCAGACAGACCTTGGCGGTACTTCGCTTTTCGATGCCATCAAGGGCGGACGAGATGCGGGCGGACGTTACAATCAGAAAGAGAAGGAACTCCTTAAGAAAACCATTCGTGAACTTCCGAATATCCAGATTCGCGGTGCAAGAGGATTGGAATGGCAGAACTGCTATCCGCAGCCAGAATTCGATGTAGACAGTGTGCTCTTCGACCTCAACTACTTCAAGTATTGTTTTCTGAAGCCTACCGATTTGGATTTTCACGAACTGAAGCTCGAAGCCAACTTCCGGCTTTTTGCCAAGGATCTGACATCAGAACCGATGGATTGTTTCCTTTATCGCGATTTTCAGGCGCGCAACATCATGCTGGATGATAAGGGGAATCCATACTTTATTGATTTTCAGGGCGGTAGAAAAGGACCGTTCTATTATGACCTCGCCTCATTCCTCTGGCAGGCATCTGCTAAGTATCCGTTCAAACTGCGCAGAGAACTGGTTTGGGAATACTACCAGTCATTGAAGCATTATACCGAGGTACCATCGGTGCGCCATTTTGTAAACCGGTTGAGTCTTTTTGTGCTCTTCCGTACCTTACAGGTTTTGGGCGCCTACGGATTCCGTGGCTATTTCGAACGCAAGAAGCATTTCATCGATAGTATTCCGCCAGCTATCCAGAATCTGCGAGATCTTCTGAAGATGGGTGACAAGGTCTTCCCTTATCCTTATATGATGGATATGTTGAGAAGGCTGACCGAATTGCCACAGTTCAAGGTGATAGAGAGTGTGGCGCTGAGTCGTGCAGACGGCTATAAGACTACCGACAATAATATCTATCGTGCGCATCCGCAGGACGGACCTGCCACCTATTCTAAATATGATGGTAAGGGACCGCTGGTGGTAAGAGTGTATAGTTTTTCTTTCCGTAAGGGCATTCCAGAGGATCCGTCGGGCAATGGTGGAGGTTATGTCTTCGACTGCAGAAGTACCCATAACCCTGGCAGATACGAGCCTTATAAGAAGTTGACGGGTCTGGATGAGCCTGTTATCCGATTCCTGGAGGATGATGGTGAGATATTGAAGTTCCTGGATCATGTTTATGCACTTGCCGACCATCATGTAAACCGCTACATGCAGCGTGGTTTTACCTCTCTGATGTTCTGTTTCGGATGTACAGGCGGTCAGCATCGCAGTGTATATTCTGCGCAGCATCTTGCCGAACATATTCACGGGAAGTTTGGTGTAGAAGTGCAGATTTGTCATCGTGAACAGCATATTGAACAGGTTTTGCCGGCAAAACAATAGAAAATAGCGTGCAAATTTGGCTATCTCGCAAAAAGTTAGTAAATTTGCACGCACATTTTAAAATAGCTATTTAGCAATGATGCAAGCAATGATATTCGCAGCAGGTTTGGGCACTCGCCTTAAGCCACTTACCGACCGCATTCCGAAGGCTCTGGTAAGTGTCGGGGGAGAACCTTTGCTCAAACGTGTCATCTTTCAGTTGAAGGATGCCGGTTTCACTCGCATTGTAGTGAACGTGCATCATTTCTCCCAACAAATTATCGATTATCTCAGAGCACATGACAACTTCGGTATGGACATCCGTATCAGTGATGAGAGTGAAAAGCTGCTCGAAACGGGTGGAGGTATCCGGAAGGCATGGCCGCTCTTCAACCAGTCAGAGCCTATTCTTATCCACAACGTGGATATTCTGAGTAATGTAGATCTGAAGAAATTCTACCAGATTGAGAGTAGGGATATGATTGCTGCCCGCCTGATGGTGAGCGAACGCAAGACCAAGCGCTATTTGCTCTTTGATGACAGTATGCGACTGGTGGGATGGACGAATATAGAAACGGGCGAGGTGAAGAGTCCTTATCCTGATCTCAATCCCAAAGATTATAAGATGTATGCTTTCTCGGGCATCCACATGGTTGCTCCATCGCTCTTTCCATTGATGGAGGAGGAACCGGACAAGTTCCCTATCATGGACTTCTATCTGAAGCATTGCGACAAGGTGCGCATAGAGGGATATGTAAAGAACGACCTCAAGCTGATGGATGTGGGAAAGCAGGAGACGCTGAAAGAGGCGGAAGCATTCCTGAAATCGTTAGTTAGTAGTTTATAGTTAATAGCGGCTATGCCGTATAGCAAGATTACTATAAACTATAAATTGTAAACTGTAAATTAAAATTAGATATTATGCAACAGAAGATTATTATTTTGGATTTCGGTTCACAGACCACACAGCTCATCGGCCGTCGTGTCCGTGAACTCGATACCTTCTGCGAGATCATGCCTTACAACAAGTTTCCAAAGGATGACCCATCAGTCATTGGTGTCATCTTGAGCGGTAGCCCTTATTCCGTTCATGATCCGGAAGCTTTCAAGGTAGATCTGAGCCAGTTTATCGGTCGCATTCCTGTACTCGGCATCTGTTACGGTGCTCAGTTCCTCTCTTACGCCCAGGGCGGTAAGGTGGAGGCTGCTGACAGCCGTGAGTATGGTCGTGCCAACTTGGAGCATTTCGATAAGGAGAATCCTTTGTTCAAGGGATTCATCGAGAACTCTCAGGTTTGGATGAGCCATGGTGATACCATCACTGCTATCCCTGATGATTACAAGTGCATCGCTTCTACTGCTAATGTGAAGTATGCTGCTTATGCTTCTACCAAACAGCCTGTATGGGCAGTACAGTTCCACCCAGAGGTGTTCCACTCTTTGCAGGGTACACAGCTCTTGAAGAACTTCGTGGTTGATATCTGCGGAAGTAAGCAGGACTGGAGTGCTGACTCTTTTGTTGAGACAACAGTTGCTGAGTTGAAGGAACAGTTGGGCGACGATAAGGTTATCCTCGGTCTTTCTGGCGGTGTTGACTCCAGTGTGGCTGCCGTTCTCCTGAACAAGGCTATCGGTAAGAACCTTACCTGTATCTTCGTAGATCATGGTATGTTGCGCAAGAATGAGTTCCGTGACGTGATGGAAGATTACAAGTGCTTGGGCTTGAACGTAATCGGCGTGGATGCATCAGAGAAGTTCTTTGCTGACCTGGCTGGTGTTACTGACCCTGAGAAGAAACGTAAGATTATCGGCCGCGACTTCGTGGAGGTTTTCAATGCTGAGGCTAAAAAGCAGACTGGTGCCAAGTGGTTGGCTCAGGGTACCATCTATCCTGACCGTATCGAGAGCTTGAATATCACCGGTAAGGTGATCAAGAGTCATCACAACGTAGGTGGTCTTCCTAAGGAGATGAACCTTCAGTTGTGTGAGCCTTTGAAGTGGCTGTTCAAGGATGAGGTTCGCCGTGTAGGTCGCTCTATGGGTATGCCAGAGCACCTGATTACTCGTCACCCATTCCCAGGTCCTGGTTTGGCTGTCCGTATCTTGGGCGATATCACTCCTGAGAAGGTACGTATCCTTCAGGATGCTGACGATATCTATATCCGTGGCTTGCGTGAGTATAAAGTGAAGTTGAGTGGTGAGGAAGCTCGTCGCGTCCTGGCTGCCGGTGTTCCTGCTGACATGCAGAATGGCGAGATCGAGGTTTCTCTCTACGATCAGATCTGGCAGGCTGGTACCGTATTGCTTTCTACTGTCCGTTCAGTAGGTGTGATGGGGGATGAGCGTACATACGAGCACCCGGTTGCCTTGCGTGCTGTAACCAGTACTGATGCGATGACTGCTGACTGGGCACATCTTCCTTATGATTTCATGGCTAAGGTAAGTAATGAGATTATTAATAAGGTGAAGGGTGTAAACCGTGTATGTTATGACATCTCTTCAAAACCACCTTCGACAATTGAGTGGGAATAAACAGAATTAAAAGTCGCCTTCAAAGAGGGCGACTTTTTTTTATTCTTATTTCTGGTTCTTCAGGAGATCACGTATTTCCATGAGGAGTTTTTCTTCATTGCTTGGCACCGGAGCCTTAGGAGCTTCTGCCGTTTTTTCCTCTTCCTTCTTCTTGGAAATCTTGTTCACCACCTTGATGAGCATGAAGATACAGAAGGCAACGATGAGGAAGTCGAAACAGGTCTGGAGGAAGTTACCGTAGTTGATGGTAGCCGCCTTCAGTTCCTCACCTCCTACATTGACGGTAGGGAGGGTGAATTTGAGGTCGGCGAAATTCACGCCGCCAATCAGCCATCCTATAGGAGGCATGATGACGTCATCTACAACAGAGCTTACGATTTTGCCAAAGGCACCACCGATGATAACACCGACGGCCATGTCGAGCACATTGCCACGCATGGCGAATTCCTTGAATTCATTCAAAAATTTACTCATACTTTTATCTTTTTAATTAAAACTATAGTTTGATTGTTTTTCTTTTTCTCTTTTCTTATATATATAATAAGGTATAGAATGCAGAGTTTTTTTCTTTGCTTTTTGCAATATGGAGTTGTCAGTATGGCATGTAATGAGTGAAAATAATGCCAATATTAAAACTCTACTATTCTTTTTTAACTTATTTAATACTCATTCTGGTTGCAAAGTTAGAAAAAAATTAGTAACTTTGCGCTCGAAAAGAAGAAAAATGCTCTAAGGCGTAAAATTTTGAATGTTTCAGCATCAGATGAACGCTCGAAAGCAGTTAAAAAAGGTAATTTTTATTAAACTTTTAATTTAAATATTAAGAACAATGATTAAGATTGGTATTAACGGATTTGGCCGTATCGGTCGTTTCGTATTCCGTTCTACAGTTGAGGCTGAGAACGCAAAGGAAGTACAGGTAGTAGCTATCAATGACTTGTGCCCAGTAGATTACATGGCTTACATGTTGAAGTATGATACAATGCACGGTCAGTTCGACGGTACTATCGAGGCTGACGTTGAGAAGAACGAGTTGATCGTTAACGGTAACCACATCCGTGTTACTGCTGAGCGTGATCCTGAGAACTTGAAGTGGGATGAGGTTGGTGCTGAGTACGTAGTTGAGTCTACAGGTCTCTTCCTCGCTTACGATAAGGCTGAGAAGCACTTGAAGGCTGGTGCTAAATACGTAGTACTTTCTGCTCCTTCTAAGGCTGACGCTAACGGTAACCAGGCTGACATGTTCGTTTGCGGTGTTAACACTGACAAGTACAATGGTCAGAAGATCGTTTCTAACGCTTCTTGTACAACAAACTGCTTGGCTCCTATCGCTAAGGTTTTGAACGATAACTTCGGTATCGAGACTGGTTTGATGACAACTGTTCACTCTACAACTGCTACACAGAAGACTGTTGACGGTCCATCTATGAAGGACTGGCGAGGTGGCCGTGCAGCTGCTGGCAACATCATCCCTTCTTCTACAGGTGCTGCTAAGGCTGTAGGTAAGGTTATCCCTGAGTTGAACGGTAAGTTGACAGGTATCTCTATGCGTGTTCCTACTTTGGACGTATCTGTTGTTGACTTGACAGTTAACTTGAAGAAGGCTGCTTCTAAGGAGGCTATCTGCGCTGCTATGAAGGCTGCTTCTGAGGGTGAGTTGAAGGGTGTACTCGGTTACACAGAGGATGCTGTTGTTTCTTCTGACTTCTTGGGTTGCGCTTTGACATCTATCTTCGACGCTAACGCAGGTGTTTATTTGACAGACAACTTCGTTAAGGTTGTTTCTTGGTATGACAACGAGATTGGTTACTCACACAAGGTTGTTGAGTTGATCAAGATCATGAAGAAGCACAACGGTTAATTCTTTGCCTCTTAACGATTAAGTATATGGCCGTCCAGTATTTTTTCAATGCTGGACGGCTTTTTGTTTTTATAAGTGAGAATTTCTTTTCATTTTATTTTGTTTTCTCAATAATTTCATTTAACTTTGCGGCATGAAATATTCGATGATGACCATATTGGGACCTACGGCGAGTGGTAAGACGAGTCTTGCTGCCGCTCTTGCAGCCAGGATTAATAGCCTGGGTGCCCATTTGTCGGGTACCCCTGCCAAGGGCGCTGAAATCATTAGTGCTGACAGCCGGCAGGTATATCGCGGCATGGATATAGGTACGGGTAAGGATCTGGCTGACTATACCATCCATGGCAAGCAGATACCTTATCACCTTATTGACATCTGTGAGCCTGGTACGAAATATAATCTCTTTGAATATCAGCAGGATTTTTATGATGCCTATCAGGATATTCAGACGAGAGGGGCTTTTCCGATATTATGTGGAGGTACAGGACTCTATATTGAGTCGGTGCTGAAAGGTTATCATCTCTCACCTGTTCCGCAGAACCCGGAACTCCGTGAGTCATTGTCTCATAAGAGTTTAGAGGAACTTACGCTGATACTGAAAGAGCTGAAGGCGAAAACTTGTTCTAATATGCACAATCGCACAGATGTGGATACAGCACAGCGAGCTATCCGGGCGATAGAGATTGAAAGCTATAATCTGGAGCATCCGATGCCCGAACGTGAACTCCCTGCGGTTGATTCGCTGATTATCGGTGTCAGCATAGACCGGGACGCAAGAAGGGAGAAAATTTCACGGAGACTGAAACAGCGATTGGATGAGGGAATGGTAGATGAAATCAAGGGACTGCTAAATCGTGGTATTCCTGCCGAAAATCTCATCTATTATGGTTTGGAATATAAGTTTATTACAGAATATGTGATCGGTAAGACTTCATACGATGAGATGTATCGCGGTCTGGAAATAGCAATCCATCAGTTTGCCAAAAGGCAGATGACGTGGTTCAGAGGTATGGAGCGCAGAGGCTTTACTATCCATTGGGTAGATGCATTGCAGCCAATGGAGAAAAAGGTGGAGACGGTTTTGGAGCTGATGAGGAGCTAGGCTGCGGCCTGGAATCTGGCTAGGGCTGGCATCCGATGGAATCGGATGCAACGATGGCTAGGCGGAAGTAATATTTTTCTAATTACAAAGAAGAGACAAATTACAAAGAAGAGACAATGGTAAACGAGAATAAATGGGGGCTGCTTTATTGCCCTAGAGGAGGCTGGCGAAGTAACAAGCGCTGGGAAAAAATAGAGAAGGTGCTCAAGCAGCAGAGCGTGGATTACGACTTTGTGCAGAGCGAGAATCAGAAGAGCGTAGAACGGCTCATCAGAATGTTTATCAACAATGGTTATAAGACCATTGTCATCGTTGGTGGAGATTCTGCGCTCAATGATGCCGTAAACTGTCTGATGCAGATAGATCCGAAAGAAAGAGAAGAGGTGGCACTGGGTGTTATTCCTAACGGACTTATGAACGACTTTGCCCACTTCTGGGGATTCAGCGACAGCGATATCGAGAAGACGGTGGCGTCGCTGAAAAAACGTCGTATCAGAAAGATTGACCTCGGTTGTATCCGCTATGTGAATAAGAAGGGGGAGAAATGCCGTCGCTATTTTCTCAACTGTATCAATATCGGACTCATTGCCGCCATCATGAACCTGAGACGAAAAACCCATCATATCTTCGGTTCACGTACCCTGTCGTTTCTCTGTTCCTTCATCCTGATGATATTCCAGCGTCTGGACTATAAGATGCATGTGAAAATCAATTCGGATGTTATCAAGCGTAGAGTGATGACGATGTGTATAGGCAATGGAACTGGATATGGACAGACCCCGAATGCTGTGCCATATAACGGACTGCTCGATGTGTCGGTGGTATCTCATCCTAAGACAACCCAGCTCTTTGAGGGAATCTATCTTTTTGTGAAAGGTAAGTTCCTCAACCATAAGAGTGTGCATCCTTACCGTACCCGAGAGGTAGAGGTGCTCGATGCCCAGCATGCCCTGATAGGTATTGATGGCAGATTGATGAATACACCGGTAGGTTCATTCCAGATTACTGTAATTCAGGAGGTTATCAACTTCCTGATACCCGTATAACCAATATGCCCGTAATAAATGAAATGTATCAAGAAAAACGTATAATGTAAAACATATAAATAAAAAATAGCAGAATTTTATCCGAGTTCTGCTATTTTTATGATTTTTTCTTCCTGTAAGATTTTGATTTTCCTTCCTTCAGTATTTATGATTTCTTCTGCCGTAAAGGCTGAGAGCGTACGGATGGCATTGCTCGTTGTCATATTACAGAGATTTGCCAGATCTTCACGACTCAATCGGATGTCAAGAGTTTTTCCGTCTTTTTCTAACCCATAAGAGTCTTTCAGAAATATCAGACCCTCGGCAAGTCGGGCACGGATATGTTTCTGGGTGAGGTTCACGGTACGGTCGTCCGATTTACCTATTTCCACACTGAGATATTTGATAAAGAAGAAGCCGATGTTGAAACTCTTGGAGAGCAGTTTCATGAGAACTGCCAGCGGGAACTGGGCAACGACGCAGTTTTCCAGCGACATGGCTGCCGTCTTGTATATCTCATCCGCAAAATAGGCTCTGAAACCAAAAAATTCAATCGGTTTGATAACACGGATAATCTGGCTCTTGCCACCGATACCTTCTTTGTATATCTTCACTTTTCCCGCTATGAGACATAGTGCATATTCGGGAGTACCCTCGTTCTTGTAGATGATTTCGTTCTTCTTATACTTCTTGGTTTCCAGATGTTCTTTCAGTAAATCGAACTGGTCATCAGTGATGCCTCCCCATAGCTTAGCAATCAGCATTGCTATATTTTCTTTATCGTATTTTCCTCTAGCTGCCATGTGTACAAATCTTTTAAACTGAAAACTGAGTGCAAAAGTAATGCTTTTTCTCGAAATAATCAAGCATTTTTGTCTAAAAATATGTTTTAAAACATAAAAAGGCAATTTTTTCTAAAAATGGCATACAAAAAACTTTGTTATACCACAAAAAAGTGTTACCTTTGAAAGCAATTAATTTAGTCAACAAAAATATAGAACCTTAATATAGATCTATGAGTTATCTAAAATTCGAAAAGGCCCTTATGGTGAATCTTCAAGAGTCGTTGCCTAAGGAGTTGTTGAGAACAAATCGCTCGGGTGCATATTCGTGCTCAACGATTGTAGACTGTAATACCCGCAAGTATCACGGATTACTTGTCGTGCCGGTTCCAGAACTGGACGATGAGAATCATGTGCTCTTGAGTTCGCTGGATGTTACGGTGATTCAGCATGGAGCTGAGTTTAACCTCGGCTTGCACAAGTACCAGGGCAACAACTACAGTCCGATGGGCCATAAGTACATTCGTGAGTTTGATTGTGATAAAGTGCCAACTACCCTTTATCGCGTAGGTGGTGTTATCCTGAAAAAGGAAGTTGTATTCCAGCATTATGAGAATCGCATTCTAATTCGCTATACTCTGGTAGACGGCCATTCGGCTACAACCCTTCGTTTCCGTCCTTTTCTGGCTTTCCGCAGTGTCCGTCAGTTTACTCATGAGAATGCTACCGCGTCTCGTGATTATGCTGAGGTAGATCATGGCATCAAGACCTGTATGTATGCAGGTTATCCTGATCTCTACATGCAGTTCTCCAAGAAGAACGAGTTTAAATTCTGTCCAGATTGGTATCGTGGCGTGGAATATCCAAAGGAGCAAGAGAGAGGTTATGCTTCTAACGAAGACCTCTATGTTCCTGGCTATTTTGAAATGGATATCAAGAAAGGCGAAACCATCGTCTTTGCTGCTTCTACATCAGAAATCAAGGCGGTCAGCCTGAAGAAGCTCTTCGACAAGGAAGTGGATGAGCGTTCGCCTCGTGACAATTTCTTCCACTGTCTGGTCAATGCGGCTCATCAGTTCCATCGTCGTGAAAAGAACGGTGACCGTTATATCCTGGCAGGTTACCCTTGGTTCAAGTGCAGAGCACGCGATACATTCATCGCGCTTCCGGGTCTCACCCTCTCTATCGAGGAAGATGACTACTTCGAACTGGTGATGAAGACTGCTATGAAGGGATACTACGAGTTTATGGAAGGCAAGCCGGTCAGCGTTCATATTGCTGAGATAGAGCAGCCTGACGTGCCATTGTGGGCTATCTGGGCTTTGCAGCAGTATGCCAAGGAAACCAGCAAGGAAGAATGCTTCAAGAAGTATGGACAGTTTATCAAGGATGTTATCAGCTTTATCCAGGGTAACAAGCATCCGAACCTGAAGCTCGAAGAGAACGGATTGCTCTATACCGATGGTAAGGACAAGGCTGTTACCTGGATGAACTCTACTGCCAACGGCAGACCAGTAGTTCCACGTACCGGATATATCGTAGAGTTTAATGCTTTGTGGTATAACGCTTTGTGCTTCTGTGCTTCTCTCGCTGGAATAGTTGGCGAAGAAGACAGCCAGCAGAAACTCCTGACTCTGGCTGAGCAGACCAAGCAGGCATTCCTCGATACCTTCCTCAATGAATATGGCTATCTCTACGATTATGTTGATGGAAATATGATGGACTGGAGCGTTCGCCCGAACATGATATTTGCAGTGGCTTTCGATTATTCTCCATTGTCGCAAGACCAGAAGAAGCAGGTTCTTGATATTTGTACACGCGAACTCCTTACTCCTAAGGGATTGCGTTCACTCTCGCCAAAGAGCGGTGGATATAATCCTGTTTATGTAGGTCCGCAGCCCCAGCGCGACTATGCTTACCATCAGGGTACGGCATGGCCATGGCTCGGTGGCTTCTATATGGAGGCAAGTCTGAAACTCTATAAGCGTACCCGTTTGAGCTTTATCGAACGCCAGATGGTAGGTTATGAGGGCGAAATGTCTTCCCACTGTCTCGGTACCATCAGCGAACTCTTCGATGGAAACCCTCCATTCGCAGGTCGTGGTGCCATCTCTTTCGCCATGAATGTGGCTGAGATTCTGCGTGCGCTCGAGTTACTTGAAAAATATCAATATTAATAATAGGAGGACTGCTATATGAAAGTTTTAATGTTTGGATGGGAGTATCCTCCTCACGTATTTGGTGGTTTGGCAACTGCCAACTTTGGTATCTCCCAGGGACTTCATGCCCAGGGCGATGTTGATATCACATTGTGTCTGCCTCATCCTTTCGGTGATGAGGACCGCAGTGCCTGCAAGATTGTGGCAATGAACAGTGTGCCTATCGCCTGGCGAGATGTAAATCACGACTATGTGCAGCAGCGCGTAGGCAATATCATGAATCCGGACGATTATTTCCGCTACCGTGACCACATCTATGCCGATTTTAACTATATGCATGTAAATGACCTCGGCTGTATGGACTTTGCTGGTGGTTATCCGTCAAATCTTCATGACGAGATCAACAACTATAGCATCATTGCCGGAGTTGTAGCCCGTTCTGAAGAATTTGATATTATCCATGCTCACGACTGGCTTACATTCCCTGCCGGAATTCATGCCAAGCGCGTGAGTGGCAAACCATTGTGCATCCACGTTCATGCTACTGATTTCGACCGTAGCCGTGGAAAGGTGAATCCTACCGTTTACGCTATCGAGAAAGACGGTATGGATAATGCCGACTGCATCATGTGTGTATCCGAACTGACCCGCCAGACGGTGATTCACCAGTATCACCAGGATCCACGCAAGTGTTTCGCCATGCACAATGCCGTATACCCATTGAAGCAGGAGTGGCAGGATATTCCACGCCCAAATCATAAGGGCAAGGAGAAGGTAGTAACCTTCCTGGGACGTCTTACCATGCAGAAGGGACCTGAATATTTCGTAGAGGCTGCCAACATGGTATTGCATCGTACCCGCAATGTGCGTTTCTGTATGGCAGGTTCGGGCGATATGATGGATCAGATGATTTATCTCGCTGCCGAAAGAGGCATTGCCGACCGGTTCCACTTCCCTGGCTTTATGCGCGGCAAACAGGTTTATGAATGTCTGAAAGACAGTGATGTCTACGTGATGCCATCTGTGAGCGAGCCGTTCGGTATCTCACCTTTGGAAGCTATGCAGTGCGGCACACCAACCATTATCTCCAAGCAGAGTGGATGTGGAGAAATTCTGTCCAACTGTATCAAGGTAGACTACTGGGATATCCATGCCCTTGCTGATGCCATCTACAGCATCTGTCACAACGAGAGTCTTTTCGATTATCTCTCAGAGGAAGGCAAGAAAGAAGTAGACCAGATTACCTGGGAGAAAGTGGGAGCCCGCATCAAAGACCTGTACCTCAAAACCTTAGGGTGGAAGTAGGTTAAGTGAAGAGTGAAGAACGAAGAATGAATAATTTTGAGGCTTTACTCATCTTACAAGTTAAACGTTCAAATTTCAAATTTTATGAAAACAATTTGTTTATATTTCGAGATACATCAGATTACCCATCTGAAACGCTACCGCTTCTTCGACATCGGTACCGACCATTATTACTATGATGACTACGAGAACGACCGTAGCATCAACGAGATTGCTGAGCGCTCTTATATGCCAGCCTTGAATGCCCTTCAGGAGATGATTGAAAAGAACGGCAAGTATTTCAAGATAGCTTTCTCGCTTTCGGGTGTGGGTATGGAGCAGTTGGAACTTCATGCTCCTCAGGTACTGGAGAAGCTTCAGCAGCTCAACAATACGGGTTGTGTAGAGTTCCTGGCTGAGCCTTACTCTCACGGACTTGCTTCTCTGGTTAATGAGGCAAGTTTCAAGGATGAGGTGATGCGCCAGTGTACTAAGATTGAGGAATATTTCGGAAAGAAACCTACCGTATTGCGCAACTCTTCGCTCATCTACAGCGATGATATCGGTAACGATGTTGCCAACATGGGATTCATTGGTATGCTCACCGAGGGTGCCAAGCACGTGCTCGGCTGGAAGTCTCCTCACTATGTTTACCATTGCGCCCTGAACCCTAAGTTGAAGCTCCTGTTGCGTGATGTGAACCTGAGCGATGATATATCTCTGCGCTTCAACAACAGCGATTGGGACGGTTATCCACTCTTTGCCGACAACTATATGAACCGGATTGCTGCCTTCCCAGAGGAGGAGCAGGTTATCAATATCTTCATGGAGCTTTCTGCTCTTGGTATTGCCCAGCCTCTGTCAAGCAACATCCTCGAGTTTATGAAGGCTTTGCCTCAGTGTGCCAAGGACCGTGGCATCACCTTCTCTACACCTAGTGAAATCTGCAAGAAGATCAAGTCGGTAGGCGAGGTGAATGTGCCTGATACCTTGAGTTGGGTAGACGAGGAGCGTGATGTAAGTTCATGGTTGGGTAACCCGATGCAGCGTGAGGCTTTCAACAAGCTTTACAGTGTGGCAGACCGTGTACGTATCGCCAATGATCCACGTATCAATCAGGACTGGGATTACCTGCAGGCAAGTAACAACTTCCGCTTCATGACTACCAAGCCAAGCAATGTGGGTCTTGACAGAGGTATCTATTCAAGTCCTTTCGATGCTTTCACTAACTATATGAACATTCTTGGCGACTTCATCACCCGAGTAAACGACCTCTATCCTACTGATGTTGATAACGATCAGCTTGAGAGCCTGCTTACTACCATCAAGAATCAGGATGAAGAGATTGAGATGAAGGACAAGGAGATTGTCCGTCTTCAGGCTAAGATTGAAAAGATAGAGAAGGAGGCCGAGAAGCACCATGGCGAGAAGCCTGCTAAGGCTGCTCCTGCCAAGAAGGCCGCAGCTAAGCCTGCAGCCAAGAAGGCTCCTGCCAAGAAAACAACAAAGGAAGAGCCTACAGAAGAAAAGAAAAATTAGAATTTTTAGATTACTCATAATGATTAATCCCCCTCGCTGCATTGATTTGCAATGAGGGGGATTTTTTGTTTCCCAAAATATTCTCTGAAATAACGCGTTAGCTGGAAAGCGTTATTTTTCGAAATGAATCCAGTCTACGTCGAAGAAGGCAGCATCGTTCTTCTTGGCTGTACGGGTGTTGAAGAAACCGAGCTTGGCACCAATCCACTTGCCTTCACGCACAGTGAAAGGATTGCCTATCTTGTTGAATTTCTTACCATCCAGACTGTAGCTCCATTCAGCGATAGCCTGTATCTGGTTGGCGATGCCTTCGCTATGAACCTTCACGCGGAGCCATACGTCCTGGGTGGCGATGCGGGAAGAAGGAATATCATCTACGGCATACTTCACGGTGTAAGGTTGAGGCTGCTTGCTGGTCTTGACGGCCACTTGCTTTACCACCTTCTCAGTCTTTCCCTTCTCAGCCTTCTCGCAGGTTACATATTGCAATACAACACCCTCTTCCTTGGTATCAACAAACTTGAGTGCCGCATAGTCCATGCCTTGTATGATCATGCCGGCGCTTTCGCCCAGTACCTTATCTTTCTCCTTATAAGCCTCGGTGCGGTTAGGTATGAACTTCACCTTGGCAGTAGCAGTAAAGTTCTCGGTAGGGAGTTTCTGGAGCAGAAGGTTTGGCAAATCATACAGGTTCTTTACATCTTCAGCCTGCTGCACACCATAGAGACGCAACTTGGAGTTCTTGGCATCACAGAAGTACCAGTACTGACTGTAAGGACCGTTCCACTGCCATTGCAGACCTAAATCTACGCTGTTGAAATCATCCGATTCCTTAGGCTGGAAGTTACCGCTTGATGGCAGGTTTGGCTTCTTCCATTGCTGAACAGGGTCACCGCAGCCATCGCCATCCTTGTCGTCACCGATGACGAGCCAGTCGTTCACCCATTTGGCTGGTTGCAGATGAACCACACGACCATAAGCGTGCTTATCCTGGAAGTGGAGGAACCAGTCTTCGCCGTTCTGGGTATCTACCCATGCACCCTGGTGAGGGCCGTTTACCTTCTTGTTCTTTCCTTGTGCCATACCCACATACTCCTCGTAAGGACCGTATGGATTCTTGGAACGCAGTTCTACCTGCCAGCCATACTTCACTCCGCCCGCAGGACTCATGATATAATAATATCCGTTGCGCTTGTAGAATTTAGTACCCTCGATGGTTGGCTGGTCTTCATGACCATCATATACGATGCGTGAAGGACCGATAACCTTGGTTCCGTCTGGTGACATCGGAGCAACGAAGAGTACCGACTTGATACCGGCTCTTGAACCGGCGCATCCATGCGAAAGATAAGCCTTGCCGTCTTCATCCCAGAGAGGGCAGCAGTCGATCAAACCCTTTCCCTTCATCACCCAGGTGATAGGCTCCCAAGGGCCGCGTGGATCTTGTGTCTTGGTCATGAAGAGTCCCTGGTCAGGGTCGCCGCAGTAGATGTAGAACCATCCGTCATGGTAGCGGATAGATGGTGCCCACACGTAGTTACCATGCTGTACCTTCTTGCGCCAATCCAGTTCGGTGCCCTGGTATTCTGGCAAAACCGGATAGTCATCGAGTAGGGCAGCGCCGATAATCTCCCAGTTTACCAGGTCGGTGCTGTGCAGAATCTGCAAGCCTGGGAAACATTGGAAGGAAGAGGAAGTCATATAGTAGTCATTGCCCACACGGCATACGTCAGGGTCTGAGTAGTCGGCGTCAATAACCGGGTTGCGGTACATTCCGTTCTTCAGGTTCGGATTCCATGTCTTGGATACCGCCTTCTGGGCATTCACGCTCAGCGCAGAGAGCGGCGAACTCAATGCGATGGTGGCGAGAATGCACAGGAGTGAATGCGATTTTATTTTCATTGTTACCGATGTTTAAATGAATTATTTAGCTACGTATTTCTTGTTGTTATAGATATAGATCCCTTTTTTGAGACCTTGCAGGTCTTCTGCCTTGGCATTGAGCTTTACCATGCGACCGTTGAGATCGTAAATGTTATTATTGTTTACCTTGGCGATGGCAGCAATTGGCTGGATGCCTGTAGATGTCTCTGTATAGAGAGTGAACTGCAAGATGCACTGCTTTACCTTTGGAGTGAAAGTAAGCGTGTGCTCTACAGGTGAATCAAACTCTACTGTATATTTTTTCAGACTTTTGTCTTTTGGAAAAACATAGGTAGAAGCATCATAGCTTGTGCCGTTTATCTCGCCGAGATAGGCATCTGCATCTGTGTAATTGTCTTTTCCCTCGATATCCATTTTGACAATCTTTATGCCGTCAGGAATGATGATGGTGTATTGATTTGCGCTATACTTGATATAGTTGGTACCAGAACCAGTATCGTATGTCTTTCCCTTCTCATTGCTGATAGCGAAGCCGTTGCTGAAAGAACCGGCTGTCTTATCCGTCAAAGTTTTTGAGTTTAATGTGAAAGGACCCTTAGTATCAGTAACTGTTGAACCTGTAGACGTAGCATCACACTCGTCTGTCCAAGTAGAATCAAACTTCTTGAGCCAGATTGAACCGCTGCTGACGGTAATCTTAGAGTTGTTCTTGAACACGAGATTATCTACGAAACGGATGTCGATACCCTTCTTGGCAGAAATCTGTACATTGTCGAGTGTCACGTTCTTGATATGGCTCTCAGGACGGCCAATCAGGAAGATAGCGTTACCTTCGCATACATCTGTTGTCTTCACGTTCTGAAGCAGAATGCCGTTGTAGGTTGGAGTTGTGCTGTCCACCGCTCTTGCATTTGCCTTATCTACGGCTGGATCGCTGTTGTAATTTTTGTCGTAGAAGCAGTCGATAGAGAATGGGTTCTTCACCTTGGTCATGGTGAAGTTGGTGAACTTCCAGTCCTCCTCGCCACCGCCACGCAGTGTACCATCGCTATTGATACCTGTCTTCATGCGGATACCCGCAGTAGTACCGTTCATGGTGATATTGTCGAACCAAACATGCTTGATGTTCTTGGTGTAGCTACCGATAGAAGCACCATGTCCTGTACCAAAGTCGCAGTTCCAAACATGGATATACTGAGCATTGTCATCGCAAACTACGTTATCATCACCTGTACTGATGTTGCAGTTATAGATGTTCATGTGGTGTCCCCAGATAGAGATACCGTCTGTGTTATGAGAAGGTTGCTCTGTCTTGGTTTCAGAAGAAGGGTTATAGATGGTTACATCATGAACAGTACCATGGTTCGCACCATTGCTGTTACTCAAGGTGATGTTGACACCCGGAGTATTCTGAACCTTGAGATTGCGAATCAGGAATCGGCTGCCTTTCTCGAATCGGATCATGGCTCCCGGATTGAATTTCTCATTGTTGTCGCGAGCCTTCCACCAACGGGTTCCCTGTCCATCGATGATGGAAGTCTCACCTTCGCCCTCAATAACAATGTCGCTTTGGTTCTTATTCTTGCAACCGATAAAGAGCGTTTTGTTGTTAGGTGCCTTTCCATATTCTACGAGCTTCAAGGTGGCTCCTGCGCAAAGGTGGAGCACAGTCTTTGACTTGATGCTGAGTACCTCGGTCTTGCTTGTCATCTGGTCGGTACTACCAAACATCCAGGTACCGGCAGGAATCACGACCATACCACCGGTAGAAGGCACAGCATCAAGTGCTTTTTGGATAGCCTTGGTGTTGTCTGCAGCAGATGTCGAGGCACCATAATCCTTGATATTAAATGTGTTTGCCGAAGTGATGGTAGGCAACTGTGGCAGTTCTACGGCAGTCCATCCTTCAGGAGTGTTCTGTGCAATCTGCTCGGCTGTGATACCAGCGAAAGTTTGTGCTTTTGTGAACATTGGCAGAGCCATGAGCGCAGCCAGCACGACTGTCTTAATGATTGATTTCTTCATTTCTTCTTAGGTTTATTTATTTTATTATTTTCTTTTCTATAAGATTTTCTGCAAAGTTACGACATTTTTGCTTATCACATGCAGATAGTGGGCGAAAAACTACGAAAACGATTACGTACTACCTGCCAGATAGAATAAAAAAGAAAGACCGTATCCATTAGGAATTATCTCCCTAGGATACGGTCTTAAACCTAATGATTAACGTATGTCTTGATAGTTTTTTTTATCAACATAGTGGCTTTGATTAGTAACCAGGATTTTGGTCGGCTAATGTCAGCTGATCGTTGGCATCAATTGCAGCCTGTGGGATAGGGCGAAGAAGTTTCTTGCCGATATACTGGGCAGCCTTGTCTCCCATCTCATGGTTATACTTGGTGCAACGTGTTACCAGGGTCTGGGTTCTGCGCAGATCCATCCAACGAGCCTCATTACCGAAGTTCTCGCAGGCATTCTCATCAAGGATGTCATCAATAGTGACTGTTCCTGTAAGTGCAGAAAGTCCAGCACGCTGGTGAACCTCATTGAGTCGTGCCAATGCCTTATCATTAACACCAGCCTTCAGATATGCTTCGGCTGCTACAAGATACATTTCTGGTAATGTGATGATATGGATGTCACGATAGCAGGTGTTGCCTTGATTAGATGCAGTCTGACTGTCATCAAATTTCTTGCAAGGACTTGAACCATATACTAGCGCCTGGTTGTCATAGTAGTCTATATCGGAGCCATCCATATTCTGTGCTTCCTTGGTTCGTGAATCCATAGGAATGCGGTAGGTATTCGCTCTGTTTGTTGGGTCTTTAGCCTTCCATGAATCAAAGTCGGCATCGGTCTCATACCATGCAGAATAGTAACGAACCACAGGATAACCCTTTAGGCTCTCACCATTTTTATACCATGTCCAGTAGCCAGTATTCGTAGCATTTCCTTTGTTTATATTAGGCAATTCCTTCATAAAGGTAGCATCGTAACGCAGGTCGCCCTTCTGAAAGCAATGCAAAGCATAGATTGTTGGCACATAGCTAGAGGAAGTTGCCTTGATAGGATCTTCGGCTCCACCTAAGTAGTTGCAGTAGTAAGTGCTCCATGCTGTACCACCCGATGTTGTGTTGTTGGCTGTGGCCAAATCGTATTCTACGTCCCAAAGAAACTCTGCGTTATCATCGCCAGAACCATCTGCCTTCCAAAGGCTGGCAAATGGTGTTGTCAACTTTCTGCCTGCAATTACCTCATCGGCAAGAGAAGCTGCCTTGGCAAAGTATTCCTGCTTGCCGAGGTCCCATGCTGCTGAGAGATAGGTCTTGGCAAGGATAGCCTTGGCTGTTTCCTGGCTGATTCTGCCGCCACCCTTGGTAGCTGTTGAAGCCTGAAGCACATTCTTGCTGATAACATCTTCGAGCTCGCTGATGATATAGGCGTATACATCTTCAGAAGAAGACTTAGGATATCCGGTTTTTGCCGAAGTGAGGAAATCCTTCATTATAGGTACACCTCCAAAGTTGTTCACTAGGAGATAGTATTCATATGCAGCAAGCACGCGTGCCTCGCCCACGAGCTTGTTCTTCAAGGCATCATCTATCTTAGCGCTCTGTGCATAGTAGGATACAGAATTAGCTGCACGGATACCTGAATAGAGATAAGTATAGAGATTCTTGATATCCGTATTTTCTGGAGTCAGAGTCTCGTAAGTGTTCAATGCCTCATTCATCTTGTTTCGAGCATCGGTATACATATCTGTACCTGCAGAAAAGCAGCTGGTGAACAGAGGTGCTGCATAGATGTTTTGCAGACGTTGATAGGCATCATTTACCAAAGTGTTGAAGCCATCTTTGGTAGCGAAAGTTTGTTTGTCGCTCACATTCGACTTGTCTTCTGCGTCCAGAAAGTCGCTACAGCTGGTCATGGTGCCCATGCAGCAAGCAGCGAGAGCTACGCTATATAATATCTTTTTCATAATTGTTTCCTTTTTTATATGAAGTTTAGAACTTAATTGGGATGAAGCTTAGAACTTCAAGTTGACACCAAACTGATAGGTTACAGATGATGGACCACCGTTCTGCAAGCTCTGTGAAGCCCACTCAGGGTCGAAGCCCTTGTAGTTGGTGAAGCAGAATGGGTTCAGGATATTCATGTAAACACGAAGGTTTCTGATTCCAGCCTTGCTTACTACGTTCTTTGGCAAGGTGTAACCCAGGGTGATGTTCTTAACCTTGGTGAATGAAGTCTTCTGATACTGGAAGCCTTCTCCCTTGGCTGAACCCTTGTCGCCGAAGTAACCACCCATAGATGTATCGCTGTTGTTTGGATAAGGATACTTTCCGTAGTGGGTCTCTGTGGCGGTTGTAATCTCACCTGTCTCATGATTGATGATTGGTGCTCCTGCAGGGATGTAGTAATCCAACTTCATGTGGGCATTACCACGGTCGCTATACTTCATATACTTCTCGTGGAAATAGCTGCGTGACCAGAATCCGCTCTTTGTATAGAACATGATGGAGAAGTCGAAGCCCTTGAAATAGATATTGGTAGAGAGGCTTCCTGTCCAGCGTGGATCGGTGCAACCATAAATTTGCTTATCACTGTCATCAATCTTACCGTCGTCGTTCCAGTCATTAACGGCTACCTGGCCCTCATACCACTTGTATTTCTTTCCATACTTGTCGTAGAATTCCTTTAGGGTATAGTGCTTGTCACCATTCATAGTGTGCATAGTTACACCCTTGTCAGTGATAACTTCGGTATGGGTATAGTCGCGGAGTACGTTCAATGGCTCACCGATGAACCAGTTGTTGGCAACTTCATCAACCTTACCATTACTCAACTCCTTAATCTTGTTCCAGTTGCGGGCAAAGTTTACGTTCGCACTCCAAGAGAAGTCTTTCTTGTTGATGATATTAAAGTTCAAACCGAGTTCAATACCTCTGTTCTGAACAGAACCAACGTTGAAGGTTGAAGTTTTCTCACCGGTTTCGATAGGCACTGAACGTGACATGATCTGACCATCAGAAAGACGATTGTAGAAGTCGGCAGTTACATTGATCCGATTCTTCAGGAAACTCAGGTCGAGACCGAGATCGAACTCCTTCACCTTCTCCCAAATGAGGGCTGTGTTCACCAATCCGTTAGGATGATAGCCCTGCACTTCATTACCATCGATGGTTACGTAGGTAGGACCTGTAGCAGAAGCGATGGTTACATAGTCGCCCACATTGTTGTTGCCTGTAACACCGTAAGATACACGGAGTTTGGTATTGTCAAGCCAAGAACTGAACTGCTTCATCCATGCCTCATCAGAGATGCGCCATGCTGCGGCTACAGATGGGAACCATCCCCAGCGGTTGCCATCGGCAAAACGGGAGCTGCCATCGGTACGGAGTGTAGCTGTGGCCATATATCTTCCCTTGTAAGAGTAGTTGGCACGGAAGGCAAATGACTCCAGTGATGACTCATTGTATTTGCTGGAGAGATTCTTATCACCGCTAGCTGAACCCAGATTGTGGAATGTAGTATGATCGTTGGCGATACCCTTAGCCTCTTCGTATTGATACTCTGTATTGCTCTTGTAGAGTGAGAAGAGGGCCATGGCACCAATGTTGTGGTCACCAAAAGTCAAGTTATAGTCTATTTGGTTATCCCAGGTCCAATCCATCCGGCTGGTGTTTGCAACAGATGCAAAGTTGGTCTTGTTCTTCTGATAATAGGTAGAACCTACATCGTTACCTTCGTTGATACCTGTAGCATAGAAGATGCCCTGGCGCTTGTGAGAATAGTTTGGAGAGAAGGTTGTAGTAAACTTCAATCCCTTCATAATATTGGCACGCAGATACAAGTTACCCATCATGGTGTATTTCTTGGTCTCATTGGTATAATTACCATCATAGAGGTCAATCAATGGGTTGTATGTCGAGGTAAACTGAGCATCTGAACCAAAGGCAGCCTTGGCGCCCGGGTTAGGAATCAGATTGCCATCTGCATCTGTAGGAGATACGAATGGGTTGAAATAGAAGGCATTCACGTATGGTGAAAAAGTTCCATCCGTGCAAACATCTTCAGTCTTACTCATAGACAAGTTGACAGAGAAACCAGCATCAAAGAATTTGTTGAGCTTGGCATCCATGGCACCCTTCAGGTTGAAACGCTCATAGTCGTTGCCTTTGAATACGTTCTCCTCGCCCTGGTAACCCATACCTACACGGTAGTTTACCTTATCTGTAGCGCCGGCAGCGCTGATGAAGTGGTTCTGCTGAGCTGCAGTGCGGGTCACCATCTTCTTCCAGTCGTAACCGTCAAAACTTGGATCCATCATCAGTTCGTAAAGCTTTGAATCCTTGTAGCTGGTTCCTCCCTTGCGGGTCAGGAAGGCTGAATTCAAGTCGGTATCCTTGATGATGTAGTGTGGATGTCCTTCGGCATCAACACCCTTGCGGCTTGAACCATCGTAGCTCTTTCCGTCAAGCGTGGTATATCTGGCAAAACGGTAATCCATAAACTCGTTGGCATCCATAAACTCAGGCATGCGCGCCAACTTCTTGATACCATAATATCCGTCATAAGAGATGGTTGCCTTCTGTGCCTTGTCTGCACCCTTGCTGCCCTTGGTGGTAATCATGATGACACCGGCAGAGGCACGGGAACCATAGATGGCAGTAGAAGATGCATCTTTCAATACGTCGATGCGGTCGATATCATCAGGATTGAGGAAGTCCATATTGTCGCAAACTACACCATCGATAACATACAATGGCTGTGCCTGCTTGTTGATAGAAGCCTGTCCACGAACCTGAATATTGAAGCCTGCACCTGCGCGGCTACCAGACTGGGTGATGTTGACACCAGGAACAGAACCCTGCAGAGACTCTGCAAGATTGGTAGTACCACGAGCGGCAATCTTTTCTGAGTTGACAGATGCGATAGAACCAGTTACGTCGCGTTTGCGCATAGTACCATAACCAACGACAACGACCTCGTCAAGGGCTTCATTGTCATCTTCAAGTACGATGTTCCATGTTTTCTGACTTCCTACTTTCACTTTCTTAGGCTTGCAGCCGATGTAGCTGAAAGTCAAGACCGCATTAGGGTCAGCGTTCTGGATGGTAAACTTACCGTCAAGGTCGGTGATGCCACCTGCCTTACCATTCTGGTCAGTAATGGTTACACCAATCATTGGGTCGCCATTAGCATCCTTAACGGTACCTTGGATTGTTTTCTGCGCAAAGGCGAGGAAACAAACCGAACTCAAGGTCAGTGCCATGCTGGCACGTTTCAGTTGTTGATACATAACGATGTTTGTTTTGTAGGTTATTATTAATCTTGTTAAGTTTCTCTGGTCTAATTGAACTTACTAGCGATTAGTTGTTGTCGTGTTTGATTCTCAATAGATCATAAGGAATCTTCGATTTTTGATTATAATCTTAGATTTCTGCTACAAAGGTAATTAAAATTTTTAAATGTTGAATAAAATAAACGAAAAATCTAACGTAAACGTTTTCGGAAGTGTTGTTTTTACAATATAGCCTTTAATGGTGTTGATTCTGGCTTGCAAGTGAGGCTTATTTGATGGGGCAGGAGGTAGCCGGAATTACGTCACGACGTATCTGTTGCTGCGTCGCGACGCACTGGTTATTACGTCGGGACGCAGCAAATGCTACGTCGTGACGTAATTTCAGCAGCCCATGGTAAGCGGAGACGCTTACTGGGGTGTGGCAACAGGTGACAATAGGTGATAATAAAAATACCGCTTATTTCCACCCGTTATTCATTTATAATCAGAGAGTTATAGCATGAGTGGCAGATGTGACAACAGAATCGAAGAAAAAACGGTTCAATAAATTCGGGCTTTGAAGTAAGCTGATGAAACCATGCACTTCATAGCATGAGTTCTTACGTTTCATAGAGTCGCTACATACCGCTGTGCTGGCACCCAAATATGGCTGCGCTGGCTTGTAGATTCGACTGCGTTGGCTTGAAGATTCGACTGCGTTGGCTTGTAGATTCGACTGCGTTGGCTTGAAGAGGTGTATTCGTAGCTCGAATGAGGCACTTTATTTGATAGAATGTAGCGGCTGAGTTGGCTGAATGAAACGTCTCTTTGGGTTCAAGGAGACGTCTCTTTTAGTTTAAAGAGATAGTTTCTTAGGTTGAAGGAGACAGCTTCTCGAAGGTTGCCACTAGGCTCAGCAGCTCTGCCGACTGCAGTCAGCAGGTCTGCTGAGCCTAGTGGCAACACCTTTTAATCGTACAACTACAACCCTTATAGTCGTACAGCCATACACCCTATAGTTGTACGACCATACTCCTTTCAGTTGTACAACCATAACTCATTAAGTTGTACAACCATAAACGCAAGCCCGCCAGGCGTTCTTTTTACGCCTAGTGGGCTTGCATTTTTTCCAAAGTCTCCATATGCTTCAAATTATAAATCCAACAATCTAAAAACGTAGTACACTCTTCCTTATCTACTCTCGCTGCAAAGATACGCTTTTCTTTCGTAACTTCCAAGAATTTAACAAAAAAAGATTTTGTGAGTGGAAGGGGAGAGGGAGATAAACAAAAAAAGTGCAACGCCCGATGGGGGCATTGCACTTCATTTAGTACGCTCGGCATGAGCATTGTCTAACGGGTGAAAGTCCCGAGCAAGCCCTAATAGCGGGAATTGCATAGTCAAAGGCAAGGGTGTCCATCGCGAGGTGGAATCTGAAGGAAGCCGGCGACAAATATCTGACCTAACGAACAGAAACTTCATACAAGGCATATGACCGTGGATAAATATGCCAAGAGAAAGCAAAAACTGAAAGAATACATAAGAGGATGGGTTGGTTATTATCATCTTGCCGATATGAAAAGTCTTTTACGTAAAACAGACGAATGGTTAAGACGTAGAATCCGCATGTGTATATGGAAAGCTTGGAAGAAACCCAAGACAAAAGTGGCAAACCTCATTAAATGTGGTATTAATAAATACAAAGCATACGAATGGGGTAATACTCGCAAGGGCTATTGGCGAATAGCTGATAGCCACATACTGCATAGAGCTATAACAAATGAGAATCTATGTAGGGCTGGGTATGCTACTTTAATGGGGGCGTATCTCGAATGGTATCCAAAATAGGAACCGCCGTATGCCGAACGGCACGTATGGTGGTGTGAGAGGTCGGTAAACACGAAAGTAGGAGATAAACACCTATGATTGGTGTTTACCTCCTACTCGATATTTATATGAGATGTTAATCCTTATCTTATGGATTAATCCTCTACTACATACCAGCGTGGGTCACCAGCCTTTTCTTTCAAAGTACCAGCCTTGATGGTGAAGTTGCCATTGGCTGGGTCAGTGAATAACTGCTCAGAGCTGAATTCTGTATCATTTACGCCCTTAATCACCTTGAAGAAGTCTGTTGTTCTGAAGCTGTTGGCTACAGTAGCTGGAGTCTTGCTTCTGATGTTTTTGTCGGTTTTCTCATCTGCGCTCTTACCGAAGATACAGCTTTCAATTGTGAATGTGTTTGGTCCAAATTTGGCATCTTTGCCGAAGTCAACGAAGAACTGACCGTTACCATTACAGTTGTAGAATGTGCTGTTCTTGATGGTGATATCCTGCATATCTGTATTATTGCTGTAGATGAATACCTTACCCGTTACACAGATGCTGTTGAATGTACAGCCGTCAATCTTTACGTTGTCGAGATGACCTGCACCGCTTTTTGCATCAATGTGGATGAAACCATAACCTGCACAGAGTTTGGTGAAGATACTATTCTTCAAGGTAAGTTTGCTGATAGACTTAGCATCACTTCCCTGGAGACGGAAGAATGAATTTTTGATATTGCTAACCTCGCAATCCTCCAAAGTGAACTCGCTTACGGTACAAGCCTTGCTCTGGTTGATGAAGTAGCTAGCACCATTCTCTTCCAATTTCACGTTTTGGAACTTGATGAATGCATGAGAACCTGCAACATCGAAGTTCTTGTCGAGGGTGATGGTTGGCGTCTCGCCTCCTGCCAAACCGAAGAATGTAACAGACATTCCGTCTGGGATGGTTACGTTGGTCTTGCCACCGTCTGAATCATTTGTGCCGTAGAGAGCTACCTTGGCACCGGCTGGGATACCGATGGTTGCGCTATAGTTTGTCGCGTTGCCTGCCTTAGCCTTAGCCTGTTCAGCTATCTCATCGATGAGCGTCTGTGAGATGACTGTTACATCGCTGGCAAGAGAATACTTATAGTCAGCTGCTGGCATGGCTGCAGGAGTTGTAATCTGCAACTGGCCGCGCTTTACGTCATTCTTATAGATAGTGATGGTATAAGTGCTTGTTGGCTGTAAGCCAGCAAGAGTATATTTACCAGCTGCCTTTTCCTCAGCTGTCAAATTGATAGTCTGGATGTTCTCTGCATCGTTAGCGTTAGCATAAGTGATGTGAGTAACATCAGCACCTGGAGTCCAGCTCAAGTTCACGTGATCCTCGAAGAGGTCGGTTGCCTCTACATTGTTGAAGATTTGCTCTGCCTTTGTCTTGAAAGATGAACCATCCTTGTAGTAAACCCATTTAGACTCATTAACAGTAGAAGACATAGCCTTTACACGCATGTAGTACTTGCTGTCGCCATCGAGACCAGAGAGAACTACTGGAGAAGAAGTCAAGGTCTTATCTTCTCCGAACTTGATGATGTTAGCATTCTCAACACCTTCGTAAAGAGAATCCTTGCTTACCTCGAATACATAGTACTCTGGTGAAGGAACTGTTTTTGATGTGAAGGCAGAGAATGTAACCGTAGCTGATGTTTCGGCAGTTTCAACGGTGATTTTGTCACCGTTGAGACCGAACAATCTTGACAGGCTGCCATCTACGTCCCAGTCATTGCCATCGGTACAAGATGTAGCCGACAGAGTCAATGCTATCATAGATGCTGTGCCCAATATGTTTTTAATGCTCTTCATTTTCTTTTCTTTTTTGATTAAAGATGAATTAGTCTGCATAACCATAAGAGTTGTGAATCTTACCGTTGGTTGCAGAGATGGTTGTAGAAGCGATTGGCATGAGATAGCGGTTCTTCACTGCTACGTTATCGCCAACCAAACCGCTGCTGATAGATGGCAGGTTTACGTCAACCTGTGTATCTGAACCAGAATCCAACTTAGCTGCGCCGAATGAGTCGATGCTGCCAGCGTAGTCAGCAGGTGTCTTTCCGTCAGGAATACCATACCATGTTACGCTAGAGAAGTCAATCTTTGTCTTCTTCTCATCCAGATAGTTGAAGTAAATGGTCTCCTGGTAAGTACCATCTGCAAGCTCATTCAGATAAGTCTGCTTGAACTCGTTGATTTTTTCTACCAAGAGGTTCCAGCGGATCAAGTCGTACTTGCGGATACCTTCACCTGCAAACTCCCACATATTCTCCTGAACGAGAGCATTGAAGAATGCGTCCTTGTCAGAAGGGATATTGTTTATGTATGCCTTTGCCTCGTCCTTGTCAGCCTTGTTGAAGGCACGGGTATGTACAGCTTCCAAAGCCTGGCGGGCAGTCATACCATTGGCAGAACCTTCGTAGTTGGCATCTGGGTTGCCAGCCAACTCGTTCATGCACTCTGCATAGTAGAGCAATACCTGAGCATAGCGCATCTTTACAGGGTTGATACCTGTAGTGTGCTTAGCTGTAGCCTTCAGGTTGTTCTGCAACCAGGTGTTGTTCATTTTGCGGGCATCCCACTTTCCTACATATATACCGAAAGGAGCATTCTTGATCATGCTCTCTATGGTGTTGCTGCCATCCTGCTTGATTTCAAAGTTGGCGCAAGTGATGTCACGGCGTGTATCCTTCTTGTCGTAAGAATAGAGCAGAGGTGCAGTAACCTTCATCTTACCAGATGAGTTGCCATAGCCATATTCTGTTGTAACACCACTCAGGCGGACACCTACAGTGTAACCCAACTCACCAGTTACGTTCTCACCGAAAGGAATCTCGAAGAGGTTCTCGTGGTAAGTCTTGTCGAGAGAGAGCTGGTTAATCAAGTACCACTCGTTCTCGAAAGATGGGTTGAGATTGTGAGTATTGTCGTTGATGATAGCAGACCAGTGCTTCAGGGCACGCTCGTAGAGAGCCTTGCGGTCGGCAGCACCTGGGCGTTGTGTTGGATAGGTTGCATCGCTGTAAGATGCAGTCTCATATCCGTCTTTAGCCTTCTCGCGAATTACATATCCTGCACGGGTCATGGCAATCTGTGCCAGGAGTGCGTGAGCATAACCCTTGGTTGTGCGCTCTGTGGTATAGCCTGATACCTGGTCTGCCCATGGCAGATACTTGATAGCCTCATCCAGGTCGTTCATCAGGGAATCCATGATTACGTCGCGGTCGGTCTTCTCCAGGTAAGCGTTGCTCAGGTCAGACTTTGATGCTTCTCTCTTGAACGGAATATCACCAAAAATACGAACTAGGTCGAAGTAAACCATGGCACGGATGGTGAGCGCTTCGCCGAGGCTGCGTTCCATCGACTTCTGGTTAGCACCGCCAGCTTTTAATGTGGCGCTACTGCGGATTCCCTCGATAATCTGGTTGGCATCCTCGATGATACCATACTCAGCATCCCATACACCGCTAATCTTGCTCCATCCTGGGTCCATATTGTAGTTCATGTTACCACGCTCGTTTGAGGTATTGGTAGCATTGCTTCCAAGACCGTCAATCAATTCGCAGTCGCTGTTCAGGTTCCATACGATAGACAAGTCCTGTGCGTAGGTACGGTCCTGTCCCATGCCACCATAGAGCTTATTGACGCGAAGATTGGTATAATAAGGTGAGGCGTAGGTATTCTCAGCAGTCATCTCTGATGGAGATGTCTGATCCAGAAAGTCTGAGCATGAAGACAATCCTAATACGCCTGCCAATGCAAATGCATATAATATCTTGTTCATTGTTATGATCTTATAAATTTTAGAATGTAACATTAATACCACCTACGAAGGTGCGGCTCTTTGGATAAGCTGCATAGTCGATACCTGGGGTCATTGGGTTCCTCTTAGAACTTGTATCAACCTCTGGATCGTAGCCTGAGTAGTTGGTGAAGCAAAGCAGGTTGTAACCTGTGAAGTAGATGCGTACATTCTGGATGTAGCACTTGTTTACCCACTTCTTTGGCAGAGTGTAACCCACTGTTACGTTCTGCAGGCGCAGGAATGATGCATCTTCTACAGCATAGCTGATGAGCTGCATGGTTGATACGCCTGCTGGATTGTAGATATTGGCGTTGGCATTGATTTCGTTCAAGCGGTTCATTACATTCTCTACGCCACCGTATTGTGTAATCAGATTAGCTGATGGACGACCAATGTTCTCACCGTTGGCTGGGTCAATCCATGTATAACGGTTGCCTACGTTGAAATCATCTACAAGGTTATAGTTCTTGGCTGAACCTGCGTAGAATGAGTTGGCAAGCTTGGTACCGTTTACCAGCTTATTGCCCAATGAGTAGTTGAAGAACAGGTTGAAGTCGAAGTTACCAACGTGACCATCAAAGCCGAAACCACCTGTTGTGGTAGGTACGGTGTTGCCCAGACGCTGCTTCAAAGCATCACCATTCTCATCAACTTTTACCTTAGCAACGCCTGGATAGAGGTTACCGCCGAAGAGCTTGTAGCTGTTGTCCTTTACGCCTTCTGCCAGTGCCCAAGTGCCGTTGGCTTTCAATACCAAGTCACCCTTGCCTGTTGCGGCATCATACACGGTGTAGAAACCATTGCTCTTGTAGCCCCAAAGCTCACCGAGGCGACCGCCTTGCTCTACGCGGAAGTCTTCGTACTTGGCAATGGTAGAACCACTCCAATTAGAACTCTGCCATGGGTTCTCCATGTTCAACTCGTCAATCTTGTTCTTGTTGTAAGATACGTTGAAGTTGAAGTTCAAACCAAAGTTCTTCTTGTCTACTATTACTGCGTTGAGCGCCAGCTCAACACCCTTGTTAGAGGTCTTACCGAAGTTCTGGAACTGGTAAGAGTAACCTGTGTTGGCAGGAACGATACTTTGCATCAAGAGGTCCTTGGTTGTATTCCAGTAGAAGTCCAATGTACCGCTGATGCGTCCATTGAAGAAACCGTAGTCGATACCGAAGTTACGGGTCACTGTGGTTTCCCACTTCAAGTCTGGATTATAGAGATATTTTCCATGCTCAAGCATAGAAACTCTGTTCTCATCGAAGAATGGAGCCTTTGAAGTGTTGTCTGCCATTGAGTAGGTGGTAGTCAGCAAACCAGAGTTGATACGGTTGTTACCTGCTGTACCGAAGCTCAGACGGGCCTTCAAGTTAGAAAGCCAGCTGGAAGCACCCTTCAGGAACTCCTCGTCAGATATACGCCAAGCCAAGGCTGCTGATGGGAAGATACCCCAACGGTTGTCCTTGCCAAACTTACTGGAACCATCGGCACGAACGGTAATGGTAGCCAGATACTTGTCGTTGAGTGTATAGTTGATACGGCCGAAGTAAGAGAGAATGTTCTCCTCTGCCTTGATATTACCTTCGTTCGGAAGTGCTGTACCTGCTGCTGTGTTTGCCAATACCTCGTTCAATGTGAATGAAGTAGGGAAGGCTACAGAAGTGTTGGTGCGGGTTACGTCCTGGCTGCTGCTCCACTCCTGACCTACCAATACATTGATGTGGTCACGACCATGGAAAAGCTTCTTGTTGTCGTAAGTCAATGTATTTGCGTTACGCCAGTTCTTGTTCTCCAAGCGTACGAACTGTGCCTGTGGCTGACCGTTGTAACCATACTTAGAGTTGGTAGTTGCATTAGAACCCCAAACCTGTTCGGTATTGTTGTACTTCCAACCATAGCCGAACTCAGAACGGAATGTGATGTTCTTGAATGGCTTCCAGTTTAAGCCTACATTGTAGTTCTGCTGGAAACGCTCCTGATACTTATAGGTATCGGTGATACGCTCTGTTGGGTTACGGCGTGTTGATGTGCTGTTCTCCTCATCCTCGTCCGATGCGCTGGAGAGAGGCTCTACCGGGTTCCATCTTACGGTGTTGGCAACAACTGAGTTTGCTGCACTTGACTCGTTGGTATCAGCACCACCATTCAAACCGTCCAGCTTTGTGAAAGCCATACGGCCATTGAAGTCGAGAGATAACCACTTGTTCAAGTTGGCATTAATCTTGGCGTTTACATTGTTCTTGGCATAGCCAGAACCCTGCATGATGCTCTTCTCGTCGTTGTGAGAAAAACCGATGTTGTATTTCAGATCCTTGGTACCGCCGCTTACGTTCACGTTATACTGCTTCTGGTTACCTGTACGACCGAATACCTCATCCTGATAGTCACGTCCTTCGATAGACTTCCAGATGTCGAGGTCGTTGTAGTTACCATAGTCAGTGCTACCCAACTCATACTGATAGTATGCATAGTCGTATGGAGACATAGTCTTTACCAACTTAGATACTTTCTTGTAGCCGAGAGAAGCATTGAAGTTCACCTGGGTCTTGCCCTCAGAACCGCTCTTGGTTGTAACGATGATAACACCATTGGCACCACGGGCACCATAGATAGCTGTAGAGGAAGCATCCTTCAATACGTCGATGCTCTGAATCTCGCTAGGAGCGATGTCGCTGATAGAACTAACTGGGAAACCGTCTACGATGTAGAGAGGTGAGTTGTCCTGAGAAAGAGAACCACCACCACGCACACGAATCTTCACGTCAGCATCAGGTGAACCTTCAGTGGTAGTGATGTTTACACCTGCCATCTTACCGGTCATCGCCTCGCTTACGTTAGAAACTGGAATGTTGGCAATCTGCTTGTCGCTGATAGAAGATACAGAACCTGTGAGGTCTTTCTTTCTAACAGTACCATAACCGATTACTACGACATCGTTGAGGGTAGTGTTGTCATCCTCAAGCTTTACATCGATCGTTTCTTTACCTGCAACGCTTACTTCCTTAGCTTTCATACCAATGTATGAAATCTTCAGTTTCTTGCTTTTGCCTTTTAAGTTTACTGTGAAGTTACCGTCAAGGTCGGTCACGCCACCATTGCCAGCTACACCTACCTCCATGACAGATGCACCGATGATTGGCTCGCCCGTATTGTCAGTAACAACGCCTTTTACTGTTTGTGCAGATACACTTGTTACTACGAACATCAGTGCGCCTGCCAAAGCAATTTTCTTTTTTCTAAAATTACCAGACATACACTTTAGGTTTAGATAAAACTTATTCTAAATTACTAATTTTCTAATGTTTTTTCTTAATGTTTTTAAGTAGAATCCCAGTCCTGAGCAGTTGCTTTATCATGGCTGTTCCTCTTGGCTCCCGAAGGCTCCGATGAGGGTAACCTGAATGCGTAGCGTTAGCTAAGTCTTGGTTTTCTTGATGCAAAAGTATATAAAAAATATGAGATTATGGGTATATTTGAGATAAAAATATACGTAAACGTTTACAGGTTCTTGCGTAAATACTCTGTTTTTTACATTTCGACGGTCCGTTTTTCTCTGTTTTCATTTCTGCTGTTTCGGGTGTTGAGGGAAAAAAAGTGCAATATCCGGCACCTTTCTGAACGAGGATGGGGATATTGCACTCCGAATGTTATCTCTCAATCTATTTACTTAATGTCTCTGTTTCTTTACTTTACGATGACCTTGCTTGTCTTCTTGCTGCCATCTGCCAGGGTCTTCACAATGATGTTGATACCCTTCTTGAGATTTGAGAGCTGGGTGCCGTCGGCTGCATAGATAGCGGTCTTGATGGCTGCTGCATCTGTAGCTGAGGCGATGTTGCGGATGCCGGTGCCCAGAACTGCTGCTGTTGCTTCGCTCAGTCCTCCCATCTCGTTGGCTGCACGAACACTCCATGTTGCTGATGCATCATCTACGAGGTAGGTTGGTTTGATGGTGAAGTCAACTACCTTGCCGTTCTTGCATACTGCCCATAGAAGAGCGTAGTCGTTGTTGTCCCAAGCGAGGGTTGTACCGTTCAGCTTAACATTGCTAGGTGCTGATGCCTGCTCGGTAGCTGCAGTTGGATCCCAGTCATCATCCTGACCCATTACTGTTTCAATGGTGTAGGCTGCAGCTTCCTCTGCTGTGAGGATAGGGTTTCCTGCTGTTTCATTACGACGGTTTACATAATTGTCACCATCCTTTGAATCATAGGCATCGTAAACTTTCTTTCTGTCCTTGAGGTCTACTATGCTTCCTGTTGATGTGTATGAGTTGTATTCTGCGAAACGCTTAGGGTATCCGCCACTCATCTCGTTCCATCCTGCCGCTGAAGGGATGGCTTCCATCTTGGTGTTGATATAGAGCGCAATAGGTGTGCCCTTACCCCATGGACGACCCAGAGTGTAATTTCCGTTCAGATCTTTTGCTGCAGTAGCATCCTTGATGGTACAGTCTTTGAAGATGTAGCCATACTTCTTAGGCTGAGAAGGAACAGCGAGATAGCCTCCCTTTTCACAGATCCAGAGTTCTACATTATTATAATATACATCACCCTTACCGCAGAGGTAGTCGGTACGACCACGAAGGATTCCGTCTTCGAAGTAGAATTTACCATTCTGGTTGTTTGATACGTAGGTGTCCTGGTAAGCCCAGAGGTTTACGTTCTTACAGATGGTCTTGTTGCTCTGGTCGTTGAGTATGATGTCGCGACCCTTGGCATCGCCCATACTGCTGTACATCTTCAGATCCTGGAAATAGGTGTTTGTTGCTCCCTTCTGCAAGCAGAGTACGTCACCCTTGCCGATACCTTCCAATACGTTGGCTGATTGACCAGAGTTTGGAACGGTGTTAGTCAGTGAGGTGTTGTCCATGCTCTCACCAATGATTGATACGTTTGGCGTATCCATATAGGTGGTAGGATTAGCGTAACTCTTGCCGTCGCTACCTGTTACCTTGCTCTTTTCGTCAGCAGGAATCTTGTAGTCGCCCTGCTTGATGAAGATGCGGAATCGCTTGCTGGTATCTGTACGCTTGGCTGCTGCTGCAAGTGCTGCCTTGAAGTCACCGTCGTTTGGTACGATGAAGTCGTAGAGTGCCTTGGTTACAGCTGGCTTGGTCTTGGTAGTGAAGTTCAGAACAATTTCCTGGTCTGTTGCATTGTCTGTCAGGTCGGCTACAGAACCGGCAGCGAGCGTGAAGGTGTAAGCTGTAGCGTAGTTCAAACCTTTGTATGCGAAGGTGATGGTCTTGCCTGACACAACTCCTTCTATCTTTTGTGTGCCGAGTGTAGCGTTTGCCTTGTCGGTGAGTTTTACCTTCTCATCAAAAGTCAGTACAATCTTGCCGTTGGCAGATGCGTTGGTTGCGCCTTCTGCTGGTACGGTGCTTACGAGTACTGGAGCCTTGCCGTCGTTAACGAGCTGAGCGGTACCTGTGATGTAGATATCTGTGATAGAGATTCCGTCGTTGTTGCCTGTTGCTCCCTTGATAGAAGAAGTCTTGTCGGCAATCCAGCGGATGTATACTTCTGCCTTGTTGTTTGCATCGGCTGGGAGAGTGAACTCTCCATCGGTCCAGGCTTTGGTTCCAGGCATTTCAATGGCGCCAACTTTGGTCCAGTCGGTTCCGTTGAGAGAGTATTCCACATTATATGTTTCGTATGCATTATAATTGTAGAGCATGCTGCTCTTTACCTTGATGTCGGTGAAGGCTGTTGCGTTGACCTTGGTCTGCCAATAGGTTTCGCCCAGTGCCTTGGTTTTCTTGGAGGTCCAGTTTACAGCTGCATTCTTTCCTTCGTAGCCGCCAGCACTGTTGCTCTTGTCGAGCCATGCGTATGTATTTCCGTCTGCATCGCGCAGGATGAGCTGGTCTACATCGTTGTCTGCTGCAGCGAAGTCTGCTGTACGACCTTCTCTTGCTGACTTATAGAAGTCCCAGCCTGCGATGAAGTCTTTTGCAGAATATGTAGCAGTGTATGATTGGTCGACATTCATCTTTATTTTGCGTTCTGCTCCTGTTTCACCATCATTCCAGTTGGTAAAGGTGAGGATGTCGTTGCTGCTGGCTGTGAGGGTTACTTCTGTTCCCTCTTCATACATATTCTTTCCGTTAACAACGGTTGGGGCAGGAGTTGCGCTTACCATATAGTCTTTTGCACCACCTTCTACCATGTAATCCAAAGCGTAGGTGTTTATCTTCTCAAAGTTTGCCTTCAATGCTGTGTTGGCAGAGATAGAGAAGGTATATTCTTCATCTGTAGATACTACCTTATTATTGGCATCTGTCCAATTGACAAATTTGTAGCCGAAATTTTTTGTCGCAGTTACGGTGATTTGTGTTTCTGCATCAAATACTGTACCTGCAGGAGATACCTTGACGGTTCCTGCTCCTACAGTTGATACAACAGCTGACAGTGTATACTGTTCTACCTGCTGAATGGTTCCGTTCAAGAGACCGTTGATGTGTACATCGGCAAAGCCTTGCTGCTTAGAAGAGCCAACGCCGACGGTGCAACTCAGCGTGAAGCCTTCAGCTGATGTCAGTTTGGCTTGCTGGTCGGCAGTGAGCTGGATGACGATGTGGTTGGTCAGGTTTTCATTTTTCGAAAACTTGTCAGTCTCTGTTGTCTTGTTTTCTCTTAATGCAGTGAAATTACCCAAGTCTACAGAAGTTCCGTCGCTAAGTTTGGCGGTTACGGTTACTCCATTTTCTGCATCTGTACCGAATCGGTTTACGTAGGTACTGATAGAGGTTGGGGTGAATGTAAGTCCCTTGCTAGGTTTAACGGTCCATTCTACGGCTTTTGTTGTGCCAACGGGACCGAAACCAGCCATGACCATCTTGTTTCCGTCTTTGTCTTTTGTAGTCTGTGATGTCTTGAGAGAATACTTCAAGTCACCGGTGTTTACGGAAACCAGACTGAAACCATTTTCTGGTGATTTTGTGTACTGCGTAGCGTAGTTGTCGTCATTAAATGGCCATGAAACGCTAGCTTCTTTGTTCTGGTAGGTTTGCGCATTTGCCACTACCATAACAAACAGGGCTATGAGTGAAAGCCCAAATCTGAGTAGATCCTTTTTCATTTGTTTGCCTTTTTAGGTTGTTGTACTTATTATTTTTATTCACTACCGTCCCGTTAAAGTGGACTAATCGTTCTTTGAAATCGTTGAAAATAAGTCTTTTATGAGCAGTTTCTAGAGTCAACGGACTTGAATTCGTAACTTTGCAGCCAAATACACGGCTGCGTATGTTCAAAGATAAGTTCGTTTTCTCCCAATTGATAGCATTCCTTGACAGAAATCACTTCAATTACCTTGCTCGCAAGTACGATGGTGACAAGTATGTCAAGCATCTCACCTGCTGGAATCAACTCCTTGCGCTGATGTTCGGTCAACTCAGTAACTGTGAGAGTCTGCGAGACCTGATTGTGGCATTGGAAGCCATCAGTCAAAGTGTTTTCATCTCGGCTTAGGACGCAAGCCCATTGCCAAGACTACACTGGCGACTGCCAATCAGAACCGCGACTACCGCATCTTTGAGGAGTTTGCCTTCTACATGATGGAGCAGGCGAGACGGAATCGGGCAGCAGACATCTTCAAACTCGGTGGCAAGGTCTATGCGTTTGATTCAACGACGATACCGCTCTGTCTGTCGGTGTTCTGGTGGGCTAAGTTCCGCAAGAAGAAAGGTGG
>CEAM01002650.1_pt1 | contig 51137 bp, 48 predicted proteins | sample 557421 | NCBI WGS metagenome assembly CEAM01 (sample SAMEA3182048, study PRJEB8094) | gut metagenome | biome: human; feature: gut; material: Stool; isolation source: human stools | place: Canada | collected 2012-01-24 | reverse complement strand
AAGGGTTTGGGATTTCCCAACAAGCATTTTGCAACGCAAAATTTGCATTTGTGCGCACGAATGCCCTGCTTGCCGGTACAATGTCATCGATGAAACAAAAATAGTTTCATCAAAGACGGTTATATGGTTGTGCCGATTTCCAAAACATAGTAATATTGAAGTACTAACTGGGGCTGAAAGTGGCAAAACTGCTTGCTTGGTTTCCATTCAGGAATTACTAACAGCGTAGACCGTCCGTTCGCTTCGTAAAAGATTCAATGTTTTGATTGGTTGGGTCGGCACAACCGTTACCCGTGTCAACAACGCGCCTGTTACTTTTGCGAAGAAGCGAAACTGCCCTGAAAGGAGAGGTGTATATGAGTTATTGTCCAGTAGCTGGAATTGATGTCAGCAAACAATTCAGTGATATGTGCATTTTGTCGCCAGACAACAAAATCTTTGCGCAAGAAAAGATTTATCACGACGAAACATCGATAAATCGAGCGAACGCCCTACTCCAAAAGGCTGAGCGGCTTTTTTTCAGTAAGCCTGTTATTGTGATGGAGTCCACCTCACACTACCATTTGATCCTCTTTCAATTTTTCTCAGAGCATGGATATGACGTGATCGTGGTGAATCCACTTCAAAGCAATTCGATGAAGGACTTCTCTATCAGAAAGAGGAAAACCGATCGTGTGGATGCCTTCAAACTGGCAATGATGTATCGAACAAAGACATTGCGTCCTTCCCAAATTCCTCAAACGGCAACGCGTGCGCTACGCCAGCTCTGCAGACATCGTGCGGAATTGTTGAACGACGTTTCGAGTTATAAAAACCGATTAACAGCCCTTTTGGATCAGACCTTTCCAGGCTATGATAAGGTCTTTTCCGATGTGGGAGGCGTCACTTCCTGCGCTGTGCTTGTACGTTTTCCAACGCCGACCATTTTGCTTGTAGAGGAAGAATCAGAACTGGTTGAAGTGATTGCTGCTGCAAGCAAGTCTGGTTATAGTTTTGCTAAAAAGAAAGCCGGATTGCTAATCTCCGCAGCACAAAAAGCGCAGACATTGGGGATTCATTCATGTGCCGATGAAACACTCATTGTGTGTACCATTCAAATGCTTCGTACATTGTCCGAAAGTGTGCTTCAAATAGAAACCGCAATAGATAATTTGATGGCTCAGATAAAAGAAATGCGAAACAACGTTTCTTTACTGCAAAGCATCCCTGGTATTGGTAGTCATTCGGCAGCCCTTTTACTAGGAGAAATCGGAGATATCTCGTTGTTCAAGAAGCCGAAACAGCTTGCAGCATATTTTGGTTTAGACCCAACAGAGCGGCAATCCGGATCATTCAGAGGAACAAAGAACAAGCTCTCAAAACGTGGCTCTCCCTATGCAAGAGCTGCACTTCACATGGGAGTGGTTAATTCGATTTGTAAGCGCAGAAAGGACTCTGCAGCGAACCCCGTACTGCTCAGTTATTATGAAAAGAAATGTAAAAACAAACCGGCAAAGGTTGCTCAAGCAGCGTCAATGCACAAACTGGTCTTTATAATCTTTGCAGTCTTGCGTGACCAGAAGCCCTTCGAACTGAAAACGCCAGAGCAGCATGCTGTTGAACAGGGATTTGTAAAAGCAGCCTGAAGTTTTTGAGAGATTCAAGCCCTGAAGCAAACACAGGGCCTTATTTGGTATGCGAAAAATTTGAATTTGGCATCTTTCACTGCCCTTGTTCTTTACTTGGTGTAAGCGATGGCAGAGTTATAAGCAGTGAATGCTGAACACAAACCGTTCGATTTTGTTCTTATCAGCCACACGTGCTATTGACTTTGCTTAATTGGTCTACGGCTATGAACGCCTTTTGAATTGCAAAATGATTTTTCAGTTGCTATACTGGGCTTATCAAAATTTTTTCGGGAGGACGCCGCAGTGACTGCACAGACAATGCAAATCGGGAACAAACCTTGCCGCATTTACGGCGAGCCCCATGCAGAATACCTACTGCTCCAAATGACCGGCGAACACGAGCTGCAAAGCATGGACCATGAAGTGACAGTGATTGCGCAGAGCAGCTGGAATTTTTTGTTTGCGGCTGTCCCAGTGGAAAGCTGGAACGATGCACTTTCTCCGTGGGAAGCCCCTGCTGTATGGGGAAAACAAGGTTTCGGCGGCAATGCTGCGGACACCCTGCGCTTTCTGACGGAGCAGGTCATTCCCACACTGGAGCAGCAGTTTCCTCTCCCGGAAAACGTCAAAATCATTCTTGGCGGCTACTCGCTGGCCGGGCTGTTTGCTTTGTGGGCTTCCACCCAGACCGATTTGTTCTACGGTGTCGCCGCCGCTTCTCCCTCTGTGTGGTTTCCGGGCTGGATGGAGTTTGAACAGCAGCGCCCGATACAGGCACAGCACGTTTATCTGAGCCTTGGCGACAAGGAAGAGCGCACGAAAAATGCTGTCATGGCTGCGGTGGGGGATAATATCCGCACTCTGCACAGTCGGCTTGCAGAGCGTGGCGCAGACTGCACCCTTGAATGGAACAGCGGCGGGCATTTCAAAGACGCCGACCTACGCACTGCGAAAGCCTTTCGGTGGGTGATGGAGGAACACGCATGACCATTTTGATCGATGCAGATGGCTGTCCGGTTGTCGATTTGACATTGCAGATTGCAAAGCAGTTCGGCGTTCCTGTCATCATCCTGTGCGACACCTCGCACCAGATCGAACGTGAGGGTGCACAGACGATGGTATTCGACAAGGGTATCGACAGCGTAGACTTTGCGCTGGTCAACCGGGTCAAACCGGGGGATGTGGTCGTAACACAGGACTACGGGCTGGCGAGTATGTGCCTTGCCAAGTGCGCCCGGGTGCTGAACCAGAATGGTCTGGAATACACCGCCGACAACATAGACGCTCTCATGCTGCGGCGGTATGAAAACAAAAAGCTCCTCCGTGCCGGAAAGCACCCCAAGGGGAGCCCAAAGCGGACGAAGGAGCAGGATGTCAGGTTTGCGGACACGCTTGAGAAGATCTTGAACTGCAACCATTGATACATACTTTTGGAAGGCTGGAGAAATCCAGTCTTCTTTTTTCATAAGTGCCAATTGTGACTTTTTTGTTAACTTTCAAAGATGTGGTTGTATTTTGGCCTTTCAACTGGGTTCGTATATGAAGGCTTCTTTTTTTGGCGAATATCGATTCGAGAGATTACATCTTGGTTACAAGTTATAAATTGTGGGTGCAGAATGGCCTTTTTCATCGGCTACCAATTAGGGGGATGATTTTTCAAAAGCCCTAAATTCCGAAGATTTTCTATAAAAAGCGGCTCCTTGAAAACAGAACAGTTCAATCGTCCGGTACTTCACAAAAGGTACTTCTGTAACTCGCAGCCCGGTCATAACGAAGACGGGGTGGCTGAAATGCCAATGAAGCGGTGCAAGCCCGCTGCTGGACGATTCCCCACCCCTAGGGTGCCGAGGGCGAATATGGGAGACCTATATCATATTGACGCAGATGGACTGTAAGCCTATCTGCGACGCGAGAGTTGAAACTACTGTCAGCTCTCTTTACATTGCCACCTATCCGCAGGTGACACACTTTTTGACGCTATGAAGGATTCTTCTGGCTAGTATCAATTTGAACGATTACATCTTGGTTACAGATTGTAAGTGGTGGGTGCAGAATAGCCCTTTTCGTGGGCTCGTATATAGAGGGGTATTTCTTCGGAGTATCTTCTTTCACGAAGGTTTGCTTGTACTCGTATGATTATTATGACAATTCCGTTTAATAGCAGACGCACGATTTGCAAATACAAATTGTGACTTTTTTGTTAATTTTCAAAAACATTGCTACGTTTTGGCCTTTTTCGTCGGCTACCTATTGAGGGCATCTTTTTTCAAGACCACTTTCAACTTCAGGCACCGCCATTGTTGCAAAGTTTCGCCCTCCATCGGTTACCCCATGGACCGACGTTATTTTAACCAAGAAGCTACTTCGGCTATATTTTCCAAGAACTTTTTAACAAATTTCTTTTTCGGGTTACTTTTTGGCCTTTCTCGATGCCTACCAATTAGAGGGACAATTTTTCGGAAGCCTTAAATTTCGAAGATTTTCTATAAAACTCTGTTCTTTGAAAACAGAATAGTTCAATCGTCCGGTACTTCACAAAAGGTACTTCTGTAACTCGCAGCCCGGTCATAACGAAGACGGGGTGGCTGAAATGCCAATGGTGCGGTGCAAGCCCGCTGCCGGACGATTCCCCACTCCTAGGGTGCCGAGGGCGAATATGGGAGACCTATATCATATTGACGCAGATGGGCTGCAAGCCCATCTGCGATGCGAGAGCTGGAATTGCTGCCAGTTCTCTTTACATTGTCACCTGACCGCAGCCTTGCTGCAAAGGATGACACACTTTTTGACCTTAAACTACTTATGCAGAAGGAGTGCCTATGAAATTTAACGATGCCTATTCCCAGATGTTTTCCGGTTACCCCGATGCCGTCAGCCTTCAGCAGGCTGCGGAGATGCTCGGTCTGAACCGCCATACAGTTGGAGAACTGATCCGTTCCCGCCGCCTGTTTGCGCTTAAAATCGGCCGCACCTATCGTATCCCGAAGCTGAGCGTGATCGAGTTCCTGCTCACCGGACAGAGCACCTTCCCGGCTGGAAATCCGCCGCTGGATGTGGTATGCTGTGGGTGCAGCAACGGACAGCACGCCTGTTGACCCAAAGGAGGTTTATGATGAAAACTACAGGGTCTGTCCAAGAGAAAAATGGACGTTTCTATTTCGTGATCAATCTTTATGATGCCAACGGCAAGCGGAAGATCAAGTGGATCTCCACAGGTCTGACCGTCCGGGGCAACAAGCGCAAGGCAGAATCCATGCTCCGGGAAGTATTGCTCCACTATGATGAGACCGGGGAGCTGCCCACAGGGCGGGGCGGAGCCTACGAAAAAGTAGATGCTAAAACCGCCAAGCCCTTGCCGCAGCATCTCCAACCCGTCAGCAAGTCGGAGATGCTGTTTCTGGACTATCTCAACGAGTGGGTGCAAGTTCACAAGGCATCCATCCAGCCTGCAACCTTTATCAGCTACAATCGGATGATCGCCGGTCGTATCACGCAGTATTTTGAGCCGATGGGCTTGAAGCTGTGCGAGGTCACGCCGCAAGTGCTGGATGAGTTTCAGGAGAAGATTTTGCTGGAGGGGTACACCACCAACACGGTCATTCACTACCACGCCATCTTCGGCAAGGCGTTCAAGGATGCCGTCCGCAAGGATTATCTGGAAACCAACCCGATGCTGAAAGTTGACCGCCCGAAGAAGAACAGCTTCCGGCCCAACTTCTACTCCAAGGATGAAGTCCAGCAGCTGCTGGAAGTCTCGCAGGATGACCCTCTGCACCTTTGCATCCTCATTACAGCCTACTACGGTCTGCGCCGCAGCGAGGTACTGGGGTTGAAGTGGTCGTCTATCGACTTTGAGCGCAAGTCCATCACCATCAATCACAAGGTGACGGAACAGTTGGTGAACGGCAAGTACGTTCCTGTGGTCAGCGATGTGATGAAGAACAAGACCAGCTGCCGTACTCTGCCGCTGATCCCAGCTGTGGAAGAAGAACTTCTGAAGCAGAAGGAAAAGCAGCAGCTTTACCGCAAGCTGTTCAAGAAGAGCTACAGCACTGAGTATCTGGATTTCGTCTGCACCGATCAGGAAGGCAAGCTGATCCGCCCGAACTTCGTGACGGAGCACTTCGACTGGCTGCTTCGGAAGTATAGCTTGCCCCGCATCCGCTTCCACGATCTGCGCCACAGCTGTGCCAGCCTGATGGTGATGAACGGCGTATCCATGAAGCAAGTTCAGGAGTGGCTGGGGCACAGCACCTTTTCTACCACCGCTGACATCTACGCACATCTCGATTACAAGAGTAAACAGGGGTCTGCTGGGGTCATTGCGAACCTTCTGGGAGAATCCAAACTCCCCAAGTAATTATGGATTTATCGTTCATGTATAAAGCATACTGTGATGAGGAAAAAGCGGTCTTTCTTTGCTTGATGCAAAAGAAAAAGTCGCAGGTTCGTTTGAATCTGCGACTTCTGGCGGAGATGGTGGGATTCGAACCCACGTGCCCGATTAAGGACAAAACGATTTCGAGTCGTTCTCGTTACGACCGCTTCGATACATCTCCAAGTATATTTTCATGGCAAATTTACGATTTGTATATCGCAAATCGGCCTTGAAACTTGGAACAGTTGCTGTTAGAATATTGTTAGAAAACGCATCGTTCAGACAGGCTTTGAAGCCTGTCAGGACATCAAAATTGACGTTCCCTCGTGTGATATAGAGACATCCGGCGAAGCATCTACTTGGATTTCGAGTCGTTCTCGTTACGACCGCTTCGATACATCTCCATATATTAGCCTTTACAGTATAGCAAAAAAGCGGTTTTCCGTCAACACTTTTCTCCCGTTACGGCACGGCTGCAAGCCATACGCAGCCGTGCCGTTTTGCGTTTTTGGGGCAGAAAGCGCGGTTTCTTTGCAAAAAAGGCTGTTCTTTTGGGCGGGAGCCGAGTATAATAGGAACGATATTTTTCAAATTTGAAGTACAGAGGAGAGCATTCCAATGGCACAGGCAAAACAAGATATGGGCACCGGCAGCATCAAAAAGCTGATGCTGCAGCTCATGATCCCCGCCGTGGTAGCGCAGGTCGTGAACCTGCTGTATAACATCGTGGACCGCATTTACATCGGCCACATTGCAGGCATTGGCGCGGCAGCGCTGACCGGCGTGGGGCTGTTCACACCTATTCTGATGCTGCTGAACGCTTTTGCCATGCTGGTGGGCGCGGGCGGCGCGCCGCGCACCGCCATTGCTCTGGGGCAGGGGGACAAGAAACAGGCCGAAAAGATCATCTCCAACAGCTTTACCATGCTGCTGCTCTTTTCGGTGGTGCTGACCATTGGCTTCTATGCCGGGGCACCGGTGCTGCTGCGGCTGTTCGGTGCCAGCGATGCCACCCTGCCGTACGCCCTGAGCTACAGCCGCATCTACATTGCAGGCTCGGTGTTCGTGCTGGTGGTGCTGGGCATGAACCCTTTTATCACCACGCAGGGCTTTGCCAAGACCAGTATGCTTACCACCGTGATCGGCGCGGTGATCAACATTATCCTCGACCCCATCCTGATCTTCGGGTTCGGGCTGGGCGTGCGGGGTGCGGCCATTGCCACGGTGCTCAGTCAGGCCGTGGGTGCGGCATGGATCATCCGCTTTCTCACCGGCAAAAAGACCATCCTGCGCCTGCGCAGAGACTACCTGCGCCCGGAAAAGCAGATCATTCTGCCGGTGCTGGCGCTGGGCATCTCTTCGTTTGTGATGCTCTCCACCGAAAGCCTGCTTTCCATCAGCTTCAGCTCCAGTCTGGCGCGGTACGGCGGCGATGTGGCTGTGGGTGCCATGACCGTCATCACCAGCGCATCCCAGCTGTGCACGCTGCCCATTCAGGGCATCTGTCAGGGCGGACAGCCGGTGATGAGCTTCAACTTCGGCGCAGGCAAGAAGGCCCGCGTCAAGGAAGCCTTCCGTTTTCAGCTGACGCTGTGCGGGGCCTACACCTGCTTGTTCTGGCTGTTGATGATGCTGTTTCCCGGCGCGGTGGCAGGCATTTTCACCTCGGACACCGCACTGATCCAGTACACCACGTGGGCCATGCGCATTTACATGGCGGGCATTTTTGCCATGGGCTTCCAGATCGCCTGCCAGCAAAGCTTTATGGCGCTGGGGCAGGCTAAGGTCAGCCTGCTGCTGGCCTGCCTGCGCAAGATCATTCTGTTGATCCCCCTCATCTTCATTCTGCCGCATGTTTTGCCGGATGCAGTGTTCGGCGTGTTTCTGGCCGAGCCGGTCAGCGACATTCTGGCCGCCACCATCACCACCATCACCTTCTTTGCCCGGTTCGATAAGATCCTCGACCGCGGTGCCGCAAAGGTTTGATTTTTTTGTATGCAGAAAGGGCATCTGCCGTTGGCAGATGCCCTCGCTGTTTATTCGGGAAACCCTGACCGGCACTGAAAAATCAGTCCATGTTCAGAGCGCTCTTGAGGTTGTTTTTGTAGATATCGGCCTTGGCACCGTAGATGATCTGCACACCATCTGCGACCTGAACGACGCCGTTTGCACCCGTCTTCTGCTTCCAGTCAGTATCCGGCATAACGAGAGCCTTGTCTTTGACTTTGACGCGCAGTCGGGTAAAGCAGGCATCCACATGCTGGATATTGTCTGCACCACCCAGACCTTCAATGATGGTCGCCAGCATCTCGTCGCTCATTTTCTTGTCCAGCTTCTTGACCTCCTGGCCATCATCTTCGCGGCCGGGAGTCTTGTAGTTGAACTTGGTGATCATAAAGCGGAAGGTGAAATAGTACAGGAAGAAGCATGGAATGCCAATGATGAACACCCAGATCCAGTTAGAGCCTTTATCCGCCTGCATGATGCCATTGAAGATCGTGCTCAGGAAAGGGCCGCCGAAGGAACTGGGCCCCGGGATATTCACCTTGCAGATGTAAGTCAGCAGGTAGGCCAGACCTGCATAGCCAGCGTGCACCACGAACAGCAGCGGAGCCGCAAACAGGAAGCTGTACTCAATGGGCTCGGTGATGCCAGTGAAGATGGAGGGGATGATGGCTGCGATCAGCAGCGCCTTGACCTGAGGCTTACGCTCCGGCTTTGCGCAATGGTACATGGCCAGAGCCGCACCGGGCAGACCAAACATAGCAAAAATAACCTTGCCGTTCATGATAAAGCGGGTAATGTTCACGTCAAACATGGCATCCGGAGAAGCCAGCATGGCGTTGTAAATGTTCACTGCGCCTTCATACAGCGTGCCATCAATGACCATGGAACCGCCAAGGTTTGTGAAGAAGAACGGAGTGTAAATAAAGTGATGCAGGCCAAAAGGCAGCAGCGCACGCTCTGCCAGACCATAGATCACACTGCCTGCCATGCCAGTGTCATAAATGATCTCGCCCATGAAGCCCAGACCGGTCTGAACGAAGGGCCACACCACAGACATTACCAGACCCAGCGCAGAGCAGGCCAGCAGCGAGATCATCGGCACGAATTTTGTGCCTGAGAAGATGCCCAGAACCGGCGGCAGCTGAATATTATAGTATTTGTTATGCAGCTTTGCAACCAGCAGACCCACCAGAATACCGCCGAATACACCGGTGTCAAGCGAAGCGATGCCCATGACCATGGACTGGCCGGTCTTCATCGCCGCAGGGTCCAGAATGCCCAGACTGGTCAGCAGGATATTCATCACATTGTTCATGGCGAGGAAACCGATCACGCTGGACAATGCCGCGATGCCCTTTTCCTTTTCTGCATAGCCGATGGCAACGGAAACAGCAAAAATGATTGGAAGATAGGAGTTAATGGTATTGCCCATGGCCTTGAGCAGATTAAAGAACAGCTTGACATAGGTATTGCCCAGAACCGGCCACAGTGCCACAATGTTCTTTGTCGTGAACGCAGAGCCAATGCCCACCAGAATACCTGCGATGGGCAGGATCATGACAGGCGTCATTAGAACTTTTCCCAGTTTCTGGAACTGTGAAAAGGTAACTTTCTTCTCTCTCTTCTCCATGATTTACCTCCTGAGGATCTCAGTGCAGTTCGGGCCAGTAGCCCTTATTGGCTTCGATCATCTTATCCAGGATTTTGCGTGCCACCTTGGCAGAGGGAACTGTCTTGTTCATCGTGAATGCTTCCAGTGCCTTCTGGTAGGAGTGTTCAAAATAAGCATCCACGATCAGCTTTTCCGAAGAGACCTGCTGCATCATCATGCCCAGCTGGAACTGGGGGATATTGCCGATGGTAACAGGCTCCGGGCCCCACTTGCGCAGGTAGCAGGGAACTTCCACCATGGCATCATACGGCATCTGCGGGATGCAGCCCTTGTTTTCCACAATGACCAGATAGCGGTCCGCATTGTTATAGGCAATGGAGCATGCCACATCCACAATAAAATCGCCAAAAGCATTGAACAGATTCAGGTTTGCTTCCTTCTTGCCGCCGCTCTCGCGGATCAGCTTTGCCTGCTCGATCATGTCCTTCTCACGGCCATCCATGACCATGTTGGCACGCGTGTAGTTGGGATCCATATCCTCGGCGCTTTCCTTGGCATACAGATAGTACTGCAGGTAGGTATTGGGCAGATACTCCGGGAAGTCGGTGAGGATTTCCTTAAAGTTTTCCCATGTGTGGCGCCAGGAAGGATCGGAGTGGTGCTTATCATGAGAAGCAGCCAGACCGAACTTCATGATCTTTTCCTTCAGTTCCGGCATACGGTCCACACCGCTCTTGTCGTACAGGTGGGTCCACCAGCCAAAGTGGTTCAAACCAAAGTAGACCGGGTCCACATCGTTGTATTTTTCCAGACCCAGCATCTTTGCGAAGGACAGCATGATGGCTACCGGCATATCGCAGATGTTCAGGATCTTATAGTTGTTGTACTTGCGGCGGGTGGCCTCAGCCACGATCGCAGCAGGGTTGGAGTAATTGATGATCCATGCCTCGGGTGCGTACTTGCGCACATCGTCGATCACCTGGAACACGCCGGGGATGGAACGCAGGCCGTATGCCATGCCGCCGGGGCCGCAGGTCTCCTGACCCACAACGCCAAACTCCAGCGAGATCTTCTCGTCCTTCTCCCGCATTTCCATGCCGCCCTGACGGATCTGAGCAAAGGCAAAGTCAATATCGGTGTAGGCCTTTTCCGGGTCCGTGGTGGTGAAGTAGACGCATTCCGGATCCAGCTTTGCGATCAGCGAGCCGCACAGGGTATCGACCAGCTCCAGACGATCCGGGTCAATATCGTACAGCACCAGCTTTTTCAGCGGGAAGCGGTCAAGATTTGCAATCAGGCTCTGGATAATGCCGGGGGTATGGCTGGAGCCGCCGCCGACAATAACAACTTTAAATCCTTCCATTTTTGAAACCTCACATTCGTTTTGCGATCATGTTTCTGATTTTACCCTTGCGCGCGCTTTGGAGAGTGACTATAATATAATCGATATGAACATTTTTTTAAAGGCGTTTTGAAAGTTTTGAACCAGTTTGCCCAAGTTGAAACAATTCCAGAGTCTGAAAATATTTTCACACCTGCTAACTTTCTTCAAAGCCTTCCCGCCGGAGGACATCATGGACTTTTTCACCCGCATTGCAGAACACACGCCCCAGCTGAACAAAAACGATAATGAACTTCTTTCTTACTGCATTCGCAACCACACCGAGATCGCCAATCTCAAGGTGACAGAACTTGCGGACCGGTTGTTCATCTCACCGGCTTCTGTCGTCCGCTTTTGCAAGAAGCTCGGTTTCAGTGGTTATTCCGATTTTAAGGCATCTTTGCGCATGGATCTGTTTGAGCCGGAGGAAATGCCGCGAAAGTCTCACCCGACCGACTTTTTCCGGGATATCCACAAAACCATCGAGATGGTTCCGGAGGAGACCGTAGAGCGTATCGTAGAGCTGATCCACTGCAGCCGCCGCATTGAGCTGTATGCCGTAGGTAGCAGCAGAATGCCCGGCTCCGAACTTGCAAAGCGGCTGCAGACCATCGGCAAGGCCGCCTTCTGTTACGATGACAGCACCCTGATGAATATCAGCGCCCGGCAGCTGACTTCCGATGATCTGGTTTTGGCCCTTTCCATTTCCGGCGAAACAAGTCTGATCATTGCCGCTGCAACGGTTGCCAAAAGCCGTGGTGCCGCATTGGTTTCTTTTACAAATCTCGGCAGCAATACCCTCAGCGGCATGGCAGATGAAAACCTGTATGTCAACGCCACAAACTTTGTGTGCTCCGGCCTTCCGGTGCAGTCCCGCGTACAGCTGCTGATGCTGTGCGAATACCTGTTCTTCCGCTACATAGAGACCTATGGGGACGAGCGCCAGCAAAGTATCGGTTGACACCATTTCACCGCAGCGCACAGCCAACGCTCTATTCCACCAACAAATCTCCCACGATAAAAAACAGGGCCGCCGCACAAACGATGTGCGGCGGCCCTGTTGGCGTTCTGTTTTTATTTCCCCGCCAGAAGAATGGCCAGCACGGCTTTCTGCACGTGCAGGCGGTTCTCGGCTTCATCGAAGATTTCCGGTGCGTGCTGCTCGAACACCGCCGAGGAGATCTCCTCACCCCGATGGGCGGGCAGGCAGTGCAGCACCATGACATCGGGCTTTGCGCTTTCCAGCAGCTTGCCGGTGAGCTGGAAGCCCACAAAATCCCGCAGGCGCTGCTCACTTTCCGGCGTGCCGGGCTTGGCGGTGTTCCACACAGCCGTTGCCACCACGTCGGCGTCCTGAATCCCCTCGGCAGGGTCTGCGGTCAGGTGGAAAGCACTGCCGTACTTGTGGGCGAACATCAGCACATCCGCCGCCGGGCGGTAGCTCTGCGGGCAGACGCAGGTGACCTGCATCCCAGCCAGCAGTCCGCCCACGATGAGGCTGTTTGCCATGCTGCTGCCGTCGCCGACAAAGCAGAGCTTCCGGCCCGCAAGGCTGCCCCGGCGTTCCCGAATGGTCATCAGGTCGGCCAGCACCTGACAGGGATGGGCGTAATCCGTCAGGCCGTTGATCACCGGCACACCGGCCAGCTCGGCAAACTCTTCCAGATCGCTCTGGCGGTAGGTGCGCCACACCACGCAGTCGTAGTAGCGGCCCAGCACCCGGGCGGTGTCCTTGAGGGGCTCACCGCGCCCGGCCTGCAGCTCGGCGGTGTTCATGTAGTTGCCCAGACCGCCCAGCTGGTACACACCCACCTCAAAACTGGTACGGGTGCGGGTGGATGCCTTGGAGAACATCAGGGCAACCGTTTTGCCCGCCAGCAGCGGGGCCGTGCCGCCCAGCTTCTGCTGTGCCTTGAGTTGGTCGGCCACATCCAGAATGTGGGTCAGCTCGGCAGGGGAGAGGTCGCTCATTCTCAGCAGATTTTTCATGCCTGCTCCTTCGGAGCCGTCGGCTCCATTTTGCTCAGCACATCGCCCAGGATCTCCAGCGCCATATCCACATCGTGCTCGCTGAGGGTCAGCGGCGGCAGCAGGCGCAGGCGGGTCTTGGCTGTCAGCACCAGCAGGCCCGCTTCGCGGCAGGCGGCCAGCACATCTGCGGCCTTGAGGTCGTAGAACTCGATGCCCACCATCAGGCCGATGCCGGAAATGCTCTTGACATGGGGCAGCTTTGCGATGCCTGCGCGCAGCTGGACGGCGCGCTCGTTGACATTGGCAAGGAAGCTCTGGTCCATGCGGTCCACCACCACGTTGGCACCGGCGCAGACCACCGGGTTGCCGCCGAAGGTGGAGCCATGGGTGCCGGGGCCCATGCCCTCGGCCACCTTTTCGTTCATCAGCACTGCGCCGATGGGCAGGCCGCCGCCCAGACCCTTAGCCAGCGTGACCACGTCCGGCTTGAGGTTGTAGTGCTCACAGCACAGGAAGGTGCCGGTGCGGCCCACGCCGGTCTGCACCTCGTCCACGATGAGCACAAGGTCTTTTTCGTCGCAGAGCTTGCGCACGGCCTGCACGTAGTCCGGGTCCAGCGCCATCACACCGCCCTCGCCCTGAATGAGTTCCAGCATCACGGCGCAGGTGGTGCGGTCCACCAGCTCCTCCAGCGCTTCGATATCGCCTGCCGGAGCATACAGGAAGCCCTCGTTGAAGGGGCCGAAGTAGTTGTGGAACACCTCCTGACCGGTGGCGGTCAGGGTGGCGATGGTGCGGCCGTGGAAGCTGTTCACCAGCGTGATGACCGTGGTGCGGTCCTTGCGGTAGTGGTCCACGCTGTACTTGCGCGCGGCCTTAATGGCACCCTCGTTGGCCTCGGCACCGGAGTTGCCAAAGAACACCTTGCTCATGCCGGTGCGCTTACACAGCTTTTTGGCCAGCTTGCCGCAGGGCGCGGTGTAGTAAAGGTTAGAGGTATGCTGCAGCTTGTGGGCCTGCTCGGAAACGGCCTCGGCCCAGTCCAGATCACAGTAGCCAAGGCTGTTCACGCCAATGCCGCTGGTAAAATCCAGATACTGCTGGCCCTCGGGGCCTGCGGCACGCAGGCCGTGGCCTTTTTCCAGCACAATAGGGTTGCGGTTATAGGTGTGCAGGACGTATTCGTTGTCCCGCTTGATGACTTTTTCAGAATCCATAGGTGTACCCTCCTGTGAACAGAAACTGTGAACAGAAAACCCTCTCAGGCGCTTTCGCGCCAGAAAATGCTGGCAAAGGCTTGAGAGGGTCATTTTTCTTATTATACCGCCTGCACGGCACCGGCGCAATGCTTATTCGCGGTGGCTGCGGCGGTAAAAGCGGGTGCCGGAGCCGCGGTTGGAGAACAGCTCCAACAGGATGGAGTGGGGCACGCGGCCATCGATGATGACCGCCTCGTGCACGCCCTGATAGATGGCATCGGCCATGCCGCCGATCTTGGGGATCATGCCGCCCGCAATGATGCCGGCGGACTTATAGCCCTCGATCTCGGACACCTCCACCTCGGGGATGAGGGTGCTCTCGTCGTCCTTATCCCGCAGCAGGCCCGCGATATCGGTCATGGATACCAGCTTCTCCGCTTTCAGCGCAATCGCGATCTGCGCAGCGGCGGTGTCGGCGTTCACGTTGTAGGCCTGACCCAGATCGTCCATGCCCACCGTGGCGATCACGGGGATGAAGCCGCCGTCCAGCAGGCTTGCGATCAGGGTAGCATCCACATGCACGATCTCGCCCACATGGCCCAGCTGGGGGTCCAGCTCGGTGCAGCGCAGCATCTGGCCGTCCATGCCGCACAGGCCCACGCCGCGGCCGCGCAGCTTTGCCACCAGATCCTTGTTCACCTTACCGGCCAGCACCTGCTGCACGATCTCCATGGTGGCATCGTCAGTCACGCGCAGACCGTTTGCGAAATGGCTCTCCACACCCACCTTTTTCAGCATCTCATTGATGGCCGGGCCGCCGCCGTGCACCAGCACCACGCGCACACCCAGCAGGGTGAGGGTGACCAGATCGTTCATGACGGCATTTTTCAGTTCTTCGTTGATCATGGCATTGCCGCCGTACTTTACCACCATGGTCTTTCCGTGATACTTCTGGATGTAGGGTGTCGCCTCAGAGAAAAGGCGCGCCATTTCTTCGTTTTTCATAAGATTTCCTCTGAACCCTCTCAGTCAATGCCTTGCGGCATTGCCAGCTCCCCCGAGAGGGGGAGCTTTTGCCGGACGGGTCACTTTATTTCATAAACTCAGCTGCTTGTCGTTCGTTTTAAGCTCCCCCTTCGGGGGAGCTGGCGCGCAGCGCCTGAGAGGGTTATCAGGTGCGGTAGTCGCCGTTGATCTTGACGTAATCGTAGGTCAGATCGCAGCCCCATGCCTTTGCGGATGCATCGCCGGTGCCCATGTCCACCTTGACCAGCACATCGTGCTCAGCCAGCACCTTGGCAGCCTCATCCTCGCTGTAGGGGTGGTAGGCGGCGTTTTCGCACACATACACCTCACCAGCCTTGCTGGAAAGCCACACGCAGACCTTATCAATGGAGAAATCGCCGGGGGTGTAGCCGATGGCGCACAGGATGCGGCCCCAGTTGGCATCGCGGCCGAACACTGCGGCCTTGAACAGGTTGGAGCACACCACGCTGCGGCTGACGGCACGGGCGGTCTTCAGGTCGGGGGCGTGGGTCACTTCGCAGGTGATGAGGTGGGTGGCCCCCTCGCCGTCACCGGCGTGCTCGGCGCACATGTGCTCGGCAATGGCAGTCAGCGCCGCCACAAAGGCGTGGTAGTCCGCGTTCTCCTCACAGATCTCCGGGTTGCCTGCAAGGCCGGAAGCCATGATGATCAAGGTATCGTTGGTGGAAGTGTCCAGATCCACGCTCATCTGGTTGTAGGTGCCGGGCACCACAGTCTTGAGGGCCTTTTCCAGCAGGATGGGCGAGACGGCGGCATCGGTGGTGTAGAAGGCCAGCATGGTTGCCATGTTGGGGGCGATCATGCCGCTGCCCTTGCCAATGGCACCCACGGTGCACACCTTGCCGCCCAGCTCAAACTGGATGGCATATTCCTTTTTGTGGGTGTCAGTAGTCATGATGGCGGTGGCGGCGTCGGCGCTGCCCTGCCCGTCCGCAGCCAGCTTTGCGGCGGCGGCAGGGATGCCCCGGGCAAAGGGGTCGATGACCATGGGCTGACCGATGACACCGGTGGAGGCGGGCAGAACGTCCTGCGGGGCGATGCCAAGCTCCTTGCCCACCAGCTCACAGCATTCTTCGGCCAGAGCCACGCCGTTGGCGGCGCAGGTGTTGGCGTTGCCGCTGTTCACGATGATCGCCTGTGCGTAGCCGTCCTTCAGGTGGGCGCGGTCCACCTTGATGGGTGCGCCGCAGACCTTGTTGGTGGTGTACACACCGGCGGCGGCGCAGCGCACGTCCGCCTTGATGAGTGCCAGATCGTATTTTTCTGCATGGTTTGCGCGGATGCCGCAGTGCACGCCAGCCGCTGCAAAGCCCTTGGGCGCGCAGATGCCGCCCGCAACTTCTTGATACTGCATAATGATCTTCCTTTCCCACAGGACGAACCCTCTCAGTCAATGCCTTGCGGCATTGCCAGCTCCCCCAAAAGGGGGAGCTTTTCAGCAAGAGGGAAACCTTATCTTTTTGCCAAAAGCTCCCCCTTCGGGGGAGCTGTCACCGTCAGGTGACTGAGAGGGTTTTCTTTTTTATTCCAACCCTTCGGTCTCTTCCAGCCCCAGCATCAGGTTCATGCACTGGACGGCCGCGCCGGAAGAGCCTTTGCCCAGATTATCGAACAGGGAGACCAGCATCATCTGGTCGCCTGCAGCGTTCACGGTCATGTACAGCTCCATGCGGTCGGTACCGGCCATGGCATTGGAGTACAGGCCGTTCTCCGGCAGGGCTTCGTTCAGAGCGTGCACCTTGACGGTGGCAGCGTCCTTATAGTACCCGGCAATGCCTGCAGCCACCTGTTCGGCGGTGCTGCCCGCCAGCGTCAGATCCAGCGGCACCAGCACCTGCATGCCGCAGTAGTAATCGCACACCACGGGCACGAACATGGGGGTGTGGGCAAGGCCGCTGATCTTCTGCATTTCCGGCAGATGCTTATGGGCAAGGCCCAGACCGTAGCTCTTGGGTGCATCCAGCTTGCTGTGCGCCGGGCGGTCGGGGCTCTCGTACTCGGCGATCATCTTTTTGCCGCCGCCGGAGTAGCCGGAGATGCCGGTACAGCTGAAGGGATAATCGGCCGGTGCAAGGCCCAGCTCCACCAGCGGGCGGGCAATGCTGATAAAGCCGCTGGCATAGCAGCCGGGCACTGCCACGCGGCAGGAATTTTTGATTTTTTCCTTCTGGCCCGCCAGCTCCGGGAAGCCGTAGTCCCATGCGGCATCGGTGCGGAAGGCGGTGGAGGTGTCCAGCACCTTCACGTCCGGGCGCAGCAGGGGCATGACCTCTTTGGAAGCGGCATCCGGCAGGCAAAGGAAGGCGAGGTCGGCAGAGTTGATCACCTTCGCGCGCTCGTTCACATCCTTGCGGCCCTCTGCGGAAATGGAAAGCAGCTCGATCTCCGGGCGTTGTGCCAGACGGTCGGCAATGCGCAGGCCGGTGGTGCCGGAAGAGCCATCAATAAAAACTTTCACGCTCATGCGTTCTTTTCCTCCCACGCATCCAGCTGTGCGTTTGCCAGTGCGATCTGGTTGTTCACGCTGGCTTCGCTGGGTCCGCCGTAGCTGGTGCGGCCCTCGCAGCACTTGACCAGATCAATGGCATCGTAGATATCGTTCTCGAACAGAGCGCTGTAGCCCTTGAACTCGTCGAGGGTCAGCTCTTCAAGGGTCTTGTCCTTTGCAATGCAGTCGGACACCATGCAGCCGGTCAGCTTGTAGGCATCGCGGAAGGGCATTCCCTTCTTGGTGAGGTAGTCGGCGCAGTCGGTGGCGTTGATAAAGCCCTTGGCGGCGGCGCGGCGCATGTTGGCCGGAATGGTCTTCATGGTATCCAGCATGGGAGTGACCGTCTTCAGGCACAGCTCCAACGTATCCACTGCGTCGAAGATGGCTTCCTTATCCTCCTGCATGTCCTTGTTGTAGGCGAGGGGAATGCCCTTCATCATCACCAGAAGGGTGTTCAGGTCGCCGTAGACGCGGCCGGTCTTGCCGCGGATCAGCTCGGTAACATCGGGGTTCTTCTTCTGTGGCATGATGGAAGAGCCGGTGGTAAAGGCATCGTCCAGCTCAATGAACTTGAACTCCCAGCTGCACCAGAGGATGATCTCCTCGGAAAGCCGGGACAGGTGCATCATGCAGATGGAGATGGCGTTTGCCAGCTCGATGCAGAAATCGCGGTCGGACACGCCGTCCAGACTGTTGGCGCAGGGAGCCGCAAAGCCCAGCTTTTCGGCGGTGAACTGGCGGTCCAGCGGGTAGGTGGTGCCAGCCAGCGCGCCGCTGCCCAGCGGGCACTGTGCGTCCATGCGGGCGGTGGCATCCTCAAAGCGCTGCAGATCCCGCAGCAGCATAGAGGCGTAGGCCATCAGGGCGTGGCCAAAGGTGATGGGCTGGGCGCGCTGCAGATGGGTGTAGCCGGGCATGACGGCGGTGGTGTTCTCACCGGCCTTTTTGCAGATGACCTTGATGAGCTCCACGATGTAGGCCTGCAGGGTGTGGCTGTAGTCCCGCAGGGTCAGGCGGATATCCAGCGCCACCTGATCGTTGCGGCTGCGGCCGGTGTGCAGCCGCTTGCCCGCATCGCCGATGCGGGCGGTGAGGGTCTGCTCCACAAAGGTGTGCACATCCTCGGCATTGGGGTCGATCTCCAGCCTGCCGGCTGCCAGATCGTCAGCGATGGAAGCCAGACCGTTGAGGATGTCCTCACAGTCCTTTTCCGAGATGATGCCCTGCTTTGCCAGCATGGCGGCGTGCACGCCGCTGCCGCGCATATCCTGCGCGATCATGCGCTGGTCGAAGCGGATGGAGGAGTTGAAGTCGTTCACGCGGGAATCCACGGCCTTGGAAAAACGGCCCTTCCAGAGTTGTTCTGCCATAGTTTGCTCCTTGATTATCCGAACCCTCTCAGTCTCGCATTCGCTCGCCAGCTCCCCCGAAAGGGGGAGCTTTTTCAGCTTTTCCGTACCATGCACAAAGCTCGCCCTTCGGGAGAGCTGGCAAAACCGTCAGGTTTTGACTGAGAGGGTTAATTCCTTATAAAAACGGCAAAGCCGCCGCAGGGGAAAACGCTCCTGCGGCGGTGCCGCCGGCAACGATGCCGGTTGGATGGAACTTCCGTGTGAAAGTGTGAAAACACACGAAAGGGAAGATGTTACAGCTGATTACTTGACCTCCGGCCAGTTCTTGGACAGCTTTGCGCGCTCCTTGATGGACAGACCGAACAGGTTGATGAAGCCGGTGGCATCAGCCTGATTGTAGTCCTCGTCCTCACCGAAGGAAGCGGTCTGCTCGTCGTACAGGGTGTAGGGAGAGGTGACACCGGCGTTGATCATGTTGCCCTTGTAGAGCTTGAGCTTCACATCGCCGGTGACGGTCTTTTCCAGACTGTCGGCAAAGGCATCCAGAGCCTCGCGCAGCGGGGTGAACCACTGGCCGTTGTAGACGATATCGGCATACTTCTGGGCCAGCTGAGCCTTGAAGTGAGAGCTTTCCTTATCCAGAGTGATGGTCTCCAGAACATTGATGGCCTTGTACAGGATGGCACCGCCGGGGGTCTCATACACACCGCGGCTCTTCATGCCCACCAGACGGTTCTCCACGATATCCAGCAGGCCGATGCCGTTCTCGCCGCCCAGCTTGTTCAGGTGCTCCACCAGCTCCACAGCGCCCATCTCCTTGCCGTCCACAGCGGTGGGGATGCCCTTTTCAAAGTGGATGGTCACATAGGTGGGCTTATCGGGAGCCTGCTCGGGGCTGATGCCCAGCTCCAGGAAGCCGGGCTTGTTGTACTGGGGCTCGTTGGCGGGGCTTTCCAGATCGAGGCCCTCGTGGCTCAGGTGCCACAGGTTCTTGTCCTTGGAGTAGTTGGTCTCGCGGTTGATCTTCAGGGGGATGTGGTGAGCCTCGGCGTAGTCGATCTCCTCGTCACGGCTCTTGATATCCCACTCACGCCACGGAGCGATGATGGCCATATCGGGGCACAGGGCCTTGAGGGTCAGCTCAAAACGCACCTGATCGTTGCCCTTGCCGGTGCAGCCGTGGCAGATGGCATCTGCGCCTTCCTTGATGGCGATATCCGCCAGAGCCTTGGCGATGCAGGGACGTGCAAAGCTGGTGCCCAGCAGGTAATCTTCGTACTTCGCGCCGAACTTCAGGGTGGGGAAGATGTAGTTCTCCACAAAGTCCTTCTTCAGGTCCAGCACGTACAGCTTGGATGCGCCGGTCGCCTTGGCCTTTTCTTCCAGACCGTCCAGCTCGGTGCCCTGACCCACGTCACCGGAGACAGCGACGACCTCGCAGTTGTTGTAGTTTTCCTTCAGCCAGGGAATGATGATGGAGGTATCCAGACCGCCGGAGTAAGCCAGCACGACTTTTTTGATGTTTTCCTTTTTCATAGGTGACGCTCCTTTTTCATAAAAATACACTTTTGTTTTCTGATGCGCACTTTCCCTTCGCATCCTCTTCCGTTGCGTTTCGGTTGATGCTTTTATTATACGCCGCGCTGTTTTTTCGTCAATAACAAAACCATACAAACCTTTTTTGCTTCCGGCACCCGTTTTTCGTTCATGTTGCATCTTTATGCGTTATTTGCAGAATATATTCATATTTTATGCATTTGCGCAGTATATATTCGGGGCACATGCATCCCGCCCGGGGCATGTGCGGACTACAGCACACGGAAAGAATTCACACCGCAAAAACAAAAAGCCCGGGACCTTTTTGTGAGCCGTCTGGCCCTGAAAGAGTCCCGGGTTTCGTTTTCGCTTTATGCGCCGGAAAATGGCCCGCCCGCCGCGCTCCATGCGCGGCACAGCAGTTCCTTCTGGGCCTTGGGCAGCTGCTTGAGGGCATACTCCCGCCGCAGGGCGGCGCGTTTATCCGCGCACAGTTCCAGATAGGCAAAACCCCCGGCCCCTCTGGCACGGGTGTACTTTGCGCCGCGTCCGCTCTGGTGGGCGCGCAGGCGGGCGGCAGGGTCGGTGGTCCAGCCGGTGTACAGCGTACCGCCGGTACACCGCACCATATACACAAAGGCGGGCTTTGGCCGAGCGCACGGCTCAGATGCGGCCATTGTTCTTTAACACCTGACGGCAGGCGGCAAGGGCAGTTTCCTTATCCTTGGCGGTGATGAGGAAGCGGCTGGCGTGGCAGAAGCTGATGCCCGGGATGCCGCTCTTCTGCTCAATGACCTCCTGCGGCTGGCCGGCCCAGCTCTGGGGGAAGGGCAGCTTGGGACGCTTGGTCTTGTGGTCGGTGACGCACTGGGCGCTCCAGCCGCCGCGCTGGCTGGGGTAGATCACGAACAACGCGTCCGTCTTGTACAGGCCGTTCTTCCACGGCAGATAGCAGGGCAGTACCACAATGCCGTCCCGGGAGTTTTTGTAAGCCTGCTGCACCTTTTCGTCGGCGCGGTTCACGGCGTTGGCGCTGGCGATCTGGTTTTCCAGAATCTGCTTTGCCACGGCCACCGCCTTGAAAAAGCAGGTGTCCTGATCCTCCCTGGAGTCCCACACCGGGTTAAAAAAGCCGATGGCATCGCACAGGCTGTTCTGCTCGCCGGAGTTATCGTTGAGGTCCAGCGGCTGGATGAAGTTCTCGTCAATGAGCCGGGCCTGACGCTCACCCACAAGGCCGGGGCCCAGCACCCGCCACAGCAGGCCGAGGGCCGCATAGGGCACGCCATTGGGGCGGCACTCCCGCGGCTCCTGATGGTGGTCGAACATACCAAAGCCCACATCGTACACGATGCCGTCAAAATCATCCGGCACCACAAAGCCGCGGGTGATCTTGATGTCCGGGCGCAAAATTTGCAGCAGGGCAGTGGCAAACACATCGTCGGCGTGGAACTTGCCGGCGTGGGTGAAGCCGTTTGCAGGAATTTTCATAGATGTACCTCGTTCCCAATAAAATGTCTGGCAACAGTATAGCACACTTTGCAGAAAGGGACAACGAAAAGCCCCGGAACGGGCACGCCATTCCGGGGCTTTTTGAGCGTATTCTTACTTTTTCTTTGTGGTGCGTGCCTTTTTAGCAGCAGGAGCGGCGGGCTTTTCCGCCGGGGCGGTCTCCGGCTCGCCCAGAGCCAGAATGCTGCTCAGCTCCTTCTGAGCTGCGGCATTCGTGGCATCGGTGGTGGCCAGCACGTCGGCGTAGAACTGCTCCATGCCCTCGCGGGTGGAGAAGGTGGCAACGTACATCTGGTTGCCCATGGCGCCGCTCAGCGCGTCCGGCATGCGGTCCACCATGCGCATGTTCTGCTGGTACTTCTGCATGATCTGCTCGTGGCTGTACACAAAGTGCTTGCCGTCGCGGCGGCCTGCAAACGGGCAGTAGAAGTGCTCGCCCACCGGCATATCGGTGCCGCCAAAGGCGATCATGTCCGCCCAGATCTTGTAGACGTTGGTGGAGCGGGCAAAGTTGATCATGTCCGGGGTAAAGCCGCCGCAGGGGCGCATGTTGACCTCCAGTGCCACGATCTGGCCCTTTTTGCCCATGCCGGCCTGATTCTCGGTCATGCGGAAGAACTCAAAGTGGATGAAGCGGCTCTTCACGCCAAAGCTCTTGACGGCGGCACGGCCTGCAGCGCGGGTGTCCTCGGGCAGGTCCTTGATGATGTAGTAGATGGAGTTGTCGTTGTCGTTGACGATATCCATGATGGACATGGGGCTGACGTTGCCGGCCTCAAAGATGGGGTTGCCGTTGGCATCGATGATGGCATCGTAGCTGTTCACCTCGGCCCGGACGAACTCCTCCATGATGTACTCCACATCCGGGTGATGGGCCGTCTTCTGCACGAGGAACTTTTTCAGATCCTCGTCGCTGGACAGCTTGTGGGTATCGGATGCGCCCACGCCGTTATCCGGCTTTACCACCACCGGGTAACCCACCTCGTCGATGAACTTCCGGCAGCCCTCGTAATCGTCCACCATGTGGTAGCGTGCGGTGGCGATGCCGGCCTTCTGGTAATACTCCTTCATCTTGCTCTTGTACTTGATGCGGGGCATATCGGAGGTCTGGAAGCCGGAGGTGATGTGGAAATCGGTGCGCAGGGCTGCGTCCCGCTCCAGCCAGTATTCATTGTTGGACTCCAGCCAGTCGATGCGGCCATACTTGAAGGCAAAAAAGGCCACGGCGCGGTAGACCTCGTCGTAGTTTTCCAGACTGCCCACCTTGTAGTACTCGTTCAGGCTGTCCTTCAGCTCTGGCTTCAGCTCATCGTAGGGCTGGTCGCCGATGCCCAGCACATTCATGCCGTTGTTTTTCAGCTCACGGCAGAACTGCCAGTAGTTGGTGGGGAAGTTGGGCGAAATAAAAATAAAATTCTGCATGGTTTTATGATTCTTCTTTCCTCTATAAGAAAACCCTCTCCGTCAACGCTTACAGCGTTGCCAGATTCCCCTTTTTGTCGCTTACGCGACATCTTCCCCCGACCGGGGGAAGTCTTTCCTCGAAAGGGGGAGCTTATTTGCTGCAAACCGTCAGATGCATCAAAGCTCGCCCTTCGGGAGAGCTGGCGCGTCAGCGCCTGAGAGGGTTTGTTTTACTGCTCGCCCAGAATATACGGCATGTAATATGCAGTCTGCTTATACCACCAGTTCCAGTCGTGGTTCACATCGTGGCCCCACAGGTCCACCCAGATGGGGATGTTCTTGGCCTCGAAGATGCGCTTGAGGAACCATGTGGTGTCCGGCCGTTCCCAGTCGCCCTGACCACAGCAGATGACCGCCTTCTGGCTGCGGTACAGCTGCATGTAGGGGTGATCCTCCGGGAAGTTCTTCATGTAGTCCACGGGCGAGTTCATGTACACCAGCTCGTCCATATAATTGCCGAAGCCATAGTGGGCCGTGTAGATGCCGCTGAGGGCCAGACAGCCGCAGAACACATCCGGGCGGCGCAGGTACAGGTTGACCGCATGGGTAGCGCCCAGACTGCAGCCAAAGGCAATGACACCGGGCAGGTCGTCCCAGCCGTTGCGCTCCTTGGCCAGATACTGGATCTTGGGCACAGCCTCCTCCACGATATAGCGCAGCCACTGCTCATAGCGGCGGATGCGCCAATAGGGGTCACCCTGCGTGTCGGACCAGGTCTCCTTGTCCATGGTATCAATGGAGATCACCATGATCTTACCGGCATCGATCCATGGGGCAAGGGTGTCGGCCATGTGGAAGTTCTCAAAATCGAAGAAGCGGCCATCCTGACAGGGGATGTACAGCATCGGGCGGCCTGCGTGGCCGTAAATTTTGCACTCCATGTCGCGGCCCAGCGCCGGGCTGTAGTCCTTAAAATACTGCATTTCCATGGTGTTTCCTCCTTTTAGGGTTTACTCCTCCACCTCATACATCAGAGTATGGAACATAAAGGGCAGCTGTTTTTCCCAGCTGGCTTCGCTGTGGGTGCCGCCGGGCACGATGCGGCTGGTAAGGTGGATGCCCCGGGTCATGACCTTTGCGCACATCTCTGCAAAGCCGCAGCGCATCCCGTCGTGGTTGCCCATCTCGCGGGAACCGTAGTCCATGTACAGCACGGTGCCCGGCTCCAGCTTTGCGCGGCCCACAAGGCCGGAAAGCTTTTCCGGCGACACCCAGATGGACGGCGACAGCGCCGCCGCACGGCTGAAAGTGTCGTTGTACTGCAAAAGGGCGTACAGGCTCATCAGGCCGCCCATGCTGCTGCCGCCGATAAAGGTGTGCTCCCGGTCGGGCAGAGTGCGGAAGTTGCGGTCGATGAAGGGTTTAAACCGGTGGATATACCAGCTCATGGTGGCCTGACCCGTGCCGTCGAAGTGGCCGAACTGCGGGTCATCGAACCGGTAGGGCGAATACTCCACCAGCCGTTCGTTGTTGGCTCCGGCGTTGCACTCCACCGCCGCCACGATCAGCGGGGTGTCGGTGTAGTCCAGATAATCGGCCACGCCCCAGCTTTTGCCAAAGGTGGCATCCTCGTCAAAAAAGACGTTCTGGCCGTCGAACATATACAGCACCGGATACCTGCGGTCCGGGTCAGCTTCATACATCGTGGGCAGATAAACATATACTCTGCGCTGCTCGGTGCCGTTGACGGCAGGGTAGCTCACGCTCCATTTTTTGACCATGGGTCCATTCCTCCCAATCTTTCCCGCACGCCTGCCGCAATGCAGGCCGCTGTTCTGTTTTCAGTTTAGCACTGCAGGGCACAGAAAGCAATTGCGCCGGGAAATTTTGGAGGTTTGACGGATACTCCTTCCGTCATCGCTGCGCGATGCCACCTCCCTCAATGAGGGAGGCTTTGGCAGTACGGTAAAGTTTCCGGTTTTGCCAACGGCTCCCTCCTAGAGAAAGACTTCCCCCGCGCCGGGGGAAGATGTCACCGGAAGGTGACAAAAAGGGGAACGGCTGTCGAGCGTATGCGAGACTGAAGGAGTTTTCCGATATACGGCAAACGCCGCCGAGCGGAGGCCTGGCGGCGTTTGCTGCTATTCTGAATAAAAAGGTTCTCTCCGGAGAATCGGGATCAGTTCTTTTTCTCAACAGGCACGATCCAGCCCTTGGTATCGGGGATCTTGCCCCACTGCATACCGGTCATGGTGTCGTACAGCTTCTGGGTGACAGGGCCGATCTTGCCGTCGCCGATGTAGGCGTGCTCGCCCTTCCAGACCAGCTCCTTGACGGGGGAGACGACAGCGGCGGTACCGGTGCCGAACACCTCTTCCAGCTTGCCTTCGCGGGCAGCAGCCATGATGTCGGCAATGGCGATCTTGCCCTCGACGACCTCATAGCCCCAGTCCTTCAGCAGCTCGATGCAGCTGCGGCGGGTAACGCCGGGCAGAACGGTGCCGACGGTAGCAGCAGTGTACACCTTGCCGTCGATCTTGAACATGATGTTCATGCTGCCAACTTCCTCGACGTACTTCTTCTCCACGCCGTCCAGCCACAGCACCTGTGCGTAGCCCTGCTCCTCGGCCAGCTCACCGGCCTTGATGGAAGCAGCGTAGTTGCCGCCGCACTTGGTGAAGCCGGTCAGGCCGGGAGCGGCACGGATGTACTCGTCTTCAACATAGATGCGGACGGGGTTGATGCCCTCGGCGTAGTAAGCGCCCGAGGGAGCGCAGATGATGCAGAAGATGTAGTGCTTGGAAGCGTGCACGCCCAGACCCACGTCGTTTGCAAACACGAAGGGACGGATATACAGGGAAGCACCGTCGGAATGGGGCACCCAGTCACGGTCCACGTCCACCAGCGTCTCAACGGCCTGAATGTAGTCCTCCACAGGGATCTTGGGGATGCACAGACGGTCGGCGGAGTCCTGGAAACGCTTTGCGTTGCAGTCCGGGCGGAACAGCTGGACGGTATCATCGGCCGTGCGGTATGCCTTCATGCCCTCAAAGATCTCCTGAGCGTAGTGGAACACGACAGTAGCCGGGTCCAGTTCAAAGGGGCCGTAGGGGACAATGCGGGCATCGTGCCAGCCTTCGCCCTCGGTGTAATCCATCACGAACATATGGTCGGTGAACTTCTTGCCAAAACCCAGATTGCTCTCGTCAGGCTTTGCCTTCGGAGCAGTGGTACGGGTGATCTTGATATCCAACATGATTTATTTTCCCTCTTTCCTGATCTCGGGCGCAGCGAGTAAAAATGCGCCCGCAAACACCGAATGTTGTTTTCTATTATAATAATATGAATGTGATTTACAAGGAAACGAAAAATCTTTCATCTTTGGATAGGTTAAGTTGCGCTAAATTGCCTGCTTTTCCATGTGCAAACTGCCCAAAATATGATACAATGAGGGCATAAGCTGGATCTTACAGGCTCAGAAAGGAGCTTTTGCACAATGATAAAAGGTGTTATTTTTGATATGGACGGGCTGATGTTCGACACCGAGCGCATCTGGGCCACCCTGTGGAAGCCCGCACTGGCCACACTGGGCCTTCCTTATAAGGAAGGGCTGGACGCTGCCGCGCGCGGCTCGGCAGGCGATTCCATGCGGGCCGTGCTGCGCCGCTTCTACGGCCCGGACTGCGACACCGATGCCATCATGGATGCCCTGCACGCGCAGGCGGAGACGGCCTTTCAGGCACCGCCGCCCAAAAAGCCGGGTCTGGATGAACTCATCGCCTATCTGGAAGCGCAGCACATTCCCATGGTGGTGGCTTCCTCCAGCCGGATGGCATCCATCCTGCGGCACCTCAACAACTGGCACATGACCGATCACTTCAAGGCCCTTATTTCCGGCGAGCAGTTCACCTCGTCAAAGCCCGACCCGGAGATCTTCCTCACCGCGGCCAAGGCGCTGGGCACCACCCCGGCTGAAACGCTGGTGCTGGAGGACAGCTACAACGGCGTGCGCGCCGGTGCGCAGGGCGGCTTTGTCACCGTGATGGTGCCGGACCTTGCCCCCGCCGATGACGAAATGCGCAGCCTGTACACCGCCGAGTGCAAAGACCTGCGCGAGGTGAAAAAGATGCTGGAGGAGGGGAAGTTTCTTTCCGAAGCCTGAAATATACAGTTGGTCTTTTACATTTTCACGCTAAAAAAAGCGGAGAACATCCTCAAGGAAGTCTTTGCCCGCCTTATGCTGTACATCTTTGCAGACAATTTATCCTTAGAAATGTGTCTCCACCTGTTCTTCTTTTGCAACAGACCTTTTACCGGACGGTTTCGACATCCGAGTGTTCCAATACATGATCCGTAAAATCCACACCGATGCCCGGCGTTTCCGGTGCAGTGAAATAGCCATCCACCAGCTGGATGACCGGCGTATCCGCGGCTTTTATCTGCTGGCCGTCGATCTCCACAGTGCCGGAGGTAGGGGAGTCCAGCTGCGAGATGATGCGCAGCAGAGTGCTTTTGCCGCAGCCGGAGCAGCCTAAATTCAGCGCAAACCATACCAAGTCAGCGTATTTTCAGCGTAAATCCCGGAAAGTCAGCGTAAATAACCATTTACCATATATAATGATGCCCGCCCAGCTGTGGAAATGCCACAGTGGGCGGACATTTTGCTTTTTAATCCAGATATCGGTTCATCAGGCTCAATACGATGCCAAGTCCTGCCGGGAGACTTTTCAGGTCTACCCACTCGGCACGGGTGTGGGCACCGGCACCTTTTACGGTGCCAATGGTATTGGCCAGAACATTGCGCGAGAGAGGAATGTTGGCATCGGTGGAATAGGGACCAAGATCCAGTTCGCCCTCATAATACTGCCGGATGCAGGCGGCGTTTTCTGATGTCCACTTTTTCAGCTCGGTCTTGTCTCCATCACCGCAGCCCGGGCGAACGCCCAGCACTTCCAGATTGATCTTTTTGCCCTTGGCGCGGAATTCATTCACCACCCGGTTCAGTTCCCCCTTCATGACCTGCAGGCACGCTTCACTGGCAGAGCGGTACTCGTACAGCAGGGTAACTTCCTGTGCAATGGAATTGACTGTACTGCCGCCCTCAATGCGGCCCACATTGTAGGTGGTGTATTCCTGCTGCGGCGGGGTGATCCGGTACAGCTCGTGAATGATCTCGGCAGCGATCTGAATCGCGTTGTCTTTGCCGAAGTCCAGATAGGAGTGTCCGCCGGGGCACTGCACCTGCATCCGGTAGCGGTGGGAGCCTACGGCGATGCTGGTGCACTGGGACATATAACCGTCAAAGGAATAAAACCTCCTGATACGGTCGCCGTAGTTATTGAAGATCTCCTTGCAGCCCTTCAGATTGCCAAGGCCTTCTTCGCAGCTGTTGGCCACGATCATCAGACCGGTGTGCAACCGGTCTTTATGCTGCACCAGAAAGCGGGTGGCCAGCATCAGATTCACCAGATTGGCAGTGTCATCGCCGATGCCGGGTGCCCGCAGGATGTCGCCGTCACGGCGCATAGGCAGTTCTTCCGTGTCATTGAACACCACGTCCATGTGAGCCATCATCACGGTGATCTCATCGTACCGATCACAGTTGAACTTGCAGATTACGTTTTGGGCTTCATCGATCCACACCTCGTTGCAGCCCTCGTGCTCGAACCACTTTTTGCAAAACGCAGCGCGCTTTTCCTCGTGGTGGCTGGGGGCCGGGATGCGGCCCAGCGTCATGAGCAGTTCTGCCTGTTCATCCTTGCAGGACGCTATAAACCGATCCAGCTCTTCTTTTTCGATCATACAGTTTCCTCCGTTTCACATAGCAGCCGTACCACCGCAAAAAGGAGCAGAGCTGTGGTTGGTCAGCTCTGCTCCTTTGCAGAATGGGGGTCTCCGGTTATGCAGGTTATTCTTCGGGGATAGTCACGTCATTTTCCAGATCCGCGCCGTTGGAAGCAATGAGCTTTTTATAGTAGTAGAAGGACTTCTTGCGCAGGCGCTTGCCGGTGCCTTTGCCGTAGTCATCCTGATCCACATAGATCATGCCGTAGCGCTTGGTCATCTCGGAAGTGCCGGAAGAGATCAGGTCGATGGGGCCCCACCATGCGTAGCCAAACACGTCCACGCCATCTGCGATCGCCTCCCGCAGCTGCTCCACATGGGCGCGCATGTAGTCGATGCGGTAGTCGTCCTGGATCTGCCCCTTTTCATCAAAGTGATCCACGGCTCCCAGACCGTTCTCGGAGATGAAGATGGGCTTGTGGTAGCGGTCATAAATGCGGTTCAGGGTAATACGGAAGCCGATGGGGTCGATGGTCCAGCCCCAATCGGACTTGGGCAGGTAGGGGTTCTTGATATCGGACAACAGACGGCCGATGGGCTGCGGCACCGGGCTGCCCTTATAGCGCATGATGTAGGTCATGTAGTAGCTGATGGTGATGAAGTCCACCGCACCCTCTTTGAGGATCTTCGTATCATCCTTGCCCATCTCGATGTGGATGTTGTTCTCATCAAAGAAGCGCTGCATATAGTAGGGATACTCACCGGTGGCCTGCACATCGGTGAAGAACCAGTTGAAGTGATCCTCGAACATGACCTGCAGCTGATCCTCGGGCTTCGGGGACTCGGCGTAGTTCTCCAGACGGCAGAGCATGTTGCCCATCTTGGCATCCGGGTCGATCTCGTGCAGCTTTTTCGTTGCCAGTGCGCTTGCCACGAACTGGTTGTGCACAGCCTGGAACTTCTCCTGCCAGTGGCCCAGATAGGGGTTGCAGCTGCTGGGTTCCGGTGCGCCGTCAAAGATGACGCCGCTGCTGGTAAAGGGGTTGGACAGCACATTGTTGATCTCGTTGAAGGTGAGCCAATACTTGACTTTGCCCTTGTAGCGGCGGATGACCGTCTCGGCATACTTTTCAAAGGCCTCTACGGTGTGGCGGCTGAGGAAGCCGCCGTACTCCTCGGCCAGATGCAGCGGAGTATCAAAATGGGACAGGGTGACCAGCGGCTCAATGCCGTACTTGTGCAGCTCGTCGAACACTGCATCGTAGAACTTCAGACCCTCTTCGTTGGGGATGGCATCATCACCGTTGGGGAAGATGCGGCTCCAGCTGATGCTCATGCGGAACACCTTGAAGCCCATCTCGGCGAACAGCTTGATATCATCCTTATAGGTATGATAGAAATCGATACCGCGGCGCTTGGGCAGCTCCCAATTTTCCGGGTGAGCCTTCATGTCCTCCACCATTTCCTTGGAGGCTGCATTGTGGGGCACATGCACATCAAAGGTGCCCTCGGTATCACGAATCTGTTTGGTGATCAGGCGGGCGAAGTCTGAGGTAGCCGGACCTCGACCGCCCTCGTTCCATGCGCCTTCGATCTGGTTGGCGGCGGTGGAGCCGCCCCAGAGGAATCCTTCCGGGAATGTCTTTGCCATGGTTCAGTCTCCTTTCTTGTTCAGCAGCATCTTGACGATGGGCAGCAGTTTCTGGGTCATGCGCAGCTCGGTGGTGATGGTCATGACCGTATCCTGCGCATGGACGAACAGCAGGGAGTACTCCATGCTCTCACCGCTGACCTGACTCTGAATGACCTCGGTCTGGGCGTTGTGTGCCTTGACGATCAGAGCTTCTGCCTCTTCCAGCAGCTTGTCCACCTCGTCCAGCTTGCCCTCGGCCATAGCGGCCAGTGCTTCGTCGATCTTGTCGCGGCCATCGCCTGCGTTCATGATGACTTCCATCGCCACCATATTGATATCGCGCTTTTCGTTTTCTTCCATAGGATGTTACCTCTCCTTCATTTTCCCTCTTATCTTACCAGAAATAATTATGCCTTTACCGCAGCCTTGGCAGCCTTGGCAGCTTCACGCTCGGCTTCCTTCTTGCACTCTGCTTTGTCCGCTGCCTTAAAGAACGGATACCAGATCAGCGCAGCCAGCACGAAGTTGATGCAGATCAGCAGAACGTTGCGCCAGTCGCCGCCGGACATGAAGAAGGCAGACACGGCGTTGGGGGCAAAGTTCATATCGAAGTTGACGTAGTTGATGGTGCCCCAGCCCATAGCGAACCACAGGTAGGAGAAGCCGGGCAGGATGATGGCGATGAGCACGGTGGGGATCAGCATAAAGGGGTTGCCGACGACTGCACCGTACTGCAAAGGCTCGTTGATGTTGAAGATGGAGGGCACCAGCGTAGCCTTGCCCAGCAGACGGAACTTCTTGGATTTTGCACGCAGCATGAACAGTGCCAGCGGAAGGGTAGCGCCCTGACCGCCGATGTGGTGATAACGGCTGAAACCGTAAGCGTAGATATTCTTGGGCGCAAGGCCGGCAGCTACCAGTTCTGCATTCTCAGCAATAGCAGCCTGCGTAATGCTGCGGGTAACAGGGGTAAACACCCAGCCGGAGACACCGAAGAAGTAGAACACATTCTGCAGGAACACGATCATAATGACGCCAGGTGCGCTCTGTGCAAAACTGGTAACCGGCTTCATGAGGATCTGCACCATGGCAAACACATCGATCTTTGCAATATAGGTGAACAGATAGGCAACGGTCAGGCTGATGAGGATGGCCGCGATGTTGTCGAACCAGTTCTTAACAAAATCGGGGATCACGCTGTCCTCACCAAAGAAGGAATACTTGGCCAGCAGCTTGTAGATGACAGCCACCATCAGACCGACCACCATAGCAGTGAACATACCGCCTGCGCCGAACTTGTTCATGGAAACCAGCGAGCCACCGTCCACCGTTTGAAAGTTCATGCACATCATGTAGGCACCGATGCCGGTAAAGCCTGCGATCATGGAGCGGTCTTTCTTTTCGATCTTCTGCAGGCAGTTGTAGGGGATCACGAATACCACGAACAGACCAATCAGACCAAACGAGAAGGTGCTCAGCGGGCTGATGTCCGGCAGCACCGGAACAAAGCGGCGGAGGATGGCCCACAGGGACGGGATGGCACTGACCATCGAGAACGGAACAATGAACAGGACCGCATCTGCCACGATGCCGAACCAGAAGTTCGACGTGATCTTGTTAATGACCGGAACGAGATGTTTCTCGATCCACGCCTGAATCTTCTCCATCATAGTTTTTTCCTCCCATTTCAACCTTCTTCATAAAACTCGAGGGCTGACTCCAGAATGGCTTCGCCATCCAATGCAGCATAGTCGTCCGGATCAATGGAAGTCACCTTCACATTGTGGTCCTTCAGCATCTCCTTATACTTGGGAACCTCGGCTGAAAAGTGGGGGCCAAGCAGCAGCACGTCAATCTTGTCGGCGTACTCCGGCACCTGAGATTTGCTCACAGCGTGGATGGAAACATCCAAACCCTGAGCCTTTGCGGCCTTGCGCATATTGGCGGCCATAAAGCCGGTGGAAGCGCCGATACCGCAGGCAAGTAAGATACGGGTCATAACAATTACTCCTTTCCATATCCAATGAAACAATTCTTTTCTCCGGAATCGCTTCCGGGTTTCGTTGTGCCAAGTATATCAGGTCTGTTTGTGAAAACAAAACAAAGTTTTTCCCCGATTCCGGCAAATTCCTCATCTTTCCAACAAGGCGGAAAAAAGTATGGTTTTGTTTTCTTCTTCCATTTGCTATACTATATAATATGAGTTTTTATTCTGTCTTTCACCTGTATTTTTATAGAAGGAGTGTCTCTGCATGAAAACCGATAAGCGCACGCAGCTGCTGAAGATCTTATCCGACGCATCGCAGAGCATTTCCTCTGCAGCACTTGCCAATATGCTTGGTACCAGTGAACGGACGGTGCGCAACTACATCAAAGCCATCAACGAAGAGGGCAAGGCCGTTATTACTTCCTCCCGGGAGGGCTACCGTCTGGAAAGCCATACTGCCAGTCTGGACACCTTGCCCAACGAAGCAGAATCCCGCGTCTGGAAGGTGCTCTCTGATCTATTGACCAGTAAAGAGGGTGTCAACGCTTTTGACGAAGCTGAAGCCCTGTATGTCAGTTCCAGCACCATTCTGAATACCGTCATCCCACAGGTAAAAGAGATTGCCAAAGAATACGACCTGCGCATCGAATCTCAGAAATACCAGTTCTATCTGCGTGGCAGCGAGCAGAACCGTCGCAAAATGATCGGCAGCCTTGCCGTGCGCAACACCTACGGCTTTTTCAATTCTAAAGATGCGTTGGAACAGCTGTTTCCCTCTCAGGATATCGATGGCATTATGCAGGAACTGTTCACGACCTGTCAGGAGTCCAAACTATTTCTGAACGATTTTGCGCTGAATAATTTGCTGATCCATATTCTGGTCATCCTCATCCGGCTGAACATCGGCAATGAGCTGGACGACAAAGAACCGCCCATCTCGGTAGACGAGCTGCTGGCATCCTCTCAGGATCGGGAAGACATCGTGAATCTGGCCGACATGATCTCGGCAAATTTCGAGCAAAAATACAGCATCCGCATCCCGGAGCGGGATTATAAACAGATTTTGATGCTGATTGCCCTTTCGGTGGAGCACGAAACCGTGGATATCCAGTGCGTCATCAGCCCGGAGTTCATCCACAATGTGGCCTCCATCCTTTCCATGATGTCCCAGCGGTACTGCACCCCGGAATTTGACAACGACTATATCCTGCAGTTCTCCCTGCACATGTATTATGCGCAGCAGCGATGTGCCTTCCATATCAGCTACCCCAATCCCATTGCGCTGCAGTTCAAGAAAGACTATGCCCCTGTCTACGATATGGCGGTCTACTTTGCACACCGCTTTGCGCAGATCTACCATATCGAAGTGAGCGAGGACGAGATCGCATTCATTGCGTTTCACATTGGTTCTTATCTGGAGAACAACAAACAGAGCCGGGAACACGCCACCTGTGTAGTTATTGTGGAGTCCTACCATATGCTGGCACGGCAGCTGATCCACGAGATCAATGTTGCTTTTGCCAACCAGATCATCGTAAAGGAAGTTCTGCCCCTGAACCGATACCTCAACCGTCAGCCGGAATGCGACCTTGTGCTGACAACCCTGCCGCTGGGCATACAGCATCCGCATGTGGTGCAGATCAGCCCGATCCTGACTAAAGCCAACTGTGAAAGTATCCGCGCCCAGCTAAGCTCCATCAGCACCGAGCGGGAACTTGCCCGTGCCCACCAGTTTTTGCAGAGCCTACTGCACAAAGAACTGTATTTCCGCAACGTGAGTCTGTCCGATGCCGCAGCCTACATTCAGTTCATGGGAGAACAGTGTGTCAAACATGGCTATGCGAAAGAGGAATTTGTACAGGACGTTCTGCAGCGCGAATCGTTTTCCAGTACCGCCTTCACCGATGTACTGGCTGTGCCTCACGCCATCAATCAGTACGCCGACCGTTCCTTCATCTGTGTTATCCATAATGATATGCCAATTCAGTGGAAAAAGAAAACGGTGCATTTCGTTCTGATGATCGGCATTACCGAAGCTGAGATGAAGTTCTTTAAACCCGCCTTCGACAGGATCGTGGAATTGTTCAACTCCACATCCCGCACCCTTGAATTGCTTAAAACCAATACCTTTGAAGAATTCTGTGCACAAATGCGGTAACCTATAAAAAGCCGGGTGTCATCTACTTTAAGATGGCATCCGGCTTTTCTATTTTGATGGGTTTCCAAAGGGGTGCGGGTCGCCAGTGGCGACCTCAAAATGCAGCGCATTTTGAAGCACCTGACCGAGCCGACAGGCGAGAGGCAGCATCCCTTTGGCACACGACTTTGCTTGCAAAGTCTAGTGTGTTACACCTTGGTTCCAGCTGACGCGGAAAAGGGGCTGCGAGAGGTTCCGGCAAGCACCTGTTCTGTGGCAGAAGGATGCGCGGATGGGCGTGGCAGTTGACGGTCTTTGCCCACCCAGCGCAGGCTTTCAGAGGAACCAATGGTGTACGTTCTCCCGTCCTGCCGCAGCAGCGTTTTTCCTATAAGGCGCAGGGCAAATGATCAGCGTCTGTGCTTGCCCCGCATCCCTGCCTTTGTGCGGTGCTTCAGCATGGAGGATTTGTTGAACACCCGCAGCAGGGTCATCTGTTCTTCTTTTGTCAGCTTGGAATAGTCGATGCCGATCTGTCCCATCAGGACATTCATCTTCTTTTCCAACGGGGAACCTTCAAACTTCTGCGCATTTTCAAGCTGCTTTTTTGCTTGTTCGATGGCTGCGCCGTCCGATGTAGTTTTATCGTTTCCATGTGCCGCTTTGATCTGCTTCAGGATCGCCGCCAGCTCATCATAGAGGATCCGCCCGAAATACTCATCCTCGTTGATCTGCGCCGCCTTCAGCGTCCGCATGGTCAGGTCCTCTGTATCGGCATGGTATCGCTTTTCCAGTTCCTGTCTGGTGGCTTCTACCATGGCATTCATGTCCCGGATGCGGTCACTGACCAGCCCGTCCACACAGATCTCAAGGTCGGTCATCCACCGGGCAAAATCGGGATGTTCCAGAAGCTCACACAGCAGCCGATGATTGAATTTTCCATTCTTTAATACGTCCACTGCACCATCGCTCAGATGCAAGTCCAAAAGGACTGCATCTGGGCGTTTTTTGTTTTCCGTCACACCCAGCAGGTAGTCCGTGGTCACACCATAGAACTCAGCCAGTGTTGTCACGGCGTAAATGCTGAGGTCGGTCACATCGTCGCTCTCATACTTCGACAGTGCCGATTTGGACAGACCCGTCTGCTCTGCCAGAGCTTCTAGCTTCAGATTCCGCTCCACACGCAGGTCTTTGAGCCGTTCTCCCAGTGTCAGCTTGATGTTCATGGTCGCACCTCCGATGTTTTTTGCACAGTATACCACTTCCGGCGGTTCCTGTCCATAAGCGTGGAATTTTGCAGTTTCTGCACCTGTTTTCCGACATTATGGATATACGGCACAGCGGCTGTTGCGGTGCTATCCTATAGACAGAAAGAAAACATAGTAACTCCCCCGCAGCGAACATATTAAGGGCTTCCCGCGAAAGCCCTCTGAAATATCTTTCATAACAGGACCTTGAAAACAGCATGACCGTCCGAACTGCCCAGACCGCCAAGACCTCCCATCGGGGGAGCGAGCGCCCTGCATGGGGCCGACACAGAGTCCAAAAAGATTTCCTGTCGGGAGGCAGCAAGGGAGACCGGCTTTGAACGTGGCAGGGATCAAAACGATTCGTGCCAGAACCCTTGAGCAAAGGAGAGATTTTGAGCTTTCTAAGTATCGAGGTCTTGAATGAACTCCATTTCTTTTCCTAAGCTAATCCATTTTTCCTGTATATATTGAAAAGGACTATTTGTATCTGGAAATTTCATCAACAATCCTTCTAAGAAGGTCGCATAGTTTCTTCTCAGCGGCTTTAATGACCTGTGCATTATTCTGTGATCCAATCCAGAATATGGGTAAAAATAATACCGAATATCAATAAAGCCAAGTGCTGACAAATGTACAAGATATTCTTCGATTGCACGGCGGAGAAGATCTTCCTTGATTGGAAATTGGGGTTTTCCTTGCTTTTTCCAAATGTAGACAAACTTTTGATTCAGCAGTCCCTCCCGAGAGCCTGCAAAACAATAATATATTCTCGCACTATTCACATCGTCATATTGCCATTGATAGAACACTTTTTCAAATAAAATCGTTTGCCAGATCCTCCGGTCACAATTAAACACAACTTCTCCAAAAACCGGGATATTCAAAAAGAAAGGTATCTCATCTGTCGTCTTAAACCTCAGATTGCAGATTCCCAGACGATTGATGCAATTCAGAGCGGCAGTATCTGCCCCTTTGGTTTTAGCCTTGCAACTCAAATAATACGGTTCATCCGTGTGAAGCCGTTCTACTTCAACATCGATCTGCTCCCGGAGCCTTTGCTGTTCTTGTATCCAACTCTCCTGCTGTTCCTCCCGCTTTTTCCGTTCTTCCTGCTCCTTTAGTATCTTTATGCGATTTTGTTGATATTCTATTTCAAGTTCTCGGTTTCGCTCACAGAGTTTTTTGATTCCCTCATTTTCGCTCGGGTGGTAGATCCATGTTTTGTTTTCAACGTTTTCTACCAGATTGTTCCTCAGTTTTTTCTCAAAATCATTTATCGAGTCTGTTTCTTCCTCTTTATAGTCTTTTATAAAATCAGCAATATTGATTTCTACTGTTGGCATCTGCGCCATTTTTATCTTGCTATATTTTTCCGCATCAACATAGTGCGTTACGGCAATCTCAATAAGGATATTTTTTCGCTCTCGAAAAATGCAAACATCCGGCTTGAATCCATCAAACGGCACTTCTGTTTTAGCATTTTGATAGTGAAGCTTAAACTTTTCTCCCAACAATAATGGCTCTTGCTGTTTATAGTCCTCCACATTGCGATCAGGATCATTTTGTTCCGATATCGTCACTGGGGGCAGCCAAATATATTCGCTCTTGCAAACGATTTCTTTCGCTATTTTATGAAGTCCGCTTTCATTTGCTTCATCTGCCGAACACGTTGTTCTTCCTTCTTCTGCCAAATGTGCAAAGTGTGCAGTCTTTTTTCCGCGCCCCAATTTAGCAACCAAAGGGTGACCGCAACAGAGACAAATGCACTCACACGCCTTTCCTCTATCTTTTTCCACCATCTCAAAGATGTGTACCACTTGATTAGATTCTTCTTTTAAGGCGAAATAAATCATTCCGCTATGATTCAATTCCATATTCTGCACCTCTGCAACGTTCCAAAGAAACCGTTTTTATCATTCTAACATACTTTTTCCTGTTGTCTATCATTTGATACTACTTTTCATGGGCATCGAACCGCTTGTCCACCCCTGTCCGTAAAAAGTGCATTTTTTTACGGAAGAAGTTCGTACAACCTGTACGGTCTGTACTTGTACGCATCCGTACGGCGAATTGAAGCAAATTAAAGCGCATTATCGTTTGTATTTTAGATTTCTGTACGCCGTACAGACCGTACAGGTTATTTGAAGTCCGTACAGATTTTTTGTACACCCCAAGAAGGAGCGTGATCTATGAAAGCCCAATACGGCATTTTAAGGTTCAAAAAGTATAAGGGGCCAGCAATCAGCCCCATCGAAGCCCACAACGAGCGCACCAAGGAGCAGTACGCTAGCAACCCGGATATCGACACAAGCCGGAGCCGCTACAACCTCCATCTGGTGCAGCCGCAGGGCAGATACCGGGAAGAAGCCGACCGCATGATAGCTGCCGCCCACTGCCGTGTCCGCAAGGACAGCGTGCGGGTGGTAGAGGCTCTCGTCACCGCCAGCCCGGAGTTTTTCAAGGATAAGACCAACCGGGAGATCAGGGCGTACTTTGCGTACGCCCTGAAATTTTTGGAGGGCAGACAGTGCCCGGATACCTTTCTCTCTGCTGTTGTCCACATGGACGAGAAAACGCCCCACCTGCACCTCTGCTTCGTGCCCCTGACTGCTGACGGACGGCTGAGCGCCAAGGAGATTATCGGCAACCGCAAGAACCTTGTGAAGTGGCAGGACGAGTTCTGGCAGCACATGGTCAAGCAGTACCCGGAGCTGGAACGAGGCGAAAGCGCCAGCCAGACCGGACGGGAGCACATCCCGCCCCGCATCTTCAAGGAGATGACTCAACTGACCAAGCAGAAGGAGCAGTTGGATGCCCTGCTGGTGGGCATCACCCCCTTCAACGGCAAAAGCCGTGCGGCGGAGATCAGCAAAGTGCTGGACAGCTATATCCCCAACGTGGCACGGATGAAGGACCAGCTGCGAAAGTACAACGTAGCCTTCACCAAGACCGCCGCCGAAAATGAAAAGCTGAAAGAGAAGAACAAGACGCTCTCCGCCTCGCTGGACAAAGCGAAGGAAGGGAGCGTCTTGAAGCGTCTGGAGGATGCCAAGCTGCGGCAGGACTATGAAGCCGCCCTGAAAACGCTAGACAGCATCCCGCCGGAGGTCATTCGTTTTTATGAGAACCGCAGCACGCAGGAGCCTGCGATGCGCCATGATAAGTAAGGAGCAATGCCTATGTGTAATAAAATGTACGAGAATGTGAAATCTTCTGATTATACGAAAAAGTCCTTGCAGTCGGACTCTGATCCGGCTACAATGGAGGTGGTCACTCGAACCAATGCCGTCAAGTCTCCGACCAACAGCCCTGAGACCACAAAGCTGGTGTACACGGTAAAGGAGGTCGCGCAGATGCTGGCCATCAGCCAGCGTGCCGCCTACAACCTGTGCAACAGTACCACCGAGTTCCGTGTCCTGCGGGCAGGCGGAAGCATCCGCATCCCGAAAGACAGCTTCGATGCGTGGCTCTACCGGGCAGCTTGATAAGGAGGCAAATCTATGGCATATATCACGAAACGCGGCAGCTCTTACAGCGTCCGCTACACCTATCAGGACGAGCACGGCAAGAGCTGCGACAAATGGGAAAGCTTTTCCACCAAGGAGGAGGCGGTCAAACGCCAGAAGCAGATCGAGCATGAGCTGGCGACCGGCAATTTCTTGATCCCGTCCACGGTGACGGTGGCAGAGTTCCTGATGGACTGGCTGCCCAAGCAGTGCAGCAAGCACAAGTGGGCACCCAAGACCTACCAATCCAATCTGGCCCTCATCCAGAACCTCATCATCCCTTATATCGGGGAGATGCAGATGCAGAAGCTGCGTCCCTACCACATCGAAGCCCTGTACGACACCCTGAGCAAGACCCCCTGCGGACAGTATGTGGGTGGCAAGCGGCGAGACCTCTCGCCTAAGCAGCAGAAGCGCACCCTCTCCGGCACTACCCTCCATGAGGTCCACCAACTGCTGCACAATTCCTTTCTGCTGGCGGTGGAGTGGGGCATCCTCATCAAAAGCCCCGTCCCGGTGGAAGCGCCAAAAAAGACCACCCAAGAGCGCAGTATCTGGGAGGTGGAGGAGATGCGGGCAGCGCTGGACAGCATGGAGGACCCCATCCTGCATCTGGCGGTGCACCTGACACTGGTGGGTGCGCTACGGGAAGGGGAGGTGGCAGGTCTGACCCCGGAGGACATCGACTTTGATGCTGCCAACGGCATGGGCACCTTCACCGTCAACCGTTCCATGCAGCGGGTGCAGAAGGACACGCTGGCACAGGTGGACAAGGGCTGCATCCTCCGCATCTTCCCGGACAAGCTGGAGGGCAGCAAGACTTCCCTCATCCTGAAGGACACCAAGACCGAGGCCTCCTGCCTCACCATCTTCATGACCGCCGCCCTGCGGGAGGAATTGAAGCAGTGGCTGGAACGCTTGAAACGGGAAGAAGCCCTCGACCCGGAGCGGTACCGCAACAGCGGGATGCTGCTGCGGCTCCCCAACGGTCTGGCGGTGGAGCCAGTGCTCATCCGCAAAAAGTTCCTGAAATGGCAGGATGCACACCCGGAGTTCCCCCGCATCGTCTTTCATGGTCTGCGGCATTCCAGTGCCACCTACCAGTTGATGATCTCCGGCGGCGACATCAAGGCGGTGCAGGGGACCACAGGTCACGCCAGTGCGGATATGCTGGTGAACACCTACGCCCATATCCAGCAGTCCTCCCGTGTGGAGCTGGGCAAGAAGTTCGAAAGCGGCTTCTATGCCAAGCCCGAAACCCCCAGCCCGCAGGCTGTACCCGCCGCAGGCGAACCCACCATCTCTATGACGGCTCTTTTGGAATTGCTCAAGGATGCCGACCCGGAAATGAAGGCAAAGCTACGCCTGGCCCTGCTCACCTGATGCAAAAAAGGGCACTGATTGCAATGCAATACAGCGCCCTACATCATCGGACATGGAAAACACCGACCGTGCAAAAACCGTGCAGAAACCGTGCACCCATGGCTTACAAAACAAAAAAGCCATGAAATCTTTCGATTCACAGCTTCCACGGTAGACATTCCTACGCGTTGGGACCCGCGGGCTAAGCAACAGCCCACTGGGCTGATTGCTTGCGGCGCTATGCGCCGCCGCCCTGTTCGAGCCCCTTCCATCGCGCAAACAAAAAAGAAAAACCAGCACACAATGTGTACTGGTTTTTCTTGGTGCGATGGAAGGGACTCGAACCCCCGGCCTACTGATTCGTAGCGCACGCCGGGCGGTTCCCTCAATTTTTGGAAGTTACGTTTTAACGTCATTTATTTGCGTTACATCGCAGATTTTGAACTTTGAGTTTCTGCACCCTTTGTCCGATTTTGCAACGATTTGCACCCTTTGCACGTTTTGAAACCGTGCAAAAACCGTGCAGAAACCGTGCACTTACTCCCGGACAAACTAAAAACCACTTCATCCGACAACGACTTGACGGCATTGGTTCGAGTGACCGCACACCAAAAATCAAGTCTTGGAGGATACGACTATGACAAAATTGCTTTCCTGCCGCTACAACATGGACACCAACCGGGTGGAAGCCCGGTTTGAGGATGGCACTGTCCTTTCCCTTGACTGCATCGCCATTGAGGACGAGTACGGCAACACCCCGGCACAGCGGGCAGAGCTGGACTGGCTGCTGTATAATAAGCCCTTGGAGTACGTGCAGATGGTGCTGAAAGGGGAGATGGAGCGTTATCTTTCTCTCGGCTGCGACCACGGCAGGCTGGAGGATTGAGCTACAGAAAACGCGCGGTAAAACTGCTAATCGCGCGGCGCGCGTTTTTCTTTCCACCTCTTGTCAGACTGAATTGCACGGCGTGCATTCCAGCGTGCGATTTCACTTTTCCAAAATTCAATCGTATTACAGTTTATTTTTGCAGTTTTTCGCTTTTGCATCGAACTTTTCCACAGATAAAGAATGCACGCCCGTACGATTTTGGTTCGCAGTTTATTCGCGCTTTGCTCGCGCGATCGCGCGTTTCTCAGCGTAAATTCAGCGCAAACCATGCCAAGTCAGCGTATTTTCAGCGTAAATCCCGGAAAGTCAGCGCAAATAAACATTTACCATATATAATGATGCCCGCCCACCTGTGGAAAACCACGGTGGGCGGGCATTCTGCGTTTTCAGATGGACTGGAATCCCTTGCCGATGATCTCGCTGGAGTTGACAATGGTCAGAAAGGCCGCCGGGTCCTCCCGGCGCAGGAAATCCCGCAGCAGCCCTGCCTGCCGCCGGGTCAGCGCCACCATGATCATGGTGCGGGGCTCGCCGGTGTACACGCCGGTGGCGTTCTGCTGGGTGGCCGTGCGTCCCAGTGTTTCCGTAACGAAATGCCGGATGGGCTCCGGCCTTGTAGTAATAACGGTACACACCTTGCGGAGATTCAGGCTCTCGATGGCTGTATCCACGATGGTGCTGCGCCCGATGAGTCCCAGCACGCAGTACATCCCGGTCTGCGGGCCGTAGAGGTAAGCCGCAAACAGCACCGTACCGATATCGCTGAGCAGCAGAGCCCTGCCGATCTCCACCTTGATGTACTTGTGCAGGATCATCGCCACGATCTCGGTGCCGCCGGTGGATGCCCCGATGTTGAATACGATGCCGCTGGCAATGGCCGGCAGCGCCACCGCAAAGCACAGCTCCAGCAGAGTATCATCCGTCAAAGGCTGCGACACGGGAAACAGCTTTTCGCACATACTGGAATAAAAGCTGAGCATAAAGGAGGAGTACAGTGTCCAACCCATGGTCTTTATGCCCAGAAAGACGCAGCCCAGCACATCCAGCACCGCATTGGTGATCCACATAAAGGTGCTGACGCTCAGAGCCGGAAAGCAGGTGGCCAGAACGATGGAAAGACCGGTGGTGCCGCCAAATACAAAGTGGTTGGGCGCACAGTAAAAGTTCAGTGCTACTGCATAGATGATAAGTCCCAGATTCAGCAGCAGAAAAAAGCGTGCGCCGCTCCACAGCTGTGCTGGGGTCAGGTTTTTGCGCAGGCCGTTCTTGATCGCTTCCATCTCAGTCCAGATGCTCCTTTACATCCATCAGCCGGGTGATGATGCAGTCTGCGGCGGACTGGTCCAGCGGCTCGCCGTGGCGGGGCTTCAGTGCCAGCACCTTCAGCCCTGCCGCCTTTGCGGAGGCAATGCCCGTGGGAGAATCCTCCACCGCAATGGCCTTGTCTGCCGTCAATCCCAGTGCGTTCAGTGCCTTGAGATAGATGTCCGGCGCAGGCTTATGGGCGGCACAGTCCTCGCCGCTGAAAGCAAAATCCACCATTGCTTTCAGACCGCCCTCCGTGAGCATCTTCATGATATCCGGCGCTGCGCTGGAGGACGCCACCGCCACCTTCAGCCCACGGCTGCGCAGCGCATTCATCAGCGGCTCTGCCTGCGGATCGGTAAGCTTGCCGTAGGGGGTGGGGCGAACCTTGCGGTACTCCCGGTAAGCCATCAGCATCTCCTGACGGCGCACAGGGTCGTTGGGGACAATGGCTTCCCAGATGGCTTTTTCGTTGGAGCCGATGAAGTTGCCCTCCGGGATGGGGATGCCGTTTTCCAGCAGAAAGTTTTTACGGCGGTTCTCGTAGTAATATTCCGTATCTGCCAGCACCCCATCCATATCAAAAATCACTGCTTCAATCATTCTTCATTTCCCTCTTCATCAAAAAAGGGGAGGGGCAAGCCCCTCCCCCAAGCATGGGTCTATTGATCCCAGTCGATCGCTTAGTACTCCAGCTTCCACATATAGCGGCGCAGGGTCAGCGGATGCTGACGGACGTAGGACAGCTCCTCAGCATAGACGCGGAACACGGCGGTGTGCATCAGCGGGTTGAAGTAGGTGATAACGCTGCTGTCCACAGCATTGCCCAGACCGTAATCCTTTGCATCCACAACGGTGGTCAGAGCATCGAAGCGGTGCAGGAAGGTCAGTGCGCGGGCATCCACGGGACGGGTCTTGCCGTCGTTCATCAGCAGGATGAAGGGCACGTCCTTGTCCACGATCTCGAAGGGGCCGTGGAAGAACTCGCCGCTGTGGAAGGAGCCGGAGTTGACCCACTGCATCTCCATCATCAGGCAGATGGAGGTGGAGTAAGCGACCTCCATGGAAGCACCGCTGGACATGACGTAGACGACGGGAGCGTCCTTGTACTTCTCAGCGAACTCCTTGGCAGACTTGCGGGCAGAGTTGGCAGCGTTCTCGGCAGCCTCGAACACGTTGGTCAGGCCCTCGATCATCTTGTCGTACTTGTCGAAGCCTTCCACCTGCTGCAGGATCTCCACAGCCAGTGCCAGAACGTAGCCCATCTTCTCCAGCTTGGCGGCGTAGTTTGCCTCAAAGCCGTGAACGATGGTGTAGTCAGCTTCCTTGGTCAGGGCAGAACCGGCAGCGTGGGTAACGCTGACAACGGTTGCACCGGCGGCCTTTGCCACGCTGTTGGCCTTGACGGTCTCAGGGGTGCTGCCACCCAGAGAAGCGGTGATGACCACGGTGGTGTCACCCAGCCAATCGGGGGTATCGTAGTTGAACTCGTTGGCGGTGTAGTGTGCCACACGCAGCTTCTTGCTGCAGTTTGCCAGGAAGTACTTTGCGGGGTACAGCTCTGCCTTGGAAGCGCCGCAGCCAACAAAGGCCACGTTCTCCACGTTGTGCTTTGCCACGATGTCTGCCACGATGGACTTGACGTTTGCCAGATCAATGTTATACATAATGCAATCCTCCAAATTATTTTTCTTTTTGTTCTGATGAATCACAAATTACAGGCGTACGGATATCTATGTAAGCCGGAAACCCGGTTACACCAACAGACCAAGGGCGTTGATGGCAACACCGCCCACGATGCAGATGACCAGCAGCCAGCCGGTCTTGACCTTTTTGCGGATCAGGGTGTACATCAGCATCACGATGCCAAGGTTCAGAAGATTCGGCAGAATGCTGTTCAGCACATCCTGCAGCACCAGACCGGTGCTTGCGAAGGTGATGGGGGTGGTCAGACCCACCATGCTTGCCACCATGGCACCGATGACCATCAGGCCTACGATGCCGCAGACGTACATCAGCTTGTCCATCATGCCGCCGTTGAGCTTGGTCAGGTACTTGCTGCCCATGGTATAGCCCAGCTTACCGGCAAACCATGTGACCAGCACAGCGGGGACGATGGAGAGGATCATGGCCAGAATGGGGCCCAGAACGTTACCCTGCTGTGCCAGAGAGATGCCCAGACCAAAAGCGATCAGACGGACAGTGCCCTGAAAGAAGGAGTCACCCACACCGGACAGGGGGCCCATCAGCGAAGTCTTGACGGCGTTGATGGTCTCCGGGTTGAAGTTCTCACGGTCGGCGGCGTACTGCTCCTCCATGGAAGCAGCCAGACCCAGCGTAAAGGCACTGGTCTGCGGGGTGCAGTTGTAGAACGCCATCTCGCGCTCGTAGGCTTCCTTTTTGTGCGCTAGCTGCTCGGGGTCGTTCTCGTCGGGGTACAGCTCGTCCAGCGTGGGAGCGATGCCGTACAAAAAGCCCATGTTCATCTGACGTTCGTAGTTCCAGGAGGCCTGAATGTTCAGGGAGCGCCACATGAACTGGAAGTATTTCTTGAAGTCGCTGCGCTTTGCAGTCTTGGTTGCGTTGCTCATTTCAGCTTCCTCCTATCAAAGATCGTCGTCATCTTCCAGCGGGTCGTAGTCCGGGTTGGCAGCAGCTGCACCGGCAGCGGCTGCGGCAGGTGCGCCCTTGCCATACTTCAGACCGGTCAGGATCACAGCCAGAATTGCGGCAAAGATCGCCACAGCGGTGATATCCAAACCCAGATAGCCCACAAAGAAGAAGCCCAGCAGGAAGTAGACGGTCAGGTCGCGGTTGAGCATGGTGGACAGCAGCAGGGCAATACCGTAAGCGGTAAGGAACTTACTGCCGAGGTTCAGGCCATCGGTCAGCCATGCGGGGATGAAAGCCACGATCTTCTGCACCAGATCCGTGCCGAAGTAGACGGACAGGAAGATGGGGATGAAGTACATCAGGCTGTACAGCACTGTGCCCCAGACGATGTGCATACTCCATGCCTTGCGGAACTTGCCTTCTGCAATGGCGTGGTCGGCAACGTGAGTCAGGTTGGACAGGATGGTGCGCATCAGCACGCCCAGCATCTGGCCCAGAACAGCGATGGGGATGGCCAGTGCCAGTGCAGTCTCGGCAGAAGCATCGGTCAGGATGGCAAAAGCTGCGCAGATGATTGCAGCCATGTTCATATCCGGGGGTGCTGCTGCGCCGATGTTCACGATGCCAAGGCTCATCAGCTCGATGGATGCGCCAAGGGTCAGGCCGGTCTGCAGATCACCCAGCAGCGCACCGACGATGGTGCAGGTGATGAGCGGACGCTCGAAGTTCATGCGGCCCAGAATGCGCGAGTCCAGAATGCAGAACACGCCAACCAGACCCAGAAGCAGTGCGGTAACAAACATGGGTCAATTCCTCCTTCTTATCTCCTTACGATCAGGTGTGATCGATGGGTACTACCTTAAAGGTGGGGGTCTGCTGGCTGTAGATCTTAATGCCCATATCCAGCAGCTTCTGGGTGTCTGTCTGCTCCTCCGGGGTCAGGAATACCGACTGGTCAAAGGCCACGGAGCCGGGCTTGTTGGCCACAGCACCGTAGTTGATCTCTTTGATCTTGGGGTATGCCTGGCAGAACTTGAGCAGCGCAGCGGTGTTGCCGAAGATCATCATGATCTTCTCATCCAGCTGCTCCACCTTGGGCATCTTGGCGATGGCCTTGTCCACCGTGAAGATGTTCACCCGGACACCGGCAGGCTTGCTCAGCAGCAGGGCGGACTTTTTCATCTCGTCGTTGGCGGCGTCATCGTCCACCACGATGATGCGCTGTGCGCCCACATGGCCGGTCCACGAGAATACCACCTGACCGTGCAGCAGGCGGTAGTCCAGACGTACTAATTTGATCATAGGTCATCCTCCTCATCTTGGGCTGCGTTTTTCAGCAGCAGGTTGCAATCAATGATCTGCGCCTTGGCATCTGCAATGCACTCGGCCAGTTCGTCCTGTGTCAGGGCTTCGTCGTTGGAAGCAAGGGTCAGCACCAGAGAAGCGTTCATGCCGCAGATCAGGTGCACAGCCGGATACTCCGGCAGCAGGGTCAGCATCTCGTTGTTCACGCTGCCGCCCATCACATCGGTCACGATGTACACAGCATCCTCTGCTGCAAAGCCCTCCAGCAGCCGGCGTGCCGCTACCGTGATAGGCTCGGTCTCATCCCGCAGGGTGGCAAGGGCATAAAGGTTCGGCATCTCGCCAAGGATCATCTGCACGGTGTCCTTCATTCCGGCGGACAATCCTCCATGCGAAGCAAGAATGATTCGGTTCATACGCATCCACGACCTTTCCTGTGTTTCCTTCATCTCTTCGGCGTCTGTATCATCCTATTCGTTATAGACGTCATAATCTTCATGTACATAGTACCACATTTTGCACAGACGTCAAGAGGTTTTTCTAAAAAAATCTTTACTTTGGTAACGTGCACAAAGCATCTCCCCTATATTTTAGCAGTTTCACCAACAATTCTCCTTGGAACGACAAAAAGAGCGTCTTTTCCGGGTGGAAAAGACGCTCTTGGGGGACAGAATGCTGCCCTTAAAACTCAAACATATACCGGCTTCCAATGTAATACTGCCGCCCGATGCACAGCGGGTGGTCATATTGGTCATGGAAGTAGGCGTTCAGATACAGCAGCGGCTCGCCCAGCGAAAGGTTGAGCAGCTGTGCCTGTTCTGCCGAAGCCCGTACCGCCTCGATACGCTGGCAGGAGGTCGTTGCAGGGCGCAGCCCGGAGATGCGCTCAATGGCCGCAAACATGGAAACATCATTGAGGTTCTCGCTCATCAGGCTCTTATAAGGCTCGTAGGGCAGGAACAGGTTCTCCAGAAATACCGGCTGACCATCGGCGGTGCGCAGACGCTGGATATAGATAAGCAAGGCTTCCGGGCCTACATGGAAGAAGGCTTCCTCATCCTTACGCACCGGCACAATCTGACGGTTCAGCAGCCGGGCGCCCGGCACCATGCCGTACTCCTTGCAGGTTTCCGTAAAGCTGGCAGTTCCTCTGCCGCTGGCAAACTTACGATGGATGCGGGGCTTGCTGACAAAGGTGCCCCGCCCCTGCATTTTGACCAGATACCCTTCGGCGCACAGCTCTTCCACCGCACGGCGCACCGTGATGCGGCTGACAGAGTACTCTGCACTCAGTTCCGGCTCCGGGGGGATCTTCTCGTTGGTTTTGTACTTGCCGCTCTCGATCGCGGCACGAATGTCATCCTTTACCTGCTGGTAAAGCGGGACGACAGCACTATCATTGATCGCCATGAAATACCTCACCCTCAAATTGAATATATCGTTATAAACATTATATTCATCTCATGGCTATGATAGTGCATATTCCGCGAATTGTCAAGTAAAACTTGCAGTCAATTTTTTGTGCGAGGTGACGGATGCGCCCCGTGCTGCACAGGGCACCCCATTTTCCAGTGCCCTGCCGGGAAGAATCCAAAGAGCGGCGGAACGCTCGTTGGCACACGACTTTGCTTGCAAAGTCTAGTGTGTTACACCTTGGTTCCGGCTGATGCGGAAAAGGGGCTGCGAGAGGTTCCGGCAAGCACCTGTTCTGCGGCAGAAGGATGCGCGGATGGGCGTGGCAGTTGACGGTCTTTGCCACCCAGCGCAGGCTTTCAGAGGAACCAATGGTGTACGTTCTCCTTCCTGCCGCAGCAGCGTTTTTCTCTATCAGGCGCAGGGCAAATGATCAGCGTCTGTGCTTTCCCCGGTTGCCTGCAAGTGTCCCCGGTTTTAGCATTGCCGTTTTATAAAGAATCTTCTTTATCAGCTTTCTTTCATCCTCTGTCAGCTTATCGTAGTTGATGCCGATCGCCTTCAATGCCGTTCGGATCTTCTTTTCATCCGCAGACCCTTCAAGTTTCTGTGCATCCTCCAGTTCCTTCATCAAGTTATCGACCATTGCGCCATCCGAAGTGGTCTTGTCCTTGCGGTGTTTCGTCTTGATGTTCTTCAGGATAGCCACCAACTCGTCATACAAGACCCGACCAAAGTACTCATCTTCATCGATTTGCCCCAGCTTCAAGGTACTCATGTACAGATCATTTTCATCTGCTGCATACTTCTTTTTCAGCATTTGCCGCGTTGCTTCCAGACCGGCATTGAGGTTTTGAATGTTTGCGCTGACATATCCATCCACATAGATTTCCAGATCGGTCATGAACCGCTGGAAATTCTCATGCACGATCAGCTCGCACAGCAGCCGATGATTGAATTTTCCATTCCTTAATACGTCCACTGCGCCATCGCTCAGATGCAAGTCCGAAAGGACTGCATCTGGGCGTTTTTTGTTTTCCGTCACACCCAGCAGGTAATCCGTGGTCACACCATAAAACTCAGCCAGCGTTGTCACCGCATAAATGCTGAGGTCGGTCACATCGTCGCTCTCATACTTCGACAGTGCCGATTTGGACAGACCCGTCTGCTCTGCCAGCGTTTCCAACTTCAGATTCCGCTCCACACGCAGGTCTTTGAGCCGTTCTCCCAGTGTCAGCTTGATGTTCATGGTCGCACCTCCGATGTTTTTTGCACAGTATACCACTTCCAGCGGTTCCTGTCCATAAGCGTGGAATTTTGCAGTTTCTGCACCTGTTTTCCGACATTATGGATATACGGCACAGCGGCCATTGCGGTGCTATCCTATAGACAGAAAGAAAACATATTAACTCCCCGGCAGCGAACATATTAAGGGCTTCCCGCGAAAGCCCTCTGAAATATCTTTCATACCAGAACCTTGACAACAGAATGACCGTCCGAACTGCCCAGACCGCCAAGACCTCCCATCGGGGGAGCGAGCGCCCTGCATAGGGCCGACACAGAGTCCAAAAAGATTTCCTGTCGGGAGGCAGCAAGGGAGACCGGCTTCACCGAAGTTCCCATTTGGGGAACACCGGTGACCTTGAACGTGGCAGGGATCAAATTGATCCGTGCCAGAGCCTTTGACCAAAGGAGAGATTTTGAGTTTATATCAAAAAATCAAGTCCGCCATCACCGTTCGGCAGGTGGGAGAAATGTACGGCATGGAGCCAGACCGCCATGGCATGGTGTGCTGTCCGTTCCACTCCGACAACCACCCCAGTATGATGCTGAACAAATCCTACTATTACTGTTTCGCTTGCGGGGCCAATGGAGATGCCATCGACCTCACCGCCAAGCTGTTCGACCTGAACCCCCGGCAAGCCGCCGAGAAGCTGATACACGACTTCGGGCTTGACCCGGATAAGCCGCCCGCCAATGCCATCGCCCTGCCGCCGCCCAAGCGTGGCCTGACGGACGAGCAGTGGGCAGACATCGCCTACTGCCTGCGGGTGCTGACCGATTATCTTGACCTGTTGCACGACTGGCGAGAGCGTTACAAGCCCGCCAGCCCGGAAGAACCGCTGGACGAGCGGTTCGTGGAAGCCCTCCACATGACCGAGACCATCGAGCACCTGACGGACTGCGTTGCATTTGGGACGCCCCAGCAGAAGGCCGCTGCCGCCGCACAGCTGCTGTCCGGGTCGTACCTGCTGATGCTGGAGGAGCGCACCGACCGCCTTGCTCTGGCAAAGTGCGCCTGATAATTTATTCACCTGAAGTGGTGGGTCTCACCGTGAGACCCGCCACTTCACTTTTCTAAAGGAGAACCACCCTATGAAGAAAAACATTTCCCGCAACCCCTTATGGCCGGACTGGTACAACGGCAAGAAGATCGATGAAGTCCAGTTTGGCCG